>Ga0105243_10003266_pt1 | contig 13205 bp, 13 predicted proteins | sample KBSM34metaG_FD_81525 | JGI IMG/M metagenome (GOLD analysis project Ga0105243, IMG submission 81525) | Miscanthus rhizosphere microbial communities from Kellogg Biological Station, Michigan, USA - KBS M3-4 metaG | ecosystem: Host-associated > Plants > Roots > Rhizosphere > Soil | place...
ACCACCAGAGGCGAAATCAGGAAGCCCAAGCCGCTGATCATGGGCAGCACATCACGCGCCCGCATGATTGCGGCGAGCATCTGCATCTGCTCGGTGCCGCCGGCGGCTTGCGCCGGCGCGCGGCCGGCCAACACCAGTTCCAAACCGGTGAACAGCAGCAGGATGGGGCCGAACACGGCCAGCAGCACAGCCAACAGCCGCCAGAAATTTCCCGCCGACAGCGTCCAGGCCCGGCGGAGAACGGGAGCGTTTTCCGCCACCGCGATGGTCGGCAAAAGCACAAAGAAGCGCGGCATGGCGACCAGCACGACGCCGTAAAAGGTCAGCAACATCAAGGCGGGACCGGCGGACTTCGGCAGCCCCTTACCCGCCACCGCAAAAAAGGCATCCGACACGACGAAAGCTGGAAGGACCAGCACCAGCACGACGCCGATAAAGGCCAATAGCGCGCGGAACATGCGCCACTCCAAATTGCCGAATGCGAAATGCGCGACAGCGGGCGCGGAACGCGCGCCCAGCGCCAATTGCACGACCGCCACGAACATCACCGCGTAGAGCAACAGCGCCGCGATCAGATAACCCAACATCATCAGCATGCTTGGACCGAGCGCCGCGACATTGCCGCTCGCCATGGCGTCGATAAAGTCGTTGTAATAGCGCTGCAGCGAGAAGAAACCCATGATGGTGGCCAGCACCATCGGCACCCAGATCAGCCCGATCACGCCGCCCAGATTGGCAAGGGCGAAGACATAGGCATCGCGAATGGTGGCGACGACTTCGATGCGCCGCGTCACGGAGAAAGGCCCTTAGAACTCATCAAACGGGCGCAAATCGTCGAACACGGGGGCCTGGGGCGCAGTGGCATCCTGCCATAGGCGCACGGCCCAGGCAGTGACCGCGGCGGCTACCGGCAACTTGCCGAGTTGTGCGAGCGGCTCGGTGACAAAGGCAAGCCGGCGGCGCGGCACGAAAACCGCAATGCTGACGGCAGCGGCAGCCAGGAGCCCGGCACCCACTGCCAGCCTGACATAGTTGATTCCCTTGGTCTCCTTGGCCATCGCACGTCCGTCCTTCTGCCAAATCTATATAGGCGGTGGATGCTCCGCCGTCATCCATCCCGCGTGTCATTTCCCAGAAGAAGTACAACACCCCGCTTCATTGTCGCAGGAGTTCCAGCATAAAAAGTTAAGAACACGCCAAGATTGCCGGAAGCAGCAAAAAGCCCGCCATCTGGGATGGCGGGCTTTGTTTTTTGCTGTAGTGCCGACGTCTTACGGAGGGGTAGACGTGGTGGAAGGCGGCAGGAAGGTCGTCGGGGCGCTGCGGTCACCGCTCTGGTTGGTAACGACAATGGCGATGCCGGCAACAATCGCTGCCGCGCCAAGACCGATAATCAGTGTTCCGTTGCCAATATCTTGAGCGGATTTCACACCCGCGGGTTTGCCCGGGGCCAGTGCGCGATCCGCGGCGAAAGCCGAAGAACCAACCATCGCTGCCACCGTCACCGCGGCAACAACATTCTTAAAACCGTGCATAGGCTTCCCCCGTTATCTAATGGGGGATACTTGTCCGAAGCCAACAGCCAAGTCAACCAGCCTTTGGGATTTCCTTTTTGACTGTTGCCAAAAGGCTTTACCGCATCGTTTCAGGCTGTTTTTTCGCCCAAATTTGCCTCTCCCCAACCCCAAAAACGGCGCTTTTGCCGTTGCCCGAAAGCCAATTCGCTCAGAGGTTTCTTTCCTGGGTCAGGACACCCATGCTGCACGTGCGAATTAGGCCCGCTTGGTGGGCTGCCAATCTGCTTGCGGCGGGCTTCGAACCTGCTAAAGCCCTGCCCCATGTCGGCCAATTTGCACATTATCGGCGGCGGTCTGGCAGGCTCGGAAGCGGCTTGGCAGGCTGCCGAATCGGGCGTGCCGGTGATTCTGCATGAAATGCGGCCGTGCCGGGCCACGTTTGCCCATCAAACCGATTCCCTGGCCGAACTGGTCTGCTCCAATTCCTTCCGCTCCGACGACGCCCTGAACAATGCCGTCGGGCTGCTGCATGAAGAAATGCGCCGCGCCGGCTCCTTGATCATGCGGGCGGCCGACAGCCACAAGCTGCCGGCAGGCGGCGCCTTGGCGGTGGATCGGCATGGCTTTTCCGCCGCGGTCACCCACGCCTTGGAGAATCATCCCCGCGTGACCATCAAGCGCGAAGAAATCGCCCAATTGCCCAGCGCGGACTTGGGAAGTGTGATCGTCGCCACCGGGCCGCTGACCTCCGCCAGCCTTGGCGCTTCCATTGCGCAGGCCGCCGGCCAGGATCACTTGGCGTTTTTCGACGCCATCGCGCCCATCGTGCATCGTGACTCCATCGATTTCGGCGTTGCCTGGTTCCAGTCGCGCTACGACAAGCAGGGCCCCGGCGGTGGGGTGGCGGATTACATCAACCTGCCGCTGAACGAAACGCAGTATAAAAATTTCGTGGCCGCGCTTTTGGCGGGCGAAAAAACCGAATTCAAGGACTGGGAAAAATCCACACCCTATTTCGAAGCCTGTCTGCCTATCGAAGTGATGGCGGCGCGCGGCGAACAAACCCTGGCCTTCGGCCCGATGAAACCGGTCGGCCTCAAGGATCCGCGGTCGGACAGGTCCCCCTATGCGGTGGTTCAGCTGCGCCAGGACAATGCGCTGGGCAGCTTGTGGAACATGGTCGGATTCCAGACCAAATTGAAGCATGCCGAACAAGTGCGCATTTTCCGAACCATTCCCGGACTGGAAAATGCGCAATTCGCGCGGCTGGGCGGATTGCATCGCAACACCTTCATCAATTCTCCCGCCCTGCTGGATCCTCAACTCCGCTTGAAATCGCAGCCGCATTTGCGATTTGCAGGGCAGGTGACCGGCGTCGAGGGCTATGTCGAGAGCGCCGCGATCGGGCTGCTGGCGGGCCGCTTCGCCGCGGCGGAACTCCAAGGACTTGCGGTGATGCCGCCGCCGCCCACCACCGCCTTTGGCGCGCTGTTGGCGCATATCACCGGCGGCGCCGATGCGCGCACGTTCCAGCCGATGAATATCAATTTCGGCCTCTTTCCTCCGTTCGAAAAAAGCGCCAAAATCCGCGGCAAGGATCGCAAGCAGGCGATGAGCATGCGCGCGCTGGATGATCTTTGCGCATGGCTTGCCCCAAAGCAGGCTGCTGAATAGTTCCGCGAAACCAGCTAGAGTCTCGTCCGTTCACTGAAAGCAATCAACGGATCAGGCCATGGATATTCCCCTCGAACTTTCTTTTCACAATGTCGATCCCTCGGACGGTTTGAAGAAAGCCGTGCAAGCCCATGTCGGCAGGCTGGAGCAGTATCACGATCACATCATCGGTTGCCGCGTGGTGATCGAATTGCCCCATAAGAGCCAGAAGGCGAGCGGCAATCCGCCGGACGTGCATATCGTGTTGCGCGTGCCCGGCAAGGAAATCGTGGTCAGCAAGGAGCTGGCGCATGGCGGTCATAAGAAAAGCGCGACCGATGCCTATGCCGTGCTCGACAACGCTTTCGCGGTGGCCGTCAGCCGGCTCAAGGATCACCGCCGCATCAGCCATGGCGACGTGAAATATAAAAATACCGAAACCCTATAGTCGCCTTTTCATCGCCGCGCTCAACAACGCCATCTGCCGGCGGTGGATGGGCACATCGCGTCCTGTCGTGAGTTTGCGCAGATAGACCGGCACCAAGGCGGCGGGCAGGATCGCGGCCAAAGCGGCACCGGGCTTGGGCGCGCGCTGGGCTTCCAGAAAATGCTCGCGGGCCTTCAGCGCCACTTGCCGCACCGCACTGCTGAGTCTTGGCTCGTTCGGCTCCAAATGAAAAAAGGCCTCGGGCGTGAGATTGAGCGCCGAAAGCAGATCGAGCGGCAGATAGAGCTTGTGCCGGCCCTGGTGGAAGGGCAATGCCCGCAACAGGCCGGTCAGCCCATAGGCCAGGCCGGCTTCGCGCAGGGTCGAGCCAATGCCGCCCGGACCGTCCAAGATTTGCGCCGCCAGCCGCATCAGCCGGCCGCTGGTGGAATCCACATAGCTTTCCAGCGCCTCGAAATCGGCAAATTGCTCGGCGCTGGAATCGAAGGCGCGAGCCGAGATCAGGGATTCAAGGTCGGCAAGACCGATGGCACCGGATGCAAACAAGACGGCCAGCCCCCGCGCGACATCATGGTTGCGCGCCGTCCCCTTGGAGGCGCCCTCGGCGGTCTCGCGCCACCATTCCAACCGGATGGCGCCCAGCATGGGCTCGCGCACGCTTTCGGCAATGCGCGCCACTTCGGCATGGAAAGCATAAAGCGCAAACAGAAAGGGGCGCTTGGGGGCCGGCGCGAACAGCGTGGCGAAATAGCGGTCGGGATCGGCGGCGCGCACCGAGGCGGCAAGACGGTTGGCTAAGGCGGCGTCCATTCACAAAAGAACCGCCGACTTGCATCGGCGGTTCCTTGCATTCGGTTTCAGAAGACTCAGTAAAGGTGTCCCGCCGCCACCATGCTGAACAGCATGGGAATCGACAGCAGCGTGTTGGTGCGGGAGAAGATCATCGCGGTCTTGGCGGCGGCGGCTTTCTGGTCGGCGGGGAGATCGGAATATTTTCCCCCGATATTCAGCGCCTTCTGCTGGTTCGGCCAGATCACGAACCAGACATTGAACCACATGATGGTCCCCAGCCACATGCCGATACCGATAGCGAGATATTTCGGCACCATGGGCCAGCCCGCCAGGCCCTCGCTGAGATCCAGGGTATAGGCTTCGACCAGATAGTGATTGCGCAAGGCCAGCAGGATGCCCAGGACAATGGTGGCCATGGCGGCCCAACGGAACCAGAACAGGGCGGCGGGCGCGATATAGCCGCTGACGCCTTTCTTAAACTCGTCCGGGACCTTGGGCATGGTGGGGATCTGCACGAAATTGAAATACCAAAGCAGGCCGATCCACATCACCCCGGCCACGACATGCAGCCAGCGCAGCACGAACAGTTCGAAGGCGATGCCGTCGAAGCCCTGGGTGCCGCAATAGACGCCGACCAACAGGATCGCCAACACAAAGCTGGCGATCACCACATTCCGTAGATTGCCGAAAAAGGCAGCCATAGTCCCCTCCCCTCAGATTCGAACAAGAAACTCTAAAGCAGTTTGCAGGCGGATTGAACTAGGTCCGTTACACCAAAAGCTTGCGGGGACGGGCCGTATTCAGCCAAGTGATGACAATCAGCCGCGTCACCATCACCGCCGTGAAGAAGGAGGTGATGATGCCCACGCCCAAGGCCACGGCAAAGCCCTTGACCGGCCCGGTGCCCAGCTCAAACAGGATCAGCGAGGCGATCAGGTGGGTCATGTTGGCGTCGATGATGGTCGCCATGGCGCGGCGGAAACCGGTGTCGATTGCCGCCAGCATGGTGCGGCCATTGCGTTGCTCCTCACGGATGCGCTCATAGATCAAGACATTGGCATCCACCGCCATGCCCATGGTGAGCACGATGCCGGCAATGCCCGGCAAGGTCAGGGTCGCTCCGAAGGCGGTCAGCGCCGCCAAGAGCAGGATCACGTTCAGGGTAAGCGCGATGTCGGCGAACAGGCCGAACAGGCCATAGCGCAGGATCATGAACAGGGCGACAAGGACAAGGCCCGCAAGCGCGGAATAGCGCCCGGCCTTGATGGAGTCCGCGCCCAGCTCGGCGCCGACACTGCGTTCCTCCAACGGCGTCAGAGGCGCGGGCAAGGCGCCGGCGCGCAACAGCATCGCCAAATCGTTGGCGCTCTGCGGCGTGAAGCTGCCGATGATATAGCCGGAGCCGCCCAGGATGACGGTGTTGATATTGGGTGCGCTGATCACCTGCTTGTCCAGCACGATGGCGAAGCGGTGACCGACATTTTCCTTGGTGACGTCGCCGAACTGCCGCGCGCCCACACTGTCGAAGCGGAAATTCACCACCGGCTGGCCGGTCTGCTGGTCGAAACCTTGGCTGGCATCGGTGAGACGGTCGCCCGAAACCATCACACGCCTATACACGACGATCTTTTGGGGCGGCACATTCGTGTTGCGATCATCCATCATCGGCAGGATTTCGGAGCCGATCGGGGCGAGGCTGGCATTGGGATTGGCGCGTTCGTCCACCAGCTGGAAGGTCATCTTGGCGGTCTTGCCCAGAAGGGCTTTCAGCCGGCCGGGATCCTGCAGGCCGGGCACCTGCACCAGGATACGGTCTTCGCCGGAGCGTTCGATGGTGGGCTCGCGCGTGCCCAATTCGTCGATACGCCGCCGCACCACCTCGATCGACTGGTCCATCACTTGCTGGCGGGTGAGGGTCTTGAACGCGTCGGTCATGCGCAGGGTGAAAACCCCCGCATTCTCCGTCATGTCATATTCCTTGCCGCCGACCGACAGCACCGAGCCCGTCATGGCAGGGTTGAGATCTTGCAACAGGGTGCGGGCTTCCTGGATGCGGGAAGATTCGGTCACCCGCAGGGTCACCGAATCCGGGCCGCCTTTGACATCGGTCAGCGGAATGCGCGCCTTGCGAAATCCGGCACGGACATCGGTCAACAGGGTTTCGACGCGCTCGCGCATCACCTGGTCGAAATCGACGCCCAACAGGAGATAGGAGCCGCCCTGAAGGTCGAGGCCCAGGCTCACCGCGCTGGAAGGCAGGAATTTCGGAATGCGCGCGCGCATTTCCGGCGACAGCGCATTGGGAAAGGCAATCAGAATGCCGCTCAGCAAAATGATGAGGGTGAGAAGGCGCGACCAAAGCGGGACTTGCAGCACGGACTATTCCTTGACCTCGGCATTTTTGGAGCGCACGTCGGAAATCGTCGCCTTCAACACGCGCACCTGCACATTGTCGGCGATCTCCACCAGGATTTCCGGATCGTCGGCGGCCGACGCCTTGACGACCTTGCCCAGAATACCGCCCGCCGTCACCACCGTGTCGCCCCGGCGCATATTGTCGACCATTTGGCGGAGCTGCTTCTGGCGCTGGCTTTGCGGCCGCCATAGAAGAAAGTAGAAGATCGCGATCATCGGCAGCGCGAGAGTCAGCGTCTGGAACATCGGATCGTTCATATTCATATTGCGGGGGCTTTCCGGGAGAATGCGGGCGGACTATAGCGGCCCGGTCTTCCTTTGCAACCGTGAGAAATCAAGGGGTTAGCATGGCGGATGCCAGCAAGAAGCACGCTTTGGACGAGCCCGTCCTGTTGGGGCGCATCGCCGACGCGCTGGAGCGGCTGGCGCCGCCGCCCATCGCCAGCGCCCTGCCCGAGGGAGACGCCTTTGTCTGGGAGCCGGTCTTACGGATTGGAAGCGGGGGCGGCTTGGTGGCCGTGCCGCAGGTCGCGCATGTCGACCTGGCGCTGCTCAAGGGGATCGAGAACCAGCGCGAAACCTTGCTGTCCAACACCAGGCACTTCGCGCAAGGCCTGCCGGCCAACAACGCGCTGCTATGGGGCGCGCGCGGGATGGGCAAGTCCAGCCTGGTCAAAGCGGTGCATGAAGAGATCAACCGTGGCCGCAAGGGCGGCGATCGCCTGGTGCTGATCGAGATTCACCGCGAGGATATCGACACCTTGCCGACGCTGTTGCGAATCCTGCGCACCAGCTCGCGCCGCATCATCCTGTTCTGCGACGACCTCTCCTTCGACAAGGACGATACCAGCTACAAATCGCTCAAGGCGGCGCTGGAAGGCGGTATCGAAGGCCGCCCCGCCAACACCATCTTCTACGCCACCTCCAACCGGCGGCATTTGATGCCGCGCGAGGTGGTCGATAATGAGCGCGGCACCGCCATCAATCCGGGCGAGGCGGTGGAGGAGAAAGTCTCCTTGTCGGACCGGTTCGGGTTGTGGCTGGGCTTCCACCATTGCGGCCAGGACGAATATCTCGCCATGGTCGAAGGCTATGCCGATTACCATCACCTCAAGATCGCGCCCGAGGAATTGCGCAAGCGCGCGTTAGCTTGGTCGATGGGCCGCGGCGGGCGGTCCGGCCGGGTGGCCTGGCAGTTCATTCAGGATCTGGCGGGCGAACTGGGTCAGACCCTCGAGCCTTGAGGTCAAACTGCTTGCAAGAGTGCATTGCCTAGCGACAGCGTAGGCAATCGCCCGCCTGATGCCGGCGAGTTGGGGCAGAGGCTGGACTAGGCTCTACCTGGGATCCACGCTCGCGGTCGCCGACGCCAAATAGGTGTGCGGATTGACCGGGGTGGTGGCCGAGCGAATCTCGAAATGCAATTGCGGCCGGGATACGTCGCCGGTTTGCCCGACATAGCCGATGATCTGACCCCGGGCGACAAAGTCTCCGCGCGAAACGATCAAACGGTCGGCATGCGCATAAGCGGTGGTGAAGCCGCCCGAATGTTTCACCAGCACGAGATTGCCGTAATTCTTGAGCTCGTTGCCGGCATAGGTCACCGTGCCGGAGGCGCTGGCGCGGATCGGCGCGTTCATGGCCGCGGCGATATTTATGCCGTCATTCTTGCCGCCGCTGGCGGTGGTGCCGAAATCGGAAATGACGTTTCCGCTGATCGGCCAGGCGAAGACCGGCGCATCGCCCACCGGCGGCAGCGGCTGGCTGGTGACCGATACTTTGCTCACCGGAGCCGCCGTGCCGCGCGCGATCTCGGCCGGCTTTCCGGTCGCAGCATCCTTTTCCTGATAGGTATAGGTCTTGGCGGCGCCTTGGGTGGAAGCGGCTTGGCGCGGCAGCCTGTCGTTGACGCCCCAATCGAAGACAGTTCTAGGCGAGTTGGACGAGCAGCCCGCGAGCAGCAGGGCGGCAAACGGCAAGGCGAATTTCCAAATCTGGCCCATGAGAGCGCCTTCTGATTCTGTCCCGAAATGGATCATGATCCGCAAAAAGTTTAAAAGGTTTTAACCACTTAGCGCGAATCAGCTGGGCCTATAGTGTCTGGAGACGCGCAAATGTCTATGGGCTGAGTTCCACGCCCGCCTGGCGTCCCAAACCTTAACGGCGGAAGGCGGCGCGCATGGTTTCCAGCACCGCCTGCTCGGTCAGGTTCAAGTGCAGCGGCGTTACCGCAATGCAATTGTCATAGACCGCGCCAAGATCGCTGTCGGCAGGCGGCACCGCTTTGCGGCGGCGCAGGCCGATCCAATAATAGGCGCGCTGCCGGGCGTCGGTACGCTCCTCGATTTCGGTGGATTGCAGATCGTACTTGCCTTGCGGCACCAGCCTCACGCCTTTGACTTGGTCGGCAGGGCAACCGGGGAAATTCACATTGATCAAAGTGCCGGGTGGCCAGCCGGCCTTGACCAGCGCCGCCACCGTGGACGGTCCATGCACTTTTGCGGAAGACCAGTCGATCGCATGCCGGCCGCCTTCTTCATAGCATTGCGACAAAGCGATGGAGGGAATGTTCAAGGCGCAACCTTCCATAGCGCCGGCGATGGTGCCGGAATAGGTGACGTCGTCGGCCAGGTTGGAACCCCAATTGACGCCCGACAGGATGAGATCCGGCGGTTGCTGTTTAAGAATGTGCAGGCAGGCCATCATCACGCAGTCGGTGGGCGTGCCGCTGACGGCATAGCGGCGCTCTTCCAACTTGCGCAAGCGCAGCGGCGAGGTGAGCGTGAGCGAGTGAGACGCGCCGGATTGTTCATTCTCCGGCGCCACCACCCAAACGTCGTCGCTCAGGCTGCGCGCGATCTCTTCGGTGATAGCAAGGCCCGGCGAATGAATGCCGTCATCGTTGGTGACTAGGATGCGCATCATCAGCCGATCTTGGTTTTGCCGTTCATAAAGGGGCGCAACGCATCGGGGATCGCGACGCTGCCGTCGGGCTGCTGATAATTCTCCAGGATGGCGACCAGGGTTCGACCCACCGCCAGGCCCGATCCATTCAAAGTGTGCACCGGCCCCTTGACCTTGCCCTCGGCATTGCGGAAGCGGGTGTTCATCCGCCGCGCCTGGAACTCACCGCAATTGGAGCAGGAGGAAATCTCGCGATAGGCATTTTGCCCCGGCAGCCAGACTTCGATGTCATAGGTCTTTTGGGCCGAGAACCCCATGTCGCCGGTGCAAAGGGTCACCACCCGATGGGCAAGGTCGAGCTTCTTCAAAATCTCCTGCGCGGCGTCGGTCATGCGCTCATGCTCGGCTGCCGATTGATCCGGGGTGGTGATCGAGACCAATTCCACCTTGGAGAATTGATGCATGCGGATCATGCCGCGGGTGTCCCTGCCCGCCGCCCCGGCTTCGGCGCGAAAACAGGGCGTGAAAGCGGTGAAGCGCAGCGGCAGTTCGGCTTCATTGAGGATTTCCTCGGCGACGTAGTTGGTCAGCGAGACTTCGGACGTGGGAATGAGCCAAAACGGGTCCTCGGTCGTGGTTCTAAACAGGTCATCCTGGAATTTCGGCAATTGTCCCGTTCCGAAAAGGGCATTGCTCTTCACCATCACCGGCGGATTGACTTCGGTGTAGCCGAATTTTTCGGTGTGCGTGTCCAGCATGAAAGCGGCGATCGCCCGTTCCAGCCGCGCCAGCTCGCCCTTCAGATAGACAAAGCGCGCGCCCGACACTTTGGCGGCGCGCTCGAAGTCCATCTCGCCCAACGCTTCGCCGATCTCGAAATGCTGTTTGGGATTGTTGATGCCGGGGGGTGTTCCGAACGCACGCGCCGCAATCTGGACGTTACCGCTCTCATCGATTCCGTCCGGCACATCCTGGGCCGGGAGGTTGGGAATAACTGACAAAAACTCACGCAAATTTTTTTCCAGCAGCCGTTGTTCGGCCTCACCCTGTTGGATCGCGTCCTTCAAGCCGGCGACCTCGGTCATCAGGGCCGAGGCCTGCGCCTCGTCCTTCTTGGCCTTGGCCTGTCCGATCAGCTTGGAGGCTTCGTTGCGCCGCGCCTGGCTGTTTTGAAGCCGCACCAAAAGATCCCGCAACGCCTTGTCTTGTTTCAGCAAATTGTCGGAAGTCGCCTCCGCATCGGCCACACCCCGGCGCTTCAGACCCCGCACAAATGTGGCAGGATCGTCACGAATAGCCTTGATATCGTGCATGGGAATCTCCTGGTTGCGGGTCATGCCATGGCCTTGAGCCAGGGTCAAAAGCGCGGTTTTCCGCCCGCTTCGGGTAAACAAGTCCCTAATTCGGGAACTCCAATTCCTCCAGGGTGCGAAACCACGCCGCAACCGCGCCCCCGTAACATGGCCAGGCACATTGGGGGATGACCGGGTGGGCCGGCGTTCAGGGACGTCATTTGCGGCAAGTCTGCGCGGCGCGCTGGACAGGCTGGACGCGCGGATTTCGCGGTTCGGCCGGCTTGGCTCGACCGCCATCCTCACAGCCATGACTGTGCTGGCGGTGGTGGTGCTGCACATGCTGGTGCGCCGGCTGGAAGGCTTGGCGATCCAGCCTCTGCCCATGCTCAACCTGGCCGTCGAAATCACCTTGGTGGCGGGCCCGATTATCTTCTATGCCCGCGATGTGATCGCCCAGCTGAAGGCGTCCCGCAGCAAGATGGACGAAATGTCCCGCCGGCTGCACATTTCGGTCGAGCAGGCGGAAGCTGCCAACCGCGCCAAGTCCGCCTTTCTGGCCAATATGAGTCACGAGCTGCGCACACCGCTGAATGCCATCATGGGCTTTTCCGAGGTGATGAAGGATCAGCATTTCGGACCGATCAACAATTCCCGTTATGTCGCCTATGCCGGGGACATATTGGCCAGCGGCCGCTATCTGTTGGGCATCATCAACGACATTCTCGACCTCTCCAAGATCGAGGCGGGAAAAATGACGGTGGAGAATGCCGAGGAATTTCCCCTTTGCCAGCCGCTGCAAGGATCGCTCTCCATTTGCGCCGCGTTGTGCGAGAAATTCGGCGTGCGCTTGGAATGCCGGTTGCCGCCGGACAATGTGCGAGTGGTGGCGGTGGAGCGCATGGTCCGCCAGATCATGATCAACCTGGTGGGCAATGCCATCAAGTTCACGCCCGCCGGCGGGGAGGTCCAGATCGCCGGCGGCGCCGCCGGCGATGGCGGCTATGTCATCACCATCCAGGATTCCGGGATCGGCATGAGCGAACAGGATATCGCCAAGGCCCTGACGCCATTCGGCCAAGTCGAAAACAAAATGACCGCCACCCACAACGGCACCGGACTGGGCCTGCCGCTGGCCAAGGCGATGCTGGAACTGCATGACGGCCGCCTGGAAATCACCAGCCGGCCGGGCACCGGCACCAAGATCGCGCTGTTTTTCCCGGCCAGCCGCATCAATGCGGGCCGCAAAATCGCCGCCGCCTGAGCGCGGCAAACGTCTTCCATTCGAACCCGCGCCTCGATCGGGCCGATTGCGGCCCGCCGCGATCTTTGTACTGTGGCGCTTCTCTATGCGTGGGGACGAAGATGAACCGCCGAGAATTATTGAAAGCCGCCTTGGCCCTTCCCGCCTGGCAACTCTTCGCTCCCTTGGAAGCCTTGGCGCAGCCGGCGCGCGGCATGACCAAGATCACCGCCATCAAGGCGCTGCAGATCAAGGATGCGCAGACCTTGATCCGCATCGACACCGATGCCGGCATCAGCGGCTATGGCGAATGCGGCACCGACGGCAACACCGCCCGCGCCGTGATCCGGGCTTACAATGGCGGCGGCCGGCTGCCTCATCTGGGTCTGATCGGAAAGGATCCGCTGGCGATACAGGTCCATTTTCACAACATGTTCTACGCCTATGAGCAGCGCGGCCGCGCCATGCGGACCTTAAGCGGAATCGACATGGCGCTCTGGGACCTGGCGGGCAAACTGCTGGGGCTGCCGGTGTCGAAGCTGTTGGGCGGAAATTTCCGTGACGAGGTCGAGGTTTACTCGCACTGCCCGAACGGTGGCGACTTTCTCAGCAAGGCCGAGTGGCACGATCGTGCTCAGGACATGAAGACCAGCTTCAACGGCATCCGCATGTTCAAAGTGGATACCCACAATGTCCTCAACATCCCCATGCAGCAATATACCGTGAGCCTGGGGCCGCAGGATTTCCGCAAGATGGCGACGGCCTATGCGATGGCGCGCGAAGCGCTGGGCGACGACATCGACATCCTGGTGCACAATCATTGCGAATATGACGTGCCCAGCGCCATCGGCGTCGCGCTGGCGGTGGAACCGATCAAGCCGATCTATTTCGAGGACCCGCTGCAGCCGCAATGGTCCGAAGGCTGGGCGGCGCTGCGTCGC
>Ga0105243_10003268_pt1 | contig 13199 bp, 9 predicted proteins | sample KBSM34metaG_FD_81525 | JGI IMG/M metagenome (GOLD analysis project Ga0105243, IMG submission 81525) | Miscanthus rhizosphere microbial communities from Kellogg Biological Station, Michigan, USA - KBS M3-4 metaG | ecosystem: Host-associated > Plants > Roots > Rhizosphere > Soil | place: Michigan...
AGAGCGAGTCGAACTGCGAGTTCTCTACGTCTACTGTGAATGCGTCCGAGCTGCAGGTTTGCGACATTCGCGCACGCGATAACGAGAACGATCGCCACCGCGCCAAACAACAGCAACAATGCCGCGCTCGAGTTACCGAATAGATATTCGCGGAGTGAGTGAATCTGAACCTGCCACCCCTTGTTAGTGTCGGGATAGAGTTCTGCCTGTCGCTGCGTCACCGTGTTCATTTCCGTCTGGGCTTGTTCGATGCTGACGCCGGGTTTGAGTCTGGGCATCGTGCGCCAGTTGTGTGAGCCGCCGCGCTCGGAGGAGTCTTCTCGTTTGATCTCGGTCGGAGTAAAGACATCAATGCGCGCTGGAAAATTGGTTTCCGCGGGAAGTACGCCGACTATGATGTCGGTTTCGTTAGTGCGCAACCCGAACGTGATCTTTTTTCCGATAACGCTTTGATCGCCGCCGAATTGCCGTAGCCACAAACCGTGACTGATGATGACGCTGGTTTCGGGTTCGTCAACTTCCGCGAAGTCTCTTCCCAGTTCAGGATGCACGCCGAGTGTGCGAAAGAAGTTTGGCGTGACGAAGACGCTTTCGACGCGTTCCTGAGACTTCGCCCCATAAAGATTGACCGGCAAGGTCCCCCACGCGGCAACTCTTTCAAAGCTTTGACTCTGCTCGCGAAAGTCGAGGATGTCGGCAGGATTTAGAAAGGCGCCGTTGATGCCGAGTGACTGATTGCGATTGGACAACCACACGACTCGCTCCGGATCGGCGTACGGCAGCGGCCGAATCAGAACCGTAAGGACGATGCTGAAGATCGCAGTGTTGGCGCCGATACCGAGCGCAAGCATGAGTGTTGCGATGAAGACGAAACTCCGGCTCCGCGAGAGTGTTCGCCATGCGTAACGAAGATCTTGCCAGACGTCAGACATGCGCCGCAATTTATAGCATGTCTCTATCCACAGGTTACACAGATTGTTTTTAGAATCTGCGGAACTTGTGGTTCAATAGTGGGCCGAGGTTCAATTCGATGGAAACCTTGTTGATTGTCTGGCGGTTCCTGCTGTTTGGCAGCATCCTTATCTTTCCGCAACTGCTCGGAATTCTGCTCTACTTCAGACTCCGCCGCGCGCCGCGATGGATCGCTGCCATCGCAGCCGCCTTACTCCCAGCCATCGTCTTCTTCTGGCTTGCTCCAATATTTCTTTTTGCCGGAATTCGTGAAGCGTACGCTCGTGGTGAAGGAGGATGTGGCATGCCGGCAATGGCCGGCGCATTTTTATTACTCGCCGGGACGCTGATTCAACTGGGTGTAGGGCTGATCACCCGGGCCGTTCTATTGGCAAGAAGACCTCGTAAGGTTTAGCTCATTCATTCCGTAATGCAACCAACGGATCGACCTTCGTCGCACGACGCGCCGGAATGTAGCAGGCGAGTAGTGCGACGATAAGCGCGCCCATCGCGACTGCCGCAAATGTGAATGCATCTGTTGACGCTAAGCCAAACATTACCGACGCCAAAACTCGAGTCAATACAACCGCCGCTACGACACCAATCGCCGTTCCAATCCCCGCGATCTTCATCCCGTCGCGCACAATGAGCAAGAGCACGCTACTTCGCTGTGCGCCGAGTGCCATCCGAATGCCAATTTCACTCGTTCGTTCGACGACGTGATACGACAACATCCCGTAAATACCAGTCGTAGCGATGATCAGCGCCAGCAAACTGACTGTTCCGGAAAACCACGCGCCAGTTCGCGCCGGTTCTAACATGCGTCGAACGTTTGCTTCGAGCGGCTCCACAGACACGAATGCATCTTTATCAATCGAACGCGCCACTTCTCTGACCGCGCCGATGCTTGCAAGCGGACTCTCGTTTGATCGCAGGAGAAAGCTGTGACCCACCAACTTCGCCGGCGAGGCGGGCGTGTAAAATAAAGGACCATCAAGTTTACCGACGTTAATGCTACTGACATCGCCAGCCACACCAATGATCTCGTGCGATATGCCCTCGCCGTCTTTGAAACGCTTGCCAATCGGATCGGCGCCCGACCAGAAACGATTTTCCATCGCCTGATTAATGACTGCAGGCGATTCTCCGCCGCGAACATCTTCTTCAGTGAACTGGCGACCTCGCCGGAGCGGGATACCGAGGCTTTGAAAATATTCAGCCGACACTACGTTGCCGTTCACGCTCAATGCTGATCCCTGGTCCTCTATATCGATTATGTCGTCGCGCCTGCCGGCGAAGGGTACCGTTTCAGCGACGCTTACTGATTTGATTCCCGGCAAGGCTTTCAAATGATCGTAGAGTTGCGTCTGGAATGTTTCGGCACGTCCTTCGTCGTAACTCAGTGGCGCCAAATCCATTGATAGAACGAGCAGTTTTTTGCTCTCGAATCCAAGGTCAGTAGATTGAGCTTGTTGTAAGCCGCGCACGATCAGACCGGCTCCAATCAGTAGCACCATCGAAACCGCGACCTGACCAATCACGAGCAGATTTCTCAAGTGCGTCCGCGACCCGCGAGTGTTGTTTCTCGTCGACCGCAGCGCCGCAGTCAGGTCCGGCTTCGTCGATTCGATTGCGGGCGCGAGGCCAAAGACAACGCCCGTGATGAGAGAAATCAAAAACATGTAAGCAAAAACTGTCGCATCCGGTTTCAAGTCGATGTCGAGACCGAGTTCAGGAATCAATGTCATCAAGATCGGTGGCAAGACCACTGCGAGCAATAACCCGGCGAGGCCACCGAGTACCGCGAGGAGAAGGCTCTCAGTTAGCAGGAGCCTGATCAATCGCCAACGACTTGCTCCAAGAGCGAGTCGAACAGCGATTTCTTTGCGCCGGGCTCCTGCACGCGCGAGCATGAGATTCGACACGTTTGCACATACGATCAGAAGAACCAGACCAACGGCCGCCATCACGAGAACTGCAATCGGCGCTCCTTCGCTTCGAGCTTCGGGAAAGTTCAGGTATGAGGCAGGCAGCACGTTTACAGTCGTCTTTCGCCCGGGATACTCCCGGTCTGTCTGAGCAGCAACGAGCTGCATTTCCGCCTGCACCTGTGGTAACGAAGCGTCATCCTTCAACCGTCCAACGACATTCAGCCAACTAAGGTTAGGCTGCGACAGAAACTGGCTCTCGTTCACCAACGCCGGTTGCATCGTTACCGGAATCCACACATCAGGAACGGTCATTTCAGCTCCGCGAAAATCGGCTGCCGCGACGCCGAGGACAGTGAAACGCTGGCGATTCAGCATGATCGAAGTACCGATTAAGCTTTGATCTGAGCCAAATCTGCGCTGCCAGAAACCATAACTAAGAACTGCGACCGGACACTGAAGAGGCGCCTGACATTCTTTGTCGAAGAATGTGCGACCCAGTGCGCTGCCTCCACCCAAAACCGAAAAATAATTGTCGGTCACCAGTAGGCCGTTGATTTTCTCAACGTTGTTTGCATCCAGATACAGGTTCATGTCCGCTGAAGCTGCCAGACCGGATAGACCCGGAACTCTGTCTCGATAGTTAAGGTATTCGGGATAAGAAAGCAGCGACACGTTGCCTTCGACCTGTCGATCGAACTCGCCCTCGAGAGTTTGGTAGACATTCACCACGCGTTCCGGGTTCTTCACCGGCAACTGACGGAAGGCTACCGAATAGAGCAGCGTGAAGATGCTCGTGTTGATGCCAATGCCCAGAGCCAGGGTTAATAGAGCAGCAACTGTGAAATTGCGATGTTTGAGCAACGATCGGAAGGCATAGCGCAGGTCTTGAAGTGTACTGGTCAGCATGTCTCTACTGTACTAAAGGGCTTTTCGAAAAGTTCGCAGTTTTTTGTGTGTCAAAAGTCAGGCATCACTATTGGACACAGTCAGAACCACCTCGCGGTAGCGGGTGGGTGCAAGCGCAGCGCGCTAGTTGCTACTCAAGCCCGTTGGCTGCGCACCCACCCGCTACCGCGAGGTGGTACTGACTGTGTCCAAGTCAGGTACATGTTGACAACCAACATGAGTAGCAGTAACTTCCTCCTGTTGATTATCAACAGGAGGTTTACCTTCGATGGTCAGGGACAGCAAACATGAAGTCCTGCCCGGCACGCTCAATCTCTTAATCCTTAAAACACTCGATACGCTTGGACCGCTGCACGGTTACGGGATTGCGCGCCGCATCGAACAAGTGAGTGGCGACCTGCTTGAACTCAACCAGGGCACGATCTATCCCGCTTTGCTCAAACTCGAACAGATGCGTTGGATCAAGACGAAGTGGGGAACGTCCGAGAATAATCGTAGTGCTAAGTACTATTCGATCACCGCTGCCGGAAAGAAACAGTTGGCGCAGGAAGAAGAAGAGTGGGAGCGGACGGCGGCAATCGTGACTCGTTTTCTCAACACTGCGGAGAAATAAAAATGACACGCCTATTTATCTTCTTGTCGAGACTGCGCGGACTATTTACGAAACGAAAACTCGAAGACCAGTTGACCGATGAGATCCAGTCGCATCTCGAGATGCAAATTGAGGATCTCGTGCGCCAGGGAATGAGCCCGGAAGAGGCACGCTACCTTGCGTTGCGAAGATTCGGTGGCGTGGACCAGATCAAAGAGACTTATCGTGACGGGCGCACTCTTCCATTCGTCGAAACATTCTTCCGCGATCTGCGTTACGGGCTCCGCATGCTGCGACGCAGTCCGGGAATGACGGCAGTCGCAATCCTCTCACTCGCATTAGGTATCGGCGCAAATACTGCGTTGTTCAGCGTAGTCGATGCGGTGCTCTTGAAGTCTCTGCCGGTCCAGGATCCGGAACAGTTAGTGATCTTTGAATGGAAGTCAGGACGTACTTTTAGATTGAGTGGCATGAGTGGTACTTCGAATGTCGATACGGATCCAGGTGGAAGAGGTCTTTCATTGTTTCGGTATGACGTCTTCGAACAAATGCAAAAGACGCAGGCGGGCTCGACAGAGAGTCCAATCAGTGATCTGTTTGCCTTCGCTCCGATACCGGAGATAACCGCACGGCTGGGTGATCAGCCGGAAGTTATCAACGGGCAAGCCGTATCAGGCAACTACTACGCAGGACTCCGCGTGAACCCGAGTTTAGGACGTGCGATTACTGTCGACGACGACACGAAGAATGCAGCGCCGGTCGTGATGCTGAGTTACCAATTTTGGGAAGACCGGTTCGCCGGGAATCCTTCCGTCATCGGCCAACAACTCAAACTCAATCAACAGTCATTCACCATCATCGGCGTCACTCCGCCGGCATTCAATGGCACACTCCAGGTTGGTTATCACCCGAGTATTACAATCCCATTTGCTGCCGAGCCTCTGCTGCAGGGCGATCGCTCTAATCTGGGTACAGCGTCAGAACCAGGCGTGTGGTGGTTGGATGTGATGGGTCGGCTCAAACCCGGAGCGACCCGGGAACAAGCGCGCGAGAGTCTTAACTCTGCGTTTCAAACTTCGGCACTCGCCGCTATGCCTCCGCCGCGCAGGGCTAATCAACCCGCGCAACTCGAACCGAAAGATTATCCGCGATTGATGGTCGAAGACGGCGGTCGCGGAATGTTGGACATGCGGAAGTGGTTTGCACCAACGATCTATGGGCTGTTCATTGTCGTCGCACTGGTTCTGTTAATTGCGTGTGTCAATCTCGCGAACTTGCTGCTCGCCAGAGCGGCGTTGCGTGGTCCAGAGATCAAGATACGACTCGCCGTTGGTGCAGGACGCTGGCGTTTGATTCGGCAACTGCTGACTGAAAGTTTACTGCTCTCAACACTCGGCGGCGTTGTTGGCGTGCTCTTCGCGTTTTGGTTCAAGGGCGCGCTGAGCGCATTCAGTAACGACGACAATGGTCTCTTGCCAAGTGACGTGGAGCTCAGTCTGAATTGGCGCGTGCTCGGGTTTACGCTCGCAGTCTCGTTGCTGACAGGTGTTCTGTTCGGACTGGCGCCGGCGTGGCGCGCGACCAGTCTCGATTTGAATTCAACCCTGAAACAAAGCGGACGTACAACGGGCAGCATGTCGCGTTTGAGCAAAGGCTTGCTCGTCGTACAGGTCGCAGTTTCAGCACTGTTACTGGTCGGCGCAGGGTTGTTCATTCGCACCCTCTACAATCTCCAACGCGTCAACCTCGGCTTCAATCAGGAAAACCTTCTCATCTTCTCGGTGCAGCCTGAACGCAATGGCTACAAGGACGAACAACTGTTGCGCTTCTACCAGCAACTATTTGACCGCTTTGACCATCTGCCCGGCGTGCGTTCGGTAACGTTCGCGAAGGTTCCACTGATCGCGAACGACAACTGGTTTTTCGACTTTCTCTTACCGGGCGAAGTTGAGGGAACTGCACCTGAGCGCGACACCATGCGGCAGGTCGTCCGTGAAAACTATTTTGCGACGATGGAGATTCCGTTGTTGCGTGGACGCGAGTTCACGACACAGGATGACAGTCGTGCGCCGGCAGTTGCGATCGTCAGCCAGGCTTTTCAACGGCAGTTCTTTCCTAACGAAGAGATTCTCGGCAAGCACGTCACCTTCAACTACAAGAAGCGCGAGCTGGAGATTGTCGGAGTCGTTGCAGACACGAAGTATCAAAATCAACGCGAGGAGATTCAGCCGCTCCTGTACACGCCGTGGCGACAGGAAGCCGAGGATATTGGCGTGATGCACTTCACGCTCCGGACTGTAAACGACCCAACTGCCCTCACTGCTCAGGTACGCGAAGTAGTCCGCGGTCTCGATAACAATCTGCCCGTCGTTGAAGTCGGCACTCAGTCTGCTCGGTCTGAAAAGACACTCGCACAGGAACGACTCTATGCTCGTCTGTTTAGTTTCTTCGGCGCGCTCGCCCTCGCACTCGCGGGCATCGGCCTGTTTGGTGTGCTGGCCTATTCTGTCAGCCAACGCACGAAGGAAATCGGAGTTCGAATGGCGTTTGGCGCACAAGTGTGGAATGTGATCTCGATGGTCGTCTGGCAGGGAATGAAGTTGGTGCTGGTGGGGTTGTCGATTAGTGTGTTGACTGGTTACGTGTTGGTGCGTTTGCTGAATACTAAATATTTCGGACCCGACACTTGGCAGCAGCGTATGAAGGAACAACTCTATGGAGTTACAATGAGTGACCCTTTGACACTGATCTTTATCGCTTCGCTGTTGACGCTCGTTGCCCTCGTAGCTTGTTGGCTGCCGGCGCGACGAGCCGCGAAGGTTGATCCACTTGTAGCGTTGCGCTATGAATAGCATCCATGAAAGGCGGGGATGTGATGAAATTGATGTTGGTAATATTGAGTGTCGCGATTATGTCCGCCTCAAGTGCGCAGAACTCGACTAGCGGCCTGAGCGGCACGACCTGGCAATTAGTCAAGTTTCAGGGACCCGACGAGAGAGTCTTCACGCCTGATGACAAATCGAAGTATACGGTCTCGTTTGGCCGCAGCGGCGGGGTAATAGCGACAATCGATTGCAATACTGCACGCAGTACCTGGCGAGTTACCGCACCTGGTCAACTGAAATTTGGATCGTGGTCACGGACCAGCGCAAAGTGTGGCAACGGATCGCTTCACGACCAGATCGTGAGAGAAGGCGCTGCTGTGCGAAACTTCCAAATCAAAGATGGGCACTTGTTCTTATCCGGGATGGAGTCCGGTGGTTATTACGAGCTCGAACCATGGTCCGGCGCGAAACGTCAATGAATGTGGGCGGCTCTCCACGAGATGCCGCCCTCTTAATTAGCGCAGGCCGCCCGCGACCTGGAGAAGTTCGCCTGTGATCCACGCGCTCTCGGGAGACGCAAGAAAACCGACAACAGGAGCGATATCGCCTGGCTGGCCGATGCGGCCCAAAGGCGTTTGTGCAACTGCGTCTTTCTCAAAGTCGCTGCCGAGAATTCCCAACGCGTGGACACCCTCAGTCTCAACCATGCCCGGGTTGATCGAGTTGACGCGAATCTTCTTTGGTCCAAGTTCTTTCGCGAGTACACGCGTGACAGCATCAACGGCGCCTTTGGTTGCCGTGTAGACTACCGTTGCGGGAGGCGTCAGCGAGCTCACAGTTGAGCCGATGTTGATGACACTGCCACCTTCCGGTCCAAAATATTTCAACGCCTCACGCGATGCGAGAATCAAACCCAGAACGTTGATACCGAACATTCGTTGAAATTGATCTTCTGTCGCTTCCTCGAGTGGAGCGAACTGGTAAACACCGGCATTGTTGACGAGAATGTCGAGTCGACCGAATGCTTTCTTAGTTTCGGCGAAAAGACGTTCGACGTCTTTGCTCCTCGCGACGTCGCCCTGGACGGCGATGGCCTTGCCGCCTTCTTTTGTGATTTCGTTGACGACCTGATCCGCGCCTTCTTTCGAAGATGCGTAATTAACGACGATGGAGGCGCCATCAGCAGCAAGCTGCTTCGCGATCGCGGCGCCGATGCCCTTCGAAGCGCCCGTTACAACCCCAACCTTACCTGCCAACCTTTTGCTAGCCATATCGATGAATCCTTTCCGTTGTTGAACTCCGGTTGGTTTGGTTGGCAACTTTGCCGCCACGCGTATGGCCCGTAGATCGCGCTCGGCCCACGCCCACCGTGACCAAATGTTGCCACCTGACGATTGATGGTCACATTTTTACAAACACGAGCCGTACTTGGATACAGTCAGAACCACCTCGCGGTAGCGGGTGGATGCGCAGCCTACAACTCATAACTTGGGCAAGTCACCACCTTGGCCGTGTAGCACGTAATCAATTGCATTGGCCACACTCCGTTCATTCCACAATCTTACTTTGCTCCCTTTGTCGACCCACGGACTAAACGGATGCGGCCACAGTCGATCATGTCTCAGCTGTCGAGTCGCATTTGCCTTGAAAGCGTTTAAAACCAATTCTGGTTTGCGATTAGCTGTCACGACCGCATGTACATGATTCGTCCGTACATTGAACGCATGCAGATACCATTGTCGAATGCTACACGTCTCGCGAATCGCCCTTTCAACTGAGCCTCTTGCTCTAGCTTTGAGTATAACTGGACGCTTCTTGAGTGTTTTGTGGTTGTGGTGTTGCAACGCATGATTCGTTGGCAGGTAAGGATCGCCGTAACGGTTGTGAAAGCGATCGACCGAGCCACGCGTGTCACCATGTAGCCATGTGCCGTAGCATCGAAAAGAAATCAAATAGGCTAGAGGAGTGTCGGTGTTGTTCCACATGATGAGGATGAAGAACCTTTCTGAGATTTTGCATGCATACTGTCAGAGCTAATACTGACTGTCAACATGAAGGCTGCGCACCCACCCGCTACCGCGAGGTGGTTCTGACCTTATCCAAGTGCGACCTCTTATCTCAAGAGTGCAGATCCAGTGTTGGACACGAAGGCTGCGCACCCACCCGCTACCGCGAGGTGGTTCTGACCTTATCCAAGTGCGACCTCTTGTCTCAAGAGTGCAGATCCACTGTTGGACACAGTCAGAACCACCGCGCGGTAGCGGGTGGGTGCGCAGCCTACATCCATCCCTCCTCTTGTCTTCCCATACGAGCGCGTTGTATAGTCCTATGGCCAAGCCATAGGAGAACGCCACGTGACAACCAAGACTGAAATCTGGCAGGGGACGCTGGCCCTGATGATCCTCAAGACGCTCGATACGCTCGGGCCGCTGCATGGCTACGGGATTGCCCGTCGGATCGAGCAGACCAGCGGAGATCTCCTCTCCCTGAACTACGGAACACTCTACCCATCACTACTGAAGTTAGAGCAGGAAGGCTGGATCAATTCCGAGTGGGGTGTTTCCGAAAACAACCGCAAGGCAAAGTACTACAAGCTCACACGCTCAGGCCGCAAACAACTCGAACGCGAAGCCAAAGAGTGGAACCAAACGACCGCAATCGTCGCGCGCTTCTTCGCGCCGATGGAGGAGCAGTCATGAGAAAACTGCGCGCCTTGTTGTTGAGACTCAAAGGACTATTCCACAAAAACGATCGCGACTTCGCCGATGAGCTCGAGAGCCATCTGCAAATGCACATCGACGACAACATCCGCGCCGGCATGTCGCCCCAAGACGCCAGACGCACAGCAGTGATGAAGTTGGGTGGCGTCGATCAAACAAAAGAGGCTTACCGCGATCGCGCCACACTTCCGTTACTCGAAAGTCTCGTCCAGGACCTGCGCTTCACGCTCCGACAGCTCCGCAAGAATCCTGCGTTCACCGTTACCGCCACTGCGATGGTAGCGCTTGGGATGGGCGCAAGCGTCGCTATCTTCGCTTTCGTCGATGCCGCACTCATCAAGCCTTTGCCCTATCACAATACTTCGCGCCTCCTTTTTGTAACGGAGACAACTCCAGACATTCCACGCGCCGCGATCTCATACCTCGATTATCTCGACTGGAAAAAGCTCAACAGAGTTTTCGACTCGATGGACGTCTATGGGGCACGAGGCTATGTCATTAGCACGTCCGCGGGAGTGGAAATGGTTCCCGGAGCACGCACGAGTGATGGCCTCTTCCGTACTCTTGGTGTCACGCCAGTGCTCGGTCGCGATTTTTACCAGGGCGAAGATTTGCCCGATGCACCGCGGACAGTGATTATTAGTTACGCATCATGGCAAAAACGTTTTGGCGGTAAACAGGAGATCATCGGCCAGTCAATAACCCTGTATGAAGTGCCCTACACCGTCATCGGAGTACTGCCGCAGAACTTTCATTTTGCCCCGGTTGAGAATGCCGAGTTTTGGACCACTCTTCATCCGGGCAGCACTGGCTGCGACGCGCGACGCAGTTGTCACTATCTAAACGGCGTAGCACGTCTCAAAGAAGGCATCTCAACTGAAGCCGCGCTCGCTGATCTGAAACGTATCGCCAAAGATCTCGAGACCCAATACCCGGATTCAAATCGCGGCCAGGGCGCAACCGTCGCGCCATTGTCCGAAGTGATCGTCGGCGACGTTAAACCGATTCTGCTGCTGTTACTCGGCGGCGCCGGGCTGTTGCTTCTGATCGCGTGCATCAACGTCGCAAGTCTGTTGCTCGTGCGCTCGGAAACGCGTCGACGCGAGTTGTCAGTACGACGTGCGCTTGGCGCAACCAGAATGCGTTTGATTCGTCAGTTTGTGATTGAGGGCCTGGTAATCGTTGCTGCCGGAACTGTCGCCGGTCTGCTTAGCTCGCATTGGACCATGCAGATCTTGAGCGGGCTCATACCCACAGACATGATGGCCGGGATGCCTTATCTCAACGATCTTGGGTTGAACCCTCGTGTCCTCATGTTTGCCCTCGTCATTGCAATACTTGCGACCGCACTCTTCTCACTCAGCCCGGCCTTGCAGCTGTCAACTTTAGACGTGAGAGAAGGAATGGCGGAAGGTGCTCGTGGAAGTGCGGGTAAAGCCTGGACGCGAATCGGTTCCAAGCTTGTGATTCTCGAACTAACAACTGCAATGGTGTTGCTGGTTGGAGCAGGTCTTCTCGGCAAGAGTTTCTATCGACTGCTGCAAGTTGATACAAATTTTGAAACGAAGAATCTGATCACGATGAGAATCAGAGCACCACTCTCTGCTTATGGCGAAGACCCGCAAGCCCTCGCGTTGCAGCGGAAAATCGTGGACGAGATCAAGAGGCTGCCGGGCGTAACAGCGGTTGCTCTGGCAGACACTCTGCCTCTCACCTTCAATGGCAACACAGACTGGATCAGATTTGTGGGCCGAGCGTATAGCGGAGAGCACAATGAAGTGAATGAAAGAGGTGTGAGTCCCGACTATTTCACAACACTGCAAGCGAATCTTCTGCGCGGGCGGATGTTCACTGACGCTGAAGACCTCGGCAAGCCACAGGTCGTCGTCATCAACCAAACTCTGGCGAAGAAGTATTTTCCTGGTGAGGATCCGATTGGACAACGATTTGGCGATCACAATCTGGATCCCAAATCGATAAAGGAGATCGTCGGCATCGTCGACGACATCAGAGAAGGGACGTTGGAGTCGGAGATTTGGCCGGCGTATTACTACTCGCTCAATCAACAGCCGGATATTACGTATTCCCTCGTGGTTCGGACGTCTCAGGCGGAGCAGTCGATCATGCCAACGGTTGCCGACTCCATACGTCTTATTGATTCGAGGATCACGACTTCATATCAGACAACGATGACGGCGAGAGTCAACGAGGCGCCGACGGTTTACTTGCGTCGTTCTTCGACCTGGCTGGTTGGAGGGTTCGCGGCGGTGGCGTTGCTGCTCGGAGTGATTGGGCTGTATGGAGTGATTGCTTATTCAGTGAGTCAGCGGACTCGTGAGATTGGAGTTCGCATCGCGCTCGGTGCACAACGCGGGATGGTTTATCGACTCATTCTGAAGGAAGCCGGCGTGTTGGCGCTGGGGGGAATTGTGATTGGGACGGGATGCGCGATTCTCGCTGCGTCGCTGATGCGCAAGCTGCTGTTCGGGACACCGCCGTGGGATATTACGACGCTTGTTTGTGTGGCCGCTGTGCTTGGAGCATCCGCATTACTGGCAAGTTTTCTCCCGGCGCGCCGCGCCGCGTCCGTCGATCCGATCTCTGCATTGCGCGCTGAATAACGTACTGTAGGGGCGGCCCTCCGGGGCCGCCCGGCGTGGAATTCCGTTCTTTGCCACGGGCGTGTTTACGAGATCGAGTTCTACGCCGGGCGGCCACGGAGGGCCGCCCCTACAGTACGTTCAGAGATTTTAAATAATCTCGGCTTTGTGTTGGTCGATGATGTGGTCGGCGGCGCGGTCGGAGATGGCGGCGATGGTCAACGAGGGATTTGGGCCAACTGGACCAGGCATCACTGAACCATCAATAACGTATAGCCCCGGATACCCGAAAACCTCACCATACGAATTCACCACACCATCATCCGCCGTAAACCCCATCGGACAACCACCCAACGGATGCGCCGTGAGCACCTGATGCAGATACCTGTACGAAGGAGTATCGATATACTTCCCATTCAAAGCCTGCGCAATCGCATCACCCGTCCGCCGAACGCGATCAAAATACGCTTGCGACTTTTTCGGCGCCCAGTCGCATTCCAACAAGTTGCCTTTAAGCGACAACCGTCCATTTGCAAAATCACGACCCATCGCAATCAACGCAAGCGTACTCAACGTCGTATTGGCGGGCCCGAGCAGATCGGCGATTTCGGCGCTGAGGTTTGCGTCGCTGTTCAGGCCAGTACGATACTTGACCCGCATCTTGAGAAATTTCA
>Ga0105243_10003275_pt1 | contig 13167 bp, 11 predicted proteins | sample KBSM34metaG_FD_81525 | JGI IMG/M metagenome (GOLD analysis project Ga0105243, IMG submission 81525) | Miscanthus rhizosphere microbial communities from Kellogg Biological Station, Michigan, USA - KBS M3-4 metaG | ecosystem: Host-associated > Plants > Roots > Rhizosphere > Soil | place...
GAATGCGGCGCGCCGGCCGTCTCCATCGCAGGCGGCGAGCCGTTGCTCCATCGCGACATGCCCAAGATCGTGGACGGCTTCATCGAGCGCGACAAGTTCGTGATCCTGTGCACCAACGCGCTGCTGCTGGCCAAGAAGATCGGCCAGTACAAGCCGCATCCCAACTTCACCTGGTCCATCCATCTGGACGGCGACAAGGTGATGCACGACAAGTCCGTCTGCCAGGACGGCACCTATGAAAAGGCCGTGGCCGCCATCAAGCTGTGCAAGGACCGCGGCTTCCGCACCCAGATCAACTGCACCCTGTTCGACGGCGCCGACCCCGAGCGCACCGCCAAATTCTTCGACGAGATGATGGCGATGGGCGTGGACGGCATCACCGTGTCGCCCGGCTATGCCTATGAGCGCGCCCCCGACCAGCAGCACTTCCTCAATCGCGAGCGCACCAAGAACATGTTCCGCGATATTCTTTCGCGCGGCAAAGGCGGCAAGAATTGGGAATTCACCAACTCCGCTTTGTTCATGGATTTCCTGGCCGGCAACCAGACTTATGAATGCACGCCCTGGTCGATGCCGCTGCTCACCGTGTTCGGCTGGCAGAAGCCCTGTTACCTGCTGGGCGAAGGTTATGCCAAGACCTTCAAGGAGCTGATGGAAGGCACCGAGTGGGAAAAATACGGCGTCGGCAAGTATGAGAAATGCGCCAATTGCATGGTGCATTGCGGCTTCGAAGGCACCGCCGCCACCGATGCCATCAAGCACCCGCTCAAGATGCTGCCGATCCTGATGCGCGGCGTGAAGACCGACGGCCCGATGGCGCCGGACATCGATCTTTCACAGCAGCGGCCGGCGGAATTTGTCTTCTCGCGCCATGTCGAGACGAAGATGTCAGAGATCCGCACCGGAAAATCCGACACCACAGAGATCGCGGCAGCGGAGTAACTCGGCAAAGGCCTTGTTCGAGGTCCGCGCCGTGCGCACCAGCGCCGGCAGTTGTGTGGGCTTTTTCAGCAGCGACCACAGCACCCGGCCCAGCGCGATGCGGCCATCGGGCTTCATCGCCACCAGCGCGGCGGGCGGCAGCACATGGCTGGCATCGTCGGAAATCACCCGCAAACCCGCCAGCGGCAGCCTGCGGCTTGCGGCAAAGCGGGCCGCGACCTGGCTTTCCATATCGACCGCCAATGCGCCGGTGGTTTGCTGCAGGCCGGCTTTGGTCTCGGCATTTTCAATGATCACATCGCTGCCGAACAGGGAGCCTTGATGCGCATAGGGCAAGCGCGACGCCAGCCGCACCCGCCAGCCGCTGTCGCAATCAAATCGCTCGGCGCCGGTGATGATCCGGTCGGCGATCACCACATGGCCGACCGCGAGCTGCGGCGACAAAGCACCGGCCAGGCCGATGGAGATCACACCCCTAATGTCGCCGTGCAAGGCATTGAGCTTTGCCGCCAAGCCATCGCCATCACCGCCGCCCGCCACTGCCACCACGCCATAGGTGCCGACGATCTTGGCTTCCTTGGCCAGGCCGGTGACGGCGATAATCGTCACTTTGCTTTTCTCATAGCCCGTACTCGACCCGCCGCGAATTGCCGCTCTTCAAATTGCGGTAGCGCGCCAGCGCCCAAAGCGGGAAGAATTTCGGATAGCCGTGATAATTCAAGTAGAACACGCGCGGAAAGCCGCCGCCGGTATAATGCGGCTGGCTACACACCCCGTCCGTACCTTGCGTCGTCTTGAGATAATGAATGCCGCGCGCCACCGCGGGATGATCCACCTGGCCCGCCGCCATCAATCCCAACAGCGCCCAGGCGGTTTGTGACGCGGTGGACGGCGCGGGCTCGTAACCTTTGTAATCCAGCTTGTAGCTGTCGCAATTCTCACCCCAGCCGCCATCGGGATTCTGGATCGCGACCAGCCAATCGGCGCCCTTTTTCATGGTGGGATGGTCGGGGCCAAGACCGGCGCCGTTCAAACCCGCCAGGGCCGACCAGGTGCCGTAGACATAATTGACGCCCCAGCGGCCCCACCAGCTGCCATCGGCGCGCTGAACCTGGATCAAGTAATCCACGCCAGCCTTCAGCCGCGGATTGTCGGCGGCGACGCCCAATTGCGCGAACATGCCCACGCAGCGCCCCGACACGTCCTCCGTCGGCGGGTCCAACAGGGCGCCATGATCGGCGAAGGGAATGTTGTTGAGATAGGTATAGCTGTTGTCGGCATCGAAGGCGCCCCAGCCGCCATTCTTGCTTTGCAGGCCGTCCACCCAAAGGGCACCGCGCTGGATGGCCTCGTCATACTGCGGCCCGGCCAAACCGCTATGCCGGGCGCGATCAAAAGCCATCACCACCACGGCGGTGTCATCCAGGTCGGGATAGTAATCATTGCGGTACTGAAACGCCCAACCGCCCGGCGGCACATCGGGCTTCTCTTCCGCCCAGTCGCCGGGCACATCCAGCACTTGCAGCGGCTTTAGCCAATCCAACCCGCGGCCTGCGGCCGCTTCGGCCTTGGCATCGCGTGTTTCCATCAAGGCGTGCGCCACCAGGGCGGTGTCCCACACCGGCGAGACGCAAGGCTGGCAATAGGCTTCGTGATCCTTGATCACCAAAAGATTTTCGACCGATTTGCGCGCGATGGCGCGGTCGGGATGGTCCGGCGCATGGCCCAGCACGTCATACATCATCACGCTGTTGGCCATGGCGGGATAGATGGCGCCCAATCCGTCCTCGCCATTCAAGCGTTCGGTGGTCCAGCGCCGGCATTCCTCGATCGCCAGCGCCCGCAACCCCTTGGGCCAAGGCACCGCTTTCAAGATTTTGTCCAGGCCGGCGAAGAAAGCCGACCAGCCGGCGCTTTGATGCGGGGCGCGGGGCGAAGCCGCAGGCACGCCCGGGACGAACAATTCGTCGATATGGATGTCGCGGGGATTTTTCGCCAGCGGCTGCTTGGCCGCCAGCACCAGCAGCGGCACGATCACCGTGCGCGCCCAATAGCTCATCTTGGAGAGATGCACCGGAAACCAGCGCGGCAGCAGGATCAGCTCGGGCGGAATGGTGGGAATGTTGGACCAGCTGGTCTGGCCGTACAGCGCCAGCAGGATGCGGGTGAAGACATTGGCCTTGATGGCTCCGCCGCGCTTTTTGATCTCGTCGCGCGCCCGCGCCATGTGCGGCGCCTCGATATCCTCGCCGATCATCTTGAGCGCGAAATAGGCTTTCACCGTGGCGGAGATGTCGAAGGCCCCTTCGTGATAGAGCGGCCAGCCGCCATGCGCGCCCTGGATCCGGCGCAGATAGACGCCGATCTTGCGCTCCAGCTCCAGGTTGGGCGTCTCGCCCAGATAATGCACCAGCAGCACATATTCGGCCGGGATGGTGGCATCGGCTTCCAGTTCATAAACCCAATGCCCGTCGGGCTTCTGCTCTAACAGGATGGCGTCGGTGGCGGCGCGGATGGCGCTCTCAACCTCCGGCAAGGCCGGCGCCACGAATTCATGCGGATTCAGCTGGTTCATCGGGCCGCTATTATAAGGATAGATGCTTGAGGGCCAAAGCGGCCGCGGTTTCGCCGGAACGAAGCGCGCCTTCGATGGTGGCGGGCAACCCGGTCTGGGTCCAATCTCCGGCCAGGAACAGGTTGCGCCACTGGGTTTTGGCGCCCGGCCGGCGCGCATCCTGTTCCGGGGTGGCGGCAAAGGTGGCCCGCTTTTCCTTGACGATCTGCCAGGCCGGCATCGGCGCTTCGATGTCCAAAGCCTTGGCCACGTCCGCCCAAATGCGGATCGCCAGATCCTCGCGGTCCTGGTCGACGATGGCATCGGCTCCCGACACCGTCACCGATATGCGGTCAGGGAAGGCGAAAACCCATTCCGCGGTGCCGCCGATCACACCCAGCATGGCGGGAGCGTCTTGCGGCGCTTCCATCTTGAAGTGGGCATTGACGATGGCGCGGAAGTCATTGGGCACGGTGAGGCCGGTGACCAAGTCCGCCGCCGCCCAAGGCGGCACCGCCAGCACCACGACATCGAAAGGCCCGATCGGCACAACACCCTCCGACGTTTCCATCGCCATTACTTGCCGGCCGTTGAAGGTGAAGCCGCGCAGGCGCGTGCCCAATTTCACGCCGGCCTCGCGGCTTGCCAGAAAATCCAGTGCCGGATCGACAAAGGCCGCGGCCAAAGTGGGATGGGCGATGCGTGGGCGGTAATGGCGTCCGCCTTTGGCCAAAGTCTCGCGCAGCACCGCACCCGCCAAGGCGGCAGAGGATTCTTCCGGCTGGGTATTGAGCGCCGCCAACAGAAAAGGCCGCATCAGTCCTTCCCACAAGGCGCCGCGCGCCTTGACGAGATCGCCGATGCGGGCCTTACGGTCGGCCCACAACAGGGGCGCATATTGCAGATAATCGCCGGCGCCGGTGTCCGGCACGCGGCGGTCGCGGCGGGTGATCCAGAATGGCAAACTGCCTTCATTGGGCTTGAGCCGCCAGTGGGCGCCCGTTTTCAGATTTACGAAGGCAAATTCCGCACGGTCCGGACCGGTCAGCGTTCCTGACGCTCCGATGCGATTTTGATAATCGAAGACCGCGCGATTGCCCGACAGGACCAGGTGATTGCCATTGTCGATGATCCCGCCCAGGACGGAATCGAAATAGGACCGGCAGCGCCCGCCCGCCTGCCCCGCCGCTTCGATCAGGGTGACGGAGACGCCGCGCGCCGCCAGGATGGTGGCGGCGGACAGACCGGCCAAGCCGGCGCCAACGACTATGGCCTTGCCGATCATTCGAGGCGTTTCATGAAAACAGCCCTTCGCGCAGCACCAGGGACAGCAGCCGCGACTTGGGCAGCGACACCCGGTGGCGCGGCGGCGCGAAGCCCTGCGCCTCGGTGGCGGAAAGAATTTCGGAATAGACCGCGCCCATCAGACGCGGCGTTTTGATCCGCCCCTTGGGCTTGGCGGCCAGGACGCGGCCGGCCTGGTCGTAATGATGATGGGCGAGTTGCGCCACCCGCCGGCAAACCGCGTCGATCTGAGGCCGCGCGATAATGGCCGAGGGATCCATCTGGCGGCAGCAATCCAGGTCTTCGAGATATTCGCGCGGCAAATAGAGCCGGCCGATGGCCGCGTCCTCATCGATGTCGCGCAGGATATTGGTGAGCTGCAGGGCGCGGCCCAAATGATGCGCCAAGTCGAATCCGGGACCTTCCTCCATGCCGAACACTTTGATGGAAAGCCGCCCGACCGCGCTCGCCACCCGGTCGCAATAGAGATCCAACACGTCCAGGCTTGGCGCGACAATATCTTCCGCCACGTCCATATCCATGCCGTCCAGGATGCTGAGAAAATCCTGAAGCCTGAGGCCGTAGCGCTGAACCGCCGGCGCCAGGAAGCGTACTTGTGGGGAAGCCGTTCCTGCATAGAGCGCACGCAGATCGTCACGCCACTGCTCCAGCCTTTCATGGCGCTCGGCCCGGGTGCCGACCCCGTCATCGGCGATATCGTCGACTTTGCGGCAAAAGGCATAGATGGCGAACATGGCGTCGCGCTCTTCCGCCGGCATCAGCCGCATGGCGATGTAGAAGGAGCTGGTGCTGGCCTTCTTCCGCACGGCTTTGGCGGCCGGGGCGCCGATATTTTCTGCGTTGGTCATGATCTCGAACGGGTCAGGCGCATCAGCGCGAAGGAGGGAATGCGTTTCAGGAACAGGGCCATCACATTCACCTTGGAATGATGCACGGTTTGCGACAGCGGATCGCGGTTCATCAACAGGCGGTTGAGGTCATCGGCGATGGTTTGGATCAGATCGACTTCCAGCGCCAGGCGCCCGTCTTTGATGCCGCGTGAAAAGGGCCGCGACCTCTCCAACAACTCGGCATTTTTGCGCGCCAGTGCGGAAATCACGCCGGCCAAGGCCGGATTGGCCTTGTCCTGCGCCAGCGCCTCGACGCCGACGCGTGCGGCTCGCAGCATGGGCTCGGGAATATAGACCCGGTTCAGCTCGCGATAATCCTTGGCGCAATCCTGCAGATGGTTGATCACCTGCAGGGCCGCGCACAGCGCGTCATTGGCGGGCCACAGCTCTCGGCTCTCCCCATGCACGTCCAGAACAAACCGGCCCACCGGCATGGCGCTATAGCGGCAATAATCGATCAGGTCGTCCCAGTCGCGATAGCGCAGCTTGGTGCAGTCGCGGCGAAAGGCTTCCAAAAGATCCAGCGCATGGACCGGCGACAGCTTGCGTTCCCACAACACGGTCCGCAGGGCGACACCTTCCGAAATCGCATCGCACTCACCCACAAGGCTGCGGCGCATCTCTTCCAGCAGTGCAAGTTTTTCCTCCGGGGAGGCGGAAGCATTATCGGAGACATCGTCGGCGGCGCGCACGAATTTGTAGAAGGCCAAAACCGGCGCGCGATGGCGCGGCGCGATCAAGAAAGAGGCGACGGGGAAATTCTCGTCATGATGTCCCTTGCCGGATTGGAGTTGGGCGACACTGCTCATGCCTCGCCTCCGGCATCGGCTTGCGCCCGGCCCTTCCACATCCCGCCCTTGCCGGACCAATGCTGAAGCGCCGATTGGAAAGTGAAGACCGCGTAGAAAAGGCCGATCAGCGGCAGGGCCGGTGCCCACAGCCAGGACAAGCGGTAGAATCGCAGCATCGGCACATACATGGCCGCCATGATGATCCAGGCCAGCCATCCTGCCAATTGCGAAGGACCCCAGGCGAACAGCGCTGTCATGACCGGCGCCAGATAGACCATGGCCAGTCCCAGCAAGGTTGCAGCCAGGGCCCAGGGCGAATAGCCCAACTGCGCGTAAGCCGTGCGCGTCACCATATGCTGGATGTCGGAAATATGATGATAGGGCCGCAACGATACCGACCGGTCGGTCAGCCCCAGCCAGATCGGCCCTTGCCGCTTCATCAAACGGCCGAGCGCACAATCGTCGATGATATGGCTGCGGATGGCGGCGAGCCCTCCCGCGCGCTCCAAGGAGGTTCGGCGCGCCAGCATGCAGCCGCCGGCGGCTGCCGCCACCTGGCTGTGCGGATTGTTGACGGCGCCGAAGGGGAACAGCATGTCGAAGAAAAAGACAAAGGCCGGGATCAGGAAGTGCTCGGCATAGCTGCGGCATGACAGGCGCGCCATCAGCGACACCAGGACCTTGCCGCCTTCTTCGCACCGGCCCACAAGTTGACGCAGATTGTCGGAGGCATGGGTGATGTCGGCGTCGGTGAACCAAAGAAATTCCGGTGCGTGCGTGGCGGCCTGTTCGACGCCTTGACTCATGGCCCACAGTTTGCCGGTCCAACCGTCGGGACGGGGCGCCGATCTGAGCACCGTCAAAGACGCGCTGCTCAGGAGCTGCGCCAGCTCGCCCGTTTGGTCATCGGATTGATCGTCGACCAGAACGATTTGAAATGGACCCGGATAATCCTGGGCCAGCAAGCTGCCGATACTGGTTTGGATCACGTCGGCTTCGTTGCGGGCCGGCACCACCGCGACCACCGAAGGCCAGGACGACGGCGCGCTGACCGGCTTGGTGTCCCGCTCGCGCAGCAGCCAGAAGAAATTATGGAACAGCAGCAGATAGAGCCAAATGGCCAGCGGCAGAAAGCCGAACAACACCCCCGCGATCATTTGAGATATCCATTGTCGCGGAACCAGTTGAGCGCATCCTTGAGGCCTTCCTGATAGGGGCGCGCGGCATAGCCCAATTCCCGCTTGGCCTTTTCGGAACTGAAGAACATGCGGTAGCGCGACATGCGCAAGGCGTCGGCGGTAAGAAACGGCTCTTTGCCGGTGACACGGGCCAAAGCTTCCGCACCCCAGGCCAAGGGAAATAGCGGCGCGCGCGGAAGCTTGACGGTCGGCGCGCGGCGCCCGGCCAGGGAGGCGATGTCGGCCAGCATGGTTTGCAGACCGACATCGCTGCCGCCCAAGATGTAATTCTCCCCGATCCGTCCGTTGTCCAGCGCCAACAAATGGCCTTCCGCCACATCATCGACATGCACCAGATTGAGCCCGGTATCGACAAAGGCGGGCATGCGTCCGGTGGCCGCTTCGACAATCACCCGTCCCGTCGGGGTGGGCTTGATGTCGCGCGGGCCGATGGGCGTGGAGGGCGCCACGATCACGGCCGGCAGTCTTTCCTGCGCGATCAGGCGCTCCACTTCCCGCTCGGCCACCAGCTTGCTGCGCTTATAGGCGCCGATCACGCTTTGCGGCGTATGGCGCGAGGTTTCGTCCACCGCGGATTCGCCCGGTTTGAGCGCCGCCACGGATGAGGTGTAGACCACGCGCTCCACCCCGCATTTGAGCGCCGCGCCCATGGTGGCGCGGGCGCCCAAGAGATTGTTGCGCTCGATCTCGCCAGGGTCGCGCGCCCATAAGCGATAATCGGCGGCGACATGGAACAGATAGCGCGCGCCTTGCATCGCCGCCGCCATCGAGGCTTCGTCGCGCATATCGCCGGTCACCGGCTCGCAATCCACGCCCGCGATATTGAGGCGCGAGGCATTGGCGCGCATCAGCACGCGCACATGCAAGCCGCGCTTGACCAGGGCGCGGGCAACGGCGGAGCCTACGAATCCGGACGCGCCGGTGACCAGGGCAATGTCAGACATTAGGCGCCCCGAGATCGGAAAAGGCGCGGCGGCTTTCAACCGCCTGCCAATAGAGCAGCGCCGGCACGCCCAGCACGATCTCGCGCGCCCGCTTGAGCAAGGACACCGCCACGCCCATTTCGGCCGGCAGTCCGAACAACGGCGCCAGCAGAGCATACCCCCATTCCTGCACCCCGATGGCGGCCGGCACCGGCGCGGCGATGCTGCGCAAGGTGCAGAGCAAGGCTTCCAAGGCGACGGCATTCCAAAATCCGATCTCGCCGCCCACCAGGCGGAACGAGATGTAGGTGCCGATGCCGGCGCCAATCCAAGCCAGCAGATGCAAGGCCGAGGACGCCGCCAGGCGCGAACGGGAATCGTACAGCTCTACGATCGCCTGGTGAAAAGAGACACCGGCCTGCATTTGCGGGAAGAAACGCTGCGCCATTTTTTCCGCGAACAGCGCGCCGCGCTTTTGCAGGAAGATCAGCAGCGCGATGCCCGGCACCGCCAACAGCAGAATCGCAAGCATCGCCTGGGTGACCGGGCCCGAGCCTTCGAGATGACGAAACTGGGTGAAGCCGACGCCCAGGCCGAATGCCAAAAACACCACCTGGGCCATGGCTTCGGTGGTGGCATCGGCGGCAACGGAAGCCGCCGCATAGGGACCCGACATGCCCCGCAACACCATCAGCCGCGCCGCCGCCACCATGCCGCCCACCGGCGAGAAAGGAGATATCTCGGCAATGGAATCGCGCACCAGCCGGGCGATGTAAAATTCCGGCCACGGCCGGCGATGGGCCGGGGGCAGCAGGAACGACCAAGCAAAGGCCAGGCTGATGAACACAAAAAGCGCAAACAGGCAGAGCAGCGCCAAGCCGCCGAATCCGGCGCGGGCGATCGCCGCGAAGATGGACTCAAACCCAATGGTCCAGATGAGATAGACCGCCGCGATGACGCCGGCCAAAAGCGCCAGGGCCATTCCGATCTTTGGAGCCCATTTCATCAGGCGGGCAGCGGCTTGGCGCGGAAGCTCCACAAGCGCATGGCGCCCAGCGCGGTTTCCGCCAATTGCGGCAGGAAGCTGGGACGCAGCAATTCCTTGTCGAACACGCCCATGCGGCGACGATTCTCGGAATAGCAGTCTTCCAGGAAACGGCGGAAGGTGAAGCCGTCCAGGAACACCGACGCCTGGGTGGCGGTGAATTCCTTGCCGTCGTTCAAGTCCTTGCCGCGCTTGGCGGTCCCGATCATGCGCCCCAAGGCGCGCATGTAATAGCGCAAATCCGTCAGCGGCATCGTCAGGCGCGCGAGGGCGCCCTTCTGGGCCTGGTTATAGGCCATCCAATTGACGAAGAAGACGATGTGGCGGGTTTCCTCATACATCAGGGTTTCGAAGATATTGAACATCTCCTTGGGCAAGAATTGCGACTGCATGGCGATCTTGAAGACGCCGAAGCCCAAAAAGGAATCCATGCATTCGCCGAAGCCGAAATCCTTGAAGCGGGTTTCGACATTGTCGCTGACATCTTCCAAGGGGCGCTCGGCTGCGTCGATGCCGTATTTTTCGATCATCACCCGGATAAGCTTGGCGTGACGGGCTTCCTCGAAACCCTGCATCGCCACCGCCTCCTTCATCACCGGGTCTTGGACGGTCTTGACGAATTCCGCCACGATGGCGCCGGCCCGGCGCTCGGTATAAAAAACTTCTTCCCAAAAGGGCACAGACTTCAGGCGTGTCAGCGCCGCCTCGTCCAGCTCCGGCCAGGGCAAGGTTTCCGGGTCGAACTCGGTATAGGTCTGCACGAAGTGCCGGCAGAAAGTGTCGCGATGCTCCGGCGATCCGATCTTCATCACGCGGCTTTCTTCTTTGAACCGATAAACTTCAACGCCAGCCGCGCGATGAACGGCACAAGGCGCGGCCGCTTGAGGCGATTGTCATAGGGCTTCAACCGGCGGTCGTTTTCCGCCACGCATAGGGCGATCAATTCTCCGACATCGACGTCCGACCCCAGCTGTTCGGCGCCGCTGAGGGTGAAGTTGTTGTCCTGCTGGCCATTGGAAACGTCGGAGGCGATGCCCATGCGCTCATAGATCAGGAACAGCCAGACCGCGAAAACCTTGAGCTCGAAATAGGGCCGGCGCCACCAGGGCATGTTGCGGCGGTGCCAAGCCACCCAATTGACGAAAAACAGGATGTGGCGCGCTTCCTCATTGACCACCGGATCGAAGGTCTGGACCAATTCCGGCGGGAAATAGCCGGTGTCCTTGGCGGCCTTGAACAGGCCGAAGGCAAAAAAGGAATCGATGCATTCGCTATAGCCGGTGACCATGAAGGCCCATTCCGCATCCTTGGGCCGCTCATAGACCGGCTCGGGCGCCAGCTTGATGCCATAGGCCTCGACCAGATTGGCCAGCACATGGCGGTGGCGGCGCTCTTCGAAACCGTTCAGCTCGATCGCCTTGCGCAGCAGGGGATCGCGCACGCCTTCGGCATAAGTGCAGACATTCAGACCGGCGCGGTTTTCGGTCTGCACCGCGATATCCCAGATGGGGAGCGAGGTGATGCGCTTTTGGGCTTCTTCGCCCAGTTGGGGCCAATCCAGCACCGCCGGCTTGTAGGGATCGTGGGTGTCCAGCAGGGTCTTGCAGAACAGCCGCTTATGCTCATCGCTGCCGAACTTGATCGGCCCGTCACCGGGCCAAACGCCGGTGTCGCGCGTCAGATCGGGGGGAATGGCAAAAGCGTGACTGCTCACGGGTACTCCTTCGGCACCTGCAATACCCTTTTGGGGGCCTCAATTGAACCGCAAAATGCGAACCGGGGATATTAGTATAACTACTTGGATTCATTAGCGTAAAAAGTCGCCAAAGCCTCCGGTGCGGATGGATTTGGCCGCCAACATGGCCGGCATGCCCGGGTCGGTCAGGGCCTGAAGCTCGCCGGCATAATGGTAGCCCGGGGCGGAACCCGCATAGGGCCCGGTGGCGGGATGCAGATAGATTTCGCTCAGCCCGTCCGGCAGATGTTCGATCAGCCCCTTGAGCCGCGCTCGCGTCATCGCCCCCGACCAGGCCAAGCCGAAAACCGAATCAGGCGCCGCAATCCCGGCCCGGCGAAAACGCCGCCTGAGACCGCGCGCGAAAGGCGCCGTCAACGCCGCCACGCCGGAGGATTTGTGCGGCTCGACCTGCGCCAGCACGGCTTGCGGCTCCAGCGGCACGCGCGCGCCCTTCACGCCATAGCTCTTGCCGATCTCCACCATCAGGCCCGCGATGGTGGGGTGCAGGTGGAAGTGCTTATGCGCATTGACATGGTCAAGCGTGAGTCCCGTGGCGGCAAAGGCCGCGAACTGGGCTTGGATCTCGGCCCGAAGCTGGGCGCGCACCTTGGGTAAGAAGAACATCGCCGTGCCGGCACGCGCCATGTCGGTGCGGAAGTGGCCGGAGCTGTCCACAAGGTCGGGCACCGCGCTCGCCGGCAGAACGGGCTTTCCCTCCACCAGCACCAGATGCAGTCCGACCCGAAGTGTGGGCATCGACTTGGCGCGCGTCACGGCATCGGCGGCTGCCGCGCCCGCCACCATCAGGCTGGCGGCGGTAAGTATGCCGTCGCGATGGGCGCGCTCGACCGCTTCATTGACTTCGACGGCAGCGCCAAAATCGTCAGCAGTGACGATGAGGTTTTTCAAACCACCCTCCCCTTGAGGGAGGGTCGAAATTTGCGGAGCGCAGCGAAGCAAATTTCGGGGAGGGGTCCCGGCGCAAACATCTCAGCAAGACCCCTCCCCGAAAAATGCTTCGCATTTTTCGACCCTCCCTCAAGGGGAGGGTGAAGGGAAGCGCTCACGAAACGATCATGTCTTCGCGGTTCTTGAGGAACTGGAAGAACTCCACGCCTTCGCGCAAACGCCGCACCAGCATGTCGCGCGAGGTCAGCATTTCCTTGACGATCTCCATGATCTTGGAGGGGCGGAAATAGAACTTCTTGTAGAAGTCCTCCACCGACTCGAAGATCTCGGTATGGCCCAGATGCGGATAGTTGAGCGGCGCGATCTGGGTGCCGTCCTCGGTCAACAGGTCGACATCGGAGGCGAACCAGCCATTCTCCTTGGCCTGCTTGTAGAGGAAGGTGCCTGGATAGGGCGCGGCCAGGGACACTTGGATGGTGTGCGGATTGACTTCTTTGGCGAACGCCAAGGTTTCCTGGATGGTTTCGCGGGTCTCGCCCGGCAGGCCCAGGATGAAGGTGCCGTGCACCACGATGCCCAAGTCGTGGCAATCGCGGGCGAAGCGCTTGGCGACGTCCACCAACAGGCCCTTCTTGATGTTGTGGAGGATTTTTTGATTGCCGGATTCATAGCCCACCAGCAACAGGCGCAAGCCGCCGGCCTTCATGGCTTCCAGGGTCTTGCGCGGGACATTGGCCTTGGCGTTGCACGACCACACCACATTCAGCGGCGCCAATGCCCTGGCCAGTTCCTCAACCCGATCGTGATTGTCCGTCAAGGTGTCGTCATCGAAGAAGATTTCCTTCACCTCGGGGAAATTCTCCTTCACATA
>Ga0105243_10003277_pt1 | contig 13153 bp, 11 predicted proteins | sample KBSM34metaG_FD_81525 | JGI IMG/M metagenome (GOLD analysis project Ga0105243, IMG submission 81525) | Miscanthus rhizosphere microbial communities from Kellogg Biological Station, Michigan, USA - KBS M3-4 metaG | ecosystem: Host-associated > Plants > Roots > Rhizosphere > Soil | place...
CATAGCCCCATATCGTCATCACCCGGCCGAGCGACATAGCGAGGTCCGGGTGATCCATTTATTCAAAAACAAATTGGATCGCCCGCATAAAGCGGGCGATGACGGAATTGGGGGAATGCCTCAAAACGCCTTCAGCAGCCGGTCGATATAATCGCGTTCGGGTTGCGGCCGGCTCATCTGCGCGGCGCGGCGGCGCAACTCCTCCAAGATCGCGCGCGCGCGGGCGAGGTCTGTGGCGCCAGGAATTTTCACGCCGGAATTGCCCAAGGGTGATGTAGTGCGGCCCAGCGGATCTTCGGGGCCGCCCGCCTGGCGCCCTTTTCCTTGCGCCTCGTCGGCCAAGGCTTGAGCGCCCTGACGCAAGGCGTCCAGTGCACGGTTTTGGGCGCTGCCCGCGCTGGTCAGGTCCTTTTGGCCCAGCGAATTCTGCGCGTCGCCCATGGCTTTGCCCGCTTCCCGCATTCTTTCCGCCGACTTGCCGTCCATGCCTTTCAAGGAATCCTGCAATTCCTTTTGCAAATCCTTTTGCTGCTGCGCCAATCCCTTCGCCCCGCCATCTTTGGGATCGGCTTTGCCCTGTTGCTGGCGGAAGGTCTTGTCCAGCAGGGAGCGCTGCTTGCCCATCAGCCCGCCCAGTTTTTGCAGCTTGTCGTTCAGGGCCTTGTTCTGCATGCCCTGTCCGGCCTTGCCGTTCTCGCTCATGCGCATGTTTTCCAGCATGGATTGCAGCATCGCCAAAAGCTGCGCCGCCTTTTGGCGGTCGCCCGCCTGCGACAATTCCTGGATCAGCTTGAGCAGGGTCTGCACATCGTCCATGCCCAGCTCCTTGGCGTCGGGCGACATGGGCTGCTGGCCGGGAGCCGGCGGATTGGCGGCCAGCGCGGCGACATAGCGCTGCATGGCTTCGTTGTAGCGCTTGAGAAGCTCATCGATCACTTCTTGCGGCGCGCCCGAAGCCAGCGCCTGGGTGATCATCATCTGCAGCTTGCGCAATTCTTCCGCCGCCGACAAAAGGCCGCCGCGCTCCAACTTCAGCGCGGTCTGCCACAACAAGTCTTCCACCCGCGTGATGTCGGCCTCGGTCTTGGCGTTCTTCACGCCATTGAAGGCGCTGCGCACGGCCAGGAAAATGTCGTTCTTGTCCTGGTAGAAGCGCTCGGGATTGATGGTCAAGGCATCCAGCGCCGTCATGACGATGGTGCGCTCCTTCGCATCGGCGGTGGCAAGATGCTGACGCTGCTCGATCAGGGCGCGGGCCAAGGGATCGGTGAAGACGCGCGCCGGCAGGCGGAAGTTGACGGGCGCGCTCATGCCTATTTGGCCGATGGCGTCGCGGGCTTCCAGCTGGCCGTCGACAACCAGCCCGGCATAGGGATGGCCGGTGAGGTCGACATAGCTGTTCTGGTCCACATGCTTGGCGTTGGCTTCCGGCAGGGGCAGTTCCACCACCAGCGGCTTGCCGTGCCCGCCTTTGGGCTTGAGGATGGCATGCACTTTGGCAATGCCGTAATCGTCATCGCTCTTGAAGGCGAATTTGGTGGCCCGCTGCTCGGTGGGCGAGGGCTTGGCGGTCAGCGCGATGGTGGGAGGGGTGTCGGGAGCCGCCTGGATGGTCCATTTCCCGATCGCCTTGCCGCCCACCTGGACGCGCACCCGCGCATTGCTGGAGAGCACCACATTGCTGGAATATTCCCCATCCTCGCCGGTAAAGCGCGGCGCGGTATTGTTGCCCGCCGCCAGCCCCGGGGTGCGCGGCGCGCCATGAACGCGCAGATTGAGGATCGAGCCCTGAGGCACCCGGATTATGGAATCGTCGCCCACCCTGAGCGAGGTCAGCGGCATGCCGGTATAGGGCGGCGGGTCGACCCAAGCATCGATGGACGCGGCCGCGCCCGCACCGCTGTCAAAGGCGCTGATCAGCCGGGCCCCGGTATCGGCGCGCGCCCAGACCAAGCCGACGGCGATTGCGACCAGAAGATACCAGCGCAATCCTTGCGGATCGCGGGTGGCGATGTCGGTCCGTGGCAAGGCAATGCGGAAATTTCCCGGCAGGCCGCGCGCCTTGTGCAAGGCCCATAACGACTGGGCAAAAGGATCCTCACCGACCAGCACGTCATCGCGTTCGGAGATCGGGCGATGCCGAAAGCCGCTATCGCGCTCCAGCCGTCGGGCCGCATCCAGGCTTCGGGGCCAGGCAAAGTCCTTGAAACCGTCATGGAGCGAGAGCGCGCCGGCGGTGATGGTGGCCGCCAGCAGTAAAGACTGCACGGGCCAGGGAATGAAGGCGAACAGGCCGGTCAGCGCCAGCGCCAGGTAAAATCCGAAAAAGCCGAAGGCCGGCCACAGCCGCGGAAGCACGCGCTCGACCGCCAGGACCGCGCGCGCCCAGGCGACGCGGCGCCCGAAAGGATCAGCCGGCCAGCCAGTCTGGGATATGGTCCTTGGCGATGAGATCGGCATAGGTCTCCCGGGGACGTACGATGCCCCATTGCTCGCCATGAACCAAGACTTCAGCCAGGCGGGGACGGGCATTGTAGTCGCCGGCCATCACCGCGCCATAGGCGCCGGCCGACAGGATTGCCACAAGATCGTCGCTTTTCAGTTCCGGCAGTGCTCGCCCGGCGGCAAAAAGGACCGCGGTTTCGCAGACCGGTCCTACCACGTCGTACAGGGTGCGGGCGGAACCCACCGCCGGTTCCTTTATGGCCGCGAATTCATGATGCGCCTCATACATGGCGGGCCGGATGAGATCGTTCATGCCTGCATCGACGATCAGGAAATGCTTGGCCTCGCCATGCTTGACATAGATCACCCGCGACACCAGCACGCCGGCATTGGCGGCGATCAGCCGGCCCGGCTCGAAGGACAGGCTGCATCCCAAATCCTTGGTGACCTTGCTGACCATCCGGCCGTAAGCGTCTGGGTCGGGCGGCGGCATGTTGCTGTTCTCGTAGGGGACCCCCAAACCTCCACCCAAATCCAGGCGGGCGATGGCATGGCCGTCGCCCCGCAAAGTGGTGACGAGCTCGGCGGCCCGCCGGAACGCGGCTTCGAACGGCTCCAGGTCGGTGATCTGGCTGCCGATGTGCACATCGATGCCGACAATTTCGATATGGGGCAGCTTCGCGGCATGGGCATAGGCCTCGCGCGCCCGGCCGTAAGGAATGCCGAACTTGGTTTCCGCCCTGCCGGTATTGATCTTGGCATGGGTCTTGGCATCGACATCGGGATTGATGCGCAAACTTACGGGCGCGCGTCGGCCTAGGCGCCCCGCCGCATCATTGAGGGCGTGAAGCTCGGGCTCGCTTTCGACATTGAACTGATAGATGCCTGCCTCCAGGCCGCTGCGCATTTCGCTTTGCGTCTTGCCCACGCCGGAAAACACGATCTTGCCGGCGGGGATTCCGGCCGCCAGCGCCTTCGCCAACTCGCCGCCCGAGACCACATCCGCGCCCGAGCCCAGCCGGGCCAAGGTTTTTAGCACTGCCTGGTTGCCATTGGCCTTGACCGCGAAAGCGATCAGCGAGCCGTTGGGGAGCGCCTCGGTAAACACTTTGTAGTGCCGCTCCAAAGTGGCGGTGGAATAGCAATAAAAAGGCGTGCCCACCGCTTCCGCCAGCAGGTCCAGCCGCACGTCCTCGGCGCAGAGCACGCCGTCTTTGTAGTGGAAGTGATTCACGCCCTAATGTCCTAAGGGATAGGGGGGCTTGGAGGGATCGCGATCGTCCTTGGAAGTGGCCTGGCCGTTGGGCTTCACCAAATCGTTCTTCACGCCGCATGCGGTTACTGCAACTGCCAAAGCTACAAATAGAAGAAGCTTCCTCACTTTAGAATGCTCCGCCAATGATGAAGCTGTTCTCTCACCCTGGCCGGCGCGGTGCCGCCCAGACTCATCCGCGAAGCCACGCTGGCTTCCGGCGTCAGCACCTTGAACACTTCGGCGGTGATAGCCGGCTCGACCTTTTGCATTTCGGCCAAAGAAAGCTTGTCCAATGTCACGCCCTGGGTCTCGGCGGCTTTCACGATCGAGCCTGCGATGTGATGGGCTTCCCGGAACGGTTTTTTCAACACCCGCACCACCCAATCCGCCAGGTCGGTGGCGGTGGGATAGCCGGGCTCGCAAGCGGCGCGCATCTTTGCGGCGTCCGCCGTCAGGTCCGCCACCATCGCCGCCATCGCGGCCAGGCAAAGCTCCAACGTGTCGGCAGCGTCGAACACCCGCTCCTTGTCTTCCTGCAGGTCGGTGCCATAGGTCAGCACCAATCCCTTCACCACCGTGGCCAGGGCCACGAAATCACCCAGCACCCGCCCGGTCTTGCCGCGGATCAGTTCGGCGGCGTCGGGATTGCGCTTTTGCGGCATAATGGAAGAGCCGGTGGTGAAGGCATCCGACAGTTTCACAAAGCCGAACAGTGGCGTGGACCATTGCACCAGCTCGCCCGCCAGCCGTGACAACTGCACCGCCGCGATGGAACAGGCGGCGAGATATTCCAAGGCGAAGTCGCGCGCCGAGATGGCGTCCATGGAATTGCGCATCGGCCGCGTGAAGCCCAGCGCGTGGCTGGTGGCATCGCGGTCGATGGGAAAAGATGTGCCGGCCAGCGCGGCGGCGCCCAAGGGCGACTCGTTCAAGCGTTTGCGCGCGTCCTCGAAGCGGCCGCGGTCGCGGCCGAACATTTCGACATAGGCCAAAAGGTGATGGCCGAAGGTCACCGGCTGGGCCACCTGCATATGGGTGAAGCCGGGCATGATGGTCTCGACATGGTTCTCGGCCTGAGCGAACAGCGCGCGCTGCAAAGCCAGCAAGCCTTGGTCGGCCCGCTCGCAGGCGGCGCGCACCCACAGCCGGAAATCGGTAACCACCTGATCGTTGCGCGAGCGCGCGGTGTGCAGCCGCCCCGCCGCCGGTCCGATCAGCTCGGCCAGCCGGGCCTCGATATTGAGATGAATGTCCTCCAGCTCGCGCTTGAAGACGAATTTGCCCTCGGCCATCTCCTTCTCGATGGCCGTCAGCCCCTCCAGGATGGCCTGGGCGTCGTCCTTGGAAATGATCCCCTCATTGGACAGCATGCGGCAATGGGCCCGCGATCCCGCCAGGTCTTCGGCCGCGAGGCGCTTGTCGAAATCGATCGAGGGGGTAATCTCCCTCATGATGGCGGCGGGGCCGGACTCGAACCGTCCGCCCCACATCTTGTTCGTGCTCATAGTCTCATCGCAGGTGTCATGACCAAGAAAATCATTATCAGCCTGGCGCTGGTCGTCGCCCTTGTAATGGGCGTTCTATATGGGAAAGGGCTGCTTTCTGTCCATCAGGGGTTCCAGCCGCCGGCCTCGCTGTCGGCGTTGGTGCTGGAAAAGACCCCCAAAGCCGCCCCGGATGTGCACTTTGCCGACGGACGGGGCAACACCCATGCGTTAAAGGCATTCCAGGGCCGCTATGTGCTGGTCAACCTCTGGGCGACCTGGTGCGCGCCCTGTGTCGCCGAGTTGCCCGCCCTGGCCCGGCTGTCGCGCTTCGCGCCGGGGCTCAAGGTGGTGGCGGTCAATACCGACACCCAAAAGGTCGACGCCGCCGGTTTCCTCAAAAGTCACAATGCGGGCCTGCTGCCGGTCTATGTCGATTCGGACCGGATGATGTTGCGCAGTTTTGTGGTGCCCGGGCTTCCCGCGACGTTTTTGATCGGACCCGACGGCAAGATATTGGCCCGCGCGGAAGGGCCTGCCGAATGGGGGTCGTCTGAGGCGATTGCCTATTTTAAACGGATCACTGGAACCTGATTCCCGATTTCCTGACCCCAATCGTCATCACCCGGCCGAGCGGCATAGCGAGGTCCGGGTGATCCATTTATTCAAAAAAGCAAAAGAAATTGGATCGCCCGCATACGCGGGCGATGACGGTTGGGGAGTGATTCAATCAGCGCGTGGGAACGGGGTGTTCGCCGCGATAGTCATAAAAGCCGCGGCCTGTCTTGCGGCCCAGCCAGCCGGCTTCGACATATTTCACCAGCAGCGGACACGGGCGGTATTTGGAATCCGCCAGGCCTTCATACAGCACCTGCATCACGCTCAAGCAGGTATCCAAGCCGATGAAGTCGGCCAGCTGCAGCGGACCCATGGGATGGTTGGCGCCCAGCCGCATCGCGGTGTCGATCGCGTCCACATTGCCCACGCCCTCATACAGCGTATAGACGGCCTCATTGATCATCGGCAGCAGGATGCGGTTGACGATGAAGGCGGGGAAATCCTCGGCATAGGCTGCGGTCTTGCCCACGCGCTTGACGATTTCCAGCGCGGTCTGGAATGTGGTGTCGTTGGTGGCGATGCCGCGGATCACTTCCACCAGCTGCATCACCGGCACCGGATTCATGAAATGCAGGCCGATGAAACTTTCCGGCCGGTCGGTGGACGCCGCCAGACGCGTCACGGAAATACTGGACGTGTTGGTGGCGATCATCGCCTTGGGTGAAATCCTCGTGCACAGGTCTTGGAAGATTTTTTTCTTGATCGCCTCATCTTCCGTGGCCGCTTCCATCACCAGGTCGCGGTCCCTGAGATCGTCGAGCGTCTGGGTGGTGCGGATGCGCGCCATGGCCGGCGCGATCTGTTCTTCCTTGATGATGCCCTTATGCGCCTGGCGCTGCATGTTTTTTTCGATCAGGCCGATGGCCTTGGACAAAGCATCCTTGTTGATGTCGTCCAGCACCACGTCATAGCCGGCCAGCGCCAGCACATGCGCGATGCCGTTGCCCATCTGGCCCGCTCCGATTACGCCGATCTTTTCCACAGCCATGTCGTTTGCCTTTATGTGTAGCCGCGCTTGGCGAGTTCTTCGTTCAGCTCGGGCAGAATCTTGAACAAGTCGCCCACCAGTCCGTAATCGGCGACTTGGAAAATCGGCGCTTCCGCATCCTTGTTGATGGCGACGATCCGCCGCGAATCCTTCATGCCGGCCAGGTGCTGGATGGCGCCGGAAATCCCCACCGCGATGTAAAGATCGGGTGCCACTGCCTTGCCGGTTTGGCCGACTTGATAGTCGTTGGGCACAAAGCCCGCATCCACCGCGGCGCGGCTGGCGCCCACCGCGGCATGCAGCTTGTCGGCGATGGCATCCAGCAGCTTGAAATTCTCCGCCGAGCCCAAGCCGCGCCCGCCGGATATCACGATCTTGGCCGAAGTCAGTTCCGGGCGCTCGGATTTGGAAAGCGATTCACCCGCGAATTTGGATAGACCGGGATCGGCGACGGCGGCAACCTTCTGGATTGCGGCACCCCCGCCTTCCGGCGCGGCGGCGAAAGCGGTGGTGCGCACGGTGATGATCTTTTTGCCGGCCGGGGCCTGGAGGGTTTCGATGGCATTGCCCGCATAGATCGGGCGCTCGAAGGTGTCGGGCGTGATAACTTTCAGGATCTCGGACACTTGCGGCGTGTCCAGCTTGGCGGCCACGCGCGGCAGGATGTTCTTGCCGGTGGTGGTGGCGGGCGCAAGGATGGCGTCATACGGCCCGGCCAGGGACAGGATCAGTGCTTCCATCGGTTCCGCCAATTGCTTGGCGTAAGCGGGGTCGTCGGCCAGCAGAACCTTTTCCACGCCGGCGATTTTTGCCGCGGCCTCGGCGACAGAAGCGCAATTTTCACCGGCCACCAGCACATGAACGGGAGCGGATACCGCCGTCGCCGCCGTCACCGTTTTATGGGTGGCATCCTTGAGCGCCGCATTGTCGTGTTCTGCAAGGACAAGCGAGGTCATCCCAGCACCCCGTCCGCCTTAAGCTTATCCAAAAGCTCTCCAACGCTTGCCACCTTCATGCCGCCGCCGCGTTTGGGCGGCTCCGACACTTTCAGGACCTTGAAGCGGGGCGTGATGTCGACGCCCAGATCGCCGGCGGATTTTTCGTCAATCGGTTTTTTCTTGGCCTTCATGATGTTGGGCAGCGAGGCATAGCGCGGTTCGTTGAGGCGCAAGTCGGTGGTCATCACCGCCGGCAGCTTTACCTCCACGGTCTGCAAGCCGCCATCGATCTCGCGCGTGATCTTGGCGCTGTTTTCCGCGAATTCGCAGCTATGGGCAAAGGTGCCTTGCGGCCAGCCCAGCAGCGCCGCCAGCATCTGGCCCACTTGGTTGGCATCGTCGTCGATCGCCTGCTTGCCGGTAATCACCAGCCCCGGCCGCTCGGCATCCACGATGGCCTTGAGGATTTTGGCGACGGCGAGCGGTTCCACCATCTGGTCGGTCTTGACCAGAATGCCCCGGTCGGCGCCCATAGCCAGTGCGGTGCGGATCGTCTCCGTTGCCTGTTGCGGACCAATGGACACGGCGACAACTTCCGCGGCCTTGCCTTTTTCCTTCAGGCGCACCGCTTCTTCCACCGCAATCTCGTCAAACGGATTCATGGACATTTTGACATTGGCCAGGTCCACGCCGCTCTGATCCGCTTTGACGCGAACTTTCACGTTGTAGTCGATCACCCGCTTGACGGGTACCAGGACCTTCATGGTGTCTCTTTGATCCCCAATGGGCGGCTTTCTCGCAGCGACAAAGGCGCTGTCGGAGCCGTCCTGGTCTTGTGCGGTGCAAAAAGTATGGCCGCAGGGCGAGGTGTGTCAACGCAACGGCTGACACCGAGCCCACCACCGAGGACATTGCAGCAATGACAATTAATCAGGGAGGAGACCTGCGTCACCCTGCCGCACTTTCCCCTCCGGCCTTCGCTGGCCCGAGGGCCAGCTACGGCCATCTCCCCATCGCCGCGCTTCGCGCGCTGGGGAGGGCAGGCCGCTATTTCAGGCTCTGCACATAGGCCACCACATCGGCCTGCTGCTTTTTGCTGGTAATGCCGGCAAAGGCCATCTTGGTGCCGGGCACCATTCGGGCGGGGCTGGCGACCCATTTGACCAGGTTGGGCTCATTCCAGACGATGCCGGACTTTTGCAGGGGGCCGGAATAGGCAAATCCGGGCCGGGCGGCCGCCTTTTTCCCGGCAATGCCGAACAGGTTTGGACCCAAGCCGTCGCCGCCGCCCTTTTCGACGGTGTGGCAAACAGCGCAGCGCTTGAAGACGGCTATACCGGCCTTGGCATCGCCGGCAGCTTGAGCGGCAATAGCGGAAGAGGCCAGCAACGCCAGCGTGATCAAACTCGTGCGAAGCATCAAAAACCCTTCTCTAGCGGGCGATCCGGCTCACGCCTAAGGCCCTGTTCTTGGGCGGTCCGGCTCTGCCTCCCGCCTTCCTCAGCGGCGCCTCCAATACCCGATCTGGCGGTCGAAAGCAGCGCAAATTGTGTCGCGCCAGTTGTTTTTCGGCCAATCCGCCCTTCTATCTTGAGAGGACAGCAGGTGTTAACGCTCACGCCAAGCTTCCGCGCCCAGCCCTTCCCGCTATAGGTTTGCTTATGAGCCAAGTCATTGACCTGCCGGAGACGGGCCCGGCGGCCGGACAGGACGGGCATGTCCATGCGCGGCCGCGGATCGTCCAGGATTTTGCCCACGCCGCCCGCAATGTGCGCGACCTGGTTCAGCTGCGCGGCCTCTTGCGTGACGCGGTATGGGCGCTGGGCTTTCATCATTTTCTGCTGCAGGGCTCGCTGGGTCAGGTTTGGCTGGCGGACCTGCCGCCCGACTGGGCAGCCGCCAGCGGTCCCTCCAGCGATGCCGTGCTGGTGACCGCGGCGCAATCCTATGCGCCTTTTCTGTGGTCCGACATTTCCCGCCTGGCGCCGCTGACCTCTTCGCAAACCGCCTTCATCGCTTTCGTCCATGCCGCCGGGATCGGCGCGGCGGTCACCGTGCCCGTCCATCGCGCACGGGACGCGGACCAAGGTGGTAGCTACAGCGTCTTTGCCGGCTGCTGCTCCTTCATGATGAAGACCGGCATGGCTTTGCCGCTTTCCAGCCTGGCGGCGGTGCACTACATCGGGGCGCTTGCCTTCGATGCAGCCGAGAATCTTCGCCGTGCCCAGTCTCAAGGGGCTCCCAGCGGACCCCAATTGACGCCGCGTCAGCGCGACTGCGTGGTCCTGGTGGCGCAGGGAAAAAGCGATTGGGAAATCGGCCAGCTTTTGGGCATCAGCGAATCCACCGTGCACAAGCATATCGAGGACGCCAAGCGGCGCTTTTGCGTTTCGACGCGCATCCAATTGGTGGTGCGCTCGCTGTTCGACGCGCGGCTCAGCTTTGCCGATGTGATGACAGAGCCCGACAAGAACGGCTAGGCGTTCACCAACTCAATTTGAACCACGTCGGTGCGCGCCACTGCGAAGGTCGAAGCGCAGATCCCCAAATAGAATTGCCAGTTGCGCAGGAATTGCTGGTCATGGCCCAAGGCCTTGATTTCGCTTTCCGCGCTTTGCATCCGCACCAGCCATTCGCGCAAGGTGCGGGCATAGTCTTTGCCGAAGCGGTAGGCCTCGACGAATTTAAGCCCCGCCCTTTCGGCTTCCTCGCTGAAGCGGGAAAGCGAAGGCAGCATTCCGCCGGGAAACACATAATGGCGGATAAAATCGCTGCGGGTGCGATAGCCGGCAAACAGCTCATCCTGGATGGTGATGGTCTGGATGATGGCGCGGCCGCCCCGTTTCAAGCGTTCCGCGACCGTGCTGAAATAGGCCGGCCAATAATGCTCGCCCACCGCCTCGAACATCTCGATCGAGACGATATTGTCGAATTGGCCGCGGCATTTGCGATAGTCCTCAAGCCGGATATCGGCGGCGCCGTTCAACCGCTCGGCGGCGAATTTGTGTTGCGCCGGCGATATGGTCAGGCCGGTGACATGATGATTGTCGGCAGACGCCCGCTCGGCGAATCCGCCCCAGCCGCAGCCGATCTCCAGCACGTCGGACTTGCCCGGTCCGAACTTTGAGAGAATGCGCTCATATTTGTTCTGCTGGGCGCGGTACAGCTCGTCGGCTCCGTTATAGAGCGCCGAGGAATAGGTCATGCTCTTGTCCAGCCAGAGCGAATAGAAATCATTCCCCACGTCGTAATGGTCTTTGATATTGCGCGCCGAGCCGGCGATGGAATTGCGCCGTACCAAGGCATTGTGAATGACAAAGCCGGCGCGGTTGAGAATGTTTCCGTCCGAAAAGTCGGAAAAATTGTCCAAGTTGACCAGGAACAGGCTCACCAGATGCTCGACACTGTCGGTATCCCAGCTGCCGGCAATAAACTCCTCGCCCAGGCCGATATCGCCGCGCGCCATGATACGCCTCAGCACGTCCCATTCATGGATGTGAAAGCGGGCCTTGGGTCCGGGATGGCGCCCGCGCGCCAGCGTCACTTCGCCATTGGGGGCAATGAATTCCAGCTCGCCATTCTCCAGCGAGTCCAGCGCCCTGCGCCAGCTTTTCTCGATATAGGAGGCGGGTATCAGAGACATCGCGGCTTCCCATCAAAGAAGGGCGAGAGATTAAACTCTGATGGCGGTCAAAACAATTCTGCCGGAACCGGATGGGATGACGGAATGTCCGGTATCACAACCTGCGGACGCGTCTTTTGCTGCAGCGCCCCGCGATCCGCCTCCCAGGGGATGGCGGCGCCCAGGGCTTTGGCCACTCTGACCGCGCTTGCCAAGCCGTCCTCGTGGAAGCCGTGGCCCAAATGGGCGCCTGCGAACCAGGTGCCCCGTCGTCCCTGCAAGGCGGCCATGCTTGCTTGCGCGGCAATGGCCCCATTGTCGAAAACGGGGTGATCGAATTCGCAAGCATCGAAAATCAGCGGCGCGGGGATGTCGCGCTTGGGGTTCAGGCTCACAAACAAAGGATAGCGCTGGTCGATGCCCTGCAGCAGATTCATCCAATAGGTGACGGTGATCTTGGGATGGAAGAAATCGCCGTCCGAGGTATAGACCCAACTGGCCCAACAACGCCGCCGCCTGGGCATCAGGCTTTGATCGCGGTGCAGGACGGCCAAGTTTTTCTGATAGCGGAAGGCTCCCAACGCCGCCCGTTCCTCGCCATCGGCATCTTTCAAAAGGGCCAGCGTTTCGTCGCCATGGCTCGCCATCACGACTTGGTCGTAAATTTCGAGCCCGCCATCGCTGTCCCTGACCTCGATCTTGCCGGGCCCGGTGGCGGTTGAAGGCCGCCGGGTGACGGCCACCGCAGCGCAGCCGAGTCGAATCCGGTGGGCAAAAGGCGCGGCCAGGCGGCTGACATAGGCCTGCGATCCCCCGCTGACCGTGCGCCATTGCGGCTGGCCGGTGAACGACATCAGGTGATGATTGGCGAAAAAACGCACCAAGGTACGCGCCGGAAAGTTCATCATCTCACAAGGCGGACAGCTCCAAATCGCCCCCGACATGGGCAACAGGTAATAGCGGCGAAACCAGTCGCCCAGGCCCAGCTTGCGGATGAGGCCTTCAAGATTGAGATCGGGATGGCGCTCCACCATGCCTTGCGCCTGGGCATTGAAAATCAGCACGTCGCGCAGCAACAGGCCGAATTTTGGCCGCAACAGATTGCGGCGCTGGCCGACCACCGCACCCAAATCCTTGGCCCCCCATTCCAGCCAACCATCCCGGATGGACGCGGCGAAGGTCATGTTGCTGGCATGGGTCGGGACCCCCAGATGGGAAAATAGGCCGCAGAGATGGGGATAGTTGGGGCGGTTGAAGACGATAAAACCGGTGTCAACCGCAATCCCGCGGCCGTCATAATCCACGGTCACGGTCCGGCTATGGCCGCCGATGCGCGGGGCCTTTTCATAGACGGTGATTTCGTGGCGGGGGTGAAGCAGGTAGGCGCTGCCCAGCCCGGCAATTCCCGTCCCCACAATGGCAATTCTGGCCATTACCGCCCCGGCATTTCCCCCGATCTACGCCATCATGGGCCGGATGGATCACATAATGATCCGGCCGGGGGTGTGGAAGCGTATCTTCGAAGAAGGGAGACAGGTTGTGGTGTATCTCGCCGCCTATTTGGTCGCGCTGCTGACGATGGCAGGGTTGGACTATGTCTGGCTCACCAACACCTCGGCCAGCCTGTATCGCCATGACCTGGGCGCCCTGCTGGCGGACGATCCCAAGATGGGGGTGGCGGTTATTTTCTACCTGCTCTACGCCGCGGGTATCGTCATCTTTGCGGTCCGTCCCGCCCTTACTGCCGCCGACTGGCGCATGGCGGCACTCCACGGCGCGCTGTTCGGCCTGTTCGCCTATGCC
>Ga0105243_10003278_pt1 | contig 13150 bp, 9 predicted proteins | sample KBSM34metaG_FD_81525 | JGI IMG/M metagenome (GOLD analysis project Ga0105243, IMG submission 81525) | Miscanthus rhizosphere microbial communities from Kellogg Biological Station, Michigan, USA - KBS M3-4 metaG | ecosystem: Host-associated > Plants > Roots > Rhizosphere > Soil | place: Michigan...
AGGAGCCGTTGAGCTTGTCGACCGCCCCGAGGATCCGGTCGGGCAGCTCGGCATTGAAGTCCTCCTCGAACCGGTCGAGCAGCGCCCATTCCTCGGGCGTGCCGTCCGCCATCTGCGTGAACGAGACCTGCTCAGCCATTGATCCCTCCCGGGTGCTCGGATGCAGCGCGAGCCTAGGAGCGGTCTCGGAACCGCGTCAAGGTCGGTCAGGCGCTGGGTGGTCGGGCGCGCGCGATCTCCTCGATGCTCTCCTTGTGCGCGCGGAACCATGCGCGGCGCATGTCGTCGGGCATCGTGTCGCCGAAGTGGTCGGGCACTCGGACGACGAACTCCTCATAGGTCAGGTCGAGCATCCACTCGTCCCGGAGGAGATCGCGACGGACGGCGGCGTTCGAGAGCACGCGGTCTCGCTCCGCGGCACGGTCGTCGTCGTCGAACCACTGCGACGCGTAGTTCGGGTGGCGCGCGTGGAGGCGCTGGCGGGTCATCGTTCCTTCGGTGATCTGGTCCCGCCAGTACGACAGCACCGGCCACGAGAGCTCCGCGACGACGTACGGCTCGCCGCTCTGGTTGAACGTCGACACCTGGAAGAAATGCGAGCCCGACTCGCACCGCCAGTCGTCGAGCGCGGCCGGGGTCGGTTGCGTCACCGTTCCCGGCGCTGCCAGTTGTCCCTCCACCGCGAAGGACTCGAACACGGACTCCAAGATCACACTGCCGTCGTCGCCGACCAGGTAATAGCGCACGGTCCACCCCCTCTGTGCAGACAGAGACGAGACCACGGCACTCGAGAGCGCAACAAGGGTCATCTGAGCGAGGCCGTTGGCGCCGAGAACGACAGCAGCGGGACGGCTACCCGGGGGAGCCGTCTGTGGCGAAGGTCTCGGTCCCGCTCCGACCTTCGGCCAGACGACGAGGTCAGGCGACGAGGTGAGATGCGCGACGATGGGGCATGCCTCAGGTCGGCGGTTCGGTTCTAGCGCTCGCGGTCGAGCTCTCGCTCGCGACGACGCTTGAGCACGGTCGCGGTGATCAGGCCCAACGCGATCACGGCGAACAGCGCGAGGCCCGCGTGGCTCGCGTCCTTCGCCACGCGATCCCATGCGTTCCGCGCGAAGTAGCCGAGGACCACGAACGTGGTTCCCCATACGACGGCGCCCAGCACGTTGTAGAGCAGGAAGGTCGGGTAGGGGAGTCCAGCCATCCCGGACAGGCCGGGCACGAGCACGCGGAGCGCCGCGGTGAACCGGCCGATGAATACGGCGTGCGGCCCGCGCTTGCGCACGAAGGCCTTGGCCGACTCGAGGTGCCGCTCGAGCTCGTGGCGGACGAGGGGCAACCGGCCGATCGTGCCGTGCAACATCTGGTGGCCCCAGCGCTTGCCGATCGCGTACCCGATGCTGTCGCCGATCACGGCGCCCAAGATCGCGGCGACGATCATCACCGGCAGCGGCATCCGGCCGGCGGCGGCGGCCACCCCGCCGAGGATCACGGCGATCTCACCCGGGAACAGGAACCCGAGGAACGCCGAGGATTCCAGCGCCGGAAGCAAGAAGACGGCGAGCAGCGCGGCCCACCCGGGCAGCCCGAGCAGGAGGTCGGGGATCGAAGCCGTCATGGTGCCCGCAGGGTATCGACCTGGTCGCTGGAGTTCGAGCCCTGCAGCCGTCGCAGCTCAGGCCGTCCCGGAACGATCGCGATGCGCCGCTCCTGCACGCCTTGGTCGGCCGGTCGACGAGGATCGCGCAGAACGCAACTCCCGGTTTCGATCGTCAGCGGTTCGGACGTGGCGGCAGGATCAGCGGCGGCAGCGGCTTCTGCGTGAAGTTGAAGTCGGCGAGCAGGTCCCCGACGCCCGGCGTGGTCTCAGCGACGAAGGGCCGGCTGTCGGGCCGGCCGTCCGCCGCGGGATCGATCCGTTCACCGCCGAGGAAGTCGTCCTCGATGAACCGGAGATAGCTGTCGGTCGACAGCGTCTGATGGTCGATCATGCCGCTCTGGGCATACGGGCTGATCACCAAGCCGGGGACGCGGATCCCGAGCCCCTGCGGGTTCAGCCCGGGTGGCGCCACGTGGTCGTAGAACCCGCCCCAGTCGTCCCAGGACAGGAAGATCGCCGTGCTCTTCCAGTCCGGGCTCCGCATCGCGGCATCGATCACCTTGGTCACCCACGCCTGCCCGTTCGCGATCGATGCGGGCGGGTGCTCGCTGTTTCGGCCGTTCGGCACGATCCACGACACCGAGGGGAGCGATCCGCGCCGCGCCATCCGGAAGTAGGTGGTCGGCGATGTGACGTCGTGCAGCTGCCCGTCCTGCTGCACGTCCGAGAACCCGGGCAGGGGGTTCCAGAAGTCCGGCGTCTGGTGCGACTGCCATTGCGGCGGGCAGATCATGTCGGCTGGGTCGGTGCAGTCCGGCTGGGATCCTGCCTGCACGAAGTAGCGCCAGCTGACGCCGCCCTGGTCGAGCAGGTAGGTGAGATCGGTCCACGCGTACGGCGGCGGGCTCGTCGAGCCGGGCACGGCCCGTCCCGGCCGATCGATGTTGGTCGCGCAGCTCATCGGATCGGTGGGATCGGTGCACTTCGCGCTCCACCCCGAGACCATGTCGAGGTGCGCCGGCAGGCTCCACGCGTTCACACCCTCGAACATGTGGTCCTGCAGCACGAACCGCCGTGCGTACGCCCAGTAGTTCGGGATCTCGGCGGCGGTGTGGTAGCCGAGCGCGTCGGGCACGTCGCCGGGCGTCGTCGCGTTGGTGCACACCGGGTTCACGGTTGCGTGGTCGCAGGCCTTCATCCGGCCGGCGACGGCCGATCGCGCGAAGCCGTCCATCGCGCCGCCGTCGATGTCCCGCTCTGCCGCGGTCACGTTGTGCGGCCCACCACCGTCGATCAACGAGGTGTCGTGGTACGGGCGCACGCAGCCGGCGACGCCCGGGACCGGGACGCAGGCGGTCGCGACACCGTTGCGCATCGGGATCCCGTCGGCGCCCGGGAAGGTCCCGAAATAGTTGTCGAACGAGCGGTTCTCCTGCATCACCACGATCACGTGCTTGATCTTCGTGATGCCGTCGGTGCTGTAGACGGCCGGCGCGGTCCCACTCTGGACTTCGCCGGCCGGGTCGACCCGGGCGCCGCCATGTCCGCTGCTCGAACAGGCGACCGCCACCAGCGTGAGCACCGACGCGAGCGCGATCGCCGTCCGGTGCCTGGTCCTCATGTGGCGGATGCGGCGCACGCGGCGGCCCGGTTCGGGAACGCCACGCAAACGTCACGTTCCCGCGCCGGGCGCGGGCGTTCCGGGACGGTCAGACCTTCTTGATGTGCAGCGAATACCGGCCGTGCGAGTACCAGCTGTTCACCTGGATGAAGAAGGTGCCGGTCTTGTGGGCCCGGAAGGTCGTGTGCTCGTCCGCGGTCGTGCCGCCCGAGACGGCGGCGAAGGCAGGGCACGAGCCACCGCGCCGGAAGCATCCCGCGGAGAACTGCCAGATGTCCTTGGTGCCCGGGTTCCAGACCCACAGGTCGAAGTCCTGCCCACGGGGGCCGTCGAGCGTCACCGAGTACCGGTGCCCCTTCACGAGTCGCTTCTTGTACACGTCGTTGTCGTCGGAGGGCCACGAGACCGTGCCGCTGCGACGGGCGTCGATCGAGCGGGCGCCGTCGACGTTGCCGTCGGTCTTCGGCGTCGCGCTCGTCGTGTCGTTGGCGACAAGCGCCGCGTCGGCGTTCACGCGACCCTGGGTCCGTGTGAAGTGCCCGGTCAAGGCCTTCTTCGGAACGCCGATCTTGCCGGCCCACATCGTGAAGAGCTTCAGGGAGCTCGGGTGGTCGACCGAGTTCATCACCGCGTTCTTCACCTGGATCGGTGTGTCGCCCGGGTTCTGCGCGAGGACGAGCCCGGCGATCCCGGCCGCCATGGGCGAGGCCATCGACGTCCCGTCGAAGAACTCGTAGTTCGGATACACGCCGGTCGACACGCCGACCTTCACCGAGCTCAGGATGTCGACGCCGGGCGCTGCGACATCGACCGAGTCGTGGCCGAAGCTCGAGAACCCGCACTTCCACAGTGGCACGCCGGCGTTCTTGCATTGGGAGAAGTACGCGTATTGGTCGTGATCGTTGGTCGCCGCGACGGACAGGATGTTCGACAGCGAATAGCTCGCCGGGTACGACGGCGCCCACGCTTGATGCCTGGGGTCGGGGTAGTAGGCGATGTCGTTGTCCTCGCCTGCGTTGCCGGCGGCGGCGACGACGAGGACGCCCTTGTGGCCGGCCTGCTGGATCGCGGTGCGCTCCGCCGGGGACCACACCGGCGAGCCGATGGACAGGTTGATCACGTCGGCGCCGTTGTTCGCGGCGTAGTGGATCGCCGCGATCTCCTTGCCGAGGCTGAGGCCCGACGCGGAGCCGAACCGCAGCGCCATGATCTGGCAGTCGGGGCAGACGCCGCTGATTCCCTCGCTGTTGTTCTGCTCGGCGGCGATGATCCCCGCGACGTGGGTGCCGTGGGAGTTCTCGATCCCGCCGCTGGGCGTCGGGTTCTTGTCTTTGTCGGCGAAGTCCCAGCCGTTGACGTCGTCGATGAAGCCGTTGCCGTCGTCGTCCGTGTGGTTGGCGGGGATCTCGCCGGGGTTGGTCCACAGGCTGTTCTGGAGGTCGGGGTGGCTGATGTCGACGCCGGTGTCGATCACCGCGACGACGGTCGGGGTGTGGACGGTCTGGTCGGCCCACGCCTCGGGGCCGTCGACATCGGCGTCGGGGGTGCCGGTGCGGTGCTTGCTCGCGCCGAGCCCTTGGTTCGTCTCGAGATGCGACTGCCCCGTGTTGTCGAGCGCCCACTGCTGGGCGAAGTGCGTGTCGTTGGGCACCGCGAGCAGGGACGCGATGCGGTCGGGCTCCGCGGAGCGCACGAGGGGCGAACGCTCGTACCGGTGGATCGCGGCGGCCTCCGATGCTCCGACGGGCAGCTGCACGACATCGATGTCCGCGGAGGGGGCCGACGTGGTCGTCGCCCCGAGGTCGGCGGACAGGGACCGCGTCGCGGCGGTGGGAACGCCGTGGCGCCACACCACCACGATCCTGCCCGGAACCACGCGTGCGCCGCCGGTGTTCCAGGGGAGCTTGGCCGCCTGGGTGTCGACCGTGGCGTGTGCCTTCACGATCGACGGGGCGCCGATCGCAGCAGGTGAGGAGGCGATCAGCGGAGCTGCGAGGAGCAGGGTCAAAGCGAGGCAGGCGGCGATACGTGCGCGCAACGAAGTCTCCTTTCGAGGCGCCGAGCGGGAGGTCGGCGCGTTACTCCGAGCCGGATCGCGGCCCACTGTACGGGAGGGATGCTCCCGATGGCATCACATCCGCGTGCGAGATCGGGATGCAGGAGCCGGGCTCAGCCGCGGACCGTGGGGCCGTGATACCCGTCGGCGAAGCCGGCGCCGTACAGCGTGTCCACGGCGGGATGTGTCGAGGCCGGTTGCCCGTCGATCTGACGGAGCTCGATCGTCCGGAGCCTGCCGTCCTTGGCGAGGGCGGCGATGGCCGGTGCCCAGACGGACGGGTCGGCGTCGCCGAACGTGAGCAGGGTCTTCGCCCCGCGCTCCAGGTACGCGGCTGGGCTCCCGTCGACGAGCACGACGAAGGCGCCCGCCGAGCGCGACGGCCGGCCCGGCGCGTCCGGCCAGGGGAGGGCCGCACCGTACGGCTGGGCGGGATCGGCGGTCGCCAGGGTGCGAACCCGGGGGTCTGCCGGTGGGTCGCGAAGGTCGCGGAGGCGGTCGACCGCGCCGAGCGAGGCGAACTGCGCCGCGCCGAACCCGGCGACGAAGTAGCCACGCCGTGCCGTGCCGGCTTCCTCCATCGCGCGGAGCACGGGATACACGCCCGCGAACCCGCCGGGTGTGCCTTCCGCGAGGACGGCTTCGCGGCTGACGACGCCGTACCGATCGAGCAGCCGTTCGGCGCGCTCGAGCGCCTGTTCCGTCGCCGATGCGGACGCGCCGAGATCGGCGACGAGCGACCACCTGCCGGCCCCGGCCGGCGGGCCCGCGCGACGGAGCGACCCCGGGCGCGGCTTCCCGCCCCTGCGCGCGGCCCGGCGGGTCGAGCCAGCGTACGCGCGGAGCGGCGCGAGGGTGTCGTTGGTGACCTCGCCCGCCCACACCAGGTCCCACAAGGAACGAAGCAGGGTCGGCTCATCGGCGGTACCCGCAGCGGCCACGAGGTCCGGCCAGAACGAGGCGCCGCGCCGGGCGAGGTGGTCGCGGATCGCCTCGTGGAGCCGCCCGTTGGGTGGATCCCCGTCGCGCGTAGGCACGAGGGTTGCGGCGCGGTCGCGGAACACGAGCGCCACCCGGCCGTCGTCGGCGCCGATCGCCCCGCATCCGATCCACACGAGGTCGCCGCCAGCCGTCATCGCGTCGAGGTCGACCTCGCGGTACCCCAGCACCCGCGCAGGGAGCACGTCCCGCTCGAGGATCGATGCGGGGATCGACGCTCCCTGCAGCCGGGTCAGGGCCTCGGTGAGCGCGTGCGCGCCGGCGCTCGGATGCTCCACGCCCTGCCACGCGGGCAGGAATCGAGCGAAGGCGGCCGCATCGACGGACTCGACCTCGCGCCGGAGCGCGGCGAGCGACCGGCGGCGGATCCGGCGCAGCACATCGGCGTCGCACCACTCGCGCTCGGCGCCCCCCGGCCGGAACGCCCCGTGCACGATCGCGCCGTCGGCGGCGAGCGCCTCCAGCGCCGCGCGCGTCGCGCCGGGGTCGGCGCCGAGTCGCGCCGCCGCGTCGGTCGTCGTGAACGGCCCGTGGGTCCGCGCGAACCTCGCGACGAGCTCCCGGAGCGCGTGATCGACCCGCCCGAGGAACGCCTCGGGGATCCCGTCGGGCAGCGCGAGGCCGAGCCCGTCGCGGAGGCGTCCGGCGTCCTCGACGGCCGTGATGCGCGGCTCGCCTGCCGACACGACCCGGAACGCCCGGCCCTCGCGCTCGAGGTCGGCCATCGCCGCGGCCGCGTCCCCATCGAACCGGGCCGCGATCTCGTCGATGCCCAGCGGACCGAGGTCGCGCACCAGGTCGTGCACACCGTCGACCGTCCGCGCCTGCCGGCCGTCGGCCAGCCGCTGCAGCTCGAGCTCGACCTGGTCGAGCGCCGCCGGGTCGAGCAGTTCGCGCAGATCCTCCGACCCGAGCAGGTCGCGGAGCAGATCGCGGTCGAGCGAGAGCGCGGCTGCGCGTCGCTCGGCCAGCGGCGCATCGCCTTCATACATGTAGACAGCGATCCATCCGAACAGCAGGGACTGCGCGAACGGCGACGCATGGTCGGTGTCGACCGCGACGACCCGCGTGCGCCGCGCCGCCACCGACGCCATGAGCTCCTGCAACGCCGGCACGTCGAAGTGGTCCTGCAGGCATTCGCGCGTCGCCTCGAGCAGGATGGGGAAGTCCGCGAACCGTCCGGCCGCGCTCAACAGGTCGGCGCTGCGCTGACGCTGCTGCCACATCGGCGTGCGCGAGCCGGGCCGGCGCCGCGGCAACAGCAACGCCCGCGCCGACGCCTCGCGGAACACGGTCGCGAACAGGGCCGTGCCCGGCAGCGTCGCGATAACCGCGTCTTCGATCTCCTCCGGGGAGAAGAGCAACGTTTCGAGCGGGATCGCGTCGACCGCCTCCGGCAGGCGGAGCACGATGCCGTCGTCGGTCCAGAGCACCTGCGCGCCGGGACCGAAGCGCGCGAGCAACCGATCCTGGATCGCGAGTGCCCACGGGGTGTGCACGCGCGCCCCGAGCGGGGACAGGATGCAGATCCGCCAGTCGCCGAGCTCGTCGCGGAACCGTTCGATCACGATCGTGCGGTCGTCGGGGACGGCGCTCGTCTCGGCCTGTTCGTCAACATAGTTGACCAAGTTCTGGGCGGCGCGTTCGTCCAGCCCGAGCTCGTCGCGCAGCGACGCGAGCGCTTGGTCGGCGTGGGTCGACCGGAGCTCACGCGTGAACCGGCCGATGGCTCTGCCGAGCTCGGCCGGCCTGCCGGGGCCGGGCGCCTTCCAGAAGGGGAGCTTCCCGTGCTCGCCGGGGGCCGGCGTGACGATCACCTGATCGCGGGTGATCTCCTCGATCCGCCAGGCCGAGGCGCCGAGCAGCATGACCTCGCCGGTGCGCGACTCGTAGACGCACTCCTCGTCGAGCTCGCCGACCCGGGAGCCGTCGGTGGTGAACACCCCGAACAGGCCGCGGTCGGGGATCGTGCCCCCCGACGTGACCGCCAGGCGCCCGACGCCCTCGCGTCCCCGGACGGTGCCCTTCGTCCGGTCCCATACGATGCGCGGGCGGAGCTCGGCGAACGCGTCGCTCGGGTAGCGCCCGGCGAGCATGTCGAGCACCCCCTCGAACACGGCGTCGGACAGCTCGGCGAAGCAGGCGGCGCGGCGCACGAGGGTTCGAAGGTCGTCGACCCGCCACTCGCGGACCGCGCACATCGCGACCAGCTGCTGCGCCAAGACGTCGAGCGGGTTGCGGAGGTAGTGCGTCGCCTCGATGTCGGCGTCGAGCATCCGTTCGGCGACGACGGCCATCTGGAGCAGGTCGCCGCGGAACTTCGGGATCAGCTTGCCGACGCTCGGCGCGCCCACCTGGTGGCCGGCGCGCCCGATCCGCTGCAGCCCGCTCGCGACCGACAACGGCGCCTCAACCTGGACGACCAGGTCGACCGTTCCCATGTCGATGCCGAGCTCGAGCGACGACGTCGCGACGATCGCCGGGAGCCACCCGTTCTTCAACGCCTCTTCGACGCCGACGCGCTGCTCGCGGGCCAGCGAACCATGGTGGGCGCGCGCGATCTCCCGGTCCGCGAGTTCGTTCAGGCTGGTGGCGAGCCGCTCGGCGGTCCGCCGGTTGTTGACGAACACGATCGTCGTGCGGTGCGCGCGGATCAGCTCGAGCAGGACCGGATGGATCGACGGCCAGATCGAGGAACGGTCAACGCCGCCCTCGGGCGTGTCGCTCGGTCGCGCGAACTCGGTCATGTCGTCGACGGGCACGATCACCTCGAGCTCGAGCTGTTTGCGCACGCCGGCGTCGACGATCGTCACGTCGCGCTGCCGGCCGAACTCCGCGAACCCGCCCAGGAACCGGGCGATCTCGTCGAGCGGGCGCTGCGTGGCCGACAGCCCGATCCGCTGGACCGGCCGGCCGGTCTCGGCTTCCAATCGCTCGAGCGACAGCATCAGGTGTGCACCGCGTTTGGTCGCGGCGACCGAATGGATCTCGTCCAGGATGACCGTGTCGACCCCGCGCAGCGTTTCCCTGGCCGACGAGGTCAACATGAGGTACAGGGACTCCGGCGTCGTGATCAGGATGTCGGGCGGCTGACGGAGCAACCGGCGGCGCTCGCTCGCGTCGGTGTCGCCGGTGCGCACACCCACCGTGGGCAGGTGGGCAAGGGGTTCGCCGCGGTCCTCGGCGGCCCGCTGGATGCCGGAGAGCGGCGCCCGGAGGTTCTTCTCGACGTCGACCGCCAGCGCTCGCAGGGGCGAGACGTACAGGACCCGGGTACGGCGCTCGGCCTCCGGCGGGGGGCCCGCTGAGAGCCGGTCGATCGCCCACAGGAAGGCCGCAAGGGTCTTGCCCGAGCCGGTCGGCGCCAGGACCAAGGTGTTGTCACCTGCGGCGATCGACGGCCAGGCGCCCCGTTGGGCGTCGGTGGGCGCGTCGAACGATCCTTCGAACCAACGCTGCGCGGCTGGGGAGAAGGTCGCGAGGTCCACGGATGAACCACGCTACCCGCTCGTTCGGACACCGGTGCGCGAGACGGGTTTGCCGGATCTCGGGCAACGGTGTTGATATCGAACGGTGCAGATCGAGAACGGGTTCACGGTTGCCGCGCCCGCCGACGCCCTGTGGGCTTATCTGCTCGACGTCGAGAAGATCGCGCCGTGCATGCCGGGCGCCGAGCTGACCGAGACGATCGACGACCGCACGTGGAAGGGCACCGTCCACGCGAAGTTCGGTCCGGTGTCGATGTCGTTCGCCGGGACGGTGTCGATGCAGGAGCGCGACGACGCGGCGCATCGGGTCGTGCTCAAGGCCACGGGCATGGAGCAGAAGGGCAAGGGCGCCGCGAACGCCTCGGTGACGTCGTGGCTCGAGCCCGCCGCAGATCCGGGAAGCACGACGGTGAAGATGCAGGCGGACATCACGCTGACCGGCGCCGCCGCGCAGATGTCGCGGGGCTTGCTCCCGGAGATCTCGAAGAAGCTGACCCAGCAGTTCGCTGACTGCCTCCAGGCGGGGATGGTGGCGGAGGCTCCACCGCCGGCCACTTCGGCGGAACCGGTCGGCGGGGTCGGCCTCGGGGCGTCCGCTCTGTGGGCCACGATCGCCGGCTTCTTCCGGCGGTTGTTCGGCGGCGGGGCCGCCTGACCCGCTTCAGCCGGCGGCGTGGGCCTGCATCAGCTCGAGCAGCTTCCGCGTCGTGCGGAGGTTCCTGATGGTGAGCTCGCCGTAGTCGGCGTGCGCGCTCAGCTTGATCATCGCGGTCCTGGTCACGGTGGCGAACGGCGCCGACCAGTACAACGCGTACGTGCCCGGCTTCACGGCTTCGATGTCGGGCTTGGGGGCGACGCGCTTCGCGAGCTCCTTCGGGGTGATCGCCGCGGTCGTGAAGACCACGTTGTAGCGCATCGATGTGTCGTCGACGTCCCAGTCCTTCGGGATCTGCCGCACGACCGTGCGCATCTGCGGGAGGTCGAGCACGACGACCCTGGCCGAGTAGCCGAACCGATCCGACAGGCCGCGCTCGATCGTGCGGACGAGCTTCGGACCGTTCGCCCCCCGAGACCCCGCAACCACGTTGCCGCTCTGGATGAACGTCGTGGGCTCGACGAAGCCGAGGTCCGCGAACGTCTGCTGCAGATCCTTCATCGCGATCTTGTTGCGCCCACCGACGTTGATCCCGCGAAGGAGCACGACGATCGTCTGCATCCGCGCATCCTAAGGTGTGCCCGTGATGGACACGGACCGGTCGCCCGAGCTCCGCGAGGGTCCCGGGTTCCGTTCCTGGCTGCGCGGCACCCCCGATAACGCCCGCGCGTTCCGCACGGGCGGCGCGATGCTGGAGGGCGGCGCCGACGATGTCGAGGAGGCATGGCGCTGGTTCCTCGAACGCGCGGGCCAAGGCGACATCGTCGTGCTTGGGGCGACCCCGGACGAGGGGTACGACGCGTGGATCGGGACGCTCGCGCCCGTGCGCTCGTTCCAGACCTTGCAGCTCACAGACCGCGTTGCTGCCGACGATCCCTTCGTCCTTCGATCGATCGAGCGGGCCGACGGTCTGTTCATCGCCGGAGGCGACCAGTTCGACTACGTGCGGGTATGGACCGGGACGCCGATCCAGCGCGCGGTCAGCGGGGCGATCGACGCGGGTGTGCCGGTCGGTGGCATCAGCGCCGGCCTCGCCGTGCTCGGCGGGTTCGTCTTCACGGCCGAGCGCGACACGATCACCGGCGCCGAGGCGCTCGCCGATCCGTACGGCGACCGGGTCCGGCTCGCCCGCGGCTTCCTCACGGTGCCCGGGCTCGCGGCGACCGTCGCCGACTCCCACTTCTCCGAGCGCGAGCGGCTCGGCCGGCTCCTGGTCTTCCTGGCGCGAACGCTCGCCGACGGGTGGGCGGACGAGGTGCGTGGGATCGGCGTCGACGAGCGAACCGCGGTCCTCGTGGAGCCGGGCGGCACGGCGACCGTCGAAGGCGACGGCGCCGCGTGGTTCCTCCGGATGCGCGACGACGACGTCGTGGCGTGCGCGCCCGGCGAACCGCTCGAGACCGGGCCGATCGAGGTCCTCGCCGTCCGTGCCGGCACGACCGTCGACCTGGGGACGTGGAGCGGCGACGGCCGGCGGCAGGTTATGGCCGCGGTGGACGGGTCGGTGCGACGGCGCGACGCTTAGTTGCGGACGAACATCCCGCGCGATGCCCACATCTGCGACAGGTCGTTGTCGACCAGGGTCAGCGATCCGTTCACCGGCGAGCCGTGCTCGAGGCCGGGTTCCAGCCGGGTTCTCCACGCACGCCTCGTTCGCCCGGTTCATGGAGTGGGCGTTCAACCTGCCGACGCTCGGGCGCGGCCGACGACCTGTCCACCTACACGGCAGGCGAGCCGAAGCCGGGGAACCTCCGGGACTTCTTCGACTTCTCGGGCTCACCGCCGAAGGAGAAGGACATCATGCCGGTGCGCGTCTGCCCCAAGCTGACGCGCGCAACGGACGCTGGCGGCCACCGAACCCGACGGACTGACCGTCCGTACACTGCGCGTCGTGCAGGAGACCACCGTGTACGAGGCTGCGGGCGGCATGCCGTTCTTCGAGGCGTTGGTCGATCGCTTCTACGAGGGCGTGGCGGCGGATCCGGATCTGCTCGCGCTCTATCCCGAACCGAACGACCTGCGCGGCGCACGGCATCGGCTGACGTTGTTCCTCGCGCAGTATTGGGGCGGGCCCGACACGTACAGCAAGGAGCGTGGGCACCCCCGGCTTCGGATGCGGCACGCGCCGTTCGCGGTCGGCCCCGATGCCCGCGATCGCTGGCTCACGCACATGCGCAGCGCCCTCGACGCGCTCGATCCACCGCAGGAGATCCGCGCGCGCTTCGACGAGTACTTCGCGTTCGCCGCGGAGTCGATGCGCAACCAGGACTGAGCGTCAGGTGCGGCTGAGCTCGGGCGGGATCGAGCCCATGCGGCCGGACTGGTAGTCCTCGACCGCCTCGATCAGCTCGTCGCGGGTGTTCATCACGAACGGGCCGTACCACGCGATCTGTTCGCGGATCGGCAGCCCGCCGAGCAGCAGCGCATCCATGCCGGCGGCGTTCGGCGCGTCCTGATCGACGTCCGCGCGGAGCTCGATCGCGTCGCCGGGTCCGAGCACGGCGATCTGTCCCTCGCGGATCGGGCGTCGCTCCGTCCCGATCGAGCCGCGGCCGGACACCACGTAGACGAGCGCGTTGAACTCGGGCCGCCACGCGGTGCGCAGGCGCGCGCCCGGCGCGAGCGTCGCGTGCGCGTACGTGATCGGCGTCTGCGTGTCGCCCGGTCCGCGCACGCCGCCGAGCGATCCGGCGATCAGTCGCACGACGGCCCCTGCGTCGTCGGACGTGAC
>Ga0105243_10003284_pt1 | contig 13143 bp, 15 predicted proteins | sample KBSM34metaG_FD_81525 | JGI IMG/M metagenome (GOLD analysis project Ga0105243, IMG submission 81525) | Miscanthus rhizosphere microbial communities from Kellogg Biological Station, Michigan, USA - KBS M3-4 metaG | ecosystem: Host-associated > Plants > Roots > Rhizosphere > Soil | place...
GGTCTAGAAAGAAGCTGGCGCGGTAGTCGGCGCAGATGGCATCAGCCGTCCCAGGCGTCATCGCCTCGAGGTAGGCGGCTCGACGCTCATCGGTGACACCTCGGGGACCGCCCATGGACGCGGCGCTGCCGCCGTAGCCGCGTAGATCCGGAGCGATCACCATACGGTTCTCGGCGAGCGCTGGGGCCACCAAGTCCCAGCACAGATGGGTCTGTGGAAATCCGTGCAACAGCAAGAGCGGCGGTCCTGCTCCGCCGATCACGAAGAGGTAGTCCGTCTCCTCGATCCGAAGGTGCTTTTGATCAAAGGCGTCGGGATACATCGACGTGCCGAACTATCAGGCGTGATGCGCGGCGCGATGGCGGGCGAGTACGTCAAGACCGAAGTCCACGGTGGGATCGCGCCACACTGAGTGAGCATGGTTGGCATTGCGCTGGGTGTTGTCCCACTCGATCAGCAGCCGGGGACCTTGCAGTCGGTAGTAGTGCGGCTGTCCTGGAGCTGTTGATCCCGCCCACGCAAAGTGCACAGCATCAAGGACCGGCTCGTCGTCATAGCGGTGCAGCGGGGACAGCCCGACCGGAGCTCGATCAAGGTAGGTGCCGAGGAGCGCCCGCAGCGTCTCGCGTTGCTCGGCATTGAGCTCGGCCGCCGGTACGCCCTTGGGTTCGATCGAGTACGCCACCGCCTCGTGCTCGGCGTCGCTCAGCTGGGTTTCGTTGCTGATGGCATCGCTAAGCGACTTCAGCTTCGCCTCCTCCAGCGGATCGGGGAATCGCTCGTCCCGATACATGCCAGCGAATGGAATCAGCCGGTCGCCGTCCGTTACGTATGTGAGGTTGATGGTCACAAAGTCGGACGGGGCCTTGGGCAGCAGGATCGCGCGGGCAGCGAGCTCCGGACGCAGCGAGCGTACAAGGTTCCGGCCCAGGTCCTCTACCTGGCCGAGTGGGCGGTTCACGGCGTCTCCGAGCAATCGGTACGTCGCGGGATTCGCGCCGACGAAGCACGGTGTCGTCGCGACGAGCACGCCGTCGACCACGAGGTTGTTCAGCGACACGTGGTGGCCGCCGAACCGCCAACCCCACGAGCCTTTCTCACTCGGCTCGCCGAAGATACGCAGGTAGTACATTCCAGGATCGCGGCCGCGTTCCCGATTGAAGCTTGCTGTGAATCCCTCCTCGTAGTCGAGCACGTTCTCCAGGCCCATGATCGTCGCGACCGAGACGTACGCGGCTGGTGAGAGTCCGGTCGAGACGAGCCGCATCGTGGCCCGCTGCTGTGCCGGCCGCTGCTGATGGATGGTGAGGCCGCCGTGGTCGGTCGGGGTGTAGAACCAGCGGCGGCGTTCGTTGTCGCTCGGGTCGTCGGCCGGAACAGCGCCTTGGCCGATCGCGCGCTGCTCCGCGTCGAGGGTTTCCAGCCACGCGCCCGCGGCTTCGGCCATCCGGGCCGCAACCTCGCGGCGAGTGGTTTCGTCGTCGCTGATCATGCCTGCGTCGGCCATGCAGGGAATCTAACGCGGCAGCGGGCTGCCCGGATACCGCTCTTCCGCATCCGCCGCGCGTCGTGCTAGATAGATGTCACCGACCGGCGTGCATCGCCAACACCGAAGGACCATGTCAGCGACGTCTCAGAGGAGACTCTCGTGGCCACACCCACCGAAGTGACGACACCAACCGACCACCGCCCCGAGCTCGTCACGGTGATCGCCCACATGCGCGCGAAGCAAGGTAAGGAGCAGGATCTCCGCGATGCGCTGGAGGCGCTGATTCCACCGACCAGCCGAGAGGAGGGTACGTCAACTACGACCTCCACCAGGGCATCGAGGATCCGAGCCTGTTCTATCTCTACGAGAACTGGGAGACCGTGGATACCCACGAGACCCACATGCACACGCCGCATCTGGACGATTTCGCCGGCAGGCTTGATGATCTGCTCGACGGCAGCCTGACCGTGGTACGCGTGCGGCGGATCGCCTGAACGTCATTGATCATGGCCAGCAAAGTATGATCAGCCGATGGTGCGGTACGCGCCCGCCCTCCCGGTCGGATGAGTGACACCGGGCGTAACACCGCGGCGCGCCGGCTGGCCCGGGTCGTCGTCGTTGATGTTACACGGGCTTGATAACGCTTCGCATTATTAACGCAGTGCGTTATGCTAGGTGGAGTGATCCAATCGTTCGGGGACACGGACACAGAACGGGTCTGGCGCCGCGAGCGTGTACGGAGATTCGGCTCAGATCTACAACGAATGGCGAATCGTAAGTTGTTGATCATCGATGCTGCGGAGACACTCAACGATCTGCGGATACCCCCGGGGAATCGACTGGAGCGCCTCCGGGGCGAACGGGTCGGGCAGTACAGCATCCGAATCAATGATCAGTGGCGGATTTGCTTTAGCTGGTCTGCTGCGGGGCCCGCCAACGTCGAAATCATCGACTATCACTGAGAGGAGAAATTGATCATGGAACGCGTGCATGAGCCGATTCATCCTGGTGAGATCTTGCTCGAGGAGTTTCTCGGCCCACTCCACATCAGTCAATACCGGCTGGCGCAGGCGATCGGCGTTCCGCCGCGCCGGATCAACGAGATAGTGCATGGTAAGCGAGCGATCAGTCCGGATACGGCGCTGCGGTTGTCCAGGGCATTGGGCACTTCCGACCGCTTCTGGATGAACCTCCAAACTCGCTATGACCTGGATGTCCAGCTTGCACGGCACCGCGCGGAACTCGACAAGATTGCACGCCTTGTCGCTTGATCGCACAGATGTTTGCAGATTTCAGCAGCCAGGGATGCGCCTGATCACATAGCCCTGATCCTGCAGTGTGGTGATGATTTGCGGCAGGGCTGCAACGGTTTGTGAGCGGTTGCCGCCGCCGTCGTGCATCAAGACGATAGTGCCAGCTCGCACCTGCGGTCCGGTAGCAGTCTTGACAATGTGCGTAATTCCGGGTCGGGTCCAGTCCCGCGTATCGACGCTCCACAGCACTTGACGAAGACCAAGCTGGCTCAGAATGTGCTGCACAGTCGCGTCCGTCGCTCCGTATGGTGGCCGCACGCAGTGACTGCGAGGCCCGTGCGCCAGCTGCCATTGAATCTGGGCGGGCGTCAGCTTGGTCAGGTTTGGATGGTTGTACGTGTGATTGCCAATACCGCTGCCCTGCGCTCGGATCCGGGCCGCCTCAGCCGGATATTGGGCTTGGCGGAAGCCGAGCTCGAAGAAGGTTGCTGTGGAGTGCGTGGCGCGCAGGATGTTCAGGATGGCCGGTGTGTAGGGACCCGGTCCGTCGTCGAAGGTCAGATAGACGACGCCGCCCCGCTTGAACGGTGCCTTGGGGCCTGATTCGGATTGATGATCGCGGGGAGCCGGTGCGGATGGTGATTTTTTTGGCTGATGTGGGCGCGCAGGCGTAGCCTGCGTTGGTCCACGCTCACTCTGCCGGAGTTGTCCCGCACCCGAGGTCGGCGATGCTCCCGGTCCTCTCGGCGAGGTTTGAGGGACCGTATTCCGGAATGTCGACGGGGCGACAGCGGGTGATGCGGCGGCCGAGCCGGTGCGTCGGACGTCTTCCCTGTTCATCGCGAGCGCGGCTACTCCCAGCATGAGCACCATAAGCAGCAAAACCGCAGATGTGGGGAGCCGACCCATCGGGCAAGTAAACCCGCCGAAGCCACCTCGTTCCACCCTGCTTCCCGAGATCTCAGCATGCGTGAAGCGCAAACTGGACTCATGGGCCGTGATCTCGCCGAGAGCGTGCGCATCCCTACGGCCGGGGCGATCGTGGACGGCGACATGGTCGTGCCGCCTGCCGCCGCCGGAGTAGTGCTGTTCGCGCACGGCAGCGGGAGCAGCCGGCACAGTCCGAGGAACCGAATGGTTGCCGCGCGATTCCAGGTGGCTGGCTACGCAACGCTGTTGATGGATCTGCTCACCCCTGAAGAGGAGCAGATCGACGACCGTACGCGGACGCTTCGGTTCGATATCCCGCGGTTGGCCTCAAGGCTCACTGGTGCCATTCGCTGGTTGGCTGATCAGTCGGTTACGGGTTCGCTTCCGGTGGCTTTGTTCGGGGCCAGTACGGGTGCGGCAGCGGCTCTCAGGGCGGCAGCTGAGGTTCCCCAGCTGGTTCAGCTGGTGATCTCACGCGGTGGCCGACCGGACTTGGCGGGGGAGGCGCTCGAACGAGTCCGAGTGCCAACACTGCTCATCGTCGGCGGCCGAGACGTCGAGGTGCTGGCTTTGAACAGGGCCGCGGCGGCCCGACTGGCCGGGCCATCCGAAATCTCCGTTGTGCCTGGCGCGACGCACCTATTCGAAGAGCCCGGGACCTTGGATCGTGTCGTTGAGCTTGCACTGGACGCGCTGCGTCGGCACCTGGCCAGGTAAGGCAAGAATGTCGCTATTGCGCTAGCTCGGTGTGTGAGGAGACGATCCGCGATGGCGAAGCTGGTCGCTTTGAACGTGGGATTGCCGCAGGATGTTTCGTGGCAAGGCCGCACAGTGCACACCGGCGTATGGAAGAAGGCCGTGTCCGGTCCGCGGATGGTGCGACGGCTCAACATCGATGGCGACGGCCAGGGCGACCTCGGCGGTCACGGCGGCGAGCAGCGAGCGGTGCTGGTGTACCAGCTGGATTCCTACCGCCACTGGGCGAGGGAACTGCAGCGCGACGACTTCGAGTATGGCCAATTTGGCGAGAACTTCACCGTCGACGGGCTACCCGACGATGAGGTGTGCATCGGGGATCGATACCAGATTGGCGAAGCGGTGTTCGAGGTCACCCAGCCGCGCGTGACCTGTTACCGCGTGGGGATCCGGATGGCTGAGCCCCGGATGCCGGCTCTGATGGTGGCGCATCGCAGGCCTGGTTTCTACCTCCGGGTGATCGCCGAAGGGCAGGTAGCCGCGGGTCAAGACATCATCAAGATCAGCACAGGCCCAGAGCAGATCTCGGCCGCCGAGATCGACGCGCTGCTCTATCTCCCAGGGCACCCAAAAGATGATCTTGAACGGGCACTACGCATCCCGGCATTGAGCCCTGGCTGGAAGGGCTCATTGCAGAGCCTGGTCCAGCAGGCGGACGGCCCGGCTCGGGGTGGCGGCAATACCGGCCTTACTGCAGCCGCCGCGAGTCCACCGCCGGCGTGGCCCGGCTTCCGCTCCCTCCGGGTTATCGATGTCAAGACCGAAAGCCGCGACGTCTTCTCACTGTCCCTGGCCAACCCCGACGGCGCGCCGTTGCCCAGCTGGCTGCCCGGCCAATCGATCACGTTACGGCTGCGAAGCAGCGATGATCATCCACCGCTCATTCGCAGCTATTCGTTGTCGAACCGACCAGGTTCGGAGACCTTCCGGATCAGTGTGAAGCAAGAACCGCACGGCGCTGCCGGCGAATATTTGAGCGGTCATGTGCGCGTCGGCGACTCACTCGACGTCGCGGCGCCACGTGGCACGTTCTTCCTGAACGAGGGTGACGGGCCGGTGGTGCTGCTCTCTGCGGGTGTAGGCGTCACGCCGGTGTTGTCGATGCTCTATGCGCTCGTACAGATGCATTCGACGCGCGAGGTTTGGTGGCTGCACGGCGCGCGAGACGGATCGGAGCATCCATTTGCCATGGAGGCGCGGACATTGCTAGCCGGATTGACGCACAGTCGCAGTGAGATCGCGTACAGCCGACCAGCAGCTAGTGATCATCAAGGAGTGGAATACGCGATACGAGGACGGCTATCTGCCGAGTTGATCAACAACCTCGAGCTGCCTCGCGACGCCGATGCCTATCTCTGCGGGCCGGTCTCGTTCATGGCCGATATCCGAGCGGCCCTCGCGAGCTGCGGTCTGGATCCGGCGCGGATCCACACCGAAACGTTCGGCGCGGAAGCCGCCCAGACGCCCGGGATCGCGGCTACATCATCGAAGCTCCCACATCAGCCGGTCGGGCCGCCCGGCCGCGGTCCCGAGGTGTCCTTCGCCCGCAGCGCCATTACAGCTCGGTGGGGTTCGCAGTACGCGAGCGTGTTGGGGCTCGCCGAGGCATGTGACGTACCGGCCCGCTGGTCCTGCCGTACGGGCGTCTGCCACACCTGTGAAACAGCTCTGCTCGCCGGCGCCGTCAGCTACGACCCGGAGCCGCTCGAACCACCAGCCGACGGGAACGTCCTGATCTGCAGCGCGCAACCGACCGAAGGCGTCATCATCGACTTGTGATGGGCTCCGATCCTGCGACGGGATCGCCGCAGAGCCATTCCTCATAGCGGCCGGCGGACTGAAAGCCGAGTGATAGGTACAAAGGCGCGCCCATTCGCGTCGATTGCAGGCTCGCAGTCCGGGCTCCGCGGCGCCAGGCGTCAGCGAGCACATGTTCCATCAGGGCGCGGGCAAAGCCGTGGCGGCGCCACTCTGGTTGTGTTCCAACCGTGTAGATCCCGCAGTCGCGCCCGTTGAGGAAGCTCCATGCACCCGCGACCGCGACGCTCTCGTGCAGCATTACCCATCCGGTGAGCCCGGGTATGCCCTCGGGTCGTTGGAGGTCTGCGTGGCGAACCGGCTCGTCGCCGGCTCGCGTCGCTGTCGCGATGGAGGTCCGAACGACGCCGTCCTGCAGTTGCCAACCGGATGACAAGGTGGCGTACATGACGAGAGTCGTCGTGTCGCGCTGCAGGCCGCCGATCTCGGGCCCGGTGTGGGGCGCGTCGAGGTTCGTGATCCCGCTGCGTACCCACAATGCCCACGTGGCCACCCCGGCTGCGACATAGCAAGCGGCCAACTGCGAGACGGCGTCTTTGGCTGCCCGATCATCAGGCGCGATCTGGAGAATCGCGTTGTTCAGGGGCGCCCAGGAAGGAAACACCGCCGCAGTTGTCGCGGAAGTGTTGATCATCTGGGCAGCTGGTGAGAGCTGAGTAAGTGCCGTCCACGAACCGATCAAGGTCTCCTCGCCCGGCAATGCGACGACTCTGCTCTGCACGTTGACTCTCCTCCTCGGCTTCCCTGATGTGGGCCGCAACCGGCACTCAAATCCTCAATGAGGTAGTCAGCCATCTTGGCCGCACGTTACGGTCGCGACAGCATGCTCTACTGACTTAGGGGGCTCATCATGCCGCTGGCTGGCCACGGGATCGCTCGGCTCCGGGACGTCACGACCCGATCGATCAGTCCGGAGAACCTCGACGGCGGGAAGGGCGGCGGCGGCCGTGCGTCCGAGGGCACCGGGGCGTACGCCGCTCGCGATCTTGGGCCGGGCTGGAAAGTCTCGCCATCAGTGATCATTGGTGCAGGCGCAACGTTGACGATGGCAGTGATCGACGGTCCAGGCACGATCACGCACATCTGGCTCACGACCGGTCCCGACCACTGGCGCACCTTGGTGCTACGGGCGTACTGGGATCATGCGGAGGAGCCGGCAATCGAGGTGCCACTCGGCGACTTCTTCGCCAACGGCTGGGGCCGATTCGCTCAAGTCAGTTCCAGCATGATCGCCGTCAACCCGCACGGCGGCTTCAACTCCTATTGGCCAATGCCCTTCCAGCGCCACGCCACGCTCACCGTCGAGAACTTGGGCGGCGCCGATGCCCAGCTCTATTACCAGGTGACGTACGAAAACGATCTTGACGTCGATGGGCACGGTTATCTCCATGCACAGTTCCGGCGTAACAATCCGCTGACCGCTGGCGACATGCACGTGCTGGTGGAAGGCGTCGCCGGTCAGGGCCATTACGTCGGGACCTACCTCGCCTGGGGAGTGAACACTCCCGGCTGGTGGGGCGAGGGTGAGCTAAAGGTTTACCTCGACGGCGACGACGATTACCCGACGATCTGTGGCACCGGCACCGAGGACTATTTCGGAGGTGCCTGGAACTTCGACGTCCCCGGTCGCGGCTATACCGAATACACCACGCCGTACTTGGGCATGCATCAAGTGATTCGACCCGACGGCCTCTACCAAAGCCAGCAGCGCTTTGGTTTATACCGTTGGCACGTGCCCGATCCCATCCATTTCGGCAGCGACATGAGGGTGGAGATCCAGGCGCTCGGCTGGCAATCCGGCGGCCGATACCGCCCGCTGCATGACGACATTGCCTCGACGGCGTTGTTCTATCTCGATCGTCCGAATGCCGAGCGGCCCAGCTTGCCGTCTGTCGACGCCCTGAGGACCGACGTCTGACGCACGGATTGACGTCGTTTACCTCACGCACCTGAGGTTAGAGTGGTCTATCCGGCGAGCCTGCTGATGACACGGCAGCCCTTCCGGCACAATTGAGAGTTGCTCGTTCAGGCACAGAAATCCGGAGGGCACCAACTTGTTGTGGGGCATTGGGATTGTTCTGCTGTTCTTTGTGGGCTACTACGTCTCGTTGATTCTGCATCCTTATGCGAGATGCAGGAGATGCGGCGGCAAGCCGAGAAAACAGGGTGGGATCTTCACCTATTCGCACCGCGTATGCCCCAGGTGCGCAGGCACCGGGCAAGAGCCTCGACTGGGCCGCAAGTGGTTCAAGATGGATAAGACGAATTAAAGGCTGCTCGTCTATGCTCCGATCATGCTTATCCTCGGGCTCATTTTGTTCGGCATGCTGGTTGGCGCCGGCGCACAGTTGATCTTGGGCCGATCGGCCAAGGGCATCGATTGGGCTGTGGCTTTGGTCGCTGGACTTGTTGGATCTTTCGTCGGCGGGCTACTGATCAGCTTGTTGTCAGGGGATGGATTGCAGTTCCGGGCCAGCGGCATCATCGGCTCGCTGGTCGGCGCCCTGCTAGTCACCGCCGGCTGGCAGTGGTACCGCCGGCGTAACAAGGCCTCTCACGCGTGAAAGCGAGACTGTCTTCCCAGATCCGCGGTTGATGGGCATCACGTGTGGACTATCGGGGTCGCCCACCGTAGCTGGATCGCAGATCACAGCGAGCGGGTAACGATCTCGCTGACCTCTTGATCGGTCAGCTCGATGGGATTCCCTCGCATGCTGCTGGCCTTCTGGGCGGCCGTAACCACCTCCGCGATCTCAGCATCATCATCGAGCCCGTAGCTCGCCAATCCCGGGATGGACAGTGCGATTGTCAGGTCTTGCAGCCACCCGATCGCCTCTTCCGGTGTCGCGTCCGGCTGACCGGTCAGCAAACTCGCGACCTCGGTCATCCGCGCTAGCGCTTGATGTTCAGGGGCGCGATCGCGCAGCGCCCGCAGATTGACATCCATGGCAGCGCTGAGCACCGCAGCGCAGACGGCACCGTGTGGCGCGGAAAGTCGCGCGCCGGCCGCTGCGGCGAGCCCATGAACCGCGCCGAGCCCGGAGTTGGCCAGACACAGGCCTCCAAACAGGCTGGCGAGCGCCAGGTCCTCGCGGACAGCTGGATCTTCCATTCCTTCTTGGTACGCCCGACCCAGCGATCGTGCTGAGCGGCGCATCCCGTCACGGGCCAGCGCATCGGTGAATGGGTTGGCGCGCCGTGACAGCAGAGGCTCGATGAGCTGGGACAGAGCATCCATTCCACTGGCCGCAATGGTTGGCTGCGGCAGACCAATCAGCAGGTCCGGATCGACGACAGCCACCTTCGGCAGCATGAGCGGACTTCGGAGGCTTGCCTTGACTCCACCGCCGGACAGCACCGAGTTGCGAGTCACCTCCGAACCCGTTCCGGCAGTAGTCGGCACCGCGACGCACGGCAAACCCGGTCTGGTAATCGGCCGGCCGTCGCCGATGACCTCCAGATGGTCCAACGGGTCGGCTCCACTGGTTGCCAGCACCGCGACTGCTTTGCCGACATCCAGCGCGCTGCCGCCGCCGAATCCCAAAACGGCGTCGCAACCGGCTTCGGCGACCAGCGCCACCCCAGCGCGTACCCGCTCGATCGACGGCTCGGTTGCGACTCCGAATGCAATGCTCGGGATGCCGGCCTCGATCAGGGCCGACCGTACGGTGTCCGCGCGCGATGCCGTACGGCCCGTCACAACCAGAACGCGACTCGCCCCGAGCGCGGCGAGTGCAGATGGCACCTCGCTGACTCGGCCAGCCCCGAAGCGTACGTCGGCCGGGACTGCCAGATCGATGCGGACCACTGGATTACCAGTCAGAGTCCTCGGGGGATGTGTTGACATATCGAGTCGCCTCACGAGGTCTGGCCATCATGGGCGCCACAATGTCGCGCCACCGCTGATAGTGACCGGTCTCCTTGTGCGCGGTGGCAGCGTCCTCGTCTCGATACACCTCGACGAGCACCAGGTGAGCAGGATTTGTGCGATCGCTCAACACATCGAATCGCACGATCCCTGACTCGCGCCGACTTGCCATCGCGTTCTCCTCAGTCGCCGCGAGGAAACCCTCGACAAAATCGGGAATGACCGCAACATCAACGTGGACTATGAGCAGGCTGTTCGACACGAGCTGACCCTATCCCGACCATCCGGCGATACCGCTCGCGCGCGTGATCACAGCCTGAGTTGGTTTAGGTACGGGGCGATCTGAGCCGCGGCCGTGACGCCGTACGCATCTTCGAAGCGAGTCAGGAATGTCCCGTCGAAGCGGTACTCCTGGGTGCCGACGACCTCGATCGCATAGGTTGCCAGCAGCGAGCCGAGTTGCGCGCATCGTTCCAGCGGCACCTTCCAAGCGAGCCCAGCCAAGAATCCTGCGCGATAGGCATCGCCCACTCCCGTGGGGTCGACCCGTGCGACCTCACGCGCAACAGGAATGTCGAGCCGAGGTTCCCCTGCAATCTCAACACTGGATCCCTTGGCGCCGCGGGTGATGACTCGAACGGCGACCCGCTGCAGGACTTCCTCGTGCGACCAGCCTGTCTTCTGCGTGATCAGGCCGTCCTCGTAGTCGTTGGAGAATAGGTACGTCGCACCGTCGATCAGCCTTTTGATCTTTGGGCCGTCAAGCCAGGCCATTTGCTGGGAAGGGTCCGCGACGAAGTCGAGTCCGCGGCTGCGGCACTCGTCGGTATGTCGCATCATCGCCTCTGGATCATTGGGAGAGATCACGACCAGATCCAGGCCGCCCGCGCGCTCGGCAATCGGTTGCAACTCGATCTGACGAGCCTCCGCCATCGCACCGGTGTAGAAGGACCCGATCTGCGCATTGACCGAATCGGTCGTGCAGATGAATCGAGCGGTGTGCTGCGTTTCCGAGACCCATATTGGCCAGGTGCGGACGCCATGCCGCTCAAGCCAAGCGCGATAGTCGCCGAAGTCCTCGCCGACTGACCCGACAAGCAGAGGTTCCATGCCCAGCGCCGCGAGGCCAAAGCAGATGTTGGGCGCGATGCCGCCGCGGCGGATTTGCAGATCCTCCACCAGGAAAGACAGTGATACCCGATCCAGCTGCTCTGTGACGAGTGATTCCGAGAACTGCCCAGAAAACCTCATCAGATGGTCCATGGCTATTGAACCGGTGACCGCGATGCGCACGGGCTGAGGGTAACGGCTACTGCAGCGGCCCGAGCCCATCACGCGGAATCGCGGTGGATCGTCTGTGGCGACGCTAGAGCGGCCGTGATTGTTTGACGCGCAACCTGATAACTCGATAGATCATCCCGACACCAAATATCAACGTGCCACCGATCACCGCATTGAACGGCAGCGTCAAGACCAGAATCCCGCAGCCGGCGACGCCGATGACCTGCAGAACGCGCGGGAATCGGCGCTGATCGGGCGATTGTGTGTACGCGGCCACATTGGCGATCAAGTAGTACAGCAGGACGCCGAAGGAGGAGAAGCCGATCGCGCCGCGCAGGTCTGTCAGCAAGATCAAGACGCATACCAATCCAGCGATAGCAATGTCGGCATGATGCGGTACCTGGTGACGATCATGGACGGCGGCCAACCAGCCCGGAAAATCATCGTGTCGAGCCATTGCCAGGGTTGTTCTGCTGACGCCGGCGATCAATGCGAGCAGCGCGCCTAGTGCCGCGACCGCCGCGCCGACCCGTACCAGTGGGCTGGCCCAAACCCAGCCCGCCGCATCCACGGCTGTGGCTAGCGGCGCACGGCTCGCGGCCACCCCGGCGGGGCCGAGAGCGATCAAGATCGAGACACCGACTACAAGGTAGATCAAGACCACAACCGTGAGTGACGTCAAGATCGCTCGGGGGATAGTGCGCTTGGGCTCGCGTACCTCTTCACCCATGGTGGCGATCCGGGCATATCCGGCAAAGGCGAAGAACAGCAGGCCGGCCGATTGCAAGACGCCGTACCAGCCACCAGCCAGCAAATCCCAGGACCCAGCCGATTCTCGCTGTGCGTCACTTAGGGAGGCAGCCACAACCAGTGCGAGCGTTGCGAGCACGAGCGCGACGATGATCTTGGTCAGCCCCGCAGTCCGGGTAACCCCGTAGTAGTTGACCGTCGCCAAAATGATCACAGCCGCAACGGCGATCGGCTTCTCCCACCACCCGGTTGGCGCGACGTACGCGGCAAAGGTCAGCGCCATCGCCGCACAGCTGGCTGTCTTCCCGATCACGAATCCCCAGCCGGCGAGGAAGCCCCACCACGGTCCAAGTCGCTCCCGGCCGTAGATATAGGTTCCGCCAGATGTCGGATACTGGGCGGCCAGCTGGGCCGAGGCGGTGGCGTTGCAATACGCCACCAACGCGGCGACGGCGAGCCCGATCAACAACCCTGCACCGGCCACCCGAGCAGCAGGGGAGAAGGCGGCGAATACCCCGGCGCCCAGCATTGATCCCAGTCCGATGATCACCGCATCGCGCACGCCGAGCCGTCGCGCTAGTTCAGGCTGGGTCACCACCTGATGCAATCACACAGCGTCACCAGGGATCTTTGATCCATCAGTTGTGGGCAACACTAGGTCGTGTCCAATTGCTCGCTCCGCTTGCTGCGGGAGATCGACGCCACGCTGGTTGACCGGCTGGTCGGATCGCAGTTCCCGCACTGGTCCGGCCTCCCGATTAGTGCAGCCGAGCCGAATGGCTGGGACAACCGGACTTTCCGTCTCGGTCCAGAATTGTTGGTGCGCCTGCCTAGCGCCGATCGTTACGCCGCGCAGGTGCGAAAAGAGCACCGCTGGCTCCCCGTGCTTGCGCCGCACTTGCCACTGCCGATCCCTGTTTCCGTGGCGATTGGAGAGCCGGACGAGGGCTATCCGTGGAATTGATCCGTGTACCAGTGGCTCGATGGGACGCCCGCCA
>Ga0105243_10003286_pt1 | contig 13134 bp, 15 predicted proteins | sample KBSM34metaG_FD_81525 | JGI IMG/M metagenome (GOLD analysis project Ga0105243, IMG submission 81525) | Miscanthus rhizosphere microbial communities from Kellogg Biological Station, Michigan, USA - KBS M3-4 metaG | ecosystem: Host-associated > Plants > Roots > Rhizosphere > Soil | place...
CTTGTCGATGAAGTCCTGGCTGAGTTCATCCAGCACGGGCTTGATGCCTTCGCGGCGGGATGATGCCGCTTCGATGGCGGCGACGTCGACGCCAGCGATCTCGATCACGGGCCGGTCACCGGTCACCTTGCGTTCCTCCAGGCCAAGGCCAAGGCGTGCGCAGATCTTCTCCATGACCAGCCGGTTGTACCGTTCAGAGGCGGCGACGTTGAAGTGGTACAGGTGGCGGGCGTCGAGGCTGGACCACTTGCCGTCGACGCCGAGGACCTTGTTCGACACCACCACATGGTCGTGCAGCTGGGGATCCCCGGTGCGGGAGTCGTAGTGCCGGAACTTGGTGTAAATCAGTCCGCCGTCGACGTCCTCTTGCCGGACTCCGTTGCGTCCGCGTCGGGTGAAGGTGGCTTCCTTTTCGAGGAAGCTCATGGTCTCTGCGATGGCCTCATTGTGGGCGGCTTCAATTTCCTTGCGGGCTTCGTCCCCGCCGACAGCCCAGAGCACGGAAGCGGATTTCGCGGGCGCGAAAACAAGGTCAAAACCGGCAACAGCCTGCGACCCGGGTTTGGTTTGGGCGGTGACAAAGCGTCCCAGTTCTTCCTTGTCTTTGGCGTTGCGGCCGTTCAGTTCACGGAAGTATTGGGCGCCTTCCTTCATCCGAATCTGTCGCCGCATGTCGGCGTCAGGGTCTTTGTGGTTGATGCGCTTGTAGTCGCCCATCGCAACACTGATGCGCTGGTAAAGCTCGTGATCTTTCTGCGAAAACTGCTTGTACCTGGCCCCCAGACGGACATCAGCATTCTTGTCAGCTTCCAGCATGGCTTCGGCGTTGGGATGGATTCCTTCGCCGTATAGGGCGGCCATCTGCGCCTCGGAGACCTCACCGTAAACACCCAGGTGGTCTGCTCCTCCCCCACCCCATTGGCCGGGTGGATTGCCGTCCACCGTGTAGTAGTCGCCCAGTTGACGGCCTGCCGCGCGCAGCTCATCGGCGGAGGCGACTTCCCGGGTGTAGTACGTGTATCCGTCGCCTGCACTGAGCTTGTGCACGGTCATCACGGAACCCAGCATACCCGCCGTGAGGCCTCTGTTATCGATGATGCATGAGGTGTGACAGATACAGGCGTTTTTCGCGTGCCGGAATTGGCGTGTGCGAGGAACGAGGCAGCTGATGGAAGCGGGCGAAAAACGGTAGGATCGGGCCATCAAGTCTTTGATGCGGTTCTGTACATGAGAATGGGCGGTGGGTAACACGCTTTTCCGTTATCCACCGCCCATTCTCATGTGTAGAACCGCACCGCCGGAGTTATCCCCATGTGGGCAGCGGAGAGACGCCCTTTCTCTCGGAGCTGTCCACATGGGGATAACTCCGGCACAACCAGCCCGAGCGCAGCGAGGTCCGCTCCGCCGGCCGCAGGCCTCCCCCGGAAGGCGGCGCTAGCCGTTAGGTCCGGGTGAGGTTCGATTCGAGAAGGGGGACTCATCACTATGGCAGCACCACGCAAGTCAGCCCAGCAGGTCGCAGCGAGGGAGAAGGCGCGCACGAAAGCCGCCGAGCTCACGGCCCGACACGAGAAACTGATTGACTTGGCCACCGAATACTTCCAGCTGCAGGAGCACGCCGAACAGGTCCGGGCCGAAGCCCAGGCCAAGGCCGAGGCGATCCTCGCCCAGGCCGAACACGACGCTGGCGGCAGCCTCATGGACGCCGCCGCTAAAGTGCGCGCCATGCTCGCCACGGGTGAGAGCAAGAACGGAGTCGCGGCGCGCCTGGGCATCAGCACCGCAGAGCTCAAGCGCAACGTCGAACTGGCCCACGACGACGAACCGGGCAACGCCCCGGCGCCTGCTCAGGGCGAAGAGGCCGTGACGGCGGAGCAGCAGGAAGAACCCAGCGAGCACGCCGCCTAAGCAAGGCGGGCACGGAACGGCGAAGGGCCGCACCCGTCGGGTGCGGCCCTTCGCCGTCCTCCCGGTTTAGAACAGGGTGGGGGCGTGTTCCTGGACTTCGTTGCGCAGCTCGACGGAGCAGACGGCGAAGTGTTCGCGCGAGAGACCGCGCCAGCGGAAGTTCGATCCGTTCTTGTCGCGGCGCTTGGACAGACGGTCCAGCACGTTCATCCGGTCTGTCCCCTCCAGCAGATGCGTGAGGGTGATGTCGTCGCTGTAGCGAACGCAGTTCGGAACATCGCAGTCGTGCATCAGCGGGCCGAAGTCCCGCAGCGGGATCCCGGTCGCTAGGTGGAACGCAAAGCGGTGCGGCCGCACCGCCGTCGTGCGGCCGCCGGCATGGGTGAACCGCCCGTAACCGTCATCGGCGACGGCACCGGTCCACAACCAGCAGTCACCAGGGGCCGGCCCCTTGGCCCACCTTGTCCCAAAACCGCTCTGTATCACTCATCGTCAGCTGATGCCCTGCTGGAACGACACAAGAGTCAACGCTGAGGCGACATGGCGGGTCACCGGCACGTCTTCGTGCCCGAACAAGCCGCTGGGACGTCGCTCGACGCCGGGAACCGCGGTCACGGTATGCGAGGCAGGCTCTGCCGTCCACAATTGATCGCCGGCCTCCTGGAACACCCTGACCAGGTTCCTTAGGTCCGAGTCCAGGCGCGCAGCCATTTGCTTCACCGCGTCCTCGACGGTGGGCTGCGGATCACTGACGACCCAGACTGTTTCGATGCGGCTCAACGCCGGCTCCTTCCTCTAATGAAACGTGGCCGGCGGATCCCGGCGACAGCGCCCAGGAACAACAGCACCCACCACACGGCGGCACCAGTGACCAGGGAGATGATCCCGCTGACAAACAAGGGCTGGTCAAGCCAGACGATGGCCCCGCCCAGGGCGTTGAGCCCGATGAAGAGATAGAACGCTGCAAGCACCCACGCGGACACAACCAGGAGCACTCCGGTAAACCACCTCATGCTCTCCCCTCCCTGCCTGTGCTGGTGGACCTGTCGTGCACGGCCGCCGTCGACACCTGCGGCCGTGTTCACTCTTTCGCGCCGATGATGCCGGCCTGCCGCTCGGCCTGCTCTCTCAGCTCTTCCTTGCTCCGGCGCCCGGTCCTAACGGCACCAGACGGCACGGGCCCCCAAGGCCGGCCGTTGTTGTACTTGCGCTGCATCCGCCGGATCTCCTTCAAGGTGGCGGCCTCGATCAGCTCGGCCACACTGGTGTACTTCTCCAAATGACCGGCGGCCGCGAAAGCAGCCCGGACCTGGTCCGCGTCGACCTCACGGAAGTACGGGGTGAACGTGCTGGGCTTCTCCTTGCTCAATGGTGTGGGGTTCCTTTCGGAAAGCATTGGTTGTATGGGGTCTGTGGTGTCGGGGTCGACGTATGCGCCGGCCCCGACACCAGGAGTGTCACGTGACGGTTTAGAACGGGGGTTCGGAGTCCGGGCCGTTGCCCCAGGAGCCCGGGTAGCCGGTGCCCTGCGGCTGCGACGGCGTGGCCCAGGGATCATCCTGCTGGGCCGGCTGGGTGGGCCAGGCCTGCCCGCTGTTAGGCTGGTTGCCGGCGCCCTGGTTGTTGCCGGACTGTTTGCGGCTGACCTTCGCGGAGGCGTAGCGGAGGCTGGGGCCGATCTCGTCTACCTCGAGCTCGACCACGGTGCGCTTCTCGCCTTCCTTGGTTTCGTAGGACCGGCTCTTGAGCCGGCCGGAGACGATCACGCGCATGCCCTTGGTGAGGGATTCGGCCACGTTCTCGGCGGACTCCCGCCAGACGGAGCCACGGAGGAACAGGGTCTCTCCGTCCTTCCATTCGTTCGTCTGCCGGTCAAACGTCCTCGGCGTCGACGCGACAGTGAAGTTCGCGACAGCGGATCCCGACGGCGTAAAGCGGAGTTCCGGATCGTTGGTGAGATTGCCGATCACGGTGATAGTGGTTTCGCCGGCCATGATGCGAACCTTCCTTTCGGTGTTGTTGCTGGTTGTCTGGGTGGTGTAGTCGTCGTACCAGGGAGCTGCGGGGTCCGGTTCCACCAGGTACGGGTCGATGATGGGCGGATTGACGGCCCCTGTGGGATTGGCTTCGTTGCCGAACCAATCTTCGTCGGGGTCGAAGCCGCGGGGGCTAAGCGTGAAGCGATCTTCGGACGGCATGGCCGGCTCCTTACGGGGCTCCGTCGGTGAGGACGTCGTGGCCGCCGTTGGCCAGGCGGCGCATCTCGATCTCTTCCATGTCCGGTACGACGGCCTGCTTGCTGATGGCGAGCTCTTCGATCTTGTCGGGGCGGAAGCCGGACCATTGGTCATCGTCGGTGACGACGACGGGGCCCTGCATGTAGCCGTGGGCCTTGAGGCGGGCGAGGGCTTCGGCGTCCTGGGAAATGTCCACGCTCTGGTAGGCGATGCCGTTCTTATCGAGGGCGCGGTAGGTGACGTTGCACTGGACGCAGGCGGGCTTGGTGTAAACGGTGATGGCCATGTGAATCAGATCCTCGGGCTTCGTGTTGGTTTTAGTAAGAGTCGGGTGGTGGAGCTGGCGTCGGCGTTGGTTAGATTTCGCGGACCAGGCTGATCGCAAACGGGGCGGCGGCTGCGGCGGCAATGCCGGCCGCGGTCAGGGTGGCTTCCAGCGGGAGGGCCATGAGCTCGTCACCGATGAAGAGGGCCACGGTTGCTACAGCGAAGGACATCATTGCGGCCAGGAGTCCCTTGATGAAGACGTTGCCGCGTTCAAGGCTGCGGAGGAGTTCTGCTTCGGTGTGCTTTTTGGTGAACATTTCAGGTCCTTAGTTTCGTGTCGGTTTTAGTAAGTGTTTCTCCGTCTTGCTATACCTCTATTCTATCTTTTTTCACGTGAAAAACTAAGGGTTTTGGCCTTATTTTAAAAGGATTCTTCGGGTATGTTTGGTGGTGATTTTTGGTAATTCGCGCTCGTGGTGGGACCGTCAGCAAAGCGCGAATAGCAGCCACAGTATTTGTTCTCGGAATAGGGCCGCATTAAGAGCCGGCCCCGCGCCCTGGTCCGCCGGCGTCTCCCCTGGCCCCGCCCTTTGCCTGTGTTTGTCCCGGCTGAAACAACCTGGCCACAGTGTGGGGTGGGCCGGCGGCGGTGGTCTTGATCTGTGGGGAATCGAACAGAGGGTTTCGAGACATGGTTACGAGAATGGCGTGGCGCTTGGAGGCCACGTGATTCCACAGGAAGCAGAACCCTACGGACGCGGTACTTCCCGTGGGCGAGACGTCTCGTATCCCAAGGGTTTCGAGACAATCCTGGTTGTTGCGTTTAGGGCACCTTCCCCGGGCATTTTTGCGGGCGGGGTAAGTGGGCCGCTGGCACCGGGTCTGGCTCTACCCCTTTTCGCGGCCAGGAAGGGCCCCGTTCAAGAATGCCTCATACGCTTCGCGGGCATCCTCTTCCACTGTGGGTTGTTGCGAGCTGTAGCGTCCGTCAGTTCGGTCACGCTTGGGTCCTGAGAGCCAGTATTCGTCGCCCGAGTCGACGTCGTAGAAGTTTGAGTCGAAATTTGCGCGAGCGGTACCCGTCACCCGATGCAGTGTGCGCCCCTGAAAATAGGCGGTGCGCCAGGTCTTACTGAAGCGGACGCGCGAGATCCATGACGGTCCTTTGTCCGTTCCGTAGCCCGTCTTCAACTGGACATACATGATGCGTTCATTCACCAGCTCAGAGTAGTGAAACTAAGCGTCCCAGTCGACGATCCTTGACGGCCACGCAGCTGTCGTTTGCTGGTGGTTCGACGTTTCGTCTCGATACAGTTGCCCCATGTTGAACGCCTCTGTCGAGTCCATGTCCCGGGACTTGCATGAGTATGGCGAAGGCGACACTGCCCAGTGGATCTTGACGGCCTCGGACGAACAACTCGTGCGAGTGTGCTCTGTGGCGGACTGGCTGCTCTACCACGGTCCAAGTCTGCCCTCGGGCGGAAGCATGATGATCGCGAGAGCGTGCGCACTTGCCGCGGTGTATGTGCGCGAGGGAGCACCAAGAGACTTGGCTCGCGGCCGCCGCAAACGCATCGCCGACCCGCCGCCGCTCCCATCGCCCGGTCGTCGACCGAACTATCGCCCTTCAGATGCGGCATCCACGAGAGTACGGCGTCGGCGACGACTTACGGGCTTTCTGGGGTGCCCCGCTGTGACCGACTGCAGAGAGGGTCGGCGCAACCAGCACCGTCCGGTGAGGGACCGGCTTACGGGCGCCCACTCAGCCGAAACAGGTGCCGTAGGATCGCGACGTGAATGAGAAACGGCCCTTGTCATTGCGAGAAGCCATTGAGTTGGAGCGCCCGGGAGCATTGTCCGCATCGCGCGAAGCGTTGCTTGACCGTTGGCGTTCCCTTCCCCCGGACAAGGAAACGGCGCTCAGGCTCGCATTCATCGAGTGGTGGTCCTGCAGCGAACCTGATTTTCTGACGGGTCTACCTCACTACGACTACGACACATCGCTTTTCCCCGAGCTGGCTGCCTACCTCACATCGGCTTCCGAGATTGACACCACCGTTCGGTTCGTCCTGGGATGGATGTCGAAGTCGTTCCCCTGGTGTTCCGGCTGCGGTCCGACGCCCTGGGAGTCTGTTGGGGCGAAGCTATGGTCAGAGTTCGAGAGAAGCGGCGATTTAGACCTGTCGGAGTTCTCGGACGGCAGCGCGTACGGCGTCTACTTCACCCACATCTACACATCTACTAAGCAGAAGCGAGCTGGTGGCTAGGACCGCCCGCTAGCCGACCGGCTAACGGGCGCCCACGAGGGAGGTTCCGCGCGGCACACCGCCGTATGATCCAGCTATGACTGTTCCGGACCTTGGGTTTCTTACCGAAGACCTTCAGCGTGGAGCACGGTGCGACCCGAACGGTGAAGTAAGTTGGCCGATATCCCAAGCTCCGGCCGCCATCGAAGCACTTGCCGATTCAGGTTGGCTGGTTCTGGGGCTGGATATCAGGAACTACCAAAGTGACGGCACGTTCTTCGAGGTGCCGTGGTCGACCTACACAGGTTCCGACGTGGAAGAAGCCCGCGCCTTTGCACTATCGGTACTCAGCCGAGGAGATCTCCCTGGCGACTGGGTCCTGATTACGTGGTGAGCAATCCCCTATGCCGAGCGTGACACCAAAATGCGCAGAGGCTGATCACCTGGAAGACCACAGCATTCGATCACCAGTTTCGATATTAGGAGGCCCATGAAAATCGACGAGATCAGTAGGCAATTCGCCGTGCATCTGGGAGTTACTGGCCCGCTTCTCGGTCACCTCAAGGCTGATGCCCGGTTGCGCGGGATGATGGTATTTGAGCTCGACCTGTCGGGCCTCCCGGACGTAACTGCTCTCTGTCAATACCTCGAATCAGAGTTCATGAATCCCTATAGAACCGTGGGACTCGATGCAGCAATCGACTTGATCTCGGACCTTGAATGGTTCGGATGCACACACGGATACCTGGTAGTCGTCCTCGGGGCTGCCGACTCATCTCCAGTTGCTTGTGACTTCGCATCCATACTTCCCGGCATTCTTGACCGGTGGCGCACCCAAGAGGTTCCTTTCACTGTTGTGATAGATGGGAAGGGCGAATGTCTGAAAGCTGCCATAGCAGCTTCCAATGCAACGCTGGAGGAGCGTGGCCGTCTACCGTGGGCCCAGCCTGGCATTGGTCTTGTCGACGTCGTCGTCCACCCAAATGGAGGTGAGCCAAACGGATGAGCAGTAATTGTCCGGTGTGCGGTTAGGGATCCCTAAGCGGGCAGGGGTCGTGACCCTTTATGCTCGGCGGCGAGCACGGCGCCGGGCTATGAAACCGATAAGCCTATCCCCATGGCCACGAAGAATACGCCCATGATCATGTACATGAATCCCATGCCCTTTATGGTGGGTACGTCGGCGAAAGTAAGGCCATCTGGGCTGATCCCGCGGCTCTCCTTATAGATCTTCGACCATGTGCTGGCGGTTCCATTGAGGTCTCGGAACACGTGCAGTCCAAACAGGAAAACGAAGACGCCAGACACACTCAACCCGAGGGCAAACCAGTTCACCCTAGTGATCACCAAGAGAAGAAAAGCACCTAGGAAAAAACCGATGAAGCACCTTTGGAAAGTCCTCGCCGGTTGGGGCAGCTCGATGAATAATCGTTTGATCCCCCGGATAGTCTTAATGATCTACCTTTCTCTGCTTGGCGACTCTGGACTAGCTCCGGAGAGTTCGAGTCGCGCGCCGGTAGCCTGACTCTACCGTGAGACGACGTTATGGCATCGCGTCCCGACTGACCGCATCGACAGATGTCCCAGTAGAGGATCGGCTAACGGGAACCAGCGCCGGGGTAAATCTGACGAGAACTTGGTGGTGCGGACGGTCAGCCGACTTTGAAGCCCCCATTGCTGCACAGCAACTGACCGTTCATCCAGGCACCCGCGTCTGAGAAGAGGAACCGCACGAGATCGGCGGTATCTTCGGCCGTGCCGAGTCGACCGGCGGGGGTCACATCGATTCCCCATGCCCGCGTTGCATCGTCCATCCATCCCGTATCGATCGGACCCGGGTTAACAACGTTCGCGCGCACTCCCCTATCGGCCAATTCAACGGCCGATGCGGTGACAATGCGATCGAGCGCACCCTTGCTCGCCCCGTACGGCAGATTGTGCACCGTATGGTCACTGGTCAGCGCGACAATTCGCCCGCCGACCTCGCCGGGGGCGACAGATTCCGGCAACTGTTCGGCAAATGCCTTGATTAGGAGCCACGTCGCGCGGGCGTTCACAGCGAAATGGCGGTCCCAACTCTCACGGGTGGTCGTAAGTATCGAGCTGTCCACTGACTCGGCGTGCGACATGACAAGACCCGTCACCGGCCCGAGGCTTCGTGCCTTTCGGATCAGATCCGCTGGTACCTCAGGATCACCCAGATCCCCTGGAACGAGATCGACGACGACGCCGAGCGCACGGCACTCATCAGCGATCATCTCCGGATCATCGAAACCCCTTTCCAGCCCGACGCGCTCATCATAGGGCCACCAGTAATTGAGCACGAGATCCCAGCCATCACGCGCCAGACCCACCGCCAGGCTCGCTCCGATCGAACGACGCCGCCCGACACCAGTAACTACAGCGACCTTGGACTGGGCTTGCATGCTCATGGCCCGACTCTACGAGGAGGGAAGCGACGGAGCCAACAGCGGCACGCCACAAGCAACATCAAGGGACCAGTCACTCCCTCCACGACGCAGCGTCCGGTTGAGGATCCCCTTATCGAACGCAGAGCGCCCGTTAGGCCACCCGAAGCAGCGGAACGCCAATAAAGTCGAGCAACCGCCAGATCTTCGGAGCTATCGCCCTATCCAGTCCGGCAAGCTCGACACCCGCTTCACTGTTTGCTCCATGGCCAACGAGCCCGCGTCCTGGGGTCCGGACCGTCACCATCTCGATGAAGCGTGGGCCGGATGATCCGGCCGTCGTCGCTGATCATCGCGACGGCGACGCCATGACTCTGGGCGAGACGTAGGAACATGTCGCGAGCCATCCGTTCCTTGCTCCATGCGAAGGCTGCGTAGATGAGTGTGGTGGCGATGGAGTAGTCCGTTAGCCGGCTCTCAAGATCAGGGTGCTGTTCGATCTCTTCGGCGCTTGGCGCATCTGGTCCATTCATCGGCGGAAACTCACGAATCAGGTCGGCGTAGAACGTTCGCAGAGCAGGAGTGGTCACTTCTGCTCGGTCGTACGAGTGGACCTCAGGCCACCGGGATTGTTGACCCCACCACTCAGGAAGATCCGGATCGGTCACTGCTGAGGGGTCGAAAGCGAGAATGTCGTAGCTCACGCCGTGAACCTATCGTCGCGGGGGTGGTCCACACAATGGGCAAGGATTCGACGAAAGCTTGGATCGGCGAGCCCGCATCGCAGCATTCCTGCATGGACACCGCTGGGAGGGGCCGCTCGATGTGGTTCCAGCGGTCACAGCCCGACAAAGGACTGCCATTGATGAGGTCGTCTATCTTGGCGAGTTGGGTCACCAAGCCCCAAGCGGAATGGTTTGCGGCAGGGTGGCCGGATCGGTGGACTTCAAAGCTAGAAACCTCTCGACGAGTCGGCATTCGAACTGGGTTTCTAGCTGCCAATCATTGCCCGCTAGCCGATCCCCTTTCGGGCTACCCCATGCGCCATATGGCGCTGTAAAAACGCCGCCAGTTACCGCTGAAAGTCACAGTCGCGTCTGGGCGCCGGCGGTGCCGGCCACTGCGACAGAATCGGCCGTTTACGGTGCCAAGTACTCAGCTCCCTGAAACAGGTCTCGAGCTTGGCAGTCCGGACTTCCGTTTCCCATGAGCTTCACCCGACTGCGATGACAGCAGGGCAGGATGCCGCGGAGCAGGATATGCCGTCGCAGGACCGGCCCGCTATTTCTTCTTCCTACGCTTGCGTTGCGGCTGGATTCGTTGGCCCTTGGCCTGGATGACGGCGGCAGCGGTGTCTGCTTCTTCGCGTTTTCCGCCGAGGACCGGCAGTGCGGGTAGCCCCTTGGCGGCACGACGCTCAGCGAGGGCTTTCGCGGCGGGGGAGCCCGGTGCCGGCATACGGCGGATGACAAAGAACTGCTGCCCCATGGTCCACAGGTTGGTCGTGGTCCAGTAGATGAGCACACCGATGGGGAAGTTGATGCCGCCGACGCCGAAGACGACGGGCAGGACGTAGAGCATCATCTTCTGCTGGCGCATGAACGGGCTGGCCATGGCCTCTTCGGACATGTTCTTGGCCATGATCTGCTTCTGCGTGATGAACTGCGAGGCCGTCATTGCAAGGATCATCACGATGGTGAGGACGATGACAGCAATGTTGCCGCCGGGGTTGTTTAGCAGAGCTGCGGACAGCGGAGCGCTGAAGATGCTTGACTGGTCGAACTGAAGGACCTGGTCGTGATTCATCGCACCGATGCCGGCGCCCTGGTTCTTCGCGTGGGTGATGCCGGACAGCACCTGAAACAGTGCGAAGAAGAACGGCATCTGGATCAGCAAGGGCAGGCAGGCCGAAAACGGATTGGTGCCGTGCTTCTTATACATTGCCATCTGCTCCTGCGCCATGGCCTGGCGGGAGAGCTGGTCGGTTTTGCCTTTGTACTTGTCCTGCATTTTCTTCAGGTCAGGCTGCAGCAGCTGCATTCCGCGCTGCGCCTTGATCTGCTTGACGAAGACCGGGATCAGGGCTGCACGGATCACCAGCACCAGCCCGATGATGGACAGCGTCCACGTCCAACCGCTGGCGGCCGGCAGCCCGATGAAGCTCAGTCCCTCATGGAAGCCCACCATGATGATGGAGACAAACCATTTGAACGGAAACATGATCGTTTCAAACAAGTCCATAAGGGATCCCTATCTGCCAGCTCGGACGCGGACTTCGCCGCTGGTTCGAGCAACCAGGCTTGTAGAAACAGTCCCGCGCAGAAAAATTCCAGGGATCGGATCTTCAGCGAACGGCGGGGCTCCATGCCGTGAGCCTAACTCAATTTTCTTTCTGGATGATTGATCGGTAGTGGCCGTTGTGGAGACTAAGTGACACTCGAGTCGGGCGTTAGAGGAACATGAACGGACAGGAATTCATCGGTTAAAAGGGTGGATTGTCTACACCGGGCGATGGCGTTGTTCGCACATGCGAGACTGGCACCGTGCCCATCGATATCAAAGCCATGCTTGATCGGGTCGTCACTGAGGTGTTCTACCAGAACTTCATTGTGGAAGATGCGACGTCCGACGATGATCCTTTACGCCCCGCAGTTCGCGTGATCAGTCGTCTTGACCAAGGCCGAACGGCAATCATTCGTGCCTCCTACGTGTGGATGGACGCTTTCATCCCCGAACTGAACGTGCAGGCAGCCGGCCCCCCTGACGAGGATGACGTGGAGCAAGACAAGGAAGATGAACTCCGACAGATCTGCCTCGTTATGCGCGCCTATCTTCGGGGCGAAGCGCGTATCGAACAACGGCGGCGGTTGTTCCGCCGGGGTACGGTCCCGGTCGTGATCGTCGAAGTAGATGGCCAAGAGTGGCGTCTTGGCCGGAATCATTGGACGGTGCGCTAGCCGTGGTGCGCTGATTTGGGGCCTCATCCCCATGTCCCGGTGAGGGCCAACAGCGAGACCGCAGGCCTCAGAGTTTGCGATTCGATCTTCCTGAGAGCTGACTGACGAGCGTGAGCAGTACCTTTTCATACTCTGCCCGCTCGAACACGAACTTCCTGTCGATCTCCACGGGTTCCATGGGCGAGCCGAATATGTCATCCCACCCGAGGCCAGACCAGGTGCGCAGCGTACAGCTTTACGTAATCACATTTATCGGTAGTTGACTATCACTTAGCTTCCGGGTCGTTTTCATCTGGGGGCGGCCACCGTGCATGGCCTTGCGATCGTCCATCACAACCACGGCTGCACTCCCTGGAGTTGCTGCGGGCTCATTTGCACCAGTTTGTCCCCACGAGCACCCGTGAAGGCCGCGATGAGTTCGACCACGGGTCGGTCATCCGACTCGTCGAAGCGAGTTATGCGATAGATATGGCTTTCCTTATAGAGCAGAGCCTGCTGCCCGACGTGGGGTTCGAAACAGACGTTCCACCCTTGGCCAGTCTGATCCATGATGGAGCTAAAAGCCCACGCTCTACTGACTCGGGAGGGCGCGTGCCAGAAATCCAGAGCCAACATTCTGGAGAGTCGATAAGGCTCCAGGTAGTCCGGTTCAACCCTGTAGGTGAAGGACTCGGCCAGGAACCCTTGAATGATCTGCAGCTTTTGGCTGTCTTCTCCACTCAGGCCAGGCAGTAGGGGGTCAAGACCCACAACAGTCGCGTTGAAGTCACCCCGAGCAACGAAGCGGTTCATCGCGAAGACATCATCCTTTACAAATCGACACTCCCAGACTGCTGTAGCCGGCGTGCCCAGGGTCGTGTAGAGGATGGACTCACCGGAGGTATTAAGTCGCCCCGCCCTTTCCACATAGTGTGGCTTTGGCTCCCGGACGTCATCAGTGGAACGCATCTGAGATTTCCAATCTCCAAGCCAGCGAGCACGAAAGAAAGAAGTACCTGAGTGGATGGGAATCATACTCTTTACAAAAGTAATCGACTGCGCCGTTTTGCCGAACATGATGTCATAGACCGCTTCGGACATTTCAGAGTCTGTCAGTGTTTCTAGGTCGCGA
>Ga0105243_10003288_pt1 | contig 13132 bp, 9 predicted proteins | sample KBSM34metaG_FD_81525 | JGI IMG/M metagenome (GOLD analysis project Ga0105243, IMG submission 81525) | Miscanthus rhizosphere microbial communities from Kellogg Biological Station, Michigan, USA - KBS M3-4 metaG | ecosystem: Host-associated > Plants > Roots > Rhizosphere > Soil | place: Michigan...
GTGCCGGACGAGCGGGTGAGCAAGGTGGTGCCCCAGGAGGAGTTCGCCGCCGGTCAGGGATTCGGGTCCTGGCTCAACGCGTGCATGGCGATGGGCGTCGCCCGGCGCTGCCTCACCGAGCTCGGCGAGCGGGGCGTGGACACCACCGGATTCGCGTCGGAGGCGACGGCGGTCCGGGCGAATCTCGATGCCGCACTCGGCGGCCGGTTCGACCTCTTCGCGGCGCGGGCCCAGGCCTCCGAGCTCGCGATCCGGGCCGCCGCCGCGCTGGTGACCGCGACGGGCAGCTCCGCGGCCGTCAGCGGCGCCACCGCCGAACGGCTGATGCGCGAGGCCACATTCACACTGGTGGCGGCGTCGAGGCCGCAGATGCGAGCGGCCTTGCTTGGCGAGCTCGGGGCTGACGCCGCCGGCGTCTGAACCGTCTCGACGCGGCGGCCGATCGCCACTACCCGCCGGTGCCGATGACGGTCCTGAGGGTGGCGAGCTGCTCGCCGGTGAGATCCACGGGCTGCAGCACCGCGTTCCATCCGTCGACGTACTCGGACGTGTACTTGTGGCCGTGACCGCCGGGAACGCCGGTGGAGAACGGCAAGTCTGCGGTGATCTGCCAGAACGTCACGAACGGTATCCAGACCATTTCCTCGAGCACGTCCCGCCCCGGCGGCTGACCGATCCAGTCCGGCTCACTCAAGATCAGGTTCGGACTCCACCAGACGATCGGGTCCGAGGGATGCATCAGGTACAGAACGCGGCTGCCGTCCCAGGGGCTCCCCTCGGGGGGAATCCCGGCCTCGGGGTCGTTGCTGAATCGCACCGTTCGCCCGTCCTTGTAGACGGGCTCGACCTCCGGGCTCCCCGGCTCACGCCGGTCGCTGAACTCGCGGAACAGCGTGTTGAAGTTGGGAGGGCCGGCGAACAACGTTCCCGAGGTCCGGTTGCGCAGGTCGTACTCACCGCTGAAGGCGGTCTCGCCGCCGAACGAGCCAAGGCTCTCCCCCGCGACGAACAGCCGGGGACGGGCATCCTGCGGCAGTTTCGACCACACGTCGTAGACCGCGTCGAACAGATCGCGGCCCGCCTCCCTGGCCTTCGATTGATCGACCAGGTAGGAAATCCACGACGGCAGGTACGAGTACTGGATCGCCACGGTCGCCGCGTCGCCACCGGTGAGGTACTCGAAGCTGTCCACCAGGGCCGGATCCACCCAGCCGCTCCCGGTCGTCGTCACCACGAGCAGGTTGGCGCGCTGGAAGCCTCCGGCACGGCCGAGGTCCTCGACCGCCAACGCCGCCCTCGACTCGGAATCGTCCGACGACGCCAGACCGGCGTAGCTGCGAATCGGTTCCAGGGCCGGGTGGTCGACGAACTGGCCGATCTGATCGGTGGTCGGACCTGCGCCGATGAAGCTGCGTCCCTGCCATCCAAGCGAATCCCACGGCACCACTGAGCCGGGGCCGCCTGACCGGAGGCCGGTCGCGGGCTGCTGGACACCTTCCGGAGTCATCGTGTCGCGCAACGAGAACGCCCCGTTCGCGACGCTGACGAGGCCTCCGAGCAGCACTCCCGAGACCACCGCGTAGACGATTCCGGCAATCAGGAACCACCCGACAACGCTCGCCGCCCGCTGGCCGATCCACCGGTCGAGCCGCCGCGCGCTCCAGCGATACATGCCGCGAATGCCGCGCCCGATCGCAATGAGGAGACAGAACACCACCGCCGCGACGACGGGCGCGAGCACCACCAGCGGAACGTTGTACTCGGTGACACCCATCAACGCGCGGATCTGGTGCTGCCAGTACTGCCCTGCCGCGAACGAGACTGCGAACAGCACCACCGCACTGACGAGGAAGACCAGCCACGAGCGACGTCCCGGGCGCCGAGCAGCTCTATCGGCGAACGCGCGCCACACGAAGGCCGCAAACACGCCCAGCCCGTACCCGATCGCGGCGGTGATTCCACAGACCACCCCTTGCAGCACACCCCCGCGCGGGAGCAGCGACGGCGTGAACGACAGGCACGCGAAAACGAGTGCACCCCAGCACCCGGGCAGCGTGACATACAGCAGCTTCCTGTGCTCACCGGACTCGGGCGTATCCACGACCGTCGACACCATGGCCACCTCCGCCTACCGCAACGGCTTCTCCCAGCCGGAGCTCGGAATCCAGGTCCATACCGCCCAGATGACGAATACATCGAGGACGATGATCAGGCCGGCCCACCCCGGGGCGTAGGGAAGCCACAGGAAGTTGACCACGATCGACAGTGCCGCGATGACGATCGCCAACGTCCGCGCCCATATCCCGGCCCGGAACAAGGCGACACCCACCAGCGCGATCACCACACCGAGGGCGATGTGGATCCAGCCCCACGCGGTCAGATCGAGCTCGTAGGTGTAATCGACGCCGACGGTGAAGACCTCGTCGGTGCCGACCGCAGCCAACCCCTGAAGAACCTGGAGCACGCCGACGGCAACCAGAAGCACCGCGGCCCCGATCGAGGTGCCGGCGGCGACCTCCTGCTTGACGCTCGACTTCTCGGACACGACGGTTCACCTCTCCGGACTCGGATGCAGTACGCCTCCCTCAGTGTGCGCCCAGTGTCGGGGGCCCGAGGCACTATGGACACCATGGACACGGTGCTCGGCAGGTTCTCCGCCCCCACCCGGGAGTGGTTCGCCGGCGCCTTCCCCGCGCCCACCGCCGCCCAGCTCGGGGCCTGGGACGCCATCGCCGACGGCTCGCACGCGCTGGTCGTCGCGCCGACCGGATCCGGCAAGACACTCTCCGCGTTCCTGTGGGCGCTCGACCAGCTGGCCGCCCGCCCGCACGACGATCAGCGCCCGCCTGGCACCACCGTCCTGTACGTCTCGCCGCTCAAGGCGCTCGCGGTGGACGTCGAGCGGAACCTGCGCGCCCCGCTGGTCGGCATCACCCAGACCGCCAAGCGCCTTGGCCTGACGCCGCCGGAGATCACCGTCGGCGTCCGTTCCGGCGACACCAGCCCCGCGGATCGCCGTGCCCTGGTGCGCACACCCCCCGACATCCTCATCACCACGCCCGAGTCGCTGTTCCTCATGCTCACCTCGGCGGCCCGCGAATCGCTCGCCACCGTGCAGACCGTGATCGTCGACGAGGTGCACGCCGTCGCGGCGACCAAACGCGGTGCACACCTGGCTCTCTCGCTCGAGCGGCTCGACATGCTGCTCCCCCGTCCTGCGCAACGGATCGGGCTGTCCGCGACGGTCCGCCCGCACGAGGAGGTGGGCCGCTTCCTCACCGGGTCCGCGCCCATCCACATCGTCTGCCCACCCTCCCCGAAGACCTTCGACCTGACCGTGCGGGTACCGGTCGAGGACATGACCGAACTGGGGGTCACGACACCGGACGAGAATTCCGTTTCCCCGGCCCCACAACAGGGTTCGATCTGGCCGCATGTGGAGGAGCAGATCGTCGACCTGGTCCTCGAGCACCGGTCCTCGATCGTGTTCGCCAATTCCCGCCGGCTCGCGGAGCGGCTCACCGCCAGGCTCAACGAGGTCTATGCCGACCGCCTCGGCGCCCCGGTCGAGACCGTGCACAAGCCGGCCTCGCTGATCGGCTCCACCGCCGAGGTGGGGCACGGCGCCGAGGCGCTGCTCGCCCGCGCCCACCACGGCTCGGTGAGCAAGGACCAGCGCGCGCTCATCGAGGACGACCTCAAATCCGGGCGGCTGCGCTGCGTGGTGGCCACCAGCAGCCTCGAGCTCGGAATCGACATGGGCGCGGTCGATCTCGTCGTGCAGGTGGAGGCGCCGCCCTCGGTGGCGAGCGGGCTGCAGCGGGTCGGGCGAGCCGGGCACCAGGTCGGGGAGATCTCCAGGGGGGTGCTCTTCCCCAAGCACCGCACCGACCTCATCCACTGCGCGGTCACCGTGGAACGGATGACCGCGGGCCGGATCGAGGCGCTCGCGGTCCCGGCGAACCCGCTCGACATCCTGGCCCAGCACACCGTGGCCGCCTGCGCCCTCGACCAGCTCGACGTCCAGTCCTGGTTCGACGCGGTCCGCCGCACCGGGAACTTCGCGACACTGCCCCGGTCCGCGTTCGACGCCACCCTCGACCTGCTGGCGGGCCGCTACCCGTCCGACGAGTTCGCCGAGCTGCGCCCGAGACTCGTCTGGGATCGCGACGCCGATGTCCTCACCGGCAGGCCCGGCTCACAGCGGCTGGCCGTCACCTCCGGCGGAGCGATCCCGGACCGCGGACTGTTCGCCGTGTACATGGTGGGTGAGAAGGCCTCCCGGGTCGGCGAGCTCGACGAGGAGATGGTCTACGAGTCGCGGGTGGGCGACGTCTTCGCGCTCGGCGCCACCAGCTGGCGGATCGAGGAGATCACCCACGACCGGGTCCTCGTCAGCCCGGCCTACGGCCTGCCCGGCCGGCTCCCGTTCTGGCACGGTGACGGCCTCGGCAGGCCCGCCGAGCTCGGCGCGGCTCTGGGCGAGTTCCTGCGCGAGATGTCACTCGGCGCGGACACGGATCTGCGGGCCCGCCTGGCCGACCAGGGCCTCGACACCAACGCCACCCAGAACCTGCTCGCCCTCGTCGAGGAGCAGCGCACCGCCACCGGACAGGTCCCCACCGACCGCACCCTCGTGGTCGAGCGGTTCCGCGACGAGCTCGGCGACTGGCGACTCGTGCTGCACTCGCCCTACGGGCTGCCGGTGCATGCGCCCTGGGCCCTCGCGGTCGGCGCCCGGCTGCAGGAGCGGTACGGGATCGACTCCGCGCCGACCGCATCCGACGACGGCATCATCGTCCGGCTACCGGACACCGAGGACGCCCCGCCCGGCTCGGAGCTGTTCGTCTTCGATCGCGACGAGATCGCGGACATCGTCACCGAGCAGGTCAGCAACTCCGCGCTGTTCGCGTCCCGATTCCGCGAGTGCGCCGCCCGTGCCCTGCTGCTGCCGCGGCGCAACCCGGGCAAGCGGGCGCCGCTCTGGCAGCAGCGACAGCGCTCCGCCCAGCTGCTCGACGTCGCGCGCAAGTTCCCGACCTTCCCGATCCTGCTCGAGACCGTCCGCGAATGCCTGCAGGACGTCTACGACCTGCCCTCCCTCACCGCCCTGTTCGACGGCATCGGCCGCAAGCAGATCAGGCTCGTCGAGGTCGAGACGCCGTCGCCGTCGCCCTTCGCGGGGGCGCTCCTCTTCGACTACGTCGGAGCGTTCATGTACGAGGGCGACAGCCCGCTCGCCGAGCGACGGGCCGCCGCCCTGTCCCTCGACTCCACCCTGCTCGCCGAGCTGCTCGGCCGGGTGGAGCTGCGCGAACTGCTCGATGCCGACGTCATCGACCTCACCGAAGGCGAACTCCAACGCCTCGTCCCCGATCGCAGGGCAAAGGATCTCGAGGGGGTCGCGGACCTGCTGCGCCTGCTCGGGCCGCTGACCGACTCGGAGATCGCGAACAGGACGCACGGTGATGCCGCGCTCTGGGTCCGCGAGCTCGAAGCGCAACGTCGGGCCATGCGGGTCGGCTTCGCCGGCGAGCAGTGGTGGGTGGCGATCGAGGACGCGAGCCGGATGCGCGACGCGCTCGGCGTGCCGCTGCCGATCGGCACCCCCGCCGCGTTCATCGAACCGGTCGACGACCCGCTCGGCGACCTCGTCGCGCGCTACGCCCGCACCCACGGACCGTTCTCCCTCGCCGACGCGGCCGCCCGGTTCGGACTCGGGACCTCCGTGGTCCGGGACGTGTTGCGCCGCCTCGCCGCCGACAAGCGCGTGCTGGAGGGCGAGTTCCGGCCCGCAGCCGCGGGCAGCGAGTGGTGTGACGCCGAGGTGCTGCGGCGGCTCCGGCGCCGCTCCCTCGCCGCCGCCCGCAAGGAGGTCGAGCCGGTCGAGCCGTTCGCGCTCGGCCGCTTCCTGCCCGACTGGCAGCACATCGGCGGCGGCCTGCGCGGAATCGACGGGGTGGCCGCGGTGATCGAACAGCTTGCGGGCGTACCGATCCCCGCCTCCGCCTGGGAACCGATGATCCTGAGTTCGCGGGTGCGCGACTACCAGCCGGCGATGCTCGACGAGCTGACCGCCACGGGCGAGGTGCTGTGGTCGGGCGCAGGCGCGATCTCCGGCAGCGACGGCTGGGTGTGCCTGCACCCGGCCGATGCGGCGCCGCTGACGCTGGCCCCGCCCGTCGACACGGAGCTGTCCGAGCAGCAACGCCAGATCCTCGACGCGCTCGCGCCGGGTGGCGCCTACTTCTTCCGGAACCTCTCGGACCTGATCGGCGGGACCGACGACGCCGCCCTCGCGGCCTCGCTGTGGGAGCTGGTGTGGGCCGGCCACCTCAGCAACGACACCTTCGCTCCCCTGCGTGCCCTGTTGTCGGGGCCCTCGCGCTCGACGCCGAGCCACCGGGCGCCGCGCCGGGCACCGCGAGCCCGGCCCTACCGCGCCCTCGCCCGTCCGGCGTTGCCGAGCCGGACCGGGCCGCCCACCGTCGGCGGACGGTGGTCGCTGCTGCCCGAACTCGAACCCGACCCGACCATCCGGGCACACGCGCGGGCGGACGTGCTGCTGGACCGGTACGGCGTGCTCACGCGGGGATCGGTGGTCAGCGAATCGGTCCCCGGTGGCTTCGCCCTGATGTACAAGGTGCTGCGGGGTTTCGAGGACAGCGGGCGGTGCAGACGTGGGTACTTCGTCAACACCCTTGGCGCCGCACAGTTCTCGACCTCCGAGGTGGTCGACCGGCTGCGGGCCTACGGCGACCGGGTCGGCCCGGCCAACGCACCAGCCGCCATGACCCTCGCCGCGACGGACCCGGCGAACCCGTTCGGCGCCGCGCTGGCCTGGCCCGCCACCGCGGGCGGGCACCGGCCCGGCCGCAAGGCGGGCGCCCTGGTGGTGCTCATCGATGGGGAGCTCGCGCTGTACGTCGAGCGCGGCGGCAAGACCGTGCTCACCTTCACCGATGATCCCGGCGCATTGCACGGTGCGGCCGGATCGCTGGCCGCCGTGGTGGACCACGGCGGCGTCGACAAGATCGTCATCGAGAAGGTCGACGGCGAGTCCGTGCACACCAGCCCCCTCTCGCCGGTCCTCGTCGAGGCCGGTTTCGCGGCGACTCCGCGCGGCCTCCGCAAGCGGGCCCTCCATGCCCGAGGGTGACACCGTCTGGCAGGTCGCGGGGCAGCTCCGCGCCGCGCTCGCGGGCCGGCCGCTCACCGTCTGCGACATCCGGGTGCCGCGCTTCGCGACCGTCGACCTCACCCCTGGACCGGTCGACGAGGTGGTCAGCAGGGGCAAGCACCTGCTGATCCGGGTGAGCGGGCAGACCGTGCACACCCATCTGAAGATGGAGGGCGCCTGGCACGTCTATCCCGAGGGCGGACGCTGGCGGAGGCCCGCGTGGCAGGCGCGGATCCTGCTGGGCACCACCGACTTCCTCGCGGTCGGGTTCCAGCTCGGCATCGTCGAGGTCCTCGCCAGGGACGAAGAGGAGCGGGCGGTCGGTCATCTCGGGCCGGACCTGCTCGGCCCCGACTGGGACCCCGACCGCGCCGCGACGAATCTCGCCGCCGACCCCGCCCGCACGATCGGCCTGGCCCTGCTGGACCAGCGCGTGATGGCGGGCATCGGCAACGTCTACCGCAACGAGCTGTGTTTCCTGCGCGGAGTGCACCCGGCGACCCCGGTGGCCGCCGCAGGTGAGCCGCACGCGTGGGCCGAACTCGCGCACCGACTACTGGTGGCGAACCGGGACCGCGTCGTGCGCATCACCACCGGAGACCGCCGGCGCGGCCGCAGCACCTGGGTGTACGGCCGTTCCGGCAGGCCCTGCCTGCGCTGCGGCACCCTCGTCAGGGGCGGGGTCCTCGGCGACGGAACCCACGTAAGCGAACGGCAGATCTTCTGGTGTCCGCGCTGCCAACCGTCCGTCTGAGCTAGTGCCTCGTGCCCGAAGTCAATTGATGGTTGCCGGGGATCCACGTGGATGCATCGCCAGGCGGAGGAGTCCCAGGTAGCGGGGTTCTACCTGGGACTTCGACAACGCAGCGAGGCGCCGCGTGGGCCCCGGCAACCGCGAGAAGACTTCGGGCGCGAGGCACTAGGGACGGCTCGCCCGGTCCAGCAGGCCGAGGCAGTGCCGGATCAGCGTCTCGCGGGGCACGGTGACCGTGCCGTCGAGGTAACCGATGAACAGACTCGTCAGGGCCCCGACGAGACCGAGCGCACGCAGGGTCCGTTCGTCGGGATCGGCGACGCCTTGCAGTTGATCCTGCACCAGCACAACGAAACTCGGGGCGAGTTCCAGGCCGCGCCCGCCCAGTGAGGGTTCCCGCAGCGGCGCCAGCAGCAGGACCCGGCCTGCTTCGGGGTGGTCGAGGACGAGGGCAACGAACGCGCGGACGGCGAGTTCCGCGATCTCCGTCGGCGTCTCGGCGCCCGCGACCGCGGACACCAACGCGTCGCGGGCCCGCTCACCGACCTCCGCGTACACACCGCGGATGTAGGCGTCGCGGTCGTCGAAGCTCTCGTAGAAATACCGCTCGGTGACCCCGGCCGCGCGGCACGCCGCGCGCACGCTCACCGCGGGCCCGCCTGCCGCACCGAGCAGGTCCACCCCGACCTCGAGCAGGCGCGTCCGTCGCTGCAGACGGCGCTGATCGAGGCCGGGGCGGTCGGTGGTGCTCATCGGACCCAGTGTATTCGGGCCCGGTCGATCACATGTGGGTGCCGCCGTCGATGCGAATCTCGGTCCCGGTGACGAACTTTCCGTCGTCGGAGGCGAGCATCGCGATCACGCCTGCGACGTCCTCCGGCGGCGCGAAGCCCTCGCCGATCCACGGGTAGAGCTTGCCGATCAGAGTCGGGTCCAGGTCGTGCTCCGGGAAGCCCGGGTTGCTGGTCATGCCGGAGGCGATGCTGCCGGGCTCGACCGCGACAGCGCGCAGGCCGGCCTTGGCGTACTCGAGGGCGATGGCATGGGTGAAGGACCGGATGCCGCCCTTGGTGGCCGCGTACGCCGCCATGTACGGGTGCGCGAACGACGCCGAGGTGGAGCTGAAGTTCACCACGACACCCTGACCGTTCTCGACCAGCGCGGGCAAGGCCTCGCGGGTGACCAGGAAGGTGCCCGTGAGGTTGACGCCGATCACCTTGTTCCAGAAGTCGAGGCTGGTCTCGTGCGTGTGCGAGGCGCGCAGGATGCCCGCGGCGTTGATCAGCACCTGCAGCCCGCCGAGGTCCTTGATCGCGCCGCCGATGGCCTCCTGTACCGACGCCTCGTTCGAGATGTCGACGACGACGGTGGTCAGGCGGTCCGCGGCCCCGGCCTCCTCGGCGCGGGCGCGCGTGACCGCGAGCCCCTCCTCGGACACATCGGCGGCGGCGACCACGCCGCCCTCCGCGAGAATCCGGGCGACCGTCGCCTGACCGATGCCGGATCCGGCCCCGGTGATGAGCGTCTTGCGGCCCTCGAAGCGGTTCATGAACTGATCTCCTTCTACTGGGTAGTGGTGTGTTCCCGGTCTCAGCTGCACGTTACGCCGAGATGGCACAACGTGCCATGATGGTGTCCATGGCGGACCCCGGCGCACAAGCCCCCCTCCCTCTCACCGAGCGACGGCGACTCCAGACCCAGCTCGAGATCGCACACTGCGCGGCCGAGCTGTTCGCCGCGCGGGGCGCGTCCGCGGTCACCGCCGAGGACATCGCGACCGCCGCCGGAATCAGCTTGCGGACCTTCTACCGGTACTTCCGGACAAAGGAAGAGGCGGTCACCCCGATGCTCGCCGGCGGGGTCCGGGATTGGATCCACGACCTGGCCCGTGGCCCCCGCGACCTCCCGGCGGCCGAGGCACTCGAGCGGTCCGCGCGCCGCGCCCTCTCCCGCACCGACCGGGCAGGCGTCGATTCACTGCGGCTGACGCACGAGCTCTTCCGGGCGATTCCCGGCGACCCCGGACTCGAGTCCGTCTGGTTCCGGATCGTCCACGACACGGAGGAGTCGCTCGTCGAGGTCCTGCGTGACCTGATGGGCCCAGAGGCCGACCCGCTGGACGTGCGGCTGATGGCGGTGGCAGGCAACACCGCGATGCGCATCGCCATCCAGACCTGGGCGGATTCGGATGTGGCCGCCGGAAGCGACGGCACTCCCGCCGAGATCGTCGCGCGATGCATCCGGACGCTCACCGCCGGTCTGCGTACTCCTCAGGGATGACACGACTCTCAGCGAGTTCACACCTGGCGCTGATGTGCGTCAAGGGTTCGCTCGCGATCCTTGAGACATGATCACATTCCCGCTCGTCTTCATCGTCCTGACCGCCATGGCCGTGTCCGGCCTCGCCGCGCGTTCGGTTCCCTCGACCGTGGTCCGCACGCGTTGACCCGACCGGACGTGGAAAGCTCTACGTCCATGGAGCGAACCCCCTTGGACGTCGAGGACTCTGCGAGCCGGATCAGCGCGTACGTCTACGGCAACGTCCTGGTGCTCGCCGCCCTCATCCCGCTGCACGACGCCAGCACCTCGCACGCCGCCATGGTGGTCATCGGCACCGTGCTGTCGACCTTCATCGCGCACGCCTTCGCCGAGTCGGTCGGCAGGAGCGCCCGAATCGGGCGCCCGCTGACCCGATCCGAGCATTTCGAGGAGCTCCGCGACTCGGTGCCGGTGCTGACCTCCGGGCTCGTCCCGGCGGCGGTGGTCGGGCTCGACGCCCTCGGCGTGCTCGAGGGGCAGACCGCGCTGTTGCTCGCCGAAATCTGGGTGGTCAGCCGCATCGCCGGCCTCGGCATCGTCATGACCCGCCTGCGCGGCGAGAAGCTCAGCAGGCACACCCTGGTGGCCTGCAGCCTGCTGGCCTTCGTCGCGATCGCCGTGGTCGCAGTGAAGCTCGTGCTGACGCACTGACCCCCGGCGCAACCGATCAGCGCGAGATCGGCACCGGCTCCAGGATCTCCGCCCTCGCCTCGGGCGCGGCGGCCCGCAGGGCGTCCGCCGCGGAGTCGTCGGGCTCCGCCTGCGAGTGGACCTCCGCCTCGACCCGCGCCCGATAGGTCTCCACCTCCCGGTCCACGGTGGCCGCGTCCCAGCCGAGGACCGGCGCCACCAGCTGCGCGACCTGCTCGGCGCAGTTCACCCCGCGGTGCGCGTACTCGATCGAGATCCGGGTGCGCCGCGCGAGGATGTCCTCGAGGTGCAGCGCGCCCTCGGCTGCGGCCGCGTACACCGCCTCGACCTGAAGGTAGTCGGGCGCATCGGTGATCGGTTGCAGCAGTTCCGGGGTATCCGTCGCGAGCCCGAGCACCTCGTGGATCAGCGAACCGTACCGGTCGAGCAGGTGCTTGACCCGGTACGGGTGCAGCCCGTACTGCTCACCGACCGCTGTCGTCTGGTTCACCAACGCGAAGTATCCGTCCGCCCCGACCAGCGGCACCTTCTCGGTGATCGAGGGCGCGACGCGGGCCGGAATGTCCTCAGAGGCCATGTCGACGGCGTCCTCCGCCATCACCCGGTAGGTCGTGTACTTGCCACCGGCGATCGCCACCAGTCCCGGCGCGACCCGCGCCACGGCGTGCTCACGCGAGAGCTTGGACGTCTCGTCGCTCTCCCCCGCGAGCAACGGCCGCAGCCCGGCGTACACGCCGTCGATGTCGTCGTGGGTAAGCGGCGTGACCAGCACCTTGTTCACGTGGCCCAGGATGTAGTCGATGTCCGCCTTGGTGGCGGCCGGATGGGCGAGGTCGAGATTCCAGTCGGTGTCGGTGGTTCCGATGATCCAGTGGTTTCCCCACGGGATCACGAACAGCACCGACTTCTCCGTGCGCAGGATGATCGCCGCCTCGCTGACCACCCGGTCGCGGGGCACCACGATGTGCACGCCCTTGCTCGCACGCACGCGGAACCGCCCACGCTGGTTGGAGAGCGCCTGGATCTCGTCGGTCCACACACCGGTCGCGTTGATGACGACGTGACCGCGGACCTCCGTGGTGCTGCCGTCCTCCGAATCCCGCACCCGCACACCGGAAACCCGGTCGGCCTCGCGCAGGAATCCGACCACCTGCGTCGAGGTGCGGACCACCGCGCCGTAGTGCGCGGCGGTGCGGGCCACGGTCATGGTGTGGCGGGCATCGTCGACGACGGTGTCGTAGTAGCGGATCCCACCGACCATCGAGTTCCGCTTGAGGCCGGGTGCCAGGCGGAGCGCGCCCGAGCGGGTGAGGTGCTTCTGCGCAGGCACCGACTTGGCGCCGCCCATCGTGTCGTAGAGGAAGATCCCGGCCGCCATGTACGGACGCTCCCACACCCGGTGGGTGATCGGGAACAGGAACTTCAACGGCTTGACGAGGTGCGGGGCCAGCGTCGACAGCGAGAGCTCGCGCTCGCGCAAAGCCTCACGCACCAGTCCGAATTCGAGCTGCTCGAGGTAGCGCAGGCCGCCGTGGAACATCTTCGACGACCGCGAGGAGGTGCCGGAGGCGTAGTCGCGCGCCTCGACAAGGGCGACACGCAGCCCCCGGGTGGCGGCGTCGAGCGCGATGCCCGAGCCCACGACTCCGCCACCGACGACGACGATGTCGAATTGCTCGGATCCCAGCTGGTCCCACGCATCCTTGCGCTGTTGCGGGCCCAGAAACTGTGCTCCCGATTGCTTGCTCAACGCATGCTCCTGTGAGTTGTCGACGAATCAGCACCAAGGCTAGGCCATGTCGACCGGTCTTCGCTGCCTCGAACGGGTGGTATGCAGCACCGGGACGACGCTTGGGAAGGGCGCCGTCTCACGATCGACGTGAATTGTGAGGCGCGCTTTAGTAGCTTTTAGCCGTGTATGTCGCCGCGATCGACCAGGGCACCACCTCGAGCCGATGCATGATCTTCGATCATGACGGGCTGGTGGTCGCCTCCGCTCAGAAGGAACACGAGCAGATCTTCCCTCGTGCGGGGTGGGTCGAGCACGATCCGGAGGAGATCTGGCGGGCCACCCGCGAGGTCGTCGCGGCCGCCCTGGCCAAGAAGGATCTGACCCGGCACGACATCGCCGCGGTTGGCATCACGAACCAGCGCGAGACCACCGTGGTCTGGGACCGCCGCACCGGCAAGCCGGTGTACAACGCGATCGTCTGGCAGGACACCCGCAC
>Ga0105243_10003289_pt1 | contig 13127 bp, 15 predicted proteins | sample KBSM34metaG_FD_81525 | JGI IMG/M metagenome (GOLD analysis project Ga0105243, IMG submission 81525) | Miscanthus rhizosphere microbial communities from Kellogg Biological Station, Michigan, USA - KBS M3-4 metaG | ecosystem: Host-associated > Plants > Roots > Rhizosphere > Soil | place...
CATCGTGTCACGGCGTGCGGATATCATCTCTGGGCAGCGGCGTGACAACGCCGCGCTTGCGCGATTCCACGACGCACAGAAGGCGCCTGCGGACGCCGCCCCGCGTCATGACCGTGACGTTCCCGCCGCCTCCCTACTCTGGGTAGTCCGCTGGTTTCAGTGCGCCGGCCTGCTGGCGCTGCCCCCGACCCTGCCCCATTCCGCGCCGGGGGACGTCGATCAACGGCGCAGCAGTGGAAGCACGCGAGAACAGATGAGGTCGATCCCGCTCGTTGTCGTCCGCCCCTGGGGAGTCCCGAGCTCGACGCGCCCGGCGCCCGCGTCCCACAACGCCACGACGTGGGCCGCGACCTCCTCGGGTGTGCCGGCGATGCAGAACCGCTCGATTGGCGGTGGACTGCCCCGAGCCTCGATGGTCGGATCGAGACCGCCGACCACCTCGAGGTAGGGCTCGACGGCTGTCCGCGCGCGTTCTCGAGCCCAGGCGCCGTCCTCGTCGACGACCGTCACGCAGCCGACGACGAGCGTCACCACGGGGTTGCCGATCCATTCGCGCACGACCGGCAGAAGATCCGGATTCGCGCTGCCGCCGAGCTTCACCTCGTCGGCGACCGTGCCCGCCCACGCGGCGGTTGCACGACCCCACGTCCCGATCATCAGAGGCACCGCATCGCGCGCGCGCGGATAGGCGAGCCTGGTCCCGGGCGCGAGGGTGTAATGACTGCCGGCGTAGCCGTTGTCGTCCCCGGCGAGCAGCGCACGCACGATCGCTACGGCCTCGCGCAGGGCCGCAAGCGGCCTCGGCTCCGCGAGGCCGAGCCGATCGAGCCAGGCCCCCTTCGCCAGCCCGAGAAAGGCACGCCCTCCTGAGACGGCATCGAGCATCGCGATCTGGCCGGCGATCTCGTAGGGGTGAAGCGTGAAGGGGTTGAGCGCGGCGGGCCCAAGGCGAACGCGCTCTGTCACACGCGCCATCAGGAGGAGCGGGCCGATCGCAGGCTGGTACAGGAGGTCGTGGAACACCGAGACGACGTCGATGCCGGCCTCGTCGGCCCGGCGCGCGATCGCCTCGTACTCGAGCGGTTCCCGGTCGGTCAGGAGCCCGATGCCGAGCTCGCGCGCTACGTCAGCTCCTCACTCACGAGCGTCCGCTCGCCGATTCGCTCGATCCGCATCACGAGACGCTCGTCGGGATCGGGGCAGCAGACGAGATTGTCCTGCTCGAGCCAGTCCTCTCCGGGAAGCCGACGCATCTTGGCCGGGAGCAACGGCAGCACCGCCTGGATCGCATAGAGGCAGAAGTGCCGGCCTTCCGGCAAACGGACCCGGCTCGACTCGGTCACTTCGAACCAGTCACCCACCGCGAGCCCGCAGACGGAGCGTCCTTCGATCCGCTCGACCGTGACCCGGAGGTCGTAGAGGCGCATCTCGGTCATCAGTACACCGTTGCGGTCGTGAAGCCGATCGCGCGGGCCGGCTCGTCAGCGTCGTTGCGCACGGTGTGCGCCTGCGACGACGGCCAGACGGCGCACTCGCCCTCCCGCAGCGGGTAGTCCACCCCGTCCACGACGAGGACGAGGTCGCCCTCGGCGACGTACATCACGTCGAGCCCGGCATGGGTGACGGCGTCCGCGAACTGCGCCCTGGGTGCGAAGCTCGCGACCATGAACTCGAGGTTGGTGCTCGGGATCCGGAAGGCGCGAAGCTCCGTGCCCTCGCCGCGGTCGACCGTGACGTGCTCCTCCGGCTGTACGAGGACGGGCGTCGCCTGCCTGAGGGAGTAGCCGAGCAGCGAGGCGACGTCGTACCCGAGCACCGCAGCGACCTGCGCCAGCCGCCCGACGGCGATGTCCGAGCGGCCGCGCTCGACCGCTCCGAGGAACGACTGCGAGAGGCCGGACTGCGCCGCGAGGTCACGAAGCGACAGACCGCGCTGTTGTCGGAGTTGGCGGATGATCTCGCCGACGCGCGGCACGGTGGCACGTCTCCGTTTCCTGCCGCCGTCTCGCTCATGTCGGGGAGCATAGAGCGCTGTTGCGTCTGGACGAAATTTCGGTCAGAGTGACGACATTCCGGCTGCGAGCGCCCGTAGCCACCGACCGATGCAGGCGACGCGGACGACACATTCCGACGGCACCGTCTTCGAAAGGGAGGGATCGTACGCCCGTGCCGTGCGGATCGGGAGCCACGTCGCAGTGAGCGGCACCGCCCCGATCGGCCCGGAGGGAACGCTCCATCCCGGGGACAGCTACCGGCAGACGTCCGCGGCGATCACGAAGGCCCTCGACGCCGCCGCCGCGCTCGGCGCCGAGCGAGACGACGTGATCCGCACGCGCCTGCTGCTTGCCCCGGGGGCCGTCTGGGAAGACGCGGTGCGCGCACACGGAGAGGCGTTCGCCGACGTCAATCCGGCGAACACGACGTACTTCGTCGCGGGGTTCATCCCGGACGTGCTCGTCGAGTTCGAGCTCGACGCGCTCGTCTCCGATCCCGCCTGAGCGCCTCACACGATCTGTGACTCGGGGACGAGCCGTCCGTCGGCGAACCGGCCCGGGTCGAGAATGTCGAGGACGGCGTCCGGCTCGCCGAGGACACCGGCCGCGACGATGCGGGCGACGGCCGGGGCGATCATGAAGCCGTGACCGCTGAAGCCGGCCGCGACGTGGAGTCCTTCGTGCCCCGGCACCGGGCCGAGCACCGGCTGCCGATCGGGCGTCACGTCGTAGGTGCCGCTCGCGAGAACGGCGAAGTCGACGTGCTCCAGTCGGGGCACGAGCCTGCGGATCCCCTCCCGTACGGTGGCGCGCCAGCGCGGTGCGTTCTCCGCTGGATCGCCCACCGCGCCGAGGTCGCTCGCGAGCACGCGGCCGTTCCCGAGCTGCTTCGCGGCGAAGTGGAGCTCCGACGCGATGACGAGCGGCTCGAGCAGGCGCTCGCGGACCGGCTCGCTCAGGAACAGGTGTCGCTCCTCCCGCTCGATCGGCAACGCCGAACCGAGTGGGCCGAGGAGGTGGTTGACATCGACGCCGGTCGCCACGACCACCGCGTCGGCCGCGATTCGGCCGAACGGCCCCGACAGCTCCCAGCCGTCACCCGCCCGGCCGAGCGCGTCGACGGCCGCGATCCGCACATCGACGTGGCGGGCGATCGCCTCCACTGCGGCCTGCGGCTGGTCGAAGTACCCGTCCTCCGCACACCAGGCCGCCCCGGTCAGCTCCTCGACCGCGAGACCCGCGACGAGCTCGGCTGCCTCGGCGGGCGAGACGATCCGCGATGCGACACCTTCGGCGTTCTGCACCACTACGTTCCCGGCCAGGCGCGCGAGCGCGTCTGCGCTGTGAGCGGCGAAGAGGTACCCGCACGCCGTGAAACCGAGCGGTACCGGGCTCGCCAGGCGCTCGTCGGCCTCGCTCCACCACACGGCCGACTCCCGCGCGAGCCGGCATGCCGTCGCCGTCCCCCACTGCTGCCGGACACCGCCCGGCTGGACGCCTGACTGGCCGGACGCGACGCCGCTCCGCTCGACCACGACGACGTCCAGGCCGCGCTGCTCGAGTGCCAACGCGACCGAGACGCCGGTGACGCCCGCGCCGACGACGGCGACGTCGGTCACGAAGCTGCGTCGGCTGCCGCGGCGGCGTTGCGCCGCATGACCTCGAATGTCTTCTCGAGTTCGTCCGTCGGAGTGAACTCGACCGCCTCGCTGTCCTCGAGGAACGAGATCCGATGGCCGGGCTCGACGTAGTACGCCTGCCCGCCGACGATCTCCTCCTGGCGCCCGCCGTAGTCGACGACGATTCGGCCCGAGAGGAGCACGCCCCAGTGCGGCGCCTGGCAGCGGCCGTCGGGAAGCCCCTCGAGCATGGTCGACGCGTCCATCCCGGCCGGCGCGAACTCGAATCCGACCGTCATGCCGCCCCAGTCCGCGAAGCGGCTGCTGTAGCCCGGTGCGATCTCCTGCTCCGGCAGTTCGTCTCGTCCGGCGCACGCCATGTCTAGCCTCCTGCCCGCAAAATGGGCGTCGGTTGCAGCCGCGCGGAGCGGCACAATACGATCACGCGGTGCAAAATAACGCACGCGCCTCCGTGCCTCCGGCTCAGATGGGAGCGGGTCATGATTGACGAACAGCCGCCCCGAGCACCCGAGGCGCCCCCGACGAGAAACCGCCGAACCCTGCTGCCGTCGAGTGGCTTTCTCCGCTTCGTCGGCCGCCGAGCGGCGGCGCTCGTGTTGCTCGCGATCGGAATCACGCTCGTCGTCTTCCTCCTCACGCAGGCCGTCCCGGCCGACCCGGCGACCGCGAGCCTGGGCGAACAGGCCTCCGCCGACCCGGCCGCCGTGGCGGCGTTCAAGGCGCACTACGGCCTCGACAAGCCGCTCCCCGAGCGGTACGCGATCTACCTCGGGCATCTCCTCCAGGGCGACCTCGGCGAGTCGACCCAGTCGCACAACCCGGTGCGGAAGGACCTCGCGACGTACATCCCCGCCACCGCAGAGCTTGCGTTCTATTCGATCATCGTCGCGATGGTGGTCGGCGTGATCTTCGGCGTGATCGCCGCGATGCGCCGGAACCATCCGATCGACCACACCCTGCGCGTCGTCTCGCTGGGCGGTATCTCGATGCCGACGTTCTGGATCGCGCTCCTGGCGCTCTACATCTTCTTCTTCCGGCTCGGCTGGTTCCCGGGCGGCGGCCGACTCGGCATCGGCGTCGAGCCGCCTCCGCGCGTGACGGGCCTCTACACGGTCGACGCGCTGCTCGCCGGGCAGTGGTCGACGTTCACGGACGCACTCGATCACCTCGTCCTGCCCGCGCTGGTCCTCGCCGCCTTCAACGTCAGCCTGCTCACCCGCTACACGCGCTCGTCGGTGCTCGAGGTGGTGGGGAACGACTACGTCCGCGCGGCACGGGCAAAGGGCCTGCCCGAGTCGATCGTCGTGACCCGCTACGTCCTTCGAGCGGCGCTGCCCGCGGTCGTCACCGTGATCGGCCTTCTCTTCGCGAACATCCTCACCGGCGCCGTGCTCGTCGAGAACATCTTCTCGTGGCCGGGCGTCGGGCAGTACGCATACATCAGCGCCATCAACCTCGACGTCCAGGCGATCGCAGGCGTGAGCCTGTTCGTCGCGATCGTCTACGTGACGATCAACTTCATCGTCGACGTCCTGTACGGGGTCATCGATCCAAGGATCCGACTCACATGAGCGAGCTCGCAGCCTCCCGCTCCGACCTCCGGGCGGCAGCCCGGGCCACACGGCCCGCGTGGCGCCAGCCGCTCGCCGTCACGGGCGCGGTGATCGCAGCGGCCTGGCTGATCATCGCCGTCTTCGCTCCGCTGGTCGCGCCCTACGATCCGCTCGCACAGGACTTCCCCGCGTTCCAGCCCCCGTCCGGGGCACACCTGTTCGGCACCGACGAGCTCGGTCGCGACGTACTCAGCCGCGTCATCTACGGCTCGCGATTGTCGATCCCCCTGGCGCTGCTGCTGGTCACCGTCTCCGCGACCATCGGCGGCCTTTCCGGGGCGGCGGCGGGCTACTTCCGCGGCATCACGGACGGAGTGGTCATGCGGGTCTCCGACCTCGTCTTCGCCTTTCCCGCGATCATCCTCGCGATGGTCGTCACGGCGGTGCTGGGCCGAGGCGTGCGCAACGCGGTCCTTGCGATCGTGATCGTGTCGTGGCCCTCGTACGCGCGCGTCGTTCGCGGTCTCGTGCTCTCGATCGGAGACTCGGAGTACGTCCAGTCGGCGCGTCTGCTGGGAGTATCGTCGCGGTCCGCGCTCCGCCGCGAGGTTCTGCCGAACGTCGCCGGCCCCGTGCTCGTGCTCGCGACCCTCGATCTCGGGACCGCGATCCTCCTCCTCTCCGGCCTCTCGTTCCTCGGGCTGGGCGCGCAGCCACCTCACCCCGAGTGGGGCGCGATGGTCGCGACGGGCACCCAGTACTTCCAGTACTGGTGGATGGGCACGTTTCCAGGGCTTGCGATCTTCACTGCGGTGATGGCCTTCAACTTCCTCGGTGACAGCCTCCGCGACGTCTTCGACCCGCGAACGGCGCAGGAGGGCCGTCGCGTCCGATGAGCACGCCCCTGCTCGAGGTCGAGGAGCTTCGTGTGCGGCTACCGGTCCGCGGCGGCTCGATCAGCGTCGTCGACGGCGTCGACTACGTCGTTGCGGAGAGCGAGGTCTTCGGCGTCGCGGGCGAGAGCGGCAGCGGCAAGACGATGTCGGTGCTGGCGCTGATCGGGCTCCTCCCGTCAGGGGCCACGGCGTCGGGTCGGGCGAGCTTCCGTGGCCTCGACCTGCTGGCGCTCCGCGGCCGTGCGCTGCGGGACATCCGCGGAGGCGGGATCGGGATGGTGTTCCAGGATCCGATGACGTCCCTCCACCCCATGCTCTCGATCGGCCAGCAGATCGAGGAGCCGATCCGCCAGCACCTCGGCGTTCCACGGGCCGGCGCGAGACGGCGTGCAGCGGAGCTCCTGGACGCCGTTCGGCTGCCAGATCCCGAGCGCGCCCTCCGCGCGTATCCGCATCAGTTCTCGGGAGGCATGCGCCAGCGGGTCGCGATCGCGATCGCACTCGCAGCGGAGCCGGAGCTCCTCATCGCCGACGAGCCGACGACGGCTCTCGACGTCACGGTGCAGGCAGGGATCATCAGGCTCCTCGACGCCCTGCGGCGCGAGCGCGGCCTGTCCGTGGTGCTCATCACGCACGACCTCGGCGTGATGTCGGCGATCGCGGACCGAATCGCCGTCTTCTACGCCGGCCGAGTGGTGGAGACGGGCCCGCGCGACGATCTCCTCCGGCACCCGCGGCACCCGTACACGAAGGCCCTCCTCGACGCCCTTCCCCATCCCGAGCTCCCCGCCGACCATCCCCTCGTACCGATCGCCGGCACACCCCCGGCGCCCGCCGCGGTTCCCGAAGGGTGTGCCTTTCACCCGCGCTGCGATCATCGCCTCGAAGCGTGCTCGGTGGTCGTGCCGGAGCTCGTGCACGACGGTCCCCGCGCGTTCGCCTGCCCCGTCGACCCCTTCGTCCGCGCGTGAGCGTCCTCGAGATAGACAGCCTCGAGGTCACCTACGAGCGCCGCGACCGCGCGAGGTTCCGGGCCGTCGCCGGTGCGAGTCTCGCCATCGGGCAGGGCGAGATCGTGGGACTCGTCGGAGAGTCCGGTTGCGGAAAGTCGAGCCTCGCCCGCGCCGCTGTGGGACTGGTCGCACCGACTGCGGGCACGATCAGGTTCGAGGGCCGCCCGGTCGTACCGCTCACGCGCCGAGCCCGATCCGCAGACCTGACTCGTCTTCAGCTCGTGTTCCAGAATCCGTACTCGTCGCTCAACCCGCGCCGCAGGGTGGGCGATCAGGTCGGGGACGGCATCGCTGTCGGCACCGGCCGGTCGGGCAAGACGGCTCGCGTCGTCGAGCTGCTCGAGCTCGTGGGGCTGTCCTCGAACGCGCGGTCGCGGTACCCGCACGAGTTCAGCGGCGGCCAGAGGCAGCGGATCGCGATCGCCCGGGCGCTCGCGGCGGACCCGTCCTTGATCGTGCTCGACGAGCCGCTTGCGTCGCTCGACGCATCCGCCCAGGCGCAGGTCGCCAACCTCCTGCTCGATCTCTCACAACGGCTCTCGCTGAGCCTCCTCCTGATCTCGCACGACCTTGCAATCGTTCACCACGTCGCCGACGTCGTATCTGTCATGTACCTGGGCAAGATCGTGGAGTCGGGCGCCACGGAGGCGCTCTGGGCCGACCCCCAGCATCCCTACACGGAAGCGCTGATCGGCGCCGTTCCGCATCCGGACGGGACGGGCACGATGCCCGAGGTTCTTCCCGGCGAGGTGCCCGACCCCGCGATGCCGCCGCGAGGATGCCGGTTTCATCCACGCTGCCCACACGTGATGGACGTCTGTCGAACGGACGAGCCCCCGCTTGAACCGATCGGCGAGAGCAGGCTCGCGGCGTGCTGGCTGCACGCACCCGAAGCCCGGAACGAAAGTTCGATGCCCCGTGCCCCCGTCCACCCACGAGCCTGATTCATCCATCGAAAACGGAGGACTCGCATGTTTCGACATTCGACCCGCGTCACGCTGAAGGTGCTCATCGCACTCGTCGTGTCGCTCGCCGCCACCACGGCCGCCTTTGCCGCCTCCAGCGGGAGCGAGGCGGCGCCGACGCTCGTCGTCGACAAGTCGTTCGAGATCAAGACGGCTGACCCGCAGCGCGCGTTCGAGCCGACCGCGTCGATCGTCAACCGCGGTGTGTTCGACACGTTGTTCACCTACAAGGGCAGTGACGTCGCCCACCCCATCCCGCTGCTGGTGCAGTCGTGGAAGGCCAGCAGCGACGCCAAGACGTTCACGTTCCAGTTGCGCAAGAACGTGCATTTCGCAGACGGCACTCCGCTCACCTCGGCCGACGTGGCCTTCTCCCTCCGCAGGCTCGTGAACCTGAAGGGCAATCCGGCCTTCCTGCTCGACGGGGTCACGGTCGCGCCTGCGGGCAAGTACACGGTCGTGATGCGCGCGAAGACGTCCAACACGGCCCTCCCGGCGATCCTCGCCAACACGTCGACGGGGATCGTCAACTCGAAGCTCGTCAAGCAGCACGGTGGCACGGACGCGGCGGACGCCGACAAGACGGACAAGGCCGAGCAGTGGTTCAACTCGTCCAGTTCCGCGGGCGCCGGTAGCGGCCCGTACGTTCTCAAGCAGTACAGCACCACCTCGCAGATCGTCCTCAACCCGAATGCGAAGTACTGGGGCCCGACGAAGCCGGCCTTCTCGAGCGTGGTCGTGCGAAACATGATCGCGCCGACACAGCTGATCAACGTGCAGCGTGGCAAGTACGAGGTGGCGATCGACCTGTCCTCGCAGCAGGCGCTGTCGCTCAGGGGCAACAAGAACGTGAGCACGCTGACGACACCGTCCACGTGGGTGTTCTGGCTGTTCGCGAACAACGACCCGAAGATCTCGTCGTACGCGGCGAACAAGAACTTCCAGCAGGGCGTCCGGTACGCGCTCGACTACAAGGCGATTGCGGGCGTCGCCGGGCCGGGCGCGATCCAGGCGCCGGGCGTGATCCCGTCCATGTTCCTGGGAGCGTTGCCGCAGAGCGCGGCAGTCAAGCCGAACCCGACGAAGGCGAAGGCGTTCTTCGCGGCTTCGGGCGTGGGGAACCAGAAGATCACGATCGAGTATCCGAGCAACTTCACGATCAACGGCGTGCTCTTCGACAGCCTCGCCCAGAAGGTGCAGGCGAACCTGCAGACCGCCGGCCTGAACGTCGAGCTCGCGGGCGCGCCGGTCGGCACCTGGCTCCAGCGCTACCGCGACGGCAACATGGCGTTCGGTCTTTCGCTGTGGGGTCCGGACTATCCGGATCCTGCCGACTACCTCGCCTTCATGCCGGGCGAGCTGGTCGGTCTCCGTGCGGGCTGGCCGGCCGGCTCGGAGAAGACGGTCGAGGCTCTCGCGGCGAAGGTGCGCGTGACGACGAACGACGCGGCCCGCGAGAAGCTGTACCAGACGATCCAGCGGCGGCTGAACGCCTACGGGCCCTTCTTCCCGCTGCTGCAGCCGACGCAGGTCTTCGTCTCCACGAAGGACCTCGCGACGGCGAAGTTCAACGCGGTCTATTCGATCGACGTCACCCAGACCAAGCCGAAGGGCTGATTTCGGCAGGGGGCCCCGGCAGCCGCCGGGGCCCCCTCGGCCCACGTCGTCAGGTGTTGCAGACGAGAGCGTCGGGGTAGTCGTTGAGCACGCGGCCGCCGTGCTCCTCGCAGACGATGATGTTCTCGATCCGGACGCTGAAGGCGTTCGGGACGATGATCGAGGGCTCGTCCGTGAAGGTCATCCCCGCCTCCAGCACCGTCGCATCCTCGGAGGAGACGAAAGGGCGCTCGTGCACGTCGAGTCCGATGCCGTGCCCCATGCGATGACGGAAATGTGGCCCGAGTCCTGCCTCCTCGATCGGGGCGCGGCAGGCCGCGTTGACCTCCCGTGCGAGTGACCCGGGGCGACAAGCAGCCCGGCCCGCCTCGTAGGCCGCAAGCATCACGTCGTATGCGTCGAGGAGCTCCCGAGGGGGCTCTCCGGCGACGACGGTTCGGCCGAAGTCCGAGCAGTACCCGTCGACGACGCCGCCGAAGTCGAACATCACGCTCGTGCCCTCCGGCATCGGCATGCGGGCGGTGTGCGTCGACGAGTCGAGGCTGTCCGGGTCGAGCCCCGTGAAGATGTGCGTCGCGAAGGAGGGTGTCATCGAGCCCGCCGTCCGGAGCTGACGCTCGACCTCCTCGACGAGCTCGATCATGCTGACGCCCGGCTGGACTCGTGGCGCGACGGCCTCCATCGCCCGTTCGACGGTGCGGCAGGCCCGGCCCATCACCTCGAGCTCCTCGGGCGTCTTGATCCGGCGCAGCTCGTTCACGAGCGACGATCCGGTGCGAAGGCGGTCGAAGCCAAAGACGCGACCGAGGTTGAGGGTCGTCTCGGCCCAGACCCGGTCGCCGACTGCGACCGTGGAAGGTCGCCCGAGCCCCTTGGCGACCCGCTCGAAGATGGCGAATCCGTCGTCGTTCTCGTCGACGACGACGATCTCGCCGTCCGGGGTCACGGGGAGATCGAACGCGGCCACCATGCGCGGCAGCACGAAGACCGGGTCGGCGCCGGGCCGGAAGAAGCCGCCCGCGACCCAGCCGTGGGCGTACGAGCTCTGACCGAAGAACGGGATCCCACGCTCGACGCCCGAGAGGTACTCGAGGTCGGCGGAGAGCCCGAGGAAGAGGATGTCGACGCCCTCGGCCCGCAATCGATCGGACAGGCGCCCGCGACGCTCCGCATGGTCGAACATCCATCGATCCTACGTCGCGTCAGTGCACAGCCGTGGCGGGTCCACCTGGAGTGGCGAGCCTGCCGTCGGGTCGTCGACGAGCCCGTCACGGCTGACGAGCAGTCGTCTCCTAGTGGTGGTGGCGCCGGGTATAGACCACGCTCCCGGGTGCCACGAGTTTCACTTCCGGATCCCAGCGTCCGATGTACACCGCGTCGTCGGTGATGCCGATGCCGAAGCTGCCCGCTATTCCATCCTTCGTCTCGCCACATTCGACCGATGGGTCGGTGGAGGGGGACACCGCACTCTCAGATCGCACGTGACAGAAGACGTGCATACCGGCGACCGGCGCGACGTCACCCGTGTGCAAGGGGATGACCCGGAATCCGCCGACGGCCCCAGCCGTCGCGGCTGCCCCGAATGCCATCCCCGCAATCCCGGCTGCTACTGACCTGAACATCATGCGACCTCCTCCACGGGATCAGATGACTCAGATCCTCCGACTTCGTGACGTCTGATACATCGGGGGTTTCCCGCGACGCGTCTACGCGAAAGCCGCGCGACCACCCGATGCGATGCGCGCCCTGGGTGCACGTGGGTCCATGCATCTGCAGCGCCGATACCTCGCCGAGCAGATTCGAGCCGTAGTTCTCCACATCGTGCTCAGGTCGCCCCCGGACGCGGCTGCACGCCTCGCGCGGCGAACCTTCGATGTATGTCGATGAGGGACAGGAGAGTGAGATGAGCCACGTGCGATCGTTGCCACGGCGAACCGACAGCCCGGCGTCAGCCGGGATCGCGGTGTCTGCCGCTATGCATTCCGGTGTCCTGACCTGCTCGCGTAACGCTTCGCTGGCCGATGTCGCCGAGCTCATGGCGAATCATCGCGTTCACTGCGTCGTCGTCACGGACGACGACGAAGACGCGAATCTCTGGGGGGTCGTTTCCGACCTCGATCTCGTCGCCGCGTCCAGCGTTCGCGACCTCGACGAGCAGACCGCGGGGGCGACGGCGGTGACCGCGGCGCTCACGATCGCGCCGGGCGAGACCGTCCAGCGCGCCGCCCAACTGATGACCGAGCACGCAACGACGCACCTGGTCGTGGTCGATCACGCACGCAGTCCGATCGGGGTGATCTCCACGCTCGACGTCGCGACGGCGCTCGGCAGGCCAGTCAGTTCGCCTAGCACGCGCGGCCTCTGAGTACGTCTCTCAGCCGCCGCTCGAGCGTCCTTGGAGAGCCGCTCCGCCCGCTGCCCGATGCCGCGCAGCATCTCTTTCTCCATCACGAGTGACGCTGGTTCCATCGGGATCATCCCGGCGCGGCCGGCCAGAGGTCGGCAGCCGGAAGCGGTTCCGACTCACGAGGCGTGTCGAGGCGGCGTGTTCCTCGAGCACGAAGGTGCAGACCCAGTTCCCCTCCTCGGAGCGCCGGGGCCGCACTGAGCTCCACGCGGTCGAGCCGCATTTGGTTCGGCCCGTAGACGATGGTGTCTCCGACACTCGGCTACGGATGGCCGGGGCGCTACCCCGATTCGTCGTCCGGGGGAGCGAGGGGCATCGGATCTCGGGGCACGACCACGGCGGCGCCTCTGACGCGGCCTGCGCGGAGCCGGTCGAGGGCCGCGTTCGCTTGGGCCAGCTCCACGACGTCGACCTCCGTTCGCACCGGAACGGTAGGCGCGAGTGCGAGGAACTCGTCTCCGTCCGCCCGCGTGAGGTTCGCAACGGACCTGACGGTCCGCTCGCCCCACAGCAGCTCGTACGGGAACGCCGGGATGTCGCTCATGTGGATGCCCGCACAGACGACGCACCCGCCCTTCCGCACCGCTCGGAGACCCGCGGGAACGAGGGCGCCGTCGGGGGCGAAGACGATCACCGCGTCGAGCTCGGCGGGAGGCCCTTCGATCGCGTCGCCTGCCCAAACCGCTCCGAGAGAGCGAGCGAACTCCTGCGACTCGACGTCGGCGGCCCGCGTGCCCGCGTAGACCTCACGACCCTGCGCCACCGCGACCTGGCAGACGATGTGCGCCGCGGCACCGAAGCCGTAGAGGCCAATCGCGTTCGCATCACCTGTCAGGCGGAGCGACCGGTATCCGATGAGGCCGGCGCAGAGGAGGGGCGCGGCCTGCGTGTCCGGGTAGCTCTCGGGGATCGGAAAGCAGAAGCGCTCGTCGGCAAGTGCCAGCTCGGAGAAGCCGCCATCGATGTCATACCCGGTGAAGCGGGCGTTGTCGCACAGGTTCTCTCGACCGGAGACGCAGTATCGGCAGACCCCGCACGTCGA
>Ga0105243_10003294_pt1 | contig 13123 bp, 12 predicted proteins | sample KBSM34metaG_FD_81525 | JGI IMG/M metagenome (GOLD analysis project Ga0105243, IMG submission 81525) | Miscanthus rhizosphere microbial communities from Kellogg Biological Station, Michigan, USA - KBS M3-4 metaG | ecosystem: Host-associated > Plants > Roots > Rhizosphere > Soil | place...
ACGAAACGATATCGATACGTCCACCGTGATCGAATCTTTATCTAAATACGATCTTGATCGACTGAACCCCGGCCGGGACGCCGCGCCGGGCACCCTGTCCGCCCGGCGCGGCGCGCCGCCCCACCTGCGACAAGTCCCTACTGCGATCCGGCGGACCGTCAAAAATGTGAGGTCAGGCGCGAAAATCCGAGCGAGACAGATTCAGTAACGACGAGATAACAAACCGGCCGGTTTTGCGTCGATCACGGAACCGACCCGCGCGAGACCCGACGGTTTCGAGCTCCCACAGGCGCCGAAAAACTAGTGGCCGACGTCACGTACCCGAGTCGGCCGATTGGAGTCGCGGGGGTGCTAACGACAGCAACCGCCGAGCTGGACGGTACGTTCACCTGGGAATGGCGCTTCGGCCCTCGGGGGACATTGATGATGCAGGTCGATCCGCGCGACGCCGTGTTCGTGTACGTCGAGACACCGTCGGCCAATCAGACCTCCGTCTCGACATTTGCCTTCGACTCGGGTGAGCACCCCGAACCAGGCCGGGACGAGCTGCTGCGGTGGATCACGGAACGGGCCGACCGAATCGGCATCCTGCGCCAGCGCATGATCCGGATCCCCTTCGACCTCGACCACCCGTACTGGGCCGAGGACCCCGCGTTCGCGGCCGAGGACCACGTCGTCTTCCACGACGGGCGAGGCTGGGAGGAACTGCGGACGCTGCTGGCGGACATCCAGCGGCGGCCACTGAACCCCTCGCGACCCCTGTGGGAGATCCACATCGTCACCGGGGTCGCCGGGGTCGCCGAGATCCCGGGGGACGCCACCGTGGTGGCCATCAAGATGCACCATTCGATGGCGGACGGCGGCCTCGGCGCCAAGATCTCCCGGCAGCTGTTCACCGAGAACCTGCCGACCGATGAGCGCCCGGCCGCGGCGGCTGCGATTCCTTCCCGGTTCTCGATGGCCGCCGCCGCGGTTTCCTCTCTACCCCGAAACCTCTGCCTACTCGCAGGCCTTGTGCCCCGGGCGCGACGGGTCCAGCGACTGATGCGGGCGGAGCGCGCGCAGGGGATGTACGAGGTTCCCGCCGCGCTGCGCCCGCGCACCGTGCTGAATCAACCCCTCGGCCCGGAGCGCGTCTTCGACGCCGTGTTCTTCTCGGTCCCCGAGCTGCGGGCGATGCGGAGCGCGATCGGCGGTGTGACCGTCAACGACCTGATGCTCACGATCGTCGGCTCGACCATGCACAGATATCTGTGCGAGGTCGGCACCGCGCCGGAAGGATCGTTGGCTGCCGGGGTCCCGCTCTCGACCCGCAACGCCGCCGAGGCGACCTCCCGGAACCGGTTCGTCACCCTCGCCGTGGACCTGCACACCGACCTCCCCGACCTCGTCGAGCGCGCCCGGGCGATCCATCGCTCGGTGTTGATGGACACGGTGCGCAAGACCGGCCCCGGCGAGACGCAGTTCGACGCGCTCGCCAATTCGATCCCGGGATTCGTGGTGCGGAACGGTCTCCGCGTCCTCGGCGCGCTCCCCACCCGGCAGTCGTCGACCATCCGGCTCGCCAACACCCTGGTCACCAACGTGCCCAAGGGCCCAGCCGACATGGTGCTCTGCGGATCCACCGTCGCCGCGAACTTCGGGGTGGCCCCGCTCGTAGGCCTCGGCGGCGTGGTGCATTCGATCAGCTCGGTGGGTGATTCGCTGGCGGTCAACATCACCGCAGACCCGCGGCAGCTGCGCGACGACGGTCGCTACGTCGAGTTGCTGCGCGAATCCTTCGAGGACCTGAAGGCCGCCATCTACCCGTGAACCGGCCGCCGACGGACCTCTCAACCGGACGCGTCGAACCCGTGGAGGTCGGCCGAATCTCGCTCTGAAGTGCGACGCTTGCCAGCTTCTGCTCGCGTCGCCACAATGGCCGCGGTGCGCGCAAGAATCGCTGACCCCGCCTATCAGTGGGCAGCCCTCGAGTCCTGGATCCTCGACTGGGAAGTATCGGTGGACCCCGATGCGGTCGTGCTCGGGAAGTGGGAGGTCGGCCTAGCCGCGTCGGCGACCCGTATCGACAAAGGCGTGGTGTGGTGCCCGCGCAGGGGCGTCGTGATCACTCCCACCGGGTACTCGGACAAACGGGTCACCGATCTGCTGCGCCAGTCCACTGCCGCCTTCGCCGGCATCGACGAGTCCTGAGCCGACACCCTCCGGGCGACGGGCCTTCTTTGTGCCAACTCACGTAGCGCGAGAACGTGTTTCACCTCGGTGGAAACCAAGCGTTCCATTGGTGGCCAACACGTGTGACGTGGCATACCTTTGGCTCCGCCGCCTCAACCGGAGGCACGCCAACGAGGGAGAACCGTCGCCAATGGCATCGCACGCAGCACCCCGCATCAGGTCGGCCGCAATTCGAGCCGCGGCAGCGGCCGCCCTCGCTACCGGCTTGGTGGCCGCCGCCCTCAAGAGGTACGGCCTCCCCGCCATGCGCTGATTTCCACAGCGGTTGTCCACAGCCAGCCCGATGCGACGCCGATACGATCGAACCGTGCTCGGGATACCCATGGCGGTGGCCCGATTCAACTACCGGTTCGCGCGCCTTCCGTTTCAGCTGGTCGAGGACATCGGCGCAACAAGGCTCGACGAAGGCGCGGCGGTGAGACTGGGGTACGAGCGAATGCTCATCTATTGCGACCGTGCCGCCGCGTATCTACTGCATGACGAGTCCGCCGCCATGCGGGCCCGCGATCTGCGCGAACAAACGAACCCGGCCAGGATCGCCCTGGAGTTCGAGAAACGTCAGGCCGAGCAGCGGGAGCAGGGCGAGGACGTGGACGAGGTGCAGCTCCTCCGCGGGCACCGCGCCAAGTTCCTACACCGCCACCAGGCCTACCGAGGCGAGACGCCACCGAGCTCCTGACGGGCGATCCTCAGCTTGCTTCTTCGATCTCGCCGGGCTGCCAGGCCTTGTCGAACCACGGCTGTAGGGGGCCGTAGAGTCGAAGGATCGGCCACCAGCTCTTGCCGGGGACGGTTCGGATCCAGTTCGCTTCCTTGCCCGCAGGCGCGGTCGGCCCGAACCACAGCACGATCGACCCGTCGTTCTCCTCCTGCACGGTGCCGCTGAGGCTCATCACGCTCGGGTGGGGGTTGTCCGTCTGGAGGAGCGACCGCGTCTGGGTGTCATAAACGTCGACCGACCAGAAGTTCTTTGCCGGCGGGTTCGGTGGCAACACGAGGCGGTAGGTCTTGGCGCCGTCGAGCAGGCGCCCCTGCGAGTCCTCGGCGGTGTAGGTGTATGCGGAACCGGCGCCGACCTGCGCGTGGGCCATCGCCGGCGTGATGACGGTGGCGACGTAGTGAAACAGGGTGCGGGCGTCGAGCAGGCGCGCATGCTCGTGCAGGAATTCGTAACTGCCGCCGACGAACCCGTCCTTCCAGGACGCGCCTTCGAAGGTGAAGTTCTCCGTGCCGCGCGGGAAGTACGCGAGCGCCCGGCTGATGCCCGCGGCGGTCTTCGCCGCCGAGTCGAGGATTTTCTTCAGCCGGTCGTCCGGTTCAAACGGTCGTCCGTGCTTGATGCCGATCCCGGCGAGCTGCCCCGCCCGCTCGGGGTCGAGCGAGCCGGGCGGCTCCTCCTGGATCAGTTCGTCGACCTCGCCGAAGAAGGAGATGTCGTTCGAGTGGACGGTGTTGAACACTTCGTCCGCAATGTTGACGAACGTCATCTCGGGCGGATTGGCCGACTCGGAGAGCCGGTAGACACGGGACTGCTTGACCGCCTCGATCCCGTCGAGTGCGCGGAAGACCACCCAGTTGGTGAAAGTAGGTGTGCGACAGACGAAGTAGCCTTCAGGCTCGTCGCCGGTGTAGCCGGGCGGGAGGAACAGGTACTTTCCGCCCTGCCCCTTGTCCGGTCCGGCGATGCCCATGTCCGTCACGTATCGGAACCAGAAGTCGTCGACGACGCACAGGGAGTTCGTCGGCGGCTCGATGACCACCGGCCCGTCGTGCAGGTCGATGAACATCGTCCCGTACGCGGTCGAGGTGTTCGGGGTCAGGAAGTAGCTCCCCGAGTTGGCCCGGGGGTCGGTGACGCCGAGGACGTTGAGCCCGTCGATCCCGATACTGCGGAATCCGCGCCTCATCGCCACCAGAGACGCTCCTGGCACGGCATTGAGGAAGGCGTCGATGCCTCGGACGAAGTCCAGTCCGTCGTACAGCTTGCGGGTCGACTCGGGTAGCGGTACGCCGTCGAAGAACTCGAATGCGCCGAGCGGTGTCTCCACGCGGTCCGGGACACCGATCCCGGCCAACGCTGCAGTCAGTTCAACGGATCCGGAACCATCCATGCCGTTTCTCTCCTCTATTCGAGTGATCGAGGAGTTCAGATTTTCTCGGATGTGCCACCGACACCTCATCCGGCATGGGTGAAACCCGGATGGGAGGCCCATCTGCCAATCTGGAGAACCGTCCAGTTTTGTACGCGCGAGTAACGACTTGCTCCGTCTACGGTGAGTTCGCGCCACCATCCCTCGATGAGTGGCGTAGGCCCCGTCGACAAAGCCCCCTGCGTCGGCGGGGCCGCCTGTTCATCCCGCCAGAACTCCCATCGCTGACGGGCGCACGCAGTCCCGAGGAGAAGGCGCATGAAGATTCCGGTGTGGATCGGCACACCCGTGGTGCTGGCATTGGCGACGACTGACGCAGTCTTGGACCTCCAGACCCGCGCCGTTGGCGCGTTGACGCGAGCCGTGATGCGCCGAATGTTCATCGGCATCCCCATCGAAGCGCCCCGCCCGACGGGCGAGAAGGACGACATCCGCCGGTCGGCGTAGCGCCGCACGGGCAAGCTCCATCAGTCCGCCCAGGACAACGTCAGCCTTCTGTCTACGGCCGGGATAGGCATCGGCGATGCCGTTTCTCAGTCATTCCTGCTTGAGCTCAGGGTGACGCCGGAGCAGTTCGCTCTCGACTCGGCGCAGCGAGGAGATCTCTGCGTTCACCTCGTCAAGCTGTCGCCTCGATCGGTCCAGGAGAGCCTCGAGTTCGCGGACTCTGAGCAGGAGCTCCTCCCGCTCAACCAGGAGGCGAGCAACTCGTTTCGCAGCAGGGTTACTGCTCATCTGCCCATGATAGGGCGAGGCAATCTCGTTGTGATCGGGTAGCGGCGCGAGGCGGTGGGCGCCCGGATCCTGCCGGGAAACACCCAGACCAGTGCCCCCAGTCGGACTCGAACCGACACTCGGCGGATTTTAAGTCCGCTGCCTCTGCCAATTGGGCTATGGGGGCCGCGGCGCCGACATCGCGACAGCCGCTACCGGTCCGACCGCGGAAACGGTCGAACTGGACACGTGGATGCTAGCTTGCCCGCGGCGACGATTTGCCGGATCGGAGCTACAGGATCGAGAGCGCGATCCCGTCGAGGATGTCGTGCTCGCTGACCACCAGTTCGGTGATCCCCGCCCGGCGCGCGAGCTCCTCGGCCAGGACGTCGGAGACGATCGCTCCCCCACCGATCACGTCGACCCGACCCGGGTGCATCGGCCCGAGGGCGGCGCGCTGGTCGTGGGTCATGTGCACGAGCGAATCGTTCACCTCGTGCAGTCGCGGCAGCGTCATCCGCGACAGGTGCACCTTCTCGGCGTCGTAGTGCGGCAGTTCCAGTGAGACCGCGGCGATGGTCGTCATCGTGCCCGCCACGCCGACCCAGGTGTGTGCCTGCTCCACCGGCACCACATCGAAGGCCTCGGTCAGCTTCGCCAACGCGAACTCGCGCGCCTGCGCGATCTGCTCGGCCGTCGGCGGGTCGTCGTGCAGGCAGCGCTCGGTGATCCGCACGCAGCCGATGTCGGTCGAGTGCGCCGCGTGCACCCCGCCGCCGTCACCGAGGACCACCTCGGTGGATCCGCCGCCGAGATCGACGACAACGAAAGGTCCTGCGGCAGGGTCGAGTTCGCCGACGGCGCCCGCGAAGGACAGCCGTGCCTCCTCGTCCCCGGAGATCACCTCCGCCTCCGCCCCCTCGATCACGGCACCGAGGACCTCCCTGGTCATCGCGAAGAAGTCCTCGCGGTTGGAGGCGTCCCTTGTCGCCGACGTCGCGACCATCCGGACCGCGGTGGCGCCGGTCTCGCGGATCATGTCCGCGTACTCCTGCAGCGCGACCCGGGTGCGTTCGATGGCCTCGGGCGCGAACGCGCCGGTGGCGTCGACACCCTGCCCGAGGCGCACGACCCGCATCTCGCGGCGGACGTCGTGCAGGTGTCCCTCCGCGTCGGCGTCCGCGATCAGCAGGCGGATCGAGTTGGTGCCACAGTCGACAGCAGCGACCCTGGTCATTCGTCGTTCCCGGTCTCGCCGGGTCCCTGGTAGACCGGCCAGTCCGCCGGGATGGCGGTGCCGCGCAGCTTGCCCTGCGCGGCCAGCGCGACCGACTCGTCGCCGAGCGGGTTGAGCCCCGGTCCCTTCGCCAGCGAATGCGCCATCAGCACGTGCAGGCACTTGACCCGGTCGGGCATGCCGCCGCCGGTGAAATCGGTTCCGAGCGAATCGATCTCGTTCCGCTCGGCGAGGTAGGACTCGTGCGCACGGAGGTAGGCCTGCGCCAGCTCCGGATCGCGCTCGAGGCGCTCGGTCATCTCGCGCATCACCCCGGCCGACTCCTGCCGGCTCGCCTCGGCGGTGAGACGCGGATCGGTCAGGTAGTACAGCGTGGGGAACGGCGTGCCGTCCGGCAGCCGGGGCGCGGTCTTGACGACACCTGGCGTGCCGTCCGGTGCCCGGTAGGCGATGGCGAGCACGCCGCGCGGATCGCGGCCGAGCTGCGCGGCCACGGCGGCCAGGTCGTCCTGGGATACCGCGGGGCGGGAAGTGCTGTCAGCCGAATCGGTCACCCGACGGGCCCTCCTTGATCATGAGGAATGGTCATCGAACCCGCGCCGGTCGAATCCGGTGCGGGCGGTGGCGGTCCCGGGACGGGCGGCGCTGGCGTCGCGCTGGGCTCCGGCTGCGGCTCCACGATGGGACGCCACAGGTCGGTGTACCAGGGATCCCCTGTCCGCTTGCGCTCGCTGAGCTGCTCGGGCCTGGTCGCCACCTCGCCGGGGAGCTGCACCTGGAACGGCGTCTCGCCCGGCTTGACGTACTGCAGCCGCTCCCTGGCCTCGGCGGAGATGTACGCGGGGTCGTCGTTCTGCTGCTTCTGCCGGGTCAGCTGCTTGAGGTCTTCCTCGAGTTCCTTCTGCTGCGCGGCAACCCGATCCGCCTCGCTGCGCTGGGTGAGGTAGTTGCGCAGCGGGACGGCCAGGGTGAGCGCGAGGGCGCAGACCACCACCGCCAGCATCACCGCCTTGCCGGTGGAGAGCCCGAGGATGGTGCGTTCGGGCTTGTCCTCGCCCGAGGAGCCGGCGCGCGAACCCCGTGCGCGGATGGGCTTCTCGCTGGACGACTCGGGCTCGAACTCCGGTGCGGGCTTCCCGCCCGCAGCGGGGCCGGAGCCTGGAGCCGACGCGGTAGGTCCGGTCGTACGGCCGCGCGACGGACGCCGCGCAGCCGACTCGTCGCGGGTGCGACGGGAGTCCCGACCGGCCGGGCTGCCGCCCGGACGTGACCTACCGCGTTGGCTCATAGGCTCAGTACCGCTTCCGTTCTCAGCTCGCCGAGCCGTCGAAGGAGAAGCGCGGGAACGCGAGCTCGCCTGCGTAGCGGGCCGCGTCGCCGAGGGCCTCCTCGATGCGGAGGAGCTGGTTGTACTTCGCGACGCGCTCGCTGCGGGCGGGGGCGCCGGTCTTGATCTGGCCGCTGCCGACGGCGACGGCGAGGTCGGCGATGGTGGTGTCCTCGGTCTCGCCCGAGCGGTGGCTCATCATCGTCTTGTAGCCGTTGCGGTGCGCCAGGTCGACGGCGTCCAGGGTCTCGGTCAGCGTGCCGATCTGGTTGACCTTGACCAGCAGCGCGTTCGCGGCGCCCTTGACGATGCCCTCTTCGAGGCGATCCGGGTTGGTGACGAACAGGTCGTCGCCGACGAGCTGGACCTTGTCACCGATCTGCTCGGTGAGCGCGACCCAGCCCTCCCAGTCGTCCTCGTCCAGCGGGTCCTCGATGGAGACCAGCGGGTACGCGGCGATCAGCTCGGCGTAGAAGGCCGACATCTCGGCGGCGGTGCGGATCTTGCCCTCGAACTTGTAGCCGGTGCCCTTGGTGTAGAACTCGGTCGCCGCGACGTCGAGCGCCAGCGCGACGTCGGTGCCCAGGTTCAGGCCCGTCTTGGCGATGGCCTCGATGATCAGGTCGAGTGCTTCCTTGGTGCCCGCGACGTCGGGGGCGAAGCCGCCCTCGTCACCGAGGCCGGTGGACAGGCCCTTGGCCTTGAGGACCGACTTGAGCGAGTGGTACACCTCGGTGCCCCAGCGCAGCGACTCCTTGAAGGTGGCGGCGCCGATCGGCGCGACCATGAACTCCTGGACGTCGACGCCGGTGTCGGCATGCGCGCCACCGTTGAGGATGTTCATCATCGGGACGGGCAGGACGTGCGCGTTCGGGCCGCCGACGTAGCGGAAGAGCTCCAGGCCGGAGGACTCGGCGCCCGCGCGGGCGACGGCCAGCGACGCGCCGAGCAGGGCGTTGGCTCCGAGTCGGGACTTGTCCGGGGTGCCGTCGAGGTCCAGCAGCGCCTGGTCGACCACGCGCTGCTCGGTGGCGTCGATGCCGATGATGGCCGGGGCGATCTCGCCGAGCACGGCCTCGACGGCCTTCTCGACGCCCTTGCCGCCGTAGCGGTCGCCACCGTCACGCAGCTCCACGGCCTCGTGCTCGCCGGTGGAGGCACCCGAGGGCACCGCGGCGCGCGCGAAGCTGCCGTCGTCGAGCAGCACCTCGACCTCCACCGTGGGGTTTCCCCGGGAATCGAGGATCTCGCGAGCTCCGACCTGCTCAATGATGGCCACGGATGGTTCTCCTTTTGGCGGCGTTTCCAGTAGACGATTTCGCTACATAGTGCCAGGTCTGAGCCTAACGGCAGCAACCGGCCGTGTCGTCGCGCCGCGCGGTCACGGCCGGGTCCCCACCGAATACGCGGCCGCGCGGTCGCGAACGTCGGCCAGGTACTCGCCGGACAGGTTGTATGCCATCAGCGACCGGCGCCAGCCCTCCTCGGAGGTCAGGTCGCCGCCCCTGGCGCAGAGATACCGCGCCGCCGTCAGCGCCGCGTCGTCGATGTTGTCCGGATTCGCCACCCCGTCGCCGTTGGCGTCGACGCCCCACCGCTTCCATGTCTCCGGGATGAACTGCAGCGGGCCCATCGCGCGGTCGTGCACGGGGTCGCCGTCCATCGCGCCGCCGTCGGTGTCCGGGATCTCGGCGACGCCCGGTCCCCCGTCCAGCGGTATCCCCCGGATCTGCGGGCTGACGTCGCCGGTCGGCGCGACGGATGAACCGCGATAGGTGCCGTGCCTGCTCTCGACGCTCGCGATACCCGCCAGCGTCGTCCAGCCGATGCCACACTCGGGCCGGCTCTGCGCCATCACCGCGGCCGCGTAGCCGTAGGCCTCGAGCGCGGTGACCGAGATGCCGAGGGCATCGGTCTGGTCGGCGGCCCAGTCCCGCAACTGATCGGCGGTCCGACCGGGCGCGTCGATGTCGATCGGGGGCACGGGCGCACCGGGGCCCGGCGGAATGCCCTGCGGGATGGCGATCTTCGGCTCACCCGCACATCCGGCGAGGATCGCGGCGCCGAGCACGGTCCCGACAACGCACCCGAGCAGTCGTCGACGTCGTGTGGTCACCGCGTCCATGATCCACGTGAATCACGGACGGGCGGCAATCCGGGCAATTCGGACGGGCCGCCGCCTCGACCGGGGCGCACATCTGGTAAGTGCTACCTTAGTTCGGTTCAAGAGAAGGTTCGCCTTGCCTATGTCCGGGCTGCGGACGTGCACAGATGAGGAGCCCCCGTGCTCATACTCGCCGCGGGCGCGAGCGCGCCGAGCGTTGCGACGCAGCTGTTCGGCAGTGGGCTCATCGGGCTCCGCGAGGGGCTCGAGACCGGCATCGTCGTGATGATCCTGGTCGCGTTTCTGGTCAAGTCCGACCGGCGCGACGCCCTCAAATGGGTGTGGCTCGGCGTCGCCGCGGCCGTCGCCATGGTCGCGATCATCTTCGTCGCCATCCATTTCGGTACCTCGACCGTGACCGGCATGGCGGCCGAGCTCATCAGTGGACTCGCGTCCCTGGTCGCCGTGGTCATCGTGACCGCGATGATCCTGTGGATGCGCAAGGCCGCCGCCTCGATCTCCGGGCACCTGCGCGCGGGGCTGTCCAAGGCGCTCGCGGTCGGACCGTTCGCGGTCGCGTCGATGGCCTTCTTCGCCGTCGGCCGCGAGGGGGTGGAGACCGCGCTGCTGCTGGTCGGCTACGCGGAGAACACCGCGGGCAGCATCTGGCCGCTCGTCGGACTGCTCCTGGGGATCGCCATCGCCGCGGCCCTGACCGTCGCTCTCTACTTCGGCGCGGTCCGGATCAACTTCACCGCCTTCTTCCGCTACACCGGCGTGTTCCTGGTCGTCGTCGCGGCCGGGATCCTGGCGTACGGCGTCCGCGCCCTGCAGATCGCCGGCTGGCTCCCGGGCGGATCGAACCTGGCGTTCGATGTGTCGGCACACTTCGACACCTCGACCTGGTACGGCACCGTCCTGCAGGGCATCTTCAACTTCCGGCCGGACCCGACAGTCCTCCAGGTGGTCGCCTGGGCGGTGTATCTGGTCGTCGTGCTCACCCTGTTCCTGCGCCCGGTACCAGCCAAGCCCTCGCAGGCTCCGCTCCCCGAATCTTCACACATCACCGCATCCTGAAAGGCTCCACCGTGCGTCGCACCGTTCCCACCATTGCACTGCTGGCCCTCGCGCCGGTGGCGCTGGCCGCCTGCACCTCCAAGTCCGAGAGCGCCGAGGGCGCGATCGCGGTCACCGCGACGGACACCAGCTGCGAGGTCGCGCGCGACACCGGGGAGACCGGCAACAACACCTTCGAGATCACCAACAACGGTTCGAAGGTCACCGAGTTCTACGTCTACGGCGAGGGCGACCGCGTCATGGGCGAGGTCGAGAACGTCGGTCCGGGCCTGACCCGCCCCCTGATCGTGAACTTCTCCGAGGCCGGCACGTACCACACCGCCTGCAAGCCGGGCATGGTCGGCGACGGCATCCGCTCCGAGTTCACGGTGACCGGCGACTCCTCCAAGGCCGCCGACGAGAGCGGCCAGCTGGCCGACGCCGCGGCCGAGTACAAGCGCTACGTCACGAGCCAGGTCACCGCCCTCCAGGAGACGGCGGCGGCGTTCGTCACCGCGGTCAAGTCCGGCGACATCGAGGCCGCCAAGGCGAAGTTCCCGACGACCCGCACCTACTACGAGCGCATCGAGCCGATTGCCGAGGCGTTCCCCGACGACCTCGACCCGCGACTGGACCTGCGCGAGGTCGACCTCGAGCCCGGCCAGAAGTGGACCGGCTTCCACCGGCTCGAGAAGGACCTGTGGGCGCAGGGCCTGCAGCCGGACACGAACGCCATCGCCGACCAGCTCCTCGCCGACCTCCAGGAACTGTCCGACGGCATCAACTCCCCCGACTTCACCGTCGACCCGATCCAGGTCGCCGGCGGCGCCCAGACGCTGCTCGACGAGGTCTCCCGCACCAAGATCACCGGCGAGGAGGACATCTTCAGCGGCACCGACCTGTGGGACTTCCAGGCCAATGTCGACGGCTCCCAGGCCGCGATCGCGACGCTCCGCCCGATCGTCGACGAGAAGGACCCCGCGCTGGGCACCCGGATCGATCAGCGCTTCGCCGAGCTCGACGCGGAGCTGGCCCTCTACCGCAGCGGCGACGGATTCGTGCTGTACAGCACGGTGACCGAGCCGCAGCGGCAGGCACTCTCGCAGAAGATCGACGCGCTGTCCGCCGAGGTGAGCCAGGTGCAGGGTGTCGTCGCCGGACAGTGACGGCGCCCGCCGTCCCGGGCTCTCGCGGCGGCGGCTCTTCGGCGCCGTTGGCGCCGGGGCGCTCGCGGTGGGCGCTGGCGCAGCGGTCGGTCGCCTGACCGCCCCGGAGCCCGCATCGGTGGACACCCAGGTGGTCGCCTTCCGCGGCGCCCACCAGGCCGGGATCGTCACCCCGGCGCAGGACCGCATGCACTTCGTCGCGTTCGACGTCACCACCGACTCCCGGGACGAGCTGGTCGCCCTGCTGAAGAGGTGGACCGAGATGGCGGAGCGGATGACGGCGGGCGAGGAGGCCGTGCCCGACGGCGCGATCGGCGCGGGCGACTACTCCCCGCCGACCGACACCGGCGAGGCACTCGACCTGCACGCGAGCCGGCTGACGCTGACCATCGGGTTCGGACCATCGCTGTTCGAGCGGTTCGGCCTGGCGGGCAAGCGGCCGACGGCGCTGGCCGAGTTGCCCAAGTTCACCGGCGACTCCCTCGAACCGGCCCGCAGCGGCGGGGACATCTGCATCCAGGCCTGCGCGGACGACCCGCAGGTGGCCGTGCACGCCATCCGCAACCTCGCCAGGGTCGGCTTCGGCACCGTCGCGGTGAAGTGGTCGCAGCTCGGGTTCGGCCGGACCTCCTCGACCTCGACGACCCAGTCGACGCCGCGGAACCTGTTCGGGTTCAAGGACGGAACGCGCAACATCAAGGCCGAGGACCAGGGCGCCGTGGACGAACAGGTCTGGGTGGCCGGGGCCGACGACCAGGAGTGGATGGCGGGCGGCTCGTACCTGGTGGCCCGGCGCATCCGGATGCTGATCGAATCGTGGGACCGCACCGCGCTCCACGAACAGGAGCGGGTGATCGGGCGCAGCAAGGGCACCGGCGCACCGCTCGGAGAGAAGAACGAGTTCGATCCGCTGAACCTCGATGCGAAGGGCGCGGGCGGGCAGCCCGTCATCGACACCGACGCGCACGTTCGGCTCGCCTCCGACGAGGAGCTCGGCGGCATCAAGATCCTGCGCCGCGGCTACAACTTCACCGATGGGTCAGACGGCTTCGGACATCTCGATGCCGGACTGTTCTTCATCGCCTACTGCCGCGATCCCCAGAAGCAGTTCGTGCCGATGCAGTTGTCGCTCTC
>Ga0105243_10003296_pt1 | contig 13118 bp, 9 predicted proteins | sample KBSM34metaG_FD_81525 | JGI IMG/M metagenome (GOLD analysis project Ga0105243, IMG submission 81525) | Miscanthus rhizosphere microbial communities from Kellogg Biological Station, Michigan, USA - KBS M3-4 metaG | ecosystem: Host-associated > Plants > Roots > Rhizosphere > Soil | place: Michigan...
ATCGGCGTGACGCCGTTCATGAGCTGGCTGCGTTCGCTCGACGACGCGTTCGACCGCCATGTCGAGTTCTTCTACTCGGTCCGCGAGCCCGGCGAGGCCGTGTACCGGGGCGAGATCGAGGCGGCCGTCGAACGCCACCGCTCGATCCGCGCGCACTTCGTGTACACCGACACCGAGCCCCGGCTGACCGCCCAGGACGTGCTGCGCGCCGTGCCGGGCGGCGCGGCCCCCTGGGTCTACATGTCGGGTCCTCCGCCGATGATGAAGGCGCTCGCGCACGGCCTCCGCCGGAGCGGCGTCCCGCCCGGCCACGTGCGCTGGGAGGAGTTCGGTGGGCGGTGATCGGCGCGCGGCGCCCTACGCGTGCGCGCCCGCGCGCGTCTGACGCAGCAGGAGCAGCGCCGCGCCGGCCCCGATCACCATGGACCCGGCGGCCGCGACGAGGGGGACGGCCGAGCCCGTCGCCAGGCCGTGGCCGAGGAGCACGTACGGGGTGGTGCGCAGCAGCGCTCCCACCGCGATCGCCGCCGTGAACTCCGAGCGCCGCACGGGGGAGACGCCCGCGGCGTAGTACAGCCCCGAGGCCGGGACGCCCGGCATGAGGCGTGCGGCCAGGACAGCCGCGAACCCGCGCCGCTCGAGCAGCGCGTGCACGCGGGCGAGCCGCGGGCTGCGCCGCACGCGGGGCTCGACCGCACCGCGCGCGGCCGTGCGCGCGACCGCGAACGCCGCGAGGCCTCCGAGCACGGCGCCGCCGCAGGCCAGCGCGGTTCCGCCGGCCACGCCGAACGCCAGCCCGCCGGCGGCGGCCAGCACCGGGCCCGGGAACAGGGCGGGCGTCAGCACGACCCAGGCGGCGAGCAGCGCGACCGGGGCGGCGACGCCCGCGGCGAGGACGAGGTGGCGCAGCTCAGCGGGCGAGTGGGGCAGCACGGCCGCCGCCGCGATCGCCAGGACCGCGACGGGCACGAGCGCGGCCAGTCGGCGCGGCGGCATGTGACGAGCGTAGCGTCGATGATCCGCGGTGTGGCCCCGGTCGACGTGTCGTGCGTGGTCCACGTGCACTCCACCTACTCGGACGGCACGGCGACGGTCGCCGAGCTCGCCGCGGCCGCGGCCGCGGCGAGCGCAGACGCGATCCTGCTGACCGATCACGATTCGCTGCAGGCGCGCCGCGACGGCTGGCAGGGCCGGCACGACGGCGTGTTCGTGCTCGTGGGAACCGAGGTCAGTCCGAGGCAGGGCCACTACCTCGCCTTCGGCGTCGACGAGGAGATCCCGCACGCCGGGCGCTCGGCGCTCGACATCGCCGAGGCCGTGCGGCGCGCGGGAGGGATCGGCTTCGCCGCCCACCCCTTCTCGTGCGGCGGCCGCATGCTCGTTCCCGCGCTCGCGCGCGGCATCGTGCGCCCGCACGGCTGGCCGGCGCTCGACGACCCGCGCGGCTGCGACGGGATCGAGCTGTGGAGCCTGACGACGGACGCCGCGGAGGGCTGGCGCACGCCGGCCGAGGCGGCGCGGTGGATCCGCGACCCGCAGGCGGCCATCGCCGCCGGGCCGCCCGCGCACCACCTGCGCCGCTGGGACGGGCTCTGCGCGCGCCGGCGCGTCCCGGCGATCGGGGGGCTCGACGGGCACGCGCCGGGCGTTCGTGTGCGCGGCCGCGTCCGCTCGCCGCTGTCGCACCGACGCACGTTCGACCTCCTGCGCACCCACCTGCTCTGCGAGCGTCCGCTGAGCGGCGAGCCGGAGGCCGACGCGCGCACGCTGCTGGACGCGCTCGCCGCGGGCGCCGCGTGGCTGGCGTGCCCGTGCGTCGCGCCCGCCGCCGGGTCGCGCCTGTGGGCCGAGGGCCCGGACGGCGGCGTCGTGCCGATGGGCGGCGAGGCGCCCGCCGGCCGCGCGGTGCTCCGCGTGCGGCTCCCCCGAGAAGCCGATGTCCGTGTGCTCCGCAACGGGGCCGCGGTGCGCGAGGCGCGCGCCGCGGCGCTCGACGTCGACATCGCGGAGCCCGGTGCCTACCGCGTCGAGGCGCGCATTACCGGACGGTTATGGCTTCTGTCCAATCCCGTCTACCTGCGCTGAACGGACGGGCGTACGCTTGGCCGGTGAGCGGCCCGGTACACCACCGTTTCGCCGAACCGAGCACGCCCGGGTGGGTCGCCGGCACGAAGCGGGTGTGCGCCCTGATCTTCCTGCGCGACTGGCATCCGGTGCTCCGCGACCCGCTGGATCTGGTGCGCCTGAGCTTCCCGGTCGGCGCGCTGATCTTCGCCCTCCAGGGCGACTGGGACGCGGCCGTGCGGCTCTTCCTGCCGGGCGTGGCCGTCTTCGCCGTGCGGGCGCTCGACGTCCCGCGGGCCGTCGACTGGGCCTTCGGCGCCGCCATGATCTTCCAGGGGTGGGGGAACGCGCTTCACCTGTTCGAGCACTTCTGGTGGTACGACAACCTCGTCCACATCACCCTCCCGATGAGCCTCGCGCCGATCCTGTACATCGGGTTCGCCCGGCTGGACGTCGTGCCCGACCCGTCCGAGCGCACCGGGAGCAACTCGGAGCTGCTGGGGATGGCGCTCATCACCGGCTGCCTCGGGGTGACCGCCGCCGCCTTCTACGAGATCTACGAATGGGTGGTCGACCACTGGTTCGGCCAGCACCTGTTCATCGGCGAGACCGACACCATCACCGATCTCGCCGACGGCTTCCTCGGGGCCGGGCTCGGCGGCCTGTTCATCGCCGCGTGGGCGCTCACGCGCTACACGAGCCGCCGCCTTCCGCACCGCTTCGCGCGCAAGCTCGTCAGCGACGACCGCTGATTGGCGCGCGCGAGGCTGCGCGCCGCGGCGTTCGGTGGAGCTCAGTTGTAGAGGTGCCGCAGCGTGCCGAGGTGCGCTGCGGCGAGGCTGCGGCGCGGGTCCTCGAACGCCAGGCGGCCCAGAAGACGCTTCCACGCCGGAAGATCGTCGTTGCCGGACGGCGACTGAACCCAGGCCCACAGTGCGTCGTCGTCCTCGGCCGTCATGACCGCCTGCCGCAGCCACCGGTCGAGCTCCTCGCGCTCGCGGACCACGCCGGGCGCCTCCGAGTGCGGAAGGAGCGGGCCGCCATAGGCCTCGGCCGCCTCGCGCACCGCGCCGCGTGCGAGCAGGCCCGCGATCCGCGCCACGTCGGACTCGACATCCACCGCGAGGCGGTAGGGGTCGGTGTCGATATAGCGACCGAGCACCTTGCGCAGGCGATGCATCTGGACGCGGACGGTCACAGGCTGGCCCGCGTCCCCGTACAGGTCGGCGGCGAGCTGTTCGGTGGCCATCCCGTCCCGGTGCGTCGTCAACAGCGCGAGCATCTCGGCCTGGCGGCGGCCCAGATGCACCGGTCGGCCGTCGAGGGTGACATCGGCCCGGTCGCGGCCGAGCATGCAGAGCTTGAGGACCGGGCACCGCGCGGCCGCGTGCCCCACGTCGCGAGGGCGCACGACGAAGGCTCCGTCGCGACCGACGGGCTCGGCGAACGCGGGGACGCCCGAGGGGAGCACCAGCTCGCCGCCCCCCGGCGGCAGGATCAGGCGCGCGGCGCCCGTCCAACCGTCGGCGTCGCCGGCGATGACCCGGCCGGTCGGGGTGACCAGTGCGCGCCGGCCGCCGGCGGCGAGCCGGTCGGCATGTTGGGATCTCAGCCGGTTGTCGCGCTCGGCCATCGCGATGCGCAGGTGCGCCTCGACCGCCTGCGCGGTCGCCATCGCGCACGCGAGGCTGTGCGGGTGCACCGTGCCCATCCGGCCGGTCAGGTCGATGACGCCGAGCTGAGTGTCGGTGTCGGGGTCATGGACCGGCGCCGCGGCGCACGTCCATTGCTGGACGACCTCGTTGAAGTGCTCGGCGGCGAAGACCTGGACCGCATGATCGACCACGAGGGCGGTGCCGACCGCGTTCGTGCCGGCGTCCCGTTCTCCCCAGGCCGCGCCCTCGGTGAAGTTCATCGCGTCGGCCGCGTCGAGCCGAGTGCGCGGCCTGCCCTCGACCCAGAGCAGAAGCCCTGACGCGTCGCTGACGACGATCAGGTGCTCGGACGCCTCGGCCACCGGGCCCAGGCAGCTGCGGATCAACGGCGCGACGGCCGCCAGGGGGTGAACGTCCCAGCGGGCGCTCGCCTCTTCGCCGTCGGTGATCACCGGGGCGACGCGCGACGCCGACGGGTCGACGCCGGCCGCGTGCGAGCGCTGCCACGAGTGCGCGATCGGCATCCGAATCGCCCCGACGTCTCCCTCGACGACAAATCGCTCCCACGCCTGCCGAAGCTCGCGCGCGCGCTCCGCCGGGAGCGTCGCCGTGTCAATCGAAAGCCAGGGATTGTCCGCCACTCAGGTTCCTCCCTCGGCAGACCGTATCCGCGCGCGGCCCGTTCGGCCACCCATCCGCGAGAAACGCAAATGGAACGCGCACGCGGATACAAGCCCTTGACGGACGGTGGTCGCCGTCCGCGAGGGGAGCGACACCTGCTCCGCCCAGCCGCGACACGCGCGAGCGGACGACGTCCGTCGGCCGGGCGCGCCGCGGCCCATCCACCGATCCCAGGAGCTGACAATGGGCGAGACCCACAACATCCGCCTCGAGCCCGTCGGAATCGACTTCGACGTCGACGAGGACGAGACGATCCTCGACGGCGCCTTTCGCCAGGGGCTGATGCTGATGCACGGTTGCAAGGAAGGCCAGTGCGCCGCCTGCAAGTCCTTCGTGATCGACGGTGACGTCGACCTCGACCGCTACTCCACCTTCGCGCTGCCCGACTACGAGCGGGACGAGGGCTGGACGCTTCTGTGTAAGGCCCACGCGGTGTGCGACCTGGAGATCGAACTCATCAACTACGACGAGGAGGTCCTGCAAAGCGGGATCGCCCTCCGGACCCTCAAGACCCGCGTCGAGGCGATCGACGAGCTCACGCACGACATCCGGCGCCTCGTGTTGGCGCTCGACGCCGGCGACCCGTTCGGCTTCCACCCCGGCCAGTACGTCGACATCCGGGTCCCGGGCAGCGACGCGTACCGCTCGTTCTCGATGGCCAGCACACCGGACGAGGCCGGCCGCCTGGAGTTCATGATCAAGCTCTATCCCGGAGGCCGCTTCTCCGGCCTGCTCGAGAACGGTGGCATCGACGTCGGCGACGAGCTCGAGATCCGGGGGCCGTACGGCCTGTTCACGCTGCGTGAGGCGTCCGATCGGCCGCTGCTGTTCATCGGCGGCGGCGCGGGGATGGCACCGATCCTCTCGCTGCTGCGCGCGATGGCCGAGCGCGGCCTTCGGCGACCGGTCGCCTACTACTACGGGGCCCGCACCGAGCAGGACCTGTTCCACCTCGATGAGATCGCGTCGCTCGGTGACATGCTCGCCGACTTCCGCTTCGTGCCGGCGCTTTCGGAACCCGACGAGCACAGCGCGCTCGATCGCGAGACCGGCCTGATCACCGACGTCGTCGCGCGCGGCGAGGCGAGGCTGGGCGACGTCGACGCATACCTCTGCGGGCCGCCGCCGATGGTCGACGCCGCGATCGACCTGCTGACCGCGAGCGGCGTCCCCGAGCAGCAGATCTTCTTCGACCGGTTCACGACCACGGCTGACGCTGAGGAGACCAGTCGCGCATGAGCGCCGTACCGAACGACGTGGTCCGAGCACGTCGCCTTGGGGGACAATCACGGGAGCGAAAGGAGCGCGTCGACGTGACCAGGCCGCCACATGTGCCGGAGCCGCCGACCGAGCTGGAGGAGTTCTTCGAGCTCTCGATCGACCCGCTGTCCATCATCGGCTTCGACGGCGGGTTCAAGCGCGTCAACGATGCGTTCGTCCGCCTGTTGGGGTACACGAACCGGGAGCTCTTCTCGCGATCCGCGCTGGACATCCTCCATCCGGATGACGTCGAGCCGGCGCGCGCGGCGCTGGCCGAGCTGGCGGAGGGTGACGATGTGGTTCGGTTCGAGGCCCGCGTCATATGCGCCGACGGCGCGGTGCGGTGGCTCGAGTGGAGCACGCGGTCGATGCGCGAGCGCGGTGTCGTGTACAGCGTCGGGCGGGACACGACCGAGCGCCGGCGCGGCGAGGCCGAGTTGCGCGAGGCGCAGCGGCTGCTCGAGACGAGTCGCGATGAGCTGTTCGTGCTGGCGGCCGAGCAGGCGGCGCTCCGGCGGGTGGCGACGCTCGTCGCTCAGGACGTCCCGTCGAGGGAGCTGTTCGGCGCGGTCGCGGCCGAGGTCGGCGTTCTGCTCGGTGCCGACCTCGGCGGGATGATCCGCTACGAGGAGGACGGGACGGTCGCCGCCGTGGCGACGTGGGCGGCCGTCGGCGAGCACCCACCGATGCCGGAGCGCTGGCAGATTCAGCCAGGTGACCCGGCGTGGCTGGTTCTCGAGAACCGTGCGGCGATCCGAGTGGAGGACTGGGCGAGCGTTCCTGGGCCGTTCGCGGACGCCGTCCGCAACGACTTCGGCGTGAGCTCGTCGGTCGGGTGCGCGATCGTGGTCGAGGGCCGAGTGTGGGGCGCCCTGGCCGTCCACTCCAAGCAAAGCCGCCCGCTGCCGCCGGATACCGAGTCGCGTATCGCGCAGTTCACCGACCTGATCGGCACCGCGATCGCCAACGCGGAGGCGCGCGAGAGGGCGAACCGTCTCCGCGACGAGCAGGCGGCCCTACGGCGCGTGGCGACCCTCGTCGCGCGCGGGACCGGGCCGGAGTCGGTCTTCCGCGCGGTGGCCGACGAGGTGGGGGCGCTCATGGGCTGCGACACGGCCGCGATCGTCCGGTTCGAGGCGGACGGGTGGGCGACGGTGATGGGCGCGCACCGGTCCCGGCGGGTCCCCGGCGCGCGCTTTCAGCCCGAGGCCGGGTACGTGGTCGCGTCCGTGCAGAGCACGGGGCGCGCCGCGCGCTTCGACACCGACGATCCGGCCGCCGCGGGCATGCCCGACGCCGTGCGGGCCGAGGGGATCCGCTCGGGCATCGCCGCGCCCATCCTCGTCGACGGCGACCTGTGGGGAACCATCACGGTCGCCTCGCTGCACCGGTCGCTTCCGGTCAGCACCGAGCGGCGGCTGGCCGACTTCACCGAGCTGGTCGCCACCGCGATCTCCAACAGCGAGGCGCAGGCCGAGATCGCCCGCCTGGCGCAGGAGCAGGCTGCCCTGCGGCGCGTGGCCACGCTGGTCGCACAAGGCACGCCGTCGGACGCGCTCTTCCGTGCCGTGTGCGACGAGGTCGGCGCCGTCGTCGGGGCGGAGGTCTCCGCCGTGGTCCGCTTCGAGGCCGACGGCACGGTGGCGCTCATGGGAACCAACGCCGACCGGCACGCGGTGGGGACGCGCCTCGAGCTCGATCCGGACTACATCGTCGCCCAGGTCCACCGGACCGGGCGGGCCGCGCGATTCGACACGGACGACCCGGCGGCCCCGGGCACGCCCGAGCTCGCCCGGGAGGAGGGGGTCCGCTCAGGGCTCGCGAGCCCGATCGTCGTCGCGGGCGAGCTCTGGGGCGCGATCAGCGCCGGCTCGCGCGAGCGCCGGCTCGCGGCCGGGATGGAGCGCCGGCTCGCCGACTTCACGGAGTTGGTGGCGACCGCGATCTCGAACACGCAGGCGCGCGCCGAGGTCGAGCGGCTGGCCGCCGAGCAGGCCGCGCTGCGGCGCGTCGCGACGCTGGTGGCGCGCGGCGCGGAGCCGGCGGCGGTGTTCGACGCGGTGGCGGCGGAGATGGAGGGGCTGCTCGGCGCCGACCAGGTATCGCTCGGCCGCTACGAGCCCGGGGACGAGGTCACCGTCGTCGCCGATCGCGGGAAGGGCGCGTCGCATCTGCAGCTCGGATCGCGGTTCCGCCTGCCGGATCAGAGCGCGACCACGACGGTGCGGAGGACCGGACGCCCGGCCCGGATCGAGGACTACGCGTGGGCGGAGGGCCCGATCGCGGCGATCGTGCGCGTGAACGGCCTCCGTGTGACGGTCGGGGCGCCGATCGTCGTCGACGGAGCGCTGTGGGGGGCGATCACGGCCAGCTGGGCCCGCGCGGGGCCGCCGCCCGACGACACGGAGGGTCGCATGGCCCGCTTCGCCGAGCTGCTCGACACCGCGATCGCCAACGCCGACAGCCGCGATCAGCTGGCGGCGTCCCGGGCCCGCCTGCTCACGGCAGGAGACGAAGCCCGGCGGCGGGTGGTGCGCGACCTGCACGACGGCGCCCAGCAGGGGCTGGTGCACACCATCGTGGCGCTGAAGCTCGCGCAACGCGCGTTGCGCGAGCGCGACGATCGGGCGGACTCGCTGGTCGCCGAGGCGCTGTCGCATGCCGAGAAGGGCAATGTGGACCTGCGCGAGCTGGCACACGGGATCCTGCCGGCGGTCCTGACGCGCGGCGGCCTTCGGGCCGCGGTGCGGGCCTTGACGTCGCGGCTGGATCTCCCGGTCGAGCTCGACGTGACGGGGGAGCGGGTCCGGGCCGACGTCGAGGCCAGCGCGTACTTCGTCGTGGCCGAGGCGCTCACGAATGTGACGAAGCACGCGGATGCCCGGCGGACCGGCGTCCGGGCTTCCGTCGTCGCGGGCGCCCTCCGGGTGGAGATCGTCGACGACGGGGCCGGTGGCGCGGATCCGAGCGGCCACGGCCTCGTCGGGATCGCCGACCGGGTCACGGCGCTCGGGGGGCGACTCGACGTCGAGAGCCCGTCTGCCGGCGGCACACACGTCACCGCGACGTTCCCGCTCCGCGTCGAGGCGTAGGCGAACCGGAGGACCCGCCATCGACCGATGCGCAGGAGTGATGGCGGTCGCCCCGATCGGTATGCCGGATCGTCGTCCGCCCCCGGAGATCGGGGCATCGCACATCGACGACAGACGCCGGGTCGGCGCTCCGCTCCGATGACCGAGGCGGCCTCATCGACGTCCGCCGGTCGGCGCCTGTCGCGATCGACGAAGCGGCTGACGCTGGTCGCGACGATCCTGGGCTCGAGCATCGCGATCCTCGACGGCAGCGTCGTCAGCGTCGCCCTGCCCTCGATCGAGCGAAGCCTCGGAGGAGGGCTGGCGGGCCAGCAATGGGTCAGCAATGCCTACCTGCTCACGCTCGGCTCGTTCATCCTCCTCGGCGGGTCGCTGGGGGACATCTTCGGCGAGCGGCGGGTGTTCGCGCTCGGGGTGGCCGGGTTCGGCGTCACGTCGCTGCTGTGCGCGATCGCTCCGTCGATCGGGACGCTGATCGCCTTCCGGGCCCTGCAGGGGCTTGCGGGCGCGCTCCTCACCCCGAGCTCGCTCGCCGTCATCATCGCCACCTTCCCCCCGACGGAGCGCGGTCCCGCGATCGGGGCCTGGACGGCGTGGGGGACGATCGCCGGGGCGCTGGGCCCCTTGATCGCCGGATTGATCCTGAACGTCGCGACGTGGCGATGGGTCTTCGTCATCAACGTGCCGCTCGTGCTCGCCTGCCTGTGGCTGATCCGCAAGGCCGTTCCCGCGACGGCGCCGACGGGACCGCGCCGCCGGGTCGACGTCATCGGAGCGCTCCTCTGCGTGCTCGGCCTCGGTGGTGTGGTGTTCGCGCTGATCGAGCAGCCCGGCCTCGGCTGGTCGAGCCCGGCGGTGAGCGGCTCGCTGGCGGCCGGGGTGGTGCTCTTCGCCGCCTTCCTGGTCTTCGAGTCGCGCGCGAAGGACCCGATGCTGAGGCTCGACCTGTTCAGGAGCCGGAACTTCGCGGTCGGCAACCTCGAGACGCTGGCGCTGTACGGCGGGCTCTCGGCGCTGTTCTTCTTCCTGACGCTCTACCTGCAGCAGGTGGCCGGCTACTCGCCGCTCGAGAGCGGGCTGGCGCTGCTTCCGGAGAGCCTCGTGATGTTCGCGCTCTCCTCGCGCTTCGGCGCGCTCGCCGATCGCCTCGGCCCGCGCCTGTTCATGGGCGGCGGCCCGCTCATCGCCGGTGCCGGCATGCTCATGCTGCTCGGCGTCGGAGTGCACGTGAGCTACGTGGCGGAGGTCCTCCCGGCCATCCTGGTGTTCTCGCTCGGGCTGTCGATGACGGTGGCGCCGCTCACCGCGGCGATCCTCGCCGGCGTCAGCGAGGACGAGGCCGGCATCGGCTCGGCGATCAACAACGCGGTGGCCCGCGTCTCCGGGTTGATCGCGACCGTGGCGATCGGCGCGCTCGTGGCGGCGCAGTTCAGCTCGTCGCTCGATCGCCACCTCTCGGGCGTGCCGCTGACCCCGCGCGGCCGCGCGGCTGTGGGAGAAGCCAAGCAGATCACCTTCGGCCGGCCCTCGGTCGCCGGCGTCCCGCCGCGCCAGGCGCGCGCGATCGTCGCCGCCTCCGAGGAGGCCTCGGTCGACGCCTTCCGCTGGGCGATCGGGATCGCCGGTCTGCTCGTGATCGGCGGCGGAGTGATCGGAGCCGTCGGAATCCGCGACCCGCGCCGCGCCGTCGCGGCCAGGCACTGCTCGGGCGGGCAGCTCGCGGGCGCCCCGCTGGACGCGGCCGGGGTCCATGCCCCGGCGCACGCGTGAGCCCGGCGGCGAGAATGTGTCCGCCTTCGAACGGAGCGGGAGGATGACCGGATGGCTGTGAGGCTTGTCGGGCTCGGGGGCTCGCTTCGAGCGTCCTCGCGGAGCCGGGCGGCGCTCGCCGTAGCGCTCGACGGCGCGGCCGCGGCCGGAGCGACGATCGAGCTCCTCGACCTTCGGCAGTTGGCGCTGCCGATGTTCAACCCCGAGCACGAGGCCGACGCCCCCCTCGCCGCGCGGGCGATGATCGAGACCTGTTACGCGGCGGACGGGATGCTGTGGAGCAGCCCGATGTACAACGGGTCCGTCTCGGGGTCGTTCAAGAACGCCATCGACTGGCTGCACCTGCTCGGGTCGCGCGATCCGGCATATCTTCACGACAAGGTCGTCGGCCTGATCAGCGCCGCGGGCGGCATCCAGGGCCTTCAGGTCATCAACACCATGGACTTCTCGGTGCGCTCGCTCCGGGCCTGGGCGGTGCCCTACGCGGTCCCGGTGTCGGGAGCCACCGCGACGTTCGGCGACTCCGGCGCCGTCGCCGACGACCTGATCGAGTCGCAGTTGCGCGCCCTCGGCGCGGAGGTGGTGCGCGTCGCCGAGCGCTTCGCCCGAGACCCCGCGCTGCACCGTCCGGCCGAATGCCAGCGCGCGGCCGAGCGCGTCGCCGGCGCCGGCTGACGACCGAGCAGCGTCGTAGTCGCCGCGCGCCTGGACGCAACGATCACCCGATCGAGGCGGGTGTGGGCCGGGCCGGCCCACACCCGCGTCCCGGTCAGAGTGCCTCGATGACCTTGATCTCGTTCGTGACGCCGGTCACCCCGTAGAGGGCGGTGACGTCGTCGAACGCGAGGTCGCTCTGGAACTGGAACTCGACGTCGCCCTTGAGGGTGAGCCAGCCGTCGTCGACGCGGACGTCGAGCGCGTCGCCGGGGATGAGGGAGTCCCAGATCAGGCGTTGCAGCGCGGCGCCGCGGATCTCGGCGTCCTCGCGGCGGTCGTCGTTGAGGAGGCGGACGCTGAGCTCGTCGTAGACGTCGGCGACGCCGTTGACGCGCCGCGCGTCGGTGACCGCCGCGCGCTTCTGGGCGAAGCTGCCGACGGTGCCGCGCAGGGTGACGCTGGTGCCGAACGCGTCGACGTCGACGGCGATCTCGCCGGCGGCGGGGAGGCGGGGATCGCCGGCGAGGACGGCGCGGACGTCGTCGATGACGCTGTCGTCGATGGTGGCCATGGGTGAGGCTCTCCTGAGGTCGTGCCGCGAAGCGGCGGGGACGGAATGGACAAGCCCGGGCGGCTGTGCCTCCCGAGCTTGTCCCCGAAGCCTCGGCGGACCTTGGGGCGGGCGAAGACCTGTCGCACGACCGCGCGATAGGCCCGCGCTATGGCCGCGCCGCGCCCGTCACCCGGCGGCGTCGCCGGATGACGAGCTCCGGCGCGATCCGCGCCCGCCGCCGCGAGAGCGCTCGCGGCGAGCACGGCGGCGGCGATCGCGAGCGGGAGCACGAGGTCGACGCCGGTCACGAGCAGGGCGCCGATGAGCGCGCCGGCGAACATCGCCGTGACGGCGACGAGCCGGCGGGCGGGATGACCTCCGGCTCCGCCGGCGAGCCGGGAGTCGGCCGCGACCCCGGTGAGCGTGAGCGTCAGGACGGTGGTCGTGAGGTCGGGGACGGCGAGTCGCCGCGCGGTCGCGTTCTGGATCCCCATCGCGATCGCCAGCGGGACGATGAGGGCGTAGCTGTGGTCCTGGGCGACCGGGTGGCCGAACGTCGCGGCGAGAAGCGTTGCGAGCAGCACCAGCAGCGCCGCGATCGTCGTCGCCGTGCGGAGGTGCGGCCCGCGCTGCCCGCCGTGGCGGACGGCGATGCGACCGCCGGCGAGCGCTCCGAGCAGGAACGCGCCCAGCGCGGCCAGGGAGGCCGGCACCGACAGTCCCGGCGCACCGGCCAGCGCGAAGCCGAGGAACACGACGTTGCCGGTCATGTTGGCGACGAAGACGTGGCCGAGCGCGAGGTAGCTGACCGCGTCGACCAGGCCGGTGACCACGGTCAGTCCGACCAGCAGGGCCGGCAGCCGGCCGTGGCCGCTGCCGGCCCAGGGCCAGCCGGCTCGCGCCGCGCGACCGAGGCGGGCGGCGAGATGGACGGGCGGGCCGTCGGGCTGCGCGCCGCCGACGAGGGCCAGCAGGCGAGGGCGCTGCTCAGCCATGGCGCGCCGCCCCGGCGTCGCTCCGTGAGCCCGCGCGGGCGGAGCCGCCGGTCCGAGCCGTCGTCGCGAGGACGTCGTGCAGGGCTGCGAGGTCGCGGTGCGTGTAGCCGAGGCCGCGGGCCTCGGTCAGGACGTCGTCGGCGACGGCGGCGGACGGGAGCGGGACCCGGAGATCGGCCGCGGTCCGGCGCGCGAGGCGGATGTCCTTCTGCATCAGCTCCACGTCGAACCATGCGTGGTCGGGGAGGTGGAGGAGCAGCGGCGTCCGCGCCTTGAGCATCGGCGAGCCGATCGAGCTCGTGCTCATGACCTCGGCGGCGAGGTCCGGGTCGACCCCGGCGCGTTCGGCGAGCAGCAGCCCTTCGCTGAAGGCCAGCGTCTGCACCGCGAG
>Ga0105243_10003301_pt1 | contig 13099 bp, 19 predicted proteins | sample KBSM34metaG_FD_81525 | JGI IMG/M metagenome (GOLD analysis project Ga0105243, IMG submission 81525) | Miscanthus rhizosphere microbial communities from Kellogg Biological Station, Michigan, USA - KBS M3-4 metaG | ecosystem: Host-associated > Plants > Roots > Rhizosphere > Soil | place...
GCATTATTTTTGGTGTCTACCCAAGCATACCGGGCGTCGAGACTTGATCCAATCGTGGCCTTGCGTTTTGAGTAGCCAGGAAAATCGGGACTCGCCCACTTCAGTTCGGCGCCATGCCCTTATCATTGAGCTCTTGGATCGCCGTCTCGTTTTTCGATAAATGCGTCAATCCCATGCCGCGAAGGACGTTTGGTGCCTTGGTGAATTGGACGTTTTCATAACTGACAATCTCGATCCGGTTGCCCCATGGATCGCGGAAGTCAAGAAAAGGGCCGGGCAGGGGTTCGATTCCCGCTTCAGCCAGCGCTTTGTGGACCGCATCCTTGTCGTCGACCACAAGTCCGAAATGGCGCCCGTCGTCTGCAGGTTGGGTACGACCTTTCTGAACCGCCAGGAATTGATCGCCCAGATCGATAAAGGCGGAAGTAGCGCTCTTGCCCCGCAGTTCAAAGTCGAACAATCGACGATAGAAGGCCAGAGCCTCGCCGATGTCACCGACTTCGAGCGCTACGTGGTTGAGACCAACCGCACGCGCTTTTTTTGCATTATCCATGGTACTTTCCTTGGCTCACCCGACGAGAAGAGGTGTGGCACCGATTAGTGCGCGGTCGTCGACCTGCCGCACGATGAAGTCCGCAACGTCGGCCCGACTGATGAGTCCAAAGCGCCAGTCATGAGCCGCCGTCAGTATGCGGTAACGGCCAATTACTGGGCGATTTGTCAGCAGTCCTGGACGCACGATGGTCCAATCGAGTCCCGAGGATCTAACGATCCACTCCTGCACGTCCTTGTCGTCATAGACGCGGCTTCAAGAAGAGCGGAAAGACCACTGCGTCGTAAAGAAGACCACCATGACCGCGACTGTCGCCTGCACCGAGGCCGGTTACTGCGATCAACCGCTTCACGCCCGTAGCCTTCATCGCGTCGACTAGGATGCGGGTTGATTGCGAAAATAGCGTTGTGCGCTCGAAGATAGACCGAGGCGCGATATCAACACCGAGCGTTTGGACGACCACGTCTACGCCTTGGAGGGCGCTCCGGATCGTGCTGCTATCGAGTGCGTTCCCGGGCACCTTCTCCAGCCCCGGATTTTGAATGGGTATAATCCAGGCCGAACGCGCCAGGGCGCGAACGCTGTGACCGGCGGCAAGGGCGGCCTTCACTGTTTCCCGTCCGATGCCACGGCTGGCCCCTATAATGAGAAGCTTGGCCATGTTCTTCCTAGTCATATTTGTTTTCGATCCAATGTTGGCAAGCAGGGCACTTGCCGAGAGCGCTGGCTGACCAAGCGGAAGTCGCTTGGGACACTCTATGACTAGGTCGAGATGATTAGGTCGAGGCAGGCGGGAGCTCGCGGAGCGCAAGTTCGAGACTTTTGACGAGTTCCGCCATGAATGTGAAATCGAGAGTATCGATCGTGTCACTGGGGAGGTGATAGTTGGGATTCCGGAAGAAGGCGGTATCCGTGACCATAAGTGCTGGCAGACCAGCGTCCCAGAAAGAGGCATGGTCGCTCAAACGCGTTTCCGGCAAAATTCGCCCATTGAAAGGAAGATAAAGCGACTCGACCGGTAGCTCTGTGTTCTTGCGGAAGCCTCGCAGAACCGCACGTCCGAAGCGCCATGACCGCCAATTTGCGATGATTCCTATAAAGTTTCCTTCTGCAGGATAACCAGGCCAACGAGCGAGATATGGATAATGCTGCCGCGGTGCCGTGAAGCCGACCATCTCTAAGATAATGGCACCGAGCACGTGGTCACCGCTGGTCTGGCAGCTTCGAACAAACATCCGGCTGCCTTGATGACCCGTCAAATAGGCGGGCGGCTCTTCAAGCGTGAAGGCACCGAAGAGAACCTGGGCCTTAATGCGCTCATGCCGTAAGCGTCTGGCCAATTCGAGCATCACGGCGACAGCGCTCGCATTGTCGTCTGCACCCGGAGTGCCGGGGACGGTGTCGTAATGAGCGCCGACCACGTAGTATGCCGAGGCTTCGGTGTCTACAGGAAGCGTTCCAAGGACATTCGTCACTCGGTGGTCATAGTATTGGTAGTCCTGCCTTGTCACAGAGAGGCCGGCCTCCTCGAAGACTGAATGGATGTAGTCGGCGGCGAGAACTAAGCTGTTGCCATCTACCGTCGTACGAGGACCAATGTCGATCGCGAGAGCGCTGACATGTTCGCGCAAAGCGTCGCGAAGGATTTCTAGCTCATTATCTATCAAGTAGATTCCTTGCGTCGCCGCGGAAAAAACTGACGGTCGCGGAGGTCGCTCAGCTTAATAACATCGGCCGCCGACCGTCTTTTGTTGGAGCGCATGCCGCCTTGTAGGCGACAGCACTGATTATGATCGATTGCGAATCTATGTCGAGGAACTGATTCCAGCGCGCGCGGGCTTTTAGGGCCACCTCCGCCGAGAGCCGCCGCGAAAGGCGAGCGGGTCCTCAAAATCGCAGCGTCCTTATGGCGGCTGGGTTGGACTCCTAGTTACGCTTAGACGATCCAGTCTGCCGCCCATAATCATCCGCAGTCGAAGGGCCATAACCCCGGCTAAAATGCCGGGGTTGAGGAGAAAGGATTTCACCGCCAATGAGGATTGGCGAAAGGGCAAGTGCCACCCAACGCGTCTGGATGCCCAAAATCAGAAATATGCCACCAACTACCTCGGCAAGAAAAGTTGCGTAGGCAAGCCAACTTGGCAGTCCGATCAAATTGAAGAAGTCGGATGTGCCGGACAATGTCAGCGTTAGAAGCATATAAATGACGCTGTGCGCTAGAAACATCGTACCGAGAGAAAGCCTCAGGAGAAGCACGCCATATGATCTCAGGCGATCGTCGGTCATGGTGCGAACTCCAGTACTCTGCGCTTTTCTGTGGTGGCGGCTGCAGGCCAGTTTGCCTTCTTTCAGCGGAGTCGGATTTTAAGTCTGGCTGCCGGTTAGCTACCAAATTTCTCGTTATTTGGTTCAACGAATCGAGCTGAGCTCTTCTGAGCCTTTAAACTTTCAGATCGAAAGAGGCGCCCGTCGATGAGTGATGTCGACAATCAGTTAGAAAAACTTCAGGCCAAATTGGCTGCAAAGACTCGAGAGATCGAGATGCTTGTAGCAGAGGAACGGCATTTGGGCGATCCAAAAGCCATGCAAACCAGCGACTACACTCGGATACGGAGCTATGTTGAGGAGCTGATCTACGAGTGGCAGGAAGCGGTCGTTCGTGGTGCGGAGCCTAATGCTGACACGGCACTCAACAGACTTATCGCTGAGCGCGAGGAAATCGAGCAGCAAATTGTGGAGCTGCAAGTACGATGAAGAACAGTTCTCTTGCGACACTTGCCAGGCGAGATAGTCGGCAGCCGCGCCCGTGGCAGCTGCTCCTTTCTGCTCTCAGCGGGCGCGCCGTTTAGTGGAACGTCCACGAGCTTTGGAGGTCCGCGCTTTCGAAGTGCGTCGCTTCGCTTGAGGAGACTTGCGGGCTGTTCTCGCCGTCGCAGCCTTTTTTCCAGGTCTGCGAGTCGTAGCGGCAGAACCAGTTCTCCGTGTGCCGGATCGCTGCCTGGCAGGAGATTTTCTCGTAGCTTTGCGACCTCCCGCAACAGGAGACCGTTTGCGACCAGCGGAACGCTTTGCCTTGCGCTGCGTGCTCGCGGCTCCCGTGGAGCTAGCCTTCTTCCTTCTAGAGCTCCGCTTGGCGGTGCGTGGCTTCCTCTGTTCGCCAGTGAGAGCACCAACGAACGACCCGACTGCGCTCTTTGCGACCTCAAGCGCAGCGTTCACATTTGCTTTGGCGGCGTCGCCGATCGCCTCTTGTGCACTGGATGTGAGAGTGGCCTCGTTCGCTTTATTACCTTCTGCCTCATTGTCCATTCTGTCCTCCTTTCAGTTTCTGTGAACGTCATACCGAGTCTGGGGAGGGGTCAAGGGCATGGCATCTAAAGCTGTGGAGGTCAGGGAACACTCCCATATCGTGCTATTTCACAAAAGCGACAATCCTCAAGAGCAGGACCGTGCCGGCTTGAAACTATCTTCCGTCCGCTCCACCACCGGATTGTAGAGGTTCCTTTCTCCGCTCGGGTAGGTGACAGCCATGACATTGACCACTTGCCCACCGCAGGAGAACATCACCTTCTCATAATAAATGTCATCACCGCGGTAGCCGCTCAAGACAAACCATGAGCGACCACGTGGCCGGTAGGTCACCTCGTCGTAGCCGCCGATATTTGTCATGAGCCAGCGCTTAAATTGATCAGGGGTGCGGCTTTCGCGATTGTTCCAAGCTCCAACCATGAATTTCGCTTCTGAGTTCGGCGACATGAAATAGTGGAAGGCCCGCTTTCCATCTCCCTCGATCTGGCTAAACAAGGCGCGCGGATATCAAAAGCGAAAGCCCAGGTCGCGGTCCTGCTCGTGTGACCAAGGGGTCGTTGCTGCGCTGGCTGCGACGGCGCAAAACGCGGCGGCCAAAAACGCACAAATTGAAACACGAATTTTTTTCATGCCTCTCTCCGCCAGACGACGGGACTGTAGCCCTTCGTCATCATCTCGACACTTGTTGTGGCGGCACAACCCTCCACGCATCACCGTGTTCCAAATGAGTACGCACCCTATGGAGGACTTAGCCTCTGGCGTGGGTTTCCCGTGCCTCACGAAGCGCTGAGAGTTGATTTAATTTTTCGAGTGTTGTCCGACAGCATTTGTTTGCGGGTACCTCATTCCCTAAAAATTCGACCTGGGGCGAGACCCTCATACGCTAGAGGAATAGTAAAGGCGCTGGGGCTCCCGAGGGAAGAAATGGGACTTCGCATTCTTGTGGCGGCATTCCGTTCGTACCTGCGCAACAGCGCCGGCAGAGGGTTGCGCTCGGTCTGACCATAGCGATTGTCATTCTGCTTCTTTGAGCGCGAAGACGACACGATCAAGCTTGGCCTGAACGTCTACCGGGGGGTTGAGACCAAACTCTCATGGAGAGGTCCGCGCTGGCACTTGGCGCCGAACGCATGCCGGTGTTCGACAGAGCGGAAAGCAGACATTGGCGACACAGACCTCAATGCCTGAAACGAGCCAATACCGACGTTATAATCCGGTCAAGGCGCTCGACCTCCGTGCCGGATAAATGATGGTGCCATCGGGCTGCGGAATTGCGCCAGGGGTAAGCCGCGCCTGATCGACATGGTTCGTGTTAAGAATGTGGAATACGTCTTCGCCAGCGCGAATAAGATAATCGGCAATGATCCACCGGTGGCACCTCCACCAAAACGGCTTCTGCACACATGACCGCAGTGCACCGATCATGCCCGCAATCCTTGAGCTGTCTCAGACCCTGATGGAACTCCTGCGTCATTGCGTAATCCGCGTAGTTTCGGAAACTGAGGTTGTCCCAGAAAAGGTTGGGCGAAACATCGACTCTCGACCGATTTCGCAATCCGCCAAGCGCAGCCACGTGGGCATACCCTATTTGAACCATAGCCAACTCTTCGGCCAATGTTTCTCGGTTGAATTGCGGGTTGGTGCGTGAGCGCGGTATGTGGCGAACATCAACCACGAACTCAATTTGTGACGCTTGAAACAGGTCCACGAATTGAGACACGGTGCGCGTGGAATGTCCGATAGTGAAGAAGGGATAGGCCATCTCGCGTTGCGATCTCGATCGGAATAAAAAAGGGGCCCACCTTTTACGGGGGCCCTCGGACACCTGCTTTCGCAACCTTGGGGGGCGGCGCATGAAGGATGATTGTTCGTTACAGAGGTTAACACGGACAGCTCAGGGCTTTGGCAAATCTTTTGCCGCACCTCGGAAAAGACGCCCAGTTGCAGGTTTTCCAACTTTGTAGAGGGACAACAGTAGCCGATCGGTTGCTCTTGCTTCGCCTAAGATCGCGTGGCCAATATGAGGTTGCGAGACACACACCGGGGGGCTGTTCTTGCAACACACACGCATCCTTTGTAGCGCGACGCTCGCCGCGGCAGCGGCCATTGCGCTGCCCACGCACGCTCTAGCCGAATTCCAAATCCAGGAAGCGACCATTGAGAAAGGCGAGACCGAATTCGAATATCGAGGCGCCTATCATTGGGGAGTGCCCGAAGTTACCCAAAACAACGAGAATGCAAACGACCTCGTCCAGAGTCATGAGTTCGAACTGCAACACAGCTTCACCAATTGGTTCCTTTTGCAATTAACCGTCGGTTTGGAGCAGCCTCTGCACGAGGATTTAGAGGCCAGCAGTGTGGAGTTCGAACCCGAGTTCGCCTTGATCAAGCGAAAGGATGACGGCATCGCTCTGTCCTTCCAGGGTGGCTATGCGAAGTCCACTAATGGTGAACCCGACACATTCGGCTTTGGACCCATCATGGAACTAGCGAACAAAAACCTGTTGATCACGCTCAACCCTCTTTTCACAGGTCAGGCCGGCCCAAACCGGGAGACAGATGATCTTGGTTTCGAATATGGCTGGCGCGCTGAATATGATTTCGCCAAGCATTGGGGCATGGGCGTCGAAATGTTCGGCGAGATCGAGGACCTTTCCCATGCGGGCTCGTTCAACCAGCAGAACCACAGCATCGGCCCGACCCTGTTCTGGAAGCCCGGGAAGAAGGAAGAGGAGGGTGAGGAGGAGGAGGCCAAGGGAGATAACGACAATGAGAAGGCGTCCGGCCCTTCGGAGATGCAATTGTCGTTCAATATTGGCTTGCAATTCGGTCTGACGGACGCGACGTCCGACACGGCGCTAAAATTCCAGGGATCGCTTTCGTTCTAGACGCAGGAAAGCTTCAGTTTCCGCATCAGGGATGATGCCCCGGGGCGTCTGCGGTCCAGGTCGATTCGTCCGGTATAGATGGTCGCGATGCGGGTCTTACGCCTTTGACCACTTCCGCATGAGACGTTGCAAGGCGAGTAACCGAAATTGGACCTGCAAGGGCTTGGTGGGAAAAAATCCCGCCAGCCGTAAGACATTCTCTCGTGTGATCTGTGGTGGTTTGCTGGACTCTGGCGACGCGGCAACTACGGGCGAAAGGTCGATATTCCTGTTACGCAGATTGGCGAAAGTGACGCCAAGCTGCATAGGCGAGTTTGCCGCCTGAAAGGCGGGGGCAACTGGGGCGGCCACGTTCTCCGTTTTGTGGTGGTAGCCCCGGTCACGGTGAGATTGTCGCCGATGGTCACGTTTCTGGTCGAATTGCTGATGGTGCTTTGCAGGTCGGAGATGCTGGTGACGACAAGATTGTTGCTGATGGTCACGTTTCCGGTCGAATTGCTGATAGCGCCTTGCGGGTCGGAGGTGCCACCTACGGTCAGAAGGTTTCCTCCCAAGGCGGTTAGCCACACCTCGCACCAATCCGATCAAGATATACCAACGGTGCAAGCGAGTCGGAGGCAAAAAGCGGCCAACGTCATTCCTCGTATGCTAGATCGATGAATCGAGCGGCCGCTTGTGCGGAACAATCACTGTCAGCGCCTTGGGATGGAGCTCAAATTGCGTGGGGGTCTTCGTCACGAGCTCGCCATCAGCATCGACCGGACGCGGTCTATAGGTGCGCAGTGATACGCTGACAGCAGTCAGCCGCTTTAACACCGCAGGCTCGGAAATACCGAACTTCAAATGGATTAGGGACGTGGCGAGCTGCCAAAGCCGGCACGGATAGATGAGATATAGATCGAGCTTGCCATCATCTATCGCGGCATCTTCCGCAACCTTAAGGCCACCGCCGTGATACCGACCATTGCCAACGCTCACCTGATAGACCCACCCCGACCAAGTCGGCGAGGAATCGAGGTCGAGCTGTACAAAGAAAGGCTTGAGGTCGCGCACTGAGCGCAGGAGAGCTATCGTATAAGCCAAAACGCGCCACTTCTGCTTCAGGTCTTTTGATTGGCGCGCAGCGACCCTGGACGCAATTCCCACGCTTGCAACATTGAGATAAGGATGGCCGTTTGCCAGGCCCACATCGATTCTGTGCTTCCGACCTGAGGGCGACTTCGGCTGCCTGGATCGGGTCCATTCGCAGCTCGATAGTATCGAGCGAAATCGTTGGCTGTTCCGAGCGGTAAAACCGCGAAAGGCTTGCCGAGCTTCAGCAATTGGGGAAGGGCTTTGGAGATTGTTCCATCGCCACCCCCGATCACAATCAGCTCTGCCTTCCTGCCGCGTACTTCAAGCTCACGCTTGCGATCCTTCTTAGACTTCGCCACGACAATGGTGGCGTCGCTGTTCTCTGAGAACCACGAGGACACGGCCGGCAATGCAGCCTCCGCTCTCGAGGCGCCGGGGTTGATGATAACAAGCACACGGAACAACCTGCTCACGTGAGCGAGACTGCGTTTCTTTGAGAAGCTGGTATGGCCAAATTGAAAGAAAATCCCGTAATTCGGCCGAACAAAGCTAGGCCAAGCCCGCGGTCAGGACTCCTCGGCAGGCCCGAGATTCGGATTTTGATCTCACTATTCGTCATCGCCGGCTTGATTCTAACATTCGGGCATATCGCGGAGGAGGTTATCGAAGGTGACTCCGCCAAGTTCGATCAGACGGTTGTTCTACTCTTTCGCCACGCCAACGATCTGTCGAACGCGATTGGACCGCCATGGATGGAGGAGATGGCCCGCGACATCACAGCTTTGGGCAGCTACGCAGTGCTCATCATCATCACTGGTGCTGTACTTCTCTATCTCCTGTTGGCACATCGGCGCTCCGCCGCGCTTTGGGTCTCACTCGCGTTCCTAGGAGGCGTCCTTCTGAGCAACTTGCTGAAACTAGCCTATGAGCGTCCCCGACCTGATTTTGTGACTCACGCGGCGCGCGTGTTCACCTCAAGCTTTCCCAGCGGACATGCAACACTTTCAGCGATCACCTATCTGACGCTGGGCGCTCTTCTCGCCGGTCTGCATGAGTCCTTTTGGTTTAAGGTCCATTTTTTGGGTCTGGCAATTGTGCTCACGATCGTGATCGGCATCAGTCGAATCTATCTTGGCGTTCACTATCCAACGGACGTACTCGCCGGCTGGTGTATTGGTGCCGCCTGGGCAGGGCTTTGCTGGAGTGTCTTCACTTGGCTCCAGCATGGGGGTCGCGTCGAACGTAGTCGCTGAGAACGCGTCTATCGAGTTCTTGCGCAATATGTGTGCGCCGTGTCGGCTAGCCATTTAGGCTGCGCACAACGCGGATTACCGTTTCGAATTGCTCATCGAGAACGGGACCGGCAACGAGTACGCCATTCTCTCCGGACAAGGGGATAATGAGGACCCACCGAGCAGCGAACTGATCTCTGCCGTCAATGGAAACGAATCGCCGGGTGTCGGGGGTCTCGAGGCAGGCGCTCCCGACCAGATTCTCCCTCCCGATCTGCAAAAAAGCTTCATGAAGCAAAATGACGGCCCGAATGCCGAGGGTTACCTGCCGAGCGGAACTCCTTGGCACCAGATGGCCCCCGGCTCAACGACTGTCGTGGGTCCAACCCCAGGTGCGACCGTCGGATATGTCTGGAAGGTGATTGGTACCGGCGATTGTGGAGGCAGGGACATCTCATGCTCGAAGGCTTCCGAGCCCAGCCCTCTGAATGCAACGCCGAGCGGGCGGGCCAAATAGCCGTGTGCTGGACCGCAGGTCGCAATAAGGGCTATCCCGGCTTTGCAGGATGCCAAGGGAAACCCAAGAACTGGTGTACGTATAAGAACGTGGCGCCCGAACGGTGCCGGGGTGGATCACATTCTGGGCAAATGTGGGTCTGCGTTGAAGACGCTGGCTAAGCGCGTTGGCCTACTCATAGTTGCCGCCTGACCGCATCCCACTCAGCGGACGCTTGCCCAGCAGCCTGCGCGCCGCTTGGCAGGAATCCGACAACAGCGTCATTCGTCCATGTTAGAAAAGGACTCAAAGCACAAAGAGAAGAACTCGGCATGAAGGCAATAATAGGTTTCGTTGCATTTTTGATGTTGGTGACAACGCCTAACCTCAGCAGGGCGAATTCGGCTGAGGAGATCAATGACGCCGCTAACGCAACTTTGCACAGGTTCGTGGAGCAAAATCCGAGCGCGGAAGAACTGGGACGAAAGGCTCCTGGAGTCCTCGTGTTCCCCTCCGTGATCAAGGCGGGGATGCTTCTGGGGGGTCAATACGGAGAAGGCGTTCTCATCGCCCATGGTAATGCCGCCGGCTATTACAACATCATCTCGGCCTCATTAGGTTTTCAGCTTGGCGTTCAATCTCTATCTATCATCATCGTGTTCATGACCGAACAATCGTTGGCTGATTTTCAAAACGCTTACGGATGGAAGGTCGGAATCGACGGCTCAATTGTGGTTGTCACACTAGGTGCCGGCGGATCGATCGACACCCACAGCCTTACCAGCCCTATTGTGGCCTTCGTCACCGATCAAGAAGGCCTGATGTACAGTCTCAGTCTAGAGGGCTCGAAATTCAGTCGTATCGAGCGATGATGGTCATAATCACTTCTAGAGAGGACTCGTTGAAAGCCCGCGATGAGGGCCCTGAAGTTGGCTTCCAACCCAAGCAAAGTCGCGCCGTCAGGCGTGCGACCTGAGGCGCAAGGGCAGTTAGGTCGTTCGAGCGGACTCGATCTACAGGCGCGGCTGATCGCCAAAGGGCTACGCATACCCACTATTTTTGTCACGGCATTCCCCGACGCAACAACGCGCGCTCGAGCAATGAACGCCGGCGCGCTCTGCTACCTGACGAAGCCATTTAACGATGAAGAGTTGCTAAATTATCTAAGGATTACGGTCCCGGATTCGTCCGACGGGACAGACGAGGGTCCCAAAGCGCCAAAGTCGAATTGACTACGGCAAAGACATGAGGTCGACCAAGCCAGTTGCTCAGTCTCGCCTATCGTAAGCAATTCCCAAGGCAGCTGCGACAGCCAATCCTGCAACTCCCAACAAGAGCTTATCGCGAAAATCTTCGTCGCCAGTAACCTGGTCGAATTGCGATCTTGCATACGCCGCGGCTTCACGCCCGTTTTCAATCCTCTCGGCTGCTTTCTCGGCCGCTGAGGCAGCTAGCCTCTCGATAGTGTCCCCCGCAGACTTTGCATAAATACCAGCTTGTTCTCGAGCAGCGACGGCGGTTTCCGCGGCGTACTCCTTTACAGTTTCTACTGCCTCACCAATCTGCTCCCCGAAGCGCTGTTGCGCCGCCTTCAAATAATCCTCCTCGTCAACAGCGATCGGAGTTGTTCGCCAAAGGCTAAGCACGCCTGCGCCGACGAGCGCCGTTGCAATTGGTGGGTTCTTTAATAGCCTCCAAGCGAGACCCGCTCCGATAGCCAAAGCAGCACTGGGATTGGCGGCAGCTCGCGCCTTCAGATCGGCACCCACGCGTTTAACAACAGATTGCGCTTCGGATTTCAATCCCGCCGTGAACTTCCGATATGTTTGTGGCGAGCGCAGAAACGCCAAGTCTCTTGCGAGCTTGGCTCGAGCCTCCGCAACTTCAAACTCCAATTTGGATATGTTGTCGGTCACCTGCGTCCTCCGCTCGGCGTCGTCCCGGGAGACCTGCCGGTCGAACCACTGCCTTTATTGGAGTGCTGCCGCCCAGTTCCTGACTGGACCCGAGGGACTTCCGTTTGCGATCCAGAGTGCGCACCAGGTCGCGTCTTCTGCGCGGCTTGACCCGAACTTGGTTGCTCACCAGTAAGCGCCGAACTGAAGCTCTCGCCCACTTGGCGAGCCGCTTCCTTAAGCCCCTCGCTCGTCAGTCCTCGTTCTTCCGCGACTTCGCTGAGCCTTTCACCCGCTTGCATTCCGGCTTGCTTAAGCTGTTCGCCTGCGCTTCCGACTGCGGATCTTAAGCGCTCTCCCACTCCGCCCAGCGTTCGCTTCTCAATTCGCGTCGGGGGAAAGGCTGCGGCAATTGCAGCGCCGGCAACGACGCCTGCCAGCGCGACTGCCCAGGGTTGCTCGCGAACGACATAGTCTGCCTTATCGAGAGCCTGGTCGGCCACACGCCTGGTTCGTTCCGCCGCAAGCCGCGAGGCCTCATCCGCGTACTCCGCCGCCGCCGAGGCATAGGAGCGCGCTGTCTCGGATACCCTGTCGGTCGCCTCAGAAACGTATTCTCCTGCTCGTCGAGCCGCTTCCGCGACACGTCCTCCAGGCATGCTGTTTTCACCGTGGCCGCCATTTTGACGGCCACTCCGGCTCGTCGGGAAAGCTTCAGTGTAATCGCGCCTCGGCGATTTGCCGCGGCCACTCCGCATCAGCAGGGCACACCCAGCGGCTAAAAGGAGCAGACCTTCCGGATTGCGCGTCATGGCGCCCATTATCCACTTAGTCCCGCCCTCTCTCGTTCCATAGCTCGTCATGTTAGCTGCTCCTTAGCTGTCTCGATATCTTGCCTGACCTGATTCATGGTCCTTGCGGGGGCGATCTCGGCCCGAGCTTCACTGCGGCCAGCGTAATAGGCAAGAACCGCTATCACTGCGACTCCTGCAGCGACGATTAAGAATGCGAGATGCAAGCTGACTCCGAACGTGACGATCCATGCGACCAACGCGCCCAGAATGAGGATAAGAGCAAGCAGGCCAAGCAGGCCGGCTATGCCGAGCCAAATGCCGCCGCGGATCTTTGTGGAAATATTCGAAGAGAGCTCGGCACGTGCCAGCCGCACCTCTTTTTGAAATAGCTCCGCCAAGTCGCTTACGACGCCAGACAACGCTTCCGGCAAACTTGGTTGGTTGAACCGCTCATGAGCCATAGTAGTCCTCGCCGTGTAGACTGCTACCCGGCCTGTCTGCCGCGCTTTGCGACATCGAAGCGCGTGAACTGCTCTTGAGAGTGCGCAACGCAAAGAAGCCGGCTAGCGCGGCGACGCCGAACACAACTACAGGCTGACGACGAGTGAATTCAGAGGCAGCCTGGTAGATGTCGCTGACTGATTGGTCCTCCAGAGTGTGCGAGTACTCTTCGAGACGATCAGCCGCTCGCGCACGAGGCCCGCTATTTGCGGGGCATCGCTGTCGAGCTCCTCAGCCGCCCGCCTTACCGAGTTGGCTACGTTGGTCATCATCCTCGCACCTTTGACGACCTGTTCGTCCAAGACGCCTTGGACCTGCGAGGTCAGCGTCGACGCAGCCTCGGTTGCTTTCTGCGTA
>Ga0105243_10003307_pt1 | contig 13090 bp, 10 predicted proteins | sample KBSM34metaG_FD_81525 | JGI IMG/M metagenome (GOLD analysis project Ga0105243, IMG submission 81525) | Miscanthus rhizosphere microbial communities from Kellogg Biological Station, Michigan, USA - KBS M3-4 metaG | ecosystem: Host-associated > Plants > Roots > Rhizosphere > Soil | place...
GCCAGCGGTTCGTCGTCAACGATCAGCGTTTTGATCTTTTCAGGCATGGGTAACAGTCAGTACCGTAACGCGGTAGCGTCGGCTCGATTCATTAACTTCAAGAGCCGACGCTACCGCGTTACGGTACTGACTCCAAGTTGCTCCGCGTCGGTATCACCACTTCAACTTCCACACCGCCTTTGTCGCGATTGTGAATATCAAAACGATGGTTCTCGCCGTAGAGTTGTTGTAGTCGCGCTGCCGTATTTGCCAGCCCAATGCCACTACTTGTTTTCATCTGCCAATTACTCGGCAACCCGGCGCCATTGTCCGACACGGTGATCAGCAATGATCCGTTTTCTCGTTTAGCTGAGATCCGGATCCAGCCTGCTTCCGTACTGCGACCGATTCCATGGCGAAGAGCGTTTTCCAACAGCGGCTGCAAAAGCAGATTTGGCACCATTGCGTTCATCAGCGATGGATCGATGTCGAAGTCAATCTGTAACCGATCTGAAAAACGCATCTGCTGGATCTTCAAATACAGCTCAGTAAAACTCAGCTCATCTTTCAGTTCAACTTCCTGCTCGTCGGAATGTTCCAGCGCGTGACGTAGAAGGTCGCTGAGTCCAACGAGCATACTGACCGCGGCTTCATTCTTATTGTCTCTAACCAAGCCGACGATGCCATTTAGCGTGTTGAAGAGAAAATGTGGATGTAGTTGCATTCGCAACGAATCAAGCTGCGCCTGCGCCAGCTGTGCCTCGAGTTGCGATGCTATGAACTCATGCTCACGATACTTGCGGTAATAATCAATCGCGTAACAAACCCCGACAACTGCGCCGTAGACGAGTAGATCAGCACCAAAAGAGCCTTTCATTCGACTGAAGAAGCGTGGCCAAAACTCTTTCGGACTTTCTCCCATGTCATCGAACGGTTTGACGATGAGGACGACGGCAACTGCCGCGGCACTGTGAAGCGAAGACAGAATGAGAAACGCCGGGAGGTGAATTGGCAAGGTGCGCTTCCAGCTTCCCACGACGAGCGAGTAGCGGCGGGCGAGCCAAATCATCGGTGGTGTCAGCGGCGCCCAGGCAACCCATAAAAGAATTCCCCAGGTAAAGACTCGCGACGCGGCGTGTGCCATTCCCTCGGCGCGAACTTCCAAATAGATCGGTGCGGAATAGACCAGTCCGAGGAACGCCCACAGCGCGACGATTACCATCCACTTCAAAAGTGGATTCCGCTGCAAGACTCCAGTTTGTGTCGGGTAGGTGTAGACCGGTGATTCGAAGTTTTGCATTTAAGGGGTGGCCCAGACTTCAGTCTGTGTTCTTATCCATCGTTGCGCTCAGTATAAACCAAAGATTCCAGAGAGAAGTCTGTCCCACGCGTTACCCTTTAGTACTACCACTGAACTTCAGGGCGCGCTCTTGGACCGCAGGCGTCCTCGCCTGCTCTTAGTCTTAATGACGCCTTAGTGGCAACGCTGGCAGGCGAGGACGCCGGCGGTCCCAGAAGAGAGCGCCCGATTAATCGAAAGGGGTTACTAAAGGGGGTGGCCGTTTATTCAGCATCGATGCCAAAAGATGGACTGCAAAAGCACAATCAAACTGATCAGTATGTTTACCAATATCTCCATTTTGCTTACTTCCTAACCCCTCTCTGTGCGCTTCGAGCATCAGCTATCGGGACTATCAATTTCTGAGCGGAGAAGTTGATGTTTGAAGACAGCCAGAACTCCAAAACGCACAGAGAGATTTGATGTGCGGGAGTTTAGGCCGTAGGCAGGGCAATCCAATTCACTTTGCCGCAGGCTGGGTTAATAGGTACGTGGAATGCAGATCGGCAGTGATGAGTTGCGGGTAGCCGGATGTCCGATAAACTTTAGTTTGTCGCGTTGCCGGCTTGAGGAGCCAGGTGATGACAACGACAAACTAAAGTTTATCGGACAATTGGTCTCACGTGTTCCCACACGTCAGGTTTGGTGAGACCGGAACGCGGATGCTAACATCAATTTGATCCCGAAATTTAGACTCTAAATCGTATTAGTGAAGACAATATGGACGACGAACAACCAACTTTCAAAGTAACTGATCGTAGACTCTTCAACGCCGATGGCAGTCCCAGAGATTTGCCTCCTGAGGAGCCAAAGCCTGAACCAAAAGTTGCAGTCGAGGAAGTGGCAACGGCGCCAGTGCCTGAGCCTCAAACTGCGGCTCAGCCTCAAACTGCGCCAGCAGTCGAACCACCTCAAGCCGCTGACGAATCGCCAGAAGAAGACGAGGAATTTAGCGAAGAAGAACTTGAAGGCGCGCACGACCCGGCAAGCTTCGTAAACTTTTTGATGTCGATAGCCTCAAACGCCGCATCATCACTTGGGATGATGGAGCATCCGGTGACGCACCAACGCGATGTGGATCTCGAACTCGGAAAACACTGGATAGACGTTATCGGCATGCTGCAGAAGAAGACGGAGGGAAATCTGACAAAGCAAGAACACCAGATGATTGAGGGTTTGCTGTCAGACCTCCGCATGCAATACGTGTCGTTGGCAAACGCGACACCGAAGCCGAGGGCGTTTTCGGGCAGAGATATTACTGGCGGGAAGTGACTCAATACGAACTTCGTACTTTGAGCTTAGTACTTTGACCGCATTGTGACGAGTGCTGAATCCCTGATGCTATTAATGCCCGTGGGTCAGGGCACAAAGTACAAAGCTCAAAGCTCAAAGCACTAAGCTCAAATCCTTTCATGAAACTTACCTTTCTCGGCACCGGCACCTCAACAGGCGTTCCCTCGATTGGTTGTGAATGCGAGACGTGTGTTTCGGACGATCCTCGCGATAAACGCCTCAGAGTTTCCGTGATTGTCGAACACGGTGGTCGCACAGTTCTCGTCGATACTTCCTCCGACTTTCGACAACAGGCGTTACGCTTTGGACTAAAGCAGCTCGACGCCGTTCTCGTCACCCACTGTCACGCCGATCACATCTTCGGACTTGATGACATCCGTCCGCTCAATTTTCGTTTCGGCGCGCTTGGCGTATACGCAAACGAACGTGCCTGGGTCGACATAAAACGCATCTTCAAATACATCTTCGAGCCGTCGCATTTTGGTGGTGGACTGCCACAAGTAATTCCGAACGTGGTTACTCCAGGAGCTTCGTTTTGCATTGGTAGTGATTTGGAGGTCACACCGCTGGAAGTCATTCATGGTCGATTGCCGGTGATGGCCTATCGCTTCAACGATTTTGCTTATCTGACCGACCTCAGTGAGATTCCGCCACCGACGATGAATGCGTTGCGTAATCTGGACGTGCTTGTGCTTGATTGTTTGCGTTTTAGAGAGCACCCGACGCACTTGTGGGTTGATAAGGCATTGGAATATGTCGAGGAGCTAAAACCAAAACGCACGTTCTTTACGCACATGGCACACGACATCAAACACGAGCGGGATTCGGCGCGACTACCAGAAGGAGTGGAGTTCGCGTACGACGGATTAACAATTTCAGATTGAAGATTTCAGATTGCAGCGTGTGGCACAGACTTCAGTCTGTGTTTTGGGATCTACTTGAACTTGAGGTCTAAAGGACACTTAGAACACAGACTGAAGTCTGTGCCACACGCAAACTCTTATGCGCTTATTCCATGGAACTGATAACGCCGGCATTCACCGTCCCACGGTGTTGACGCTTGGCGTGTTTGACGGTCTGCATCTCGGTCACCAGTTGATCATGAAGACCGTCGTTGATCGTGCGCGAGCGGTTGGTGCAGTCCCAACGGTTATCACTTTCGATCCGCATCCGCGCGCAGTTCTACATCCTGAATCAGCACCACCGTTGTTACAGACTTTCGATCAAAAGATCGAGGCGTTTGGAGTGTTGGGAATTGAACAAACGATCGTCGTGAGATTCACCGAAGAGTTTTCTTCGATTCGAGCTGCGGACTTTTTACGAGATGTGGTGAAGGCGAGACTGCATGCCCAGGAGGTCTATCTCGGAAAAGGTTTCGCATTCGGACATGATCGAGAAGGCAACATCGAACTCTTGAAGAGACTCGGCGTCGAGTTAGGTTTTATAGCTGGCGAAGTTCCAGAGGTTAGTTTACATGGACGTCGTGTGAGTTCGAGCAAGATTCGCGAACTTTTGGCGCGGGGCCAGGTAAATCTTGCGAGACGTATGCTGGGTCGACCGTACGGCGTCGAGGGTCGAGTGGAAAAGGGTGCAGAACGAGGCCACAAACTGGGCTTCCCAACAGCCAACCTGCGCCCACAGAACCGCGTCATACCAAGGAACGGTGTTTACGTCACCGGAACGTTGATCGACGGCCAGTGGCGGCGCAGCGTAACAAATATCGGGGTCAGACCCACATTTGGCGACGCTACGGAACCTTCGGTAGAGACTTACGTAATGAACTGGGACGGGGATCTGTACGGTGATGTGATCCGCGTCCGTTTTTTATATCGTTTACGCGACGAGCGAAAGTTCTCGTCCTTGGAAGAATTGAAAACACAGATTGACCGCGACGTTAACCGCGCGATCAGTTATTTCGAACGCGCCGGAACGAAGCACATGTTAGCGGTGATTTAGCGATGTCCGATGCTTCAGCTTGTCGTGATTGTTGGCGTCCTGCTTGGCTGTTCACGACAAGCTAAAGCATATCGGACATGAATAAACAGAAATGCAGGCATTAGTAAAACATAGCTCAACTAACGGACACGGATTGTCGGTTCCGGCACCTGCCCACAAACAAGTTGCGGCAGTACCACCGCTGACAGAGGAACGGGTTAACGAGTTGCTGGCGGGTCGAGGTGTGCAGGGTTGGCTCCGTGCAGCGAACGTGGCACGGGTGCTCGGTTTACTGTCGCTATACCTGTTTCTCGATACCTACGACATTCGTGCTGATTTCAATCGACGCACAATCAAGCGTCTACGTGAGCAAGCTCGTGAAGGAAGTCGACGTCAACGACTTAAAGCCTGGTTCAGTAGCTCACTTTACGAAGCACTCGATCGCCTTATCCGAGTGTTGCGTTATTTGATCTTTAGAGGTGCCGAAGGTTCAGCACGCAAAGAAGCGCGACTTCAGAAGCAAGCCGTTTGGCTGCGCGACAGTCTCATCAACCTGGGACCAACGTTCATCAAGATCGGACAAGCGTTGGGCACTCGCGCTGATCTCTTGCCACTACCGTACGTGAAAGAGCTCGCAGTGCTACAGGATCAAGTTCCAGCGTTTCCAACCGCGGAGGCATTCGCCCGGATAGAGTCGGAGCTCGGACGCAGTTTGCACGAGTGTTATCCAGAAATCGATAACGAGCCGATTGCCTCCGCCTCTCTCGGTCAGGTGTACCGAGCAAGACTCGCAACGGGCGAAGAAGTTGCTGTCAAAGTACAGCGTCCCAATCTTATCGAGAGAATCAGCGTCGATGTCGCGATTCTCTATCGACTAGTAAAGTTGACGAATCGATTCTTACCGAGCGCGAATGAGAATGCGGACTGGGAAGGAATGCTGCACGAGTTTCACTCGACGATTTTTGAAGAACTGGACTACGTGAAGGAAGGACGTAACGCCGATAGGTTTCGTTACAACTTCCGCACCTGGCGAGCGGTTCATGTTCCAAAGATTTACTGGTCACACACAAGCACCCGCGTTCTGACCCTCGACTTTATTCGCGGCACAAAGGTAGTTGACCTTGAAGGTTTGCGCGCGCGTCGAATTTCGCCTGTCAAAGTGAATCGACTCCTGATTCGCACGTATCTAAAACAACTCCTGGACGACGGGTTTTTCCATGCTGACCCCCATCCCGGAAACTTACTGTTGATGGACAGTGGTCATCTCGCGTTCTTTGACTTCGGAATGGTGGGACGAATTCCGCCCAAACTTCAGTCGCAGATGATCGATGCCTTTTTCCACGTTGTGAGTAAAGACGTACACGGACTGGGCCAGGACATCATCGACCTTGATTTCCTGAAACCAGGAGTCGATCCCGAAACGGTGAGACCGGTGGTTGAGCGGCTGTTTGAGAGTTACTTAAGTTTGAAACTCGGTGATGTTAACTTTAAAGAGTTGACCTATGACCTTGCCGAAGTGATCTACGAGTATCCGTTTCGTCTACCTGCTAACTTTACTTACGTAATGCGCGCGTTAATGACGCTTGAAGGTATTGCGATCCTTACCGATCCCGGATTCAGTTTCTTCGAGACGGCGAAACCTTACGCAAAAGAGTTTATGCTGCGACGTGAAGGACGGATTTTCAGTAAGTTAGTTTTAGACAAACTGACAGGGCGTGAAAGTCACGAGAACAAGATCGCGTGGTCGAGAGTGTGGAAGCTTACAAAGATGGCCGCGCAAATGTACTTGGAAAAGTAATTGTCCGATATGCTTTACCTTGTCGCTGACTCCCACTAGAGCGTCCTTGGCTGTGATAGCAACAAGCTAAAGCATATCGGACATTTTTACTTCCCCAACTGCCCGCGTATCGCGCCTTCCGGAAACTCAGCGTTCAGCACATTCACATAGTAACTGCCTGGGTTTCTAACAATGTCTGCCATTCTGTCCGCGTCCAGAGTTACACAATCTGCTGAGGAGCCTTGAGTGGGTGTTTTCAGCGTGGTTAAGACCGCGCCACTAATGCCCCTGGCGCCGATATTTAGGGTTGCGCTCGTTGGGTCCGAAATGGTTGAGACATTCAGGTCGTAGCAGAACTTACCCTCGTCAGCCTTCACCGTAAACTTCAGCATGCCGACGCCATCGGGATCGCCAAGACTGCTGGTCTCGTTTAAACCAGTCAGTGTGGTTGTTTGCATGGTTCCGTTTTTGTATTGCTCAGACCCCACAACGAAGCTAACGCCGACGACAAACGTGATCAGAACCAGTAGAACTCCCGGTTGTTTCATAATGAATTAAGCTCCAAGGAGGAGTGAAGGGCTTAGCAGCAAGGGAATTTTTGAGACGGTGGATTATCCTCGATTTCGTTGGATTTGGGTCTTGTGAATTATTGTTTTTTGTTTCACGGGTACCCTTGGAGTGCGGTGGCCTGGCACCGCTTTGGTACAGTGAGACTAAGCAACACATGAGTTTCGCTTGACCAAAGCGGTGCCAGGCCACCGCACTCCATGGAAAAAAAAGAGGCGGACAAAACTGCCCGCCTCCGTTCTTTACGATCCTTGCCGCTTATTTAGTGATCGCCTTCTCACCATTAGCACCCGGCAAGTTTAACTTCTCGCGAAACAAGTTCAGCAGCAGCAGTGTTCCTATTCCACCGCCGCCGTCTCCATTGCCACCCGTAGCCATCACGTCTGGTGTGATGCGGACACCTTTTTCGCCGATCACTTTCAGTGTTTCGATTAGCGAGACACCTTGAGCACCTAGTGCGTTGACCTGTTCGTGGTAAGCAACACCCTGGGCCTCACCCATCAAGCGAACCTTCTCGGCTTCAGCGCGACCGGTTTGCAGAATGTAGTGGGCCTCGCCCTCACCTTCAGATTTGCGCTGTTCTGCACGTTTGCCGGCAATCTCAACACCGACCGTTGCCTGCATCAAGTCTTTCTGGTTGTCGGCGTGTGCCTTCGTCTTCTCGAGCTGAATACGTTTCTCTTCTGCTTCACGCTGAGCGTTGTACATGTTCTGTCGCTGCTCGGCGAGAATCTTTTCGGTCTGTGTCTTCATCAACTCTTCAGGAAGATGAATGTGGCAGATGAGCACGTTGACCACGTCGACGTGATACTTCAACAGGTGCGCACGAACACGAGCTTCGGCACGTTCCTGTTCCTCGTGTCGATTCTGCAAGTACGCCATCGCAGACGACTCGGAAGCCTGGTTGCGGAAGATCGAGTCTATCAACGGATGCATGACGTTTTGGATCAAACGTTCGATGCCACCGATCTTAGCGACCATGAAGGGCGCATCTTCTGGCTTAACTCGGAAGACGACGCGAACTTCCAGTTGCATCGTGAAACCGTCTTTGGAAATCACCTCGAACGGATTGAACGTGTTAGTTACTTCGCCCGCCGTCCATTCCACAGTCTGGTTCGTCGTTGGAATAATGATCGGCGACACAGCGAGTGTGTTCACGTAGTAACGACCCGGGCCAACTACGCTTTCCTGAATGCCTCGATAACCTTCAGGCACAACGTAGGCTTCGTGGGCGCCTTCATCGAGCCGTCGGTCAGCAGGATCACCGCTCATCAGCTCGGCCTTGATCTCATCAGCGGTTCGGTTGTCATCGATTTTATCGAGACGTGCTGCCGACTGTTCAGCCTGCTCCTGTTCTTCTCGTTCCATTCGCTGACGAACCTTGGCAGCCATCTCGCGCCGCACTTCGTCTGAAGGGTCTTTGCCAACGTTGGAAACAACCACGGCGACTTCGCCCGGCTTTACCTCTTTCGCGGATTCGGGGATTACTTTGAAGAGCAGCGGGTTGATGTAGTAGGTGCCCGGCAGCAGGATGTCTTTCTGCGGACCACGTTGGCCACCATTACCAATGAACTCATGTCCGTCCTGGAAATTGTCATGACCAGCGAACGACTCCGCGACGTAGTCTTTGGGGTTGAGTGGTGCACCGTCAAGGGCTTCGACTAATCCAATTCCGTTTTCATTGATCACAGTCGCGTCGAAAAGCCTAACCGTGAACAGACCGGGTTTTGCTTCAGTGCCACCTTCGATTGCGCCCGATTGGGTCAAGATTCGGTAAACACCAGGCGTCAGAATGTCGACCTGCGGACCCTTTTGGCCACCTAATGAGATGAACTGTTCTGCATCCTGGAAGTTGTGATGTTGCTGGATCGCTTTGCCGAGTAGTCGACCGGGATCAAGCGGTCCACCGTCAGCGGCAGTGATTACGCCAACCTTGCCTTGCGGAACCATGGTGGCTTTCGCAATTGAAACGCGGAAGAGATAAGGGTGAATTGGCCACAGTCCAGGAGGCAAAGTACGAAGCTGGATGCCTTTGACGCCGCCGCGCTTAATGAACGCAATCGGATCTTGGAAAAGATTGTGCGCGTTTTGTGCGCGGTCGGGCGCAAAGATTTGGCCCGGCGGGTTTGGTTCGCCGTCGACAGCCTCGATGATTCCCATCTCGTCAGCACCTACCTCGATGAGTGGAACTTTGCGCACGACTTTTTCAAATGGCCATTTGATCAAGTGCAACCCGGGCTTTAGCACGTCCGCCTGGATACCTACTTCGCCTTCCGTGGCAACGACTCGTCCCGGCGGCATCTTTGCGCCAAGGTAACGCCGCTCCTTGATCGCGATTTCTCGGGCGCCAACATTTACGAAAATGCGCCGGACGATAATCAGGAAAAAAATCAGGAGAACAAATAAGCCGAACAAAACTGGCAACACAGTGGTCAGATCAAGGTTTTGCATGGTGTTTCTCTTTCGATATTCAACTGGGGAAGTTGATGGTTATTCAACTGTCGGTGGTACCTTCAAGTTCGCGTCGCGCGGATGAGAGGGTACGTTTCAAAACGAAACCGTTTCCAGAGCTACGAACTCCGGATGAGAGTACCCAGAATTCGCCGTTAAATAAAGCCAGAAGCTCCCGTCCAGAAACGTCGGGCAGCTTTCCATCTCGCCACAAACTAAACGCCAGCTCAACTGCCTTTCGATACGTTTCTGCATCGTCTGATAGGGCTGCAAAGTGGAGCATCTTCGCTGTTGTATTTCGATCAGGTGAAACTTGCCACGATTGAATCATTGCTTCGGCAAGCGCCTGGTTGACCGGCAAGTTATGTTGGGAAATGTAAGAAGCCAGCTTTAACAGTTTTGGTTCTGACGAAGCTTCGATGACAAGAGCACTAAGAATCTCCGTATAGACTGAATTCTCTCTGACTTCGTCCAGCACGCTCAAATCGCCGTCATGCGCTCGCGACAGTAGGTCTGCGCGATTGAGGGGTTCAGGTGCAGCTGTTTCAACCATTGGCTGACTGTCAGAAAACAGTGCACGTGGCATTATCGCAGGCGGTAAATCGATTGTTTCGGTATTTGCCGGCTTCTGCCAAATGTAAATGGCGATGGCGACTAAGCCAAGAATTAAAACGGAAGTAATGAAAAGAGTGACCATGCGGTCGGCTTAACGGAACGTGTGTGTTTATTAAATCCGTCGCCGCGTATTTGTATATACGCGACGGGTTCTGAAAAGTTCAGCAGGTTCCCTTTTAGTGACGCCTTTCGACCTGATGGGCGTGCTCTTCTGGGACCGCATCAGGCGTCCTCGCCTGCCAATGTTGCCACGAAGGTTCGCTAGTCGTAACGAATGCAGGCGAGGACGCCTGCGGTCCCACAAGAGCACGCCCATTAGGTCGAAAGGCGTCACTAAAGGGCGGCGATTAGCGAAGTGAATTAAAGAACAAGGGATAGGTCGCCAGTGACTGCGCGCGGTATTGTGGCCGAAACCCAAAAAGAATGATGCGGCCTTTGCCCATTGTTACTTCCACCAACGCCGCTTTGCCTTTGATTCGTTCACCGCCAAGCAACCAACCTGACAACAAAGGATCTTTGTCACGAGGATACCAACCGATGACATGCACATGTGCTGCGGGCACCGAGCTGTTGGGATCGTGAACCACTTCGAACACAGGTGAATCTTCCGCCCAGGCGATTGATTCCTTCGGCATCCCTTTTGCGATTGGTTTTGTGGTGTCGAGTTCGAGTCGAAGGATTGAACCGGGAACGTAGAACTGTGTTTTGGGAAGACCCGAGACTACGTTGCGTAATGGGAGTTTGAACTGTTCGATCGCAAAGTCGGAGGCGCGGTTGAGGAAGACAAGAGTGCCGCCGTCTTCGACGAATTCGCGTAATGCTTTCACTCCTTCTTGTCCAAGTCCTCCAACAAGTTCAGGTGGCATCGTTCCAGCACGATAGCCGTTCAGGATCGTGCGAGCGGGTTGGTCGGGGAAGACGACAGTGCGAGACGGCTGATCCCCAGCAGGAGTGATGTGAAAAATGTTTGATTCGCCAACGACTGTCACAGTTTGCTTCACCAACAATCTTCCGGCGCGAATGTCACGATCTTCAACTGATTCATATCCCATGCTGGATTTCCCCTTAGCGGATTCAAGCCACCAACGAGTCCACCCTTCATCCAGAGAAGGCACATGTGATTTGTAAATCAGCAGTCTTGCCAAGGGAGGTGGGTCCTGACGGCCCTGACTGCTTTCCCATCCCTTGACAATGGTTCCGCTAAAACGCGGACAGGGCATGTCTGCATCAAGAAGGTCCCCCGATTCATACTTAAAGGGCGCGATAACTGGTGTGAAGATCTCGCCATAGAGCAGAGACAGAGAATGCGCGGTAACATCATAGGGTGCAATCGGATGACCAGAGGCGTCGAGCAAATTGGGATAATGCTGTGCTTCTAAAAGTGCTTTGGCAAACGCCCCATACGGTTGATCCATTCTGGCAAGCATCGTGTAGCTCTTGAGTTGCCCCTGGGCATCGCGAGGATTCTTATGCAACTTGCCATTTAGGGTGTATTGGCGAACGTCTTGAAATTCGACGCCTCCTTCGCGAAGCGTTTCCCTGGTACATACATTCGCGTCTCCAATGAATCCGAACAACTCACCTTTTCTTCTTGGACGTACTGCCTCCTTCCCAATTGCATAAAACCTCTTCAACCACTCTTCACGATTCTCCGCTGCATGCTTCAACAAGAAGAACGCACACGTCGTCATCGTGTCTGTAATGTTGCGAAGCTTCCACTCGCCTCCATGCCAAAGCGGACCAAAGTTCGCTGTCTCCTTCTTCGGATCGTAACCTTCACGAGAATTCAGATCTTCAAACCTCACTGTCATCGGCGATGCGATTCTTGCTGACGCAGTCTCCGACAAAATTCGGACACCACCGTGATAGTGAGAGTAAGCACGCGATGGCGACCACGCGTCGTAAGTCGAGTCTGTTGTTATCCCCTCGAAGCCTTTCGAGCGCATTTGCTTCGCCAGGTAATTGCCGAGTTCGGTGTAGCCCTCAACGATTTGCTTTGGAACATTTGGTTCGACCGGCTGCATGTAAGGTGGCAGAAACAAACGCGAGCCGAACGATCCCTGCTGATGAATGTCGTGGACGATCTGTGGATGCCAGACATTGTGAATCTTTTCGACAGCTAATTGAGTCTCGACTTGCGTGAATGCGTACCAGTCGCGATTGTCGTCGTGGCCCGTGTACTTGTGATAGAGCTCGGGCGGATCAGTTCCTTCGTATGGCGTGCCTAGAGTTTTGTCGTACCATTTCTTAACGATGTCGACACCATCGGGATTCAGCGAAGGCACGAGCAGGATGATTGTATTTTCCAGAACGTCTTGAATTTCCTTATCGTTGGCCGAGACGAGACGATGTGCGATCAACATGCTCGAGAGGTAGGAACCAACCTCTGTCGAGTGAATCCCACAAGTAATCAGAACGATCGTTTTACCGCGCGTAATTAGCTCGGCAGCTTTCTTGTCGCGGTTAGCGGGAGCGCCGAGCGTCCTCGGGTCGGCGAGTTGCTCCTGAATCTTCTTATACTCTTCCAGTCGCTTAAGATTGTCAGGCGAACTAATCGTTGCCATCACGAACGGCTTGCCCATCGTGGTTTTGCCAAGTTCTTCAAACCTCAACCGTTCACTCGACTGATCGAGTCGCTTGAAATACTCGACAACCTGATTCCATGAAGCGAGTTTGCGATCGTCGCCGGGTGTGAAGCCGAGAACGTCAGCAGGTGTTGGAATTGTTGATTGAAGTGCTTGAGTGTGGCTTGGTGCGAAATGAACGCCAACAGCTATAACTACGAGTAGAGCTAGAGCAAACGTTTTTGTGCGCATCGGGATGTCGAGTGTGATGAACCGGGCTTGATTAGAACACCATGAGTTTAATTCAAGTCTGAATCAACCCGATACCCTTTAGTGACGCCTTTCGATCTTAAGGGCGCGCTCTTCTGGGACCGCAGGCGTCCTCGCCTGCCAACGTTGCCACGAAGGTCCGTTAGTCGTAACGAATGCAGGCGAGGACGCCTGCGGTCCCAGAGGAGCGCGCCCATTAGTTCGAAGGCGTCACTAAAGGGTATCGGCGTCCCAGAAGAGCACGCCCTTAAGATCGCAAGGCGTCACTAAAGGGTCTCGGGAGTTAATTTCTGAGCAACC
>Ga0105243_10003310_pt1 | contig 13084 bp, 3 predicted proteins | sample KBSM34metaG_FD_81525 | JGI IMG/M metagenome (GOLD analysis project Ga0105243, IMG submission 81525) | Miscanthus rhizosphere microbial communities from Kellogg Biological Station, Michigan, USA - KBS M3-4 metaG | ecosystem: Host-associated > Plants > Roots > Rhizosphere > Soil | place: Michigan...
GCACAGGTCAAAGAACAGGCTCTTAGCTGTTTCGAAAATCAATCCTATCCTTTCGAAGAATTGATCGATGAATTGAATATAAAAAGGGATACAGCGCGTAATCCTATGTTTGAGACAGTGTTTTCTTTCTTTAATGTTGAAAGTACCGTTTTCTCTATCGGTAATCTTGATATAGATGCCTATGAAGGAGAAAATGCAATATCAAAGTTTGATCTTACTCTATCAGCCTTGGAAGAAACATATAAAATGAAATTTGATTTTGAATATTCTACGGTATTATTTACTAAAGAAACTATAGAAAGGTTTATATCGTATTTCAGACAAGTAATTATTAGTATTCTCAATGATATAACAATAAAAATATGTAGTATAAATATGTTATCCAAGAAAGAAGCATTATTGCTAGAATCTTTTAATCAAAGAGCATCAAATTATGAAAAAGAGAAAACAATCAGTAAAATATTTGAAGAAAAAGTTATAATTAAAAAGGATAAAATAGCTGTTAGAATTGGAAAAGAAGTTTTAACATTTCATGAACTTAATGCAAGAAGCAATAAATTAGCTAGATTAATATTGAGTAAAGGGGTAAGTAAGGAAAGTATCATTGGTGTTTTGTTACCGCGGTCACAAGAAATGATCATTAGTTTAATAGCAATCTTAAAAATAGGGTGTGCATATGTTCCAATTGATCCAGAATACCCAATAGACCGGATTAAGTATATGGTAGAGGATAGTGAAATAAGTTTATTGCTCATCGATGGTCAATTCAGCGAAATATATAATCAGTTAAATGGTCGAGTCGAAAAGATATTAGCTTCCTCCCTTGAGCTGAATAATATGGATTTTAGTAATGTTGAGATTAATTATTCTTCTTCGGCGCTTGCATATTTAATATATACGTCTGGTTCGACTGGAAGTCCCAAGGGAGTAATGATCGAACATAGAAATGTAATGAATTTTATACATGGCATTGATCAAAGAATAATTTTTCCGCCATCTGGCGTAATTTTAGGCCTAACCACATATTCATTTGACATCTTTGTATTTGAAATGTTTTTTCCGCTTTTAAAAGGGATGGAAGTTGTAATAGCAAGCTCATCTGAGCAGAGGGATCCAGATTTATTAGCAACTTTGATTCTAGAGCGTATGGTCAACGTAATTCAGATTACTCCTTCTCATTTGAAAATTTTTCTATCTAGTCCAAATTTTGTAAGAAGTCTAGAGAATATTAAAGTACTTATGATAGGTGGTGAAGCGCTTTCGCAGGAATTATTAGAAAAGATAAAGAAATGTTATAAGGGTAGAATTTACAATATGTACGGACCTACAGAAACAACCATTTGGTCAACTATCAAGGATCTGACTAATACTAACATTATTACAATCGGAAGTCCGATTGCTAATACGCAAATAAAAATAGTAGATAAATACGGAGCAGTCCAACCAATAAATGTTCCGGGAGAACTGTGTATTGGTGGGGAGGGAGTTGCTAGAGGATATTTCGGGAAACAAGAATTAACTAATGAAAAATTCTTTTATGATTCCGGAAATTTAAATTATAGGTTTTATCGTACAGGAGATCTTGCTAGATGGTTAAATGACGGTGACATAGCGTTTGTCGGTAGGGTTGATAGCCAAATTAAAATGAACGGATTTAGGATCGAGTTAAAGGAAATAGAGTATCAATTATCTAGTCACAAAAATATAGATAATGTAATTGTATTATTAAAAGGAAATGAAGCTAATCGTTTTTTAATAGCGTATTACATTTCTCAAAAAGTAATTGAGCCAGCTAATTTAAGAGATTTTTTATTAAAAAAACTTCCGAATTATATGATTCCATCTTTTTTTATTCATTTGACTACATTCCCATTGACTCCAAATGGAAAGATTGACAGAAAAATGTTTCCCGATCTAGAAGTAAATGAGGCCATTGAAAATTTTCAACTAGATGATGAGATAGAAGAAAAAGTACTTATTGCATGGCAAAAAGTACTTAATAAAACAGATTTAAATTTGAATATTGATTTTTTCGAGGCTGGAGGAAGTTCACTTCAACTAATAATTTTGTTTAAAATGCTAGAACAGCATTATCCAGGACAAATTAAAGTAATGGATATGTTTGAAAATAATACAATACGAGCAATGGCCAATTATATAAGAACCAATAATGAAGAGCTAGCCCCCAATAAAGAGAAGATTCAAAAAATTAGTTTTTAACAATAAAATATTATGATCATTTGCGGATTAAAACTGACCCATGATGGAGCAATTGCTCTTTTGGATGATAATGAATTGATTTTTTCAATAGAAATGGAAAAAATTGATAATAATTTACGATATACAGAGATATTGGACACAAGTATAATAGAAAATGTCTTGAATGATGCTGGATATTCTATTTCAGATATAGATTTTTTTGCTATCGACGGATGGGGTGGAACAGATCAAGATTCTCTTGCTCTATTACCAAGATTAGAAATTTCTAAGGATTTTAATTATTTAACAGCTGAAAATCATGGAGAAAAATATAAACTAGGCGTAGCGACCTATAAAGAAAACAATATAAAAGATAATATTTTACAAGAATTAAAATTTGAAGGATTAAAAATAGGAGATAATACTGTTCCATATTCCAGTTTTTTGCATGTAACAGGACATTTATTGAGTGCTTATTTAACAAGTGAATTTTATAAAAATGGAGAAAGTTCTTACGTTTTGGTATGGGACGGAGGAATGTATCCAGGTCTATACTACTTTGATTATAATACAAAACAAATACAAAATCTTGGACCGATATTTCTATTAATTGGAAATATTTATACTATTTTTTCCCAACACTTTGGACCATTCAAAGTTAACGGATCTTTTGCATCTGATAGTCTTTCAATTGCTGGGAAAGTAATGGCATATATTGCTCTGGGCCAGGTAAGGAAAGAGCTGTTTTCTATCTTCGATGAGATAATTGAATCATTCTATGATAAGCCTATGGGCTTGGCAAATACATTGGCAAGAGAGTTTATAAATCATTCAAGTAGGCAACTATATTCTGATGAAGATATTCTGTGTACATTTCATTTTTATATTGAAAAGCTTTTAATTACCAAATTAAAGAAAAAAATCGAACGGGTTGACTTTAATAATAGAAATCTATGTATAGCAGGAGGCTGTGCATTAAATATAAAGTGGAATTCAGCTATTAGAGAATGTGGTTTCTTTGACGGAGTGTATGTCCCTCCCTTTCCTAACGATTCAGGAAGTGCAATAGGTGTTGCCTGTGCTAAGTTACTAAGCGAAGTTGAAGTCGATAATTTTAAGTGGACTGTATATAGTGGACCAGAAGTAAAACAATCTTCGATCCCTGAAGGTTGGATATCTAGATCTTTTTCTATTAGAGAGTTGGCGTCTTTGCTACATGAAACAGGGGAGCCTGTTGTTTTTTTAAATCAAAAAGCGGAATTAGGTCCTCGAGCTTTAGGTAATAGGAGTATTATTGAGTCTCCAAAATCTCATAATGCAAAGTCCATTTTAAATCATGTAAAAGATCGAGAAAGTTATAGACCTATTTCGCCAATATGTTTAGAGGATAAAGCTATGTTATATTTTGATCCTGGTACTAAAGATCCATTTATGTTATTTGATCATATGGTTAGACCTGCTTACAAGGAAATAATTCCAGCCGTAATGCATTTAGATGGATCTGCTAGACTGCAAACTATCAATCTAAAGGATAATAGTGTTATACATGAATTGTTAACGGAGTTTGAGCGGATTTCTGGTCTTCCGATTTTATGTAACACAAGTGCGAATTACAAAGGTTCTGGTTTTTTTCCTGATGTGTTCTCTGCAACAACATGGGGGAGAGTGAATTACGTGTGGAACAATAACGAGTTGTTTGAAAAAGTAGACAAAATAAAGTTTGCAACTAATTATGAATCTAAATAAAATTAACACTGATATTGCAATAATCGGTATATCAGGTAGATTTCCTATGGCTAAAAATCTTGACCAACTATTTATTAATTTAAGAGATGGAAAAGATTGTGTAACTGATATTTCTGAAGATAGAATTAACGTGACCAAACTGCCAAAAGATCGTAAATATAAGAGATGTGGATTTCTTGATGATGTAGACAAGTTTGACTATAGTTTCTTTGGCGTTACATATGCTGAAGCTAAAGCAATGAGTCCTGATCAGAGAATACTCTTGGAAACTGTCTATGCTATGATAGAGAATTCCGGCTATCCTGTTGATTTATTTTCAGGTTCAAATACAGCTGTTTTTGTAGCAACAGGTCAATCGGATTATTTTAAACATGCGTCTGAATATGTTCCTACACTTTATACAGGCAATTCTCCCGAATTTTTAGCGGCAAAGATTGGCAGACATTTCAATTTAAAGGGGAATGTTTCTGTAATAGATACAACGTGTTCATCTTCATTAGTAGCGCTTCATTCTGCTTGTAACGAACTAATACTTGGAGATGCTGATTTAGCTATTGTTGCAGGAGTAAATTTAGTACTTTTTCCTTTTTACGGAAATAGTGGGTTAGATACAGAAGCTCCTGATGGCAAGTCAAGAGCTTTTTCAGCGGATGCAAATGGAATGTCTTATGGAGAAGTGGCTGCGGCAATTTTGCTAAAACCACTAAAAAATGCATTAGATGATAAAGATCATATACATTCTGTGATTAAAAGTACAGCTGTAAATTATAATGGAAATCGATCTTCAAGTATTACGGCTCCAGATAGTAAATCACAAGCAGAAGTTCTATTAAAGGCATGGAGGAAGGCAAATATAAATGCAAGTGATCTTTCCTATATAGAAGCTCATGGGTCTGGAACACAATTGGGGGATAGTTTGGAATTTGAAGCTTTAAATATAGCGTTTAAACAATTTACCACTGAAAAACACATTTGTCCAATCTCAACTATAAAGTCAAATCTTGGACACGGAAGAAACATATCAGGGCTTTCTGGTCTTATAAAAACAGTTATATCTTTAAAAAACAGGGTTTTATTTCCGACCATTCACTTTGAAAAACCTAATCCATTGCTCGATTTTGAAAATTCGAGTGTTTATGTAAATAAAGAGTTTTTAAAATGGGATATTGAGGAAGGAAAGCCGAGGCTTGCCGGAGTTACAACTTTGGGTGCCAGTGGGACTAATTGTCATGTTGTACTAGAAGAACCTCCCTGTACAGACCTAACTGTAAAAAATTACCAATCGCCAACTCAATATTTTATAATTCCAATTTCCGCAAAAAGTAAAGATGCTCTGAAAAGAAATATAAAAACTCTTTACGAATATATTCAGAATAATGAGAAACTTAAAATTGAGGATATCAGTTATACATTAATCGAGGGAAGAAATCACTATGATTATAGACAGTCATTTATTGTATCAAATATTGATCAGTTGCAGGAAAAGCTTTCTGAAGGATTAAAAATTGAGGCATATTCGCCCAATATCGAATCTAAAAAAATAATTCTTATTCTTACAGACAGCTTGTTTTTAACAGATGAGGTAGTCAATTCGTTTAGAAGTTGCTACAAGAAATTTAATGAGATTTGGGAAGAATGTAACGAAATTAAGGGATTAACTAATAATTCTCTCAAGGATTTTGCATTTCAATACAGCCTATTTAAAATGCTTAATTTATTAGAAATAGACGTACTGTCTACTGGCATAGGAAATATTATACATAAAGTGATTACAAATGAACTTACACTTAATGAAGGATTAATTGCTGCTGAACTTTATACTCCAAAGGAAATAGAACATAAAAGTGAACGTATTGACCGATTGATTAAAAGTATAGGAGTACACACAACATTTATAGATTTTAGTATTAGAGGAGCTTTTTATGAAGAACTTAAGGTATTCCGATATAAGGATCAACAAATTTATTACTGTGGAAACGATGGATCATTTAAAACAAATGATCCAATGCTTACGATGCTAAATACATTATATTTAAGGAATTTTAATAAGAAGCAATTTTCTTTTAAGATAATAGAGCATTCAGGAAGAAAAATTGAATTACCGACTTATCAATTCGCTCGAGTATCATGTTGGATTGGAGAAGGTATATTTGACGAAACTAAAAATTATAGCAAAGAGAAGTCAACTATTTTAAGAATCAAAGAAGAAGCCAGAAATACGGAATGGAAAATTGCAAATATAATTTCAGAGATACTAGAGATATATGAATTGTCCTTACATGATGATTTTTTCGAATTAGGAGGAGATTCATTAAAAGGGACAAAAGTAATCATGGGTATAAAGTCGGAATTTGGTATTTCGCTTGATTTTGAAGATATTTTTGATTTCCCTAAAATTGCGTCTTTAGCTGAATATATTGATAGTAAATTAAACACCGAAATGAAGGTGACTTTAATATGGGAGGAGGTTCTTCAAATTAAAGGTTTAAAGTCATACGACAACTTCTTTGAGCTGGGAGGCCACTCCTTATTGGCTACTCAAATTATTGTTCATCTAAATAAAGAATTTAATATAAATCTTAGTTTCGAAGATATATTTAAGCATACAACAATAAGTGCATTGACATCTCACATCGAAAGCATTAAAATACAACAAGATCGTTCTACGTTGAAAAATACTCTTGTTCCAGTCGAGAAGAAAGAGTTTTATTCATTAACTCATGCCCAAAAGAGAATGTTTTTTTTGAGCCAATTTGTTGAGGATAGTAGTGCGTATAATAATATTATGGGGCTTCGTTTAGAAGGCAACTTAGATTATGATGTTTTTGATAAAGCCATTCAATCTATTATTGATTCTCAAGAAGCTCTTAGAACGGTGTTCAAAATGGTTGAAGGTGAACCCAAACAATTTGTTTTGGAACCCAAGGAGGCTACTTTTAAATCAAATATTTTTGATATCGATTATGAAGAAGATGTAGAAACTTTAATTAACGAAGAAAGTAAGTATTTATTTGATGTCTCACTATTTCCATTATTTAGATGCTGTTTATATAAAATCGGTGATAAAAAACATATATGTATTCTTAATATACACCATATTATTAGCGATGGCTCATCAATAGGTTTATTTTTAGAAAATTTCTATAAGTTCTATGAACAAATTAGCCTGAATGGTAATGATAATGTTAATATTTCACAGTTCCAAATAAAAGATTATGCAGAATGGCAAAATTCAGAAGAATATAAAAAAATCTTTAACAAACAGGAGTTATATTGGCTAAATAGATATAAAGATTCACCGAATGTATTGTCACTACCTACTGACAAAATTAGGCCTGTTATTCAAAGTTTTGAAGGAGAAACATATTTTTTTAATATTAACCATCAATTCTCATCTGCATTAAAGAAGATCGCCATCGATAGCGGGTCAACATTATATATGATATTATTAGCTATATACAATATTTTTCTATGTAAACTTACAGGAATAGAGGATATTATTGTAGGTACTACCGTTGCTGGTCGAAGATTTATAGAATTACAACCTCTTATGGGATTATTTGCCAACACACTAGCTATTAGAAATTATCCATATTCCGAACTGAAATTTACAGATTTTTTGGATGAAGTTAAAAAATCTACGCTAGAAGCTTTCGATAATCAGGAATATCCATACGATAATTTAGTTCGTAAATTGCTTAAAGATCGAGATTCGAGCCGTAACCCACTTTTTGATACAATGTTTATTCTTCAAAATACGCAGGAAGCTAGAAGTCAGTTTAGCAATGTTGTAACTTCTTCGTTCTCGGTAAAAAATAAAACTGCACAATTTGATATCATGTTAGAAGCTCGAGAATCGCAACTAGGTATCGACTTTAATTTTAATTATTCGACAGCAATATTTGATGAAACCAGCATTAGTTCGTTCGTAGAATATTTTAAAAATATTATTGCTGCTATTGTCAAAAATCCACAAGTGAAAATTTCTGATATTGAGATTATCACAGAGCAACAAAGAAATTTGATTTTAGAAGATTTTAATAATACGAAAGCTGAATTTCCAAGGTTAAAGACAATTCATGCTTTATTTGAAGATATTGCTTTCTTTAAAGGTGAATCAGAAGCAGTAATTTTTGGAACCAATAGTTGGACTTATAATGAATTAAACAACGCCAGCAACTATCTAGCAAAATGTATTCTTGAAAAAGGAGTTCATGAAGGCAGCTTTGTTGGAATAATGATTAATCGCTCATTTGAAATGATCGTTAGTATTTTCGCTGTATTAAAAGCTAGATGTGCGTATGTACCTATTGACCCTGAATATCCTGTTGATCGTATAGCATTCATCATCGAAGATAGCGATCTTTCTATACTTCTAACAGATGATATGACAATGGGATTCCCAATTTATCGTGATATTTCTTTGGACGTTAATGAGTTGCTAAATGAGTGGAACTATTCAGATAGAATAGAAAATTACGAACTATGTTGTGATCCTGATTCAGTGGCATATTTAATATACACTTCTGGATCGACCGGAAGACCCAAAGGTGTTATGATTGAGCATAAAAATGTATTGAACTTTGTCTACGGTATTTCAGAAGTAATCAATTTTGACGAAGCAAAAACTATTCTTTCACTAACGACAATTTCTTTCGATATTTTTGTTCTTGAAGTGATCCTACCTCTACTTAAAGGAATGACAGTGGTTTTAGGAAGTTCTACACATCAGAAAAATCCAAATGCTCTAGCGAAAATTATTAAGGAGAACCAAATTGATATAATTCAAATGACTCCATCTCATTTGAAATTATTTATCGTAGAAAATCCAACTTTTTTTGAAAATGTAAAAATTTTAATGGTAGGAGGAGAGCCTTTGCGAGATGATCTATTAAGACTAATAAAGGTAAATTTTAGAGGTTCCATTTTTAATATGTATGGACCAACTGAAACAACGGTTTGGTCAAGTGTACAGAATCTAACTAATACTACTCGGATAGATATTGGAAAACCGATTAATAATACTAATATTTATGTATTGGATGGTAATAATAAATTGCAACCTATTGGAGTGGTAGGCCAGTTATGTATTGGTGGAGAGGGGGTTGCAAAGGGATACTGGAATAATATAAAGCTAACATCAGAGAAGTTTATACAAGATCCGATTACAGGAGTTGGTAAGGCTTACCTAACAGGGGATCTCGGGAGATGGCGTGAGGATGGTAATCTTGAATGTCTTGGACGTATTGACAATCAAGTGAAGCTGAGAGGATTTAGAATTGAATTAGGAGAGATCGAAGAGCAAATACGTTTATTGCCTGGTATTTTAGAATCTATTGTTGCTGTCAAAGAATATGAAGGTGAAAAATATCTCGTCGCTTATTATAAAGCAGATAAGTTACTAAATTCCGAAATTCGAAATTATCTATCTGGGATATTGCCGACATATATGCTTCCATCATATTATCAAAAATTAGATAAAATCCCTTTAACACCAAATGGAAAAATTGATTTGAATCAATTACCTGACCCAATTATTGAAATGAGTGAAAGCCATCAACCGCCAATTAATAAGGCACAAGAAAAAATGATTATTATATGGGCGGAAGTACTGAATATCGATAAAAGCAAAATCGGAATAGATGATGTTTTTTTTGAACTTGGGGGGCATTCGTTTAGTGCAATTCGGTTGATTTATTATTTCCAAGAAGAGTTTGGGGTAAAATTAAGTATGCGTGAAGTTTTTGAACATGTAACAATTCGAAAAATGTCACAATTGTTAAGTGAACGACATAAGGACAAACCTGAATCTATAAAAAGAATTGAGAATAGAAACTTTTATCCTGTTTCTGCTGCGCAAAGGAGACTTTACAATCAACAATTTTTACAAAGAGAAACAGTCGCATATAATATTTCTGATATGTTCGTCGTGAAAGAAGATATTAATATCAAGAAAATATGTCAATGTTTTCAAAATTTGATAGATAGACACGAAAGTCTTAGAACGAGTTTCGAAATTATTAATGAAGGTTTAGTTCAAATTATACATGACAATGTCAATTTTGAGTTGATAGAAATTGAAGATAGCTCTTCTCTATCTCCAACAGATATTTTTAATGATTTTATCAAACCATTCGATCTATCTACATTTCCGTTAATGAGATGTGCCGTATTTAAAAGTACTCAATCTACTTACTTTTTAATGGTTGATATCCATCATATTGTTTGTGATGGCATGGCTTTAAATATTTTAATGAATGAATTTAGAAGCCTCTATCAGGGTGATGAATTACAGGCAACTAAATTGCGTTATATTGATTACGTGATGACTCAGAACGATTCTCATTATGAGCTGAGTAAGAATAGATATTGGAAAGAAAAAAAATTAAAAGAAATTCCTGAATTAAATTTACCAATAAATAAAGATGTTGGTTTGGCTAAAAATGAAGACGCATTTTTACGTAAATTAGTTATTAAAGGAGAAACCTATCAGAAAATAAAAAATTATATAACCTCATCTTGCTGTACAGAGTTTATGTTTTTTATCTCTCTGTATTATATTTTGATATCTAAAATCAGTGGGAATGATGATTTAGATATTGGTATAGACGTTGTCGGAAGAACAGATGTCGAATTAATGAATATTGTAGGCACCTTCACTGATTTATTTCCATTAAGAATGAATGTGAATCCTAAACTATTATATAAAGACTTTTTAAATAATATTAAGCAAGAAGTTTTGGAGGTATTTGATAATCAGTTTTCCAATGAGCAGAATAAAGAATCTAAGAGTTCCATTAAAGTTCATTTTTCCTTTCCGAATTTTCTATTCGAAGATTCGGAATTAGAGGAGACTATATTTGAAAGATACGATGTGAAAAAGGAATTAAAAACGACGTTTGAATTAAAACTAGAGATACAAGAAAGAAATGAGGAATTTCACGCTGGTTTTATTTTTAATAAGGGGTTGTTCGATAATGATACGGCTGATCTTATTGTTCAGTATTATTTAAATGTTTTGGAGATGCTTCTAAATAGTGATCTCAAAAGTGACGTTAGTGTTAAGGTACTAGTGGAAAACTAGAAGACTATGTTTTTTAAAATTTAAATTAATAAAGGATTTTATGTGTGGAATTTGTGGCTTTGTGAGATTTAATCAAAATTTCTCAATCTCTAATGAAGATGAAATGATTATTCGCAATATGAATAATAAATTAAGGCATAGGGGACCCGATGCTCAAGATACACTTCTTTTTGACAATATTGCGCTTGGTTTTAGTCGATTAAGCATTATTGGATTAAATAATGGAATGCAACCGATATCAAATGAGGATAACTCATTGATCCTTATTTGCAATGGTGAAATTTTTAATTATATAGAATTAAAAGAGAAATTACAGAAATCGGGACATAAATTTAAAACCGAAACTGATGTGGAGGTTATCCTTCATCTATATGAGGAGTATGGACATAATTTTTTAAATAAATTAAATGGACAGTTTGCTTTTGCACTTTATGATAAAAAAGAAAGGAAATTATTCTGTGCTAGGGACCATATGGGAATTATTCCATTTTTCTATACTTTTGATAAAAATTATTTCATATTTGGGTCGGAGATTAAGTCTATTCTTGAGCATCCATCAGTGAATAGAGAGGTAGATATGATCGGTCTTGATCAAATATTTACATTCGCAGGATTGATTAGCCCAAGGACAATGTTTAAGAATATTCACAGTCTTGAAAATGGTCATTTTTTAATCGTGGACGAAATCGGAAAAGTAAAAAAGGAGGAGTATTGGGATCTGATTTATCCAGAAGGAGAATATATCTTAAATGAAATGCAAGAGGAATACTATATTGAAGAACTGGAAAATTTGTTAGAGAGATCAATTAAGTTTCGGTTGCGAGCAGATGTGCCCTCTGGATTATATCTTAGTGGGGGATTGGATTCATCAATTATCGCAATGAAGGTCAAACAATTGGAACCTGAAATTTCTAAAGAAGTATTTTCGATAGATTTTACAGATTCAAACTTTTCTGAATTAAAATACCAAAATATTATCGTAAAGGCGAGCAATGCAAGTTTTAACAAAAAAACTTTTTTGTCGGAAGATATTAGTAAAAGATTGAGACGGTCAATTTATCATAGCGAATGTCCAATTAAAGAAACATATAATACAGCGTCTCTTTCGCTATCTGGGTCAGTACGGGATAAGAATATTAAAGTAATATTATCAGGTGAGGGGGCTGATGAATTGTTTGCAGGTTATGTAGGATATCGTTTTGATAGGATGCGAGCTCTGAATATTGTTGGAAATGAAGCTTGTCATGAAGAAGAAGAATTGAGAGAAAAACTATGGGGGGACAAATCTTTTTTTTATGAACGTAATTACACGGAATTTAATAGGGTGAAAAAAAGCTTGTATTCAAAGCATATAAGTTCCTCATTTGATGAGATTAATTGCCTTAATTACCCATTAGTTAATCTAGCGAGGTTGCGAAATCGAAATGCTTTGAATAAAAGAGCATACATTGACTATAAACTTAGACTGGTTGATCATCTAATTTCCGACCATGGAGATCGGATGGCAATGGCAAATTCTATTGAAGTGAGATATCCGTTTTTAGACATTAACTTGGTTAACTTCTCAACTCAGGTACCTTCTGATTTGAAACTTAAAGGTTTAGATGAAAAGTATATTTTAAAAAAAATAGCAGAAAAAATTGTTCCTAGAGAAATCGTCGAAAGAGAGAAGTTTGGCTTTGTAGCACCCGGAAGTCCCTATTTAATAAAAAAGAATATTGAATTCATCAATGATATGCTTTCTTCTAATCTGCTAAAGGGACAGGGGTATTTTAACCATATCGAGGTTGAAAAGTTGAAAAATAAATACGGTCAGAAAGATTTCTCATTAAATCTTCCTTTTGAGAGTGATCTATTAATAACTGTGATTACTTTCGGATTATTTATTGAAGAATTTTTTCAATAATTTTTTATACCTAAATCAATATATATATATATATATATATATATATATATATATATATATATATTATTTTTTTTTTTTTAATTTTTATAAAAAATATTTTTATATTTTTATTTATATTTTTAAATATAAAAAATAATAAAATAAATATA
>Ga0105243_10003314_pt1 | contig 13071 bp, 11 predicted proteins | sample KBSM34metaG_FD_81525 | JGI IMG/M metagenome (GOLD analysis project Ga0105243, IMG submission 81525) | Miscanthus rhizosphere microbial communities from Kellogg Biological Station, Michigan, USA - KBS M3-4 metaG | ecosystem: Host-associated > Plants > Roots > Rhizosphere > Soil | place...
GGCACGTTCATCGCCTGAAGTTGGGACCGTTCCAGATTTGGCCGCGTTTGTTGCTGACATCTAAATCTCTCCTTAATGATTTTTGGTTGATTTGTTGATTTACTCGCTTCGTTCAACCGTTGAGAGCACGGGGGCGAGGACTAAGACCATGGAGTTTCCAGTTCCCAAAAGTTTGTCGTTTGAGACACGTTGCATGCTGTGACCCAATTTGGAATCTCTATGATTCCTCTGTGACCCCCGTGTCTCTGTGGTTGAGTAAGTTGTTGAGATAGATTTCACCACAGAGACATAGTGCAGCGGAGCCGCAACCTGGTGGCGATGAGTCAGTACCACCGCGCGGTAGCGTGTGGCTCTGGACTGTGTAAAGCGATTCTCGACATTCAGCGAGCCACACGCTACCGCGCGGTGGTACTGACTTCATCGCCCCCTCGAACCGATCGTTCAGAACCCTCAATATCTTGCAAATTTCACCAGTACAAAACAACCAAACCAAAAAACAACTAAACCTTGACACTCAACGCTGTCATCACTAGATTGGTCGCCCCCCAAAGATTCCACCCGAACTCTTTAGCCTCAGAAGGAGAACAACATGAGCATTAAGTTCACCCGTCGAAGTGTAATCGCAACCATTGTTGTTTTTGCGAGCACTGTGTTGATGGTTCCCCTGGCGATGCATGCCGCGAGTAGTTCCAGCGTGCTTGAAGCCTGTGTCAATCCCGGTAATGGAGGCTTGCGACTGATCGATGCGAGCACTCCTTGTCACGAGAATGAAGACCGCGTGCAGTGGAATGTGGAAGGACCAGCGGGACCTCCGGGACCGAAGGGAGATCCTGGCCCAACCGGATCGCCGGGGCCCACTGGACCGCCGGGACCGTCGAGTGGTGGCGCCCCGTTCGTATGGGTTTGTACGCCCGCACACCGTCCCGCATCAGGGGGCAGTCCGAGAGACGACGTCTATGTTTTTAATGGAAGCAGCATGACTGCGAATATTGCAGTGAATATTCTGGATCGGGACGGAAACAACCTGGCAGGAGTCACGATTCCAGATTCAACGCCGCCAAGGGTCTATCCCGGTGAAGCCGGCGCGACTACCGTCACACTTGCTCCCGGGCACACACGCGATGTTGACTGGGTGATGCCCACAACAAGTGGGCCGGGATTCGATGGCATTACTAACGTAGCGTTTACTGTGAGAATAACTTCGGATCAACCGATTGTTGTTGGCGCAAATTTCCAATTCAACGGCGACATACCAAGTCAATGTAGTTTGTTGCCGAAGTAGAGACGGAAGAGAAGGCAATGTCCGATATTGCGTCTGTCTTGTCGTTGAATCAGCCGCAGATAAAGGACGCGGATCAGAAAAAGACTAAAAGAGATCCCTCCTTTTGTGGTTTGCTTGATCTGCGTCCTTCTGCGTTTATCTGTGGCTGATTTCTTTCTCTTCACCAACGACAAGCTAAAGCATATCGGACATTGCTATCATCCCTTCATGGACCTGCCTGTTAACCCAACGTTTCTGCCGATGCTTGCCAAGCGAGTTGGAGAGCTACCGACCAGCGGAGATTTTATCTTTGAGCCGAAATGGGATGGCTTTCGTTCGCTTGTTTTTCGCGATGGCGACGATGTTTTCATTCAGAGTCGTGACGAGAAACCACTAGACCGCTACTTCCCGGAATTAATCGAACCTCTCAAGTCGCAATTGCCAAAGAAGTGTGTGCTCGATGGCGAGATCGTTCTGGCGAGGAATGGCGCACTTGATTTTGATGCTTTGCAGTTGCGACTCCATCCCGCTGCTTCACGCGTCAAACTTCTTTCTGAGCAGATGCCGGCATCGATTGTCTTCTTCGATCTCCTGGCGGAAGGCGAGCACGACTTACGCACCACTCCATTTGAAAAGCGCCGCAAGAAGTTGGAGTCACTACTTAAACGCGCAGAGAGTCCGATTCACTTAACACCGGCAACCAACGACCTCGCGATCGCCGCCGATTGGTTTCGTCGTTTTGAAGGAGCTGGGCTCGACGGCGTGGTTGCCAAGCCTGCTGCCGGAACATATGAGTCGAACAAGCGAGTCATGCTCAAGGTCAAACATGAACGAGACTGCGATTGCGTTGTCGCGGGATTTCGCTGGCACAAGAAAGGGGACGGCACTGCGGTCGGCTCATTGTTGTTGGGATTGTTTGATGATGCAGGTGACCTACATCACGTAGGAGTTTGCGCCAGCTTCACTGATAAGAAGCGCCAGGAGCTAGTCCAATTCCTATCGGCTTACAGAAAGAATGCGCTCGACAACCACCCATGGAAAGCATGGGCTATGGCTGAGTCTGAAACTGGGAGACGTATTCCGGGGGGCCAGAGTCGATGGAGACAGGGCAAGGACTTGTCCTGGGAACCGCTGCGGCCTGAGTTGGTTGTTGAAGTCGCCTACGATCACATGCAGGGCAGTCGATTTCGACACACCGCGCAGTTTCGCAGATGGAGAACCGACAAGAAGCCGAAAGACTGTACCTACGCGCAACTCGAGGTTGTGCCGCCGCATGAGTTGTCCGCAATTTTTGGAACGAAGTGATCCCCTGAAGGGAATCGTTAATGGCTTGGAGCCCAGGCTAGACCATCGGCGCCTTTGCCCGCTTCAATGAGCTTTTCAACCTTCCACGTCGAAAGACTAATCATCGCAACTCGTCCACTCTGATCGCAGGAAACGTAGGCGAACTTGTTATCAGGCGGGATCAAAACAAACTGCGGGGCACTCGGAACGTCAATCGTCTGGGCCACACTCATCGCAGCAAGATCGACCACCGCCACCTTGTTTGCCTTTGCCAAGGCAATGACGAGCCAGCGTCCATCTTTTGTGGCAGCTGAACCGTAACCAATACCTGGCAGCACAACCCTGTTCTTAACTGCGTTGGTTTGTGTGTCGATAACAACTAACTCGGGCTTTGTCTGATCGGAAGTAAATACCAGCTTGTCGTCTACCGAAAGCGAAATACGTTGAACGTTGGAGGCGACAGGAATCACCGCAATCGACTTGCGCGTTTTCAGGTCAAGTACGGAAATCGTGCCGAGACCGACGTTTGTTGTATATGCGCGCCGCTCATCGTGTGTGATCGCGAGCATGTGAGACTCGGCTTGGCCGGTAGGAATTGAGCCTACGACTTTTAATGTTTGTGGATCGATAATCGATATCGAGTTTTCTAATTCGGTGGTGACATAGAGCAGGCCGCTCTTTGGACCAAACACCGCGCAGTGTGGACGTACGCCGTGCCCGAAGTCGACTTCGCCGGTGACCTTCTTTGTTGCGAGGTCGATCACTGCGATTCGTTGGCCGTCGGTGCCTGGTCTCCCGACACCTGAGTTGCCGTAGATTGGAACATAAGCGAAGCGACCATCAGGAGATGCAACAACTTCATGGCCAGTAACACCACCTTCTGGAACCGTCGCAAGCTGTTCACCCGAGCCCGCATCGATGATGCTCAGACTCTGATCGCCTTTGTTCGCGACCAGCAATAATCCGTTTTTGTGAGCTGGGATAGAAATCATGAAGACGAGGGCTACAAGCAGTAAGCTGAGTTTCATAATGGTCATTCTAGGACTTCGTTTGAGTATCGTCACCCCTCAGTGACGCCTCTGAACTAATGGGCGCGCTCTTCTGGGACCGCAGGCGTCCTCGCCTGCTTACCGTTCAGCTAAGGCATACCCAGTGGCGACGAATGCAGGCGAGGACGCCTGCGGTCCCAGAAGAGGGCGCCCATTAGTTCAGAGGTGTTACTAAAGGGATTCGCCACGTTTCTTTGCTCGCCACTCGCGCCATTCTCGCGTGGGATCGTCATCCGGATCGGGCTTCTCTTGTTGTGGCCGCAATTCTTGGGGAACGTTTCGAAGGTTTACTCTTATCCTGATCCACGTCGACGATCGACCGCGCATCGTGTCAACCAGCACGTCTTCAACCGTCAACAGTTTGGCGACCTTACGATGTTTCCGCTTCCACTTCTCAAGTCCTGCAAGTGCGGCCTTCTTGTCAGGAGAATTCGCAATCACAATCAAAGGCATCTTGACTCTCGGTGTCTTGGCCGCGCCCTTTGCACGGGAAGGAGCAACACGAGGAGCTTCGCCTTCCATCTTGCGAAAGTGCGGTGGCCAGGGGGCGTCGCCGAGACCTGAAGCCTCATCCTTGTCAGCGAGTTCGAGCAACTCTTCGAGTGAACCTGGACTGGTGTCCATCTCCCGATGTGGATCCCCGATCGCAGCGAAGCGCGCCGGCACAGTCAGAACCGTGAAATCAGCCGGATCGCAGTCATCGACTTCACGCCAATCTAGAGGGGTTGACACTCGCGCATCGGGAAGGGGACGCACCGAATAAGCAGAACACGTTGTGCGGTCCTTAGCATTCTGGTTGTAGTCAAGAAAGACACCATGTCGTTCCTCCTTCCACCATTTTGAAGTGGCGAGAGTTGGTACCCGCCGCTCAACAGCGCGAGACAATGCAAGCGCAGCCCGCCGCACTTCCATGAACGTCCAGCGTGCTTGAATTCGAACGTTAACGTGCATTCCACGTGAACCGCTGGTCTTAGGCCAACCACGAAGACCCAGTTCTTCCAAGAGCGATTTCACTTCGAGTGCAACTCGCCTGACGTCGTCCCAGCTAACTCCCGGGCCGGGATCAAGATCCACGCGCAATTCGTCCGGGTGATCCAAATCACCGGAGCGAACTGGATGCGGGTGTAATTCAATGCAGCCCAGGTTAACAATCCACGCGAGGCCCGGCGCATTATCTACGACTACTTCTTCTGCCTTGCGTCCCGAAGGGAATGACAACGTTGTTGTGCGCATCCATTCGGGAAGATTTGTTGGGGCGCGCTTTTGGTAAAACGCCTGGCCTTCGGCACCATCGACGAAGCGCTTGAGCACGATGGGACGATCACGGATACCATTGATTGCGCCAGCCGCAACTTCCTGGTAGTAGTGAACGAGATCCAGTTTCGACAGCTTGGTCTGGGCAGAAAAGTAAGGTTTGTCCGGATGAGTGACGCGGACCTCACGCCCGTCGATCGTGAGAACTTCTACTGAGTCATCCTTTTTCACGACGATGATTCTTCAGATCAACTGGAGTTGACGTGCCAATGCAGTAGCGTGTTGTGGGCGTTCGACCGGATCCTTTGCCAGGGCGTTCATGATCCCAACGGTTACCCTGCGCGGGATGCCTAGTGATGACGACAACGGAGGCGGTGGATCCGACAGTTGTTTAGTAATAATTTCTGACACTGTTTCACCACGGAACGGCGGTTGGCCCGACACTATTTCATAGAACATCGCGCCCAAGCTGTACACATCCGACCGGGTATCCAGCGGTTCCCCCAGACACTGTTCGGGTGACATGTAGAACGGTGTTCCCACCACTGTTCCTGACGGACCCGCACCCGAATCCGCGACCAGCTTCGCAAAACCAAAATCGACCACCTTAACGCCCTCAAACTCGTAGCCGTCATCCGGAGCAACTACCAGAATGTTTTCCGGCTTGAGATCGCGATGAACCATTCCTTGTCGGTGCGCGGCGCCGACGCCTGCGCATATCCCGCGCATCAATCGTTGCGCCCGTTCTATCGGAAACCGAATTTCGCTATTCAGTAGATCACGCAGCGGAGTCCCCTTTACTAACTCCATCACAATGAAAGCCGGTGATCCATCGTTGCCGGCCTCCCCGAAATCATGAATGGTAATGACGTTCGAGTGGTGCACCATTGCCGCCGCGCGTGCCTCGCGTCGAAACCTTGCCAACGCGGATTCATCTTTGAGTAGTTTGTCGTGCAGAACCTTGATCGCCACTTCGTCGCCGATATGTATCCGACGTGCGCGGTAGACCACGCTCATGCCGCCCTCGCCGATGCGGGCCGTTAGTTTGTACTTTCCGTCGATTGTAATTCCGATGAGCGGATCGGGATCGAGCAAGCGAACGGTGGGCAATGAAGCCGAGTGATGATGTTCATAGTATGGATGCGCGCCGCCGGGCAATGTCAGTGGTAAACCGCACTCCGAACAAAACATCGCATCCTCATTCAGAAACAACTGACACTCCGGACAGAAAGGTTGTTTCGCTCGCACCTCAGTTATCAGCTGATCCAACTCATCCTCTATGATCTCGAGACCATTTTGTTCATGTGAAAACGTTCGCAGCTTGCTTTGATTATCAAACAGAAAATACGCAGGCAGCGAGTCTCGTTTGTTGAGGAAGCGATCGACCAGCGTGTGATCATTATCGAGTGCGCAAGGTTCCGTCAGATTCAGGCGCTGGGCTGCCTCGCGAACAGCCGAATGGTCTTTCTCCGCGTCGGAGTTGGGCACATGAACGGCAATCACACGTAAGCCTTCTCGGCGACGTTGATCTCGCAGTTCAGCGGTCTGCGAAAGGTTGAGGATCGAGCTTTCAGAATGGATTGACCAGAAATGTACTAGAAGCAGTCGACCTTTGATCGACCGGCTTACCTGGTCCTTCGGTTTACCTTCCGAGGCACCGGACGTTTTGCGATTGAGCCATTCGGTGGTCTCGAATGATGGTATCTGGGCGTCTACCTTCATGGGTTTGGGATATTACCACGGGGAGCTTGAGCTTTTGATGCGAGATCATTGCTTCCGAAAAGTTTGGTAAGCTGGGTAAACAAGTCAATGAATACTGAAGCATATCTAAAACGCATAAATTACCAGGGACCGCTCGCCCCAACTGCTGAAACGCTCCGCGCGCTCCAACTCGCGCATCTTCGCCGGGTGCCCTTCGAGAACCTCAGCATCCATGCCGGTGAGCCCATCGTTCTGCAGGAAGAGGCTCTATTTACCAAGATAGTTGAGCGAAGGCGCGGAGGTTTTTGTTACGAAGTAAACGGTCTGTTTGCGGCGCTGCTTCGGTCCCTGGGATTTGACGTGACAATGCTTTCTGCTGGAGTTGCCAAACCTACGGGAGGTTTTAGTCCAGATTTCGATCACATGGCGCTTATGGTCAAGCTATCTGATCGTTGGTTGGTCGACGTTGGCTTCGGCGATTCGTTCCTCGACCCGTTGTTACTCGACGAACCTGGTGAACAAATACAGGGCGTTCAGTCGTTTCAGATTCTTAACGACGGCAGTCACCTGATATTGAGGCGTCGAAACAAAGGCGAAGATTGGAAACCTGAGTATCGGTTCGACCTCCAACCGCATACTTTTGCTGACTACGAGGAGATGTGCCAGTTCCATCAAACGTCACCTGAGTCTCATTTCACGAAGTCCCGCATTTGTTCCCGGATCACAGACGAAGGACGAATCACGCTAAGTGATATGCGCTTGATCACGACAAATGGCTCTCAACGTAGTGAGCGAGCGCTACTGAGCAGCGATGAGTATGAACGTGTTCTGCGGGATCAGTTCGGAATCGTCATGACTAGTTCAAGCTCGGATACACGTGAGTAAGTTCGTAACATGTGCGCGCTGGGATTCGTGAGCAGCTAATTGCTGGTTTCAAGATATCTCTGCCGAACGATTTCGCAATGGTGCTCGGCGTGGCCGATGATGAAAAAGCCGATTGCCCGAGCCGTCATAGGATGAGTTACGACATTGCAGAGTCGCATGCTTTGCTGTTCGGTCAGATTCGAAAACAAATACTCACTTGCTCTCCTCACCGTTTTGAACTCATCAATGAGACTTGAAAGCGTTCGGTTTGAGACCTCGACATTGCTCGCGTAAAGCTCTTCGTCCATTCGATAAACGGGCGTCTCGTCCCCACGAGCAGCTGCCAGACCTCGGTATGAAAAGACGCGTTCCGTATCAATGATGTGCTGCAAGACTTCTTTGATCGTCCACTTACCTTCAGCGTATCGATAGTTGTGTTTGTCGTCTGGAATGCCTTCAAACAGTCGCACCGTCTCAGTTGTATTTCGACGTAGTGTTTCAGGGAACGTGCCGGGCTTAACGAGGTCGAAATACTTCTGATAGTTCGGATGATATTCAGTTGATGCAGGTCTTTGCATGAAGCGATTGTACCGCGTGTGTCTGCGGTAGAAGAACTGAGGTGCGCTCTTGGCTCAGGTGGTACAACCTGTTGACTTTCCGATTGCTCGCTAGTAAAAGCTGTTCACCTCATCGCGTTTCGCAACAGTCTTACTCTTCAGGAGAATCGAATCATGAAACCCCTTGTTACGCCCGCGTTATTTGTCAGTCTTATTCTATGTTTCGCGTCGACTGCCGTTGCTCAAAACACTTCCTGGGATCCCGAGTTACAGTTGAAAATCAAAGCGGTTGGTGCGCCGAGGGTTTCACCTGACGGTAAGCGAGTGGTGTACACGGTGTCGGAACCAGTAATGACGCCGGATCGAAGTGAGTATGTGACTCAGGTCTGGATGGGAAACGTCGCTACAAAGCAAAATATGCAGCTTACGTTTGGCGAAAAGTCCTCCACTAATCCGAAATGGTCGCCGGATGGAAACTGGATCGCCTTCACTTCAAATCGCAAGGATAACAAGAACAATCTGTACCTTATGAGTGCGAACGGTGGCGAGGCAGAAGCCTTAACCGAAGTGAAAAGTGGCGTCGCGAACTTTGACTGGGCACCTGACGGTAAGTCGATCGCTTTTATGATGACGGATCCCAAGAGTGACGAAGAAGAGAAGAACGACAAGGCGAGAAACGATTTTCGTTGGGTTGATGAGAACATCAAAATGTCGCGACTTTACGTGCTATCGCTCAGTAAGGACACGAATGGCAAACGTGAGCCGCGTAAGCTGACAACAGGCAATTACAACGTTGATTCCTTCGATTGGTCTCCCGACGGATCGCGGATCGCGTTTAGTTTCACCAAAACTCCGATCGCTAACGATTGGCCGACTTCCGATGTTTCCATCGTTGAAGTGGCCACGGCGAAAATCACCGTCCTGGTCAATTCGGCTCTGGCTGAAACTTCACCTTCGTACTCGCCGGACGGAAATTCAATTGTTGTATTGGCACTCGAGCCTCGCTGGGCTCAAAGCGGCGTGCTTGAAGTTCTTCCAGCAAACGGCGGTCAAGCAAAAACACTCACTGCAACCTTCGATGGTCAACCCGGTATCGCCGGCTGGTCGTCTGATAGCAAACGCATATATTTCAGCGAAGCAGTCGGGACCGGTACACAAGTCTCCGCTATCGATGTCGCAACGAATCGAATTGACGACGTCAATCGAAATCAGGGTGTCGTAACAGGGTTATCACTCAATCGTTCCGCTACAACGTTCGCGTATATCCGGCAAAGCCCGGAAACACCTGGGGATGTTTATGTGGCTTCGGTTGCGAACTTTACTGCGACGCGAGTTAGCCAGGCTAACGCCGATCTAAAACTGCCTGCCATCGGGAGAACCGAAGTCATTCAATGGAAGTCGAAAGACGGGCGAGTCATCGAAGGCTTGTTAACCTATCCGGTCGGATTTGAAGTAGGTCATCGGGTGCCACTTATACTGAATGTTCACGGCGGACCGACAGGGGTTTTCCAGTCAACCTTCATTGGGGGTCGAGGCGTTTATCCTTTGGCGACGTTTTCAGCCCGCGGTTACGCGATTTTGCGTGCGAATCCTCGAGGGTCTAGTGGGTATGGGAAAGATTTTCGATATGCCAATTTCAAAGACTGGGGCGGTGGCGACTATGAAGACTTGATGACCGGTGTCGACAGGGTCATCGAAATGGGCGTTGCAGATCCCGACCGACTCGGTGTCATGGGTTGGAGCTACGGTGGATTTATGACGTCGTGGATCGTTACGCAAACGAAGCGATTCAAAGTGGCTTCTGCGGGTGCGCCGGTGACGAATCTTATGAGCTTTAACGGGACCGCAGATATCCCATCTTTTATTCCGGACTATTTTGGCGGCCAGGCGTGGGAAGCGATGGACCTCTATCAGAAACATTCGCCGATGTTCAACGTCAAAGGCGTGACTACACCAACGATGATTCAACAAGGCGACGCTGATATTCGAGTACCGATTTCGCAGGGGTATGAATTCTACAATGCGCTCAAGGCGCAGGGTGTACCAACTCGAATGCTCGTATTGCCGCGGCAACCGCATGGGCCAACTGAGCCAAAGATGCAGTTGATTGCAATGAAGGCGAATCTTGAGTGGTTTGAAAAGTATATTGGTGGCGCGAGTACGTCGCAGAAATAAGCAAGAACTGGTCTTGGGCCTTAGGGCCTGGCGTCCTCGTGGCTATGTAGTCATTACCACAACGCGGTAGCGTGTGGCTTGGGGGTGACAACCAAGACGGAGCCACACGCTACCGCGTTGTGGTACCGACTACATAGCCACGAGGACGCCAAAGACCAATTCCTCCATGGAAAGTTTGATTGCCGGCATATTCGGATTGCTGCTAGGTGTGGTTGGGCTATTAACTGGAATTAAGCAGTTAAAGAACCGCGCACGGTTCAGTCGTTGGCAAACAACTCAAGGGAAAGTGATCGAGCGAGGCACTTACGAACCCAATGTGCCGATGTTAGGGCCACCAGCTTTTCGGCATGCACCTTTGGTTAGATATGCGTATCGAGTTGACGACCGAGAGTTAATAAATGATGCGATTCATCCAAAGCGCATACAGCTCCCGCAACACAACACGTTGAAATGGGCCAAGCGTAAGGCGGCCTCATTCCCCGACGACGTGATTGTCCACTACAACCCCGAAGATCCTAGCGAGTCGTATCTGTTACTGACTTCAAAGATAAACCTTTGGACAGTGATCGTTGCTTCGTGTTTCGCGCTGCTGGTTGGTTTATTGTTCTTGTTGTAGGGGTGGCACTCCATGTTTGTCGGCGGATCGGGGCAGTAGCCCGACTGTCAAGGAGGGCTCACTCCTTAGCGATCGATCGACGCCGTTGAGCCCTCCTTGACAGTCGGGCTACTGCCCCGATCCGCCTCTACAATCATGAGTGCGCGGCTTTGACCCGTTTGTCCATCTCTTCGGGTGAGACGTCTTCTTTGTGTGTGGCGATAGTCCAGACGTGTCCAAAGGGATCTTTCAACGTTCCGGAACGATCTCCGTAGAATTGATCTTGCAATGCTTTTAGTTCCAGTCCGCCTGCTGCGATTGCCTGGTTGTAGATCGTGTCGACATCGTCAACGTAGATCATCAGACTCACAGGGGTGCCTCCGAGTGTTGGTGGGCCGACATAGCCCATACTGGGTTGTTCGTCGGCCAACATGATTGGCGAGTCGCCAATCTTGATTTCAGCATGGCCGACTTTGCCTTCGTGCTCCATGCGAAACAATTCGGTCGCGCCGAATGCTTTCTTGTAGTAGTCGATTGCGCCAGCGGCACCTTTGATGATCAAGTAGGGAGTAATTGAGTGATACCCGTCAGGAATTGGTTTTACGTTTGGCATGTTCTTCTCCTATCGTTAGTTGGTCACATATATAACGGTCTCAACGCCACAAAGGGTACGGACTAAGTGGGCGTAACAAGGAAATTTGGGGGAGCGGCATCATACGCCACGGATTTTCGGTTGTGTCATCTATTTCTTCTTAAACTTACAAGCTTTTCAGGGCACAAAAGACCCATACCACCAACCCCGGAGTCCGTGTAAAAACTCGAATTTGCTTGAAGCTTTTTTTAGTGTTCTTTCGTGTGATTTCGTGGATCAGTCGATCTCGTGGACATAACAGACGATCCACGCGCATCACACGAACTTAGACGAACAAGAACTGATAATAGTTTTGAGTTTGACACCGTCCCGGCAGTTGGGGGTATTCGTGCGAACTAACCTAACCCTCGTCGAAATCTTGGATGAAATACTAAATAGTCGAAGGCCAAGTTTTTGTTTTGCTGACATCCCTGGCAGTCCGATCAATAATGGGCGCGCCGCGCCATCAAATAGAAAAACAGGCTAAAACAAAACATGTCAAAACCGTATCCCATTCTCTTCGCACTCTTCGTCATACTCGCTTCCTTTTCAATTGCGTTAGCCAGCGACGACTGGACCCAGTTTCGCGGTCCAAATGGAACCGGTGTTTCAGAAACAACGGGACTACCAACTGAGTTTGGTCCAAACAAGAACGTCGTCTGGAAGACTGAATTGCCCTCGGGCCACTCATCTCCTGTACTAACGCAAGATCGGATATTTGTTACAGCTCATAGCAACGACAAAGATAAGCACAAACTTTTTGTAATCTGTCTTGATCGCCAGTCCGGAAAAATCCTCTGGCAACGTGAGGTGCCACGGTCGCGTGAAGGTCGGCTTCAGAATGTGAATGGTCCGGCATCACCGAGTCCGGTTACTGACGGCACAAATGTCTACGCGTTCTTTCAAGAGTTTGGTCTTATCTCGTTTGACGGAGCTGGCAAGGAGCGATGGAAGCTTCCACTTGGACCTTTCAATATGTTCTATGGATTTGGTGCTTCGCCAATCCTGGTTGACGACAAGCTAATTCTGCCTGTCGATCAGGACAATCCCAGCTCGTACCTGATTGCAGTCGACAAGAAGAGCGGTCGCTTGCGCTGGAAAGTTGAGCGACCAGTTGTTATTTCGGGCTACTCGACTCCAATCGTCTATCAACCAAAACAGGGTGCTAAACAGATCATTATTCCTGAATCGTTTCAGTTATCTGCCTACTCGGTTGAGGATGGCAAACGCATTTGGTGGGTTCGTGGTCTTGCGTGCGAGATGAAGTCGATTGCCAGTCACGACTCAGAGTATCTCTACATCAATGGTTGGGGCTTTCCGCAGAATCAGCCGGGACAGCAAGTGGCAACGATTTCTTTCGAAGAGGCCTTGCCGAAGTACGACAAGAACAGCGACGGGCAAATCGCAAAAACAGAAGTGACTGGTGGCGTCGGCCCGATGGACAAGATGTTGAGCGCTGCGTTTGAAGCGTTTGATTTGGATCGCGACGAAAAGTTGAACGCGAAGGACTGGGAAGTCTTTCGCGCGATGATGTCGTCCGAGAATGGTTTGCTCGCAATCAAACTCGGCGGGCAAGGAGATCAAACAGCCAATGCCATTCGCTGGCGATATCAAAAGCCGGTACCACAAGTGCCCTCGACGTTGCTCTACAAAGGCGTGCTCTACATGATCAACGACAGCGGCATACTGATCTCGTTTGA
>Ga0105243_10003317_pt1 | contig 13060 bp, 11 predicted proteins | sample KBSM34metaG_FD_81525 | JGI IMG/M metagenome (GOLD analysis project Ga0105243, IMG submission 81525) | Miscanthus rhizosphere microbial communities from Kellogg Biological Station, Michigan, USA - KBS M3-4 metaG | ecosystem: Host-associated > Plants > Roots > Rhizosphere > Soil | place...
GCTCGACGAAATCGGCGACATGAGCCTGCCGATGCAGGTCAAGCTGCTGCGCGTGCTGCAGGAACGCAGTTTCGAGCGGGTCGGCGGCAACGTCACCATCCGCTGCAACGTGCGGGTGATCGCCGCCACCCACCGCAACCTGGAAGAGCGCATCGCCGGCAACCAGTTCCGCGAGGACCTGTTCTACCGGCTCAACGTGTTCCCGATCGAGATGCCGGCGCTGCGCGAACGCAGCGACGACCTGCCGGCGCTGGTCAACACCATCGCCGCGCAGCTGGCGCGCACCGGGCGCGGCGAAGTGCGCTTCTCCGAAGAAGCCTTGCAAGCGCTGCGCGGCTACGACTGGCCGGGCAACGTGCGCGAGCTGACCAACCTGGTCGAGCGCCTGGCGGTGCTGCATCCCAGCGGCCTGGTGCGGGTGCAGGACCTGCCGGCGCGCTACCGCGGCGACTTCGCCTCGTCGATCGACGTGTCGGCGCCGCCGGCGCCGATCGCCGCACCGGATCCGCGCCGCGTGCCCAACGTGGTCGACCTGCACGTCGGTCCCAAGGCGTTCTCCGATCCGTCCGAAGCGGCCGCGCAGACCGCATCGACGCTGCCGGAGAGCGGCCTGGACCTGCGCGGGCACATGGCCAACATCGAGTTGGCGCTGATCAACGAAGCGCTGGAGCGCACCCAGGGCGTGGTCGCGCATGCGGCCCAGCTGCTGGGCCTGCGTCGCACCACGCTGGTGGAGAAACTGCGCAAGTACGGCATCGATCGCGACCAGACCGAACTGGCTGGCTGAGCGCGCGTCGCGAGCAGATCCGCGTCGCCACGCGCGTGCTGCGCTACGGAACGACCGCGGTTCGAAACTGAAGTACCCTCCCCCTCTACGCATCGCATGCTTTCCGGACGTGCGTCCGGCCGGCCCGCTGCGGCTGTGTCGCGAACGATGGGGATCGTCGCACGCTCGCACGCTTCTCGCAGGCGAACGCGGAAGCAGTGGACACGTCTGTTGGCATATGGCTTGCTTTCAGAACAGGAACCCCGTCGCCACGATCCGCGCCGCGGATTCTCCACACGTACCCACGCAGGCCACCATGCCCATTCCCGTCACCAGTCCGCTGCTGCCTCCCCTGGACGAGTTCGTGCCGTACCTGGAGAAGATCTGGAGCAGCCGCATCCTGACCAACGGCGGCGACATGCACCGGGCGCTGGAGAAGGCGCTGGCGGAGTACCTGGGCGTCGGGCATCTGGCGTTGCTGACCAACGGCACGCTGGCCCTGCTCACCGCGCTGCAGGCGCTGCGCGTCACCGGCGAGGTGATCACCACGCCCTACTCGTTCGTGGCCACCGCGCACTCGCTGCTGTGGAAAGGGATCAAGCCGGTGTTCGTCGACATCGATCCGGTCACGCTTAACCTGGACCCGCAGAAGATCGAGGCCGCGATCACCCCGCAGACCACCGCGATCATGCCGGTGCACTGCTACGGCACGCCGTGCGACACCGCCGCGATCGAGCGCATCGCCGACACCTACAACCTCAAGGTCATCTACGACGCCGCGCATGCCTTCGGGGTCAAGGACGACGGCGGCTCGATCCTGCGCCACGGCGACCTCAGCGTGCTCAGCTTCCACGCCACCAAGGTGTTCAACACCTTCGAGGGCGGCGCCATCGTCTGCCCCGACGAAAAGACCTACCAGCGCATCAGCCGGCTGAAGAACTTCGGCTTCGTCGACGAGACCACGGTGGTGGCCACCGGCATCAACGGCAAGATGAGCGAGGTGAACGCCGCCTTCGGCCTGCTGCAACTGCAGCACATCGATCGTGCGCTGGCGCAACGCCGCGAGATCGACGCCGACTACCGGCGACGCCTGGCGCAGGTCCCCGGCATACGTTGCCTGGCGCCGCGTTCCCCGGACCTGGCCAACTACGCCTCGTTCCCGATCCTGATCGAGGACGACTTCCCGCTGACCCGCGACGGCCTGCATCAACTGATGCGCGAGCGCGAGATCCTGGTGCGCCGCTACTTCTATCCGCTGATCAGCGATTTCCCGATGTACCGCGGCCTGCCTTCGGCCGCGCCGGCCGGCTTGCCGGTCGCCCGGCAGATGTCCGAACGGGTGCTGTGCCTGCCGATCTATCCCGGCCTGAGCGCCGGCGACGTGGAGACCATCGCCGACCTGATCGCGGGTGCCGGTACAGCCGCATCAACCGCTGCAAAAATCGGTCGCCCTGCCGCGACCCTCCCTCCCTCCGCCCACTCCGTGGAACAAGAATGAGCCAAGCAACGTTTATCGAGAATTTCCTGTCGGCGACCGATTTCCAGACTCCGGTCGAGGTGACGACGGACACCGTGCTGCGCGAGCTTCCCGAATGGGACTCGCTCGCCGCGCTCGGCGTGATCGTGATGTTCGACATGGAATACGGCAAGACCATCACCGGCGAGCACCTGGCCGCCGCCGTCACCGTCGGCGACCTCTACCAGCTGACCGAGGCATAGCATGCCGATCTCCACCCTGCACAACGTGCGCTTCGCCGGCATGGCGACCTGCGTGCCCAAGCGCATCGTCTCCAACCTGACCGATTGCCGGCCGCAGATCCGTTCCGAGCGCGAGCGGCTGGTCCGCAACATCGGCATCGAGACCCGGCGCATGGCGCAGGAGTGGCAGTGCTTTTCCGACCTGGCGTTCGATGCCGCGCAGGGCTTGATCGAACGGCTGCAATGGCAGCGCGAGGAGATCGATGCGCTGATCGTGGTCACCCAATCGCCGGACTATCCGATCCCGGCGACCGCGATCATCCTGCAGGATCGGCTGGGCCTGTCGCATGCCACCGTCGCCTTCGACGTCAACCTGGGTTGCTCGGCCTATCCGTTCGGCATCAACCTGCTGGGCTCGATGATCGCCGCCGGCGGGGTCAAGAAGGGCCTGCTGCTGGTCGGCGACCGCAGCGCCAACCTGGAGGACCCGATCTTCTCCGATTCCGGCACCGCCACCGCGCTGGAATTCAGCGCCGACGCCGCGCCGATGCATTTCGACCTCAACAGCGACGGCAGCGGCTACAAGGCGATCATCCTGCCGGTGGGCGGCCAGCGCGAGCCGGTCGCCATCCAGCACCTGATGCCGTTCCGCGCCGACGAGAACGATTACTGGCATCGCGGCGTGGACCTGCAGCTGGACGGCGTGGCGGTGCTGAGCTTCTCCACCCAGCGGGTGCCGCCGGCGGTGCAGAAGCTGCTCGACTACACCGGCGTGTCCAAGGACGAGATCGACTACTTCGTGTTCCACCAGGCTAACCGGATGATCAACGAGACCATCCGCAAGAAGCTCGGCCTGCCGGTGGAGAAGGTGCCCTCGACCCTGCGCGATTTCGGCAACACCAGCGGCGCCTCGCTGCCGGTGACCATGACCGCGCGGATCAACAAGGAGCTGGAATCGGGCCGCAAGCGCGTGCTGCTGTGCGGTTTCGGCATCGGCCTGTCCTGGGGAAGTTGCCTGGTGGACATCGAGGGCGCGGTGTTTCCCGACCTGATCGAATCGTGACGATGGCGGCTTCCACCGAGGCGTTCGGCCTGACGGACAAGGTCGTGCTGGTGACCGGAGCCTCCTCGGGCATCGGTGCGGCCACTGCCAGACTGTGCGCGCGCCTGGGCGCCAGGCTCGTCGTCACCGGGCGCGACGCTGCGCGGCTTGAGGCCGTGGCCACCACGCTCGAAGGCACCGGCCATGTCAGCGTGATCGGCGACCTGACCGACGCGCAGACCCGGCAGCAGTTGTTCGACGCCGCCGACGGCTACCACGGCATGGTGTCCTGCGCCGGCGTCGCCGCCCTGGTGCCGTTCCGCATGGCCGCCGAAAAACACCTGCAGCAGATGCTGGCGGTCAACTACCTGGCGCCGATCACCCTGACCCAGCAGTTGCTGTTCAAGCGGCGCCTGCACGACAACGCTTCGCTGGTGTTCGTGTCCGCATTGTCGGCGCGCGCGGCGCCGCAGGCGGCGGCGGGCTATGCCGCATCCAAGGCGGCGCTGGAAGCGGCGGTACGCACGCTGGCGCTGGAGCAGGCCAAGCATGGCATCCGCGCCAACTGCATCGCGCCTGGCTATGTCGATACGCCGATGCTGGAAAAGCTGGGCACGGCCACGGACATGGACGACAAGATCGGCCTGACCCCGCTGGGTCGCATCGATCCGGACGACATCGCCAAGGGCGCCGTGTATCTGCTCTCCGCCGCGAGCCGCTGGATCACCCGCAGCACCTTGACCATCGATGGCGGCATCTCCCTGCCGATACGCTTATGACCGAACTCGCAGCCGCCTCCTCTTTCGATACCGCGTCGGCGCTGTTGCGCGACATGTTCGGCCTGCAAGGCAAGACGGTCCTAGTGACCGGCGCGTCCAAGGGCATCGGCCAGGCCGTCGCGCAGACCTGCGCCGCCGCGGGCGCCCGTGTGCTCGTCGCCGGACGCGACGCGGCGCGCCTGGAGGCGGTGCGCGCAGCGCTGGACGGCGACGGGCACCGGTCGTTCGTCGGCGATCTAAGCGATTCGACCACGCTGCAGCGCCTGGCGCTGGAAAGCGGGCCGATCGACGGGCTGGTGCACAGCGCAGGCATCCGCGGCCTGTCGCCGATGAAGCTGGTCGGCGAGAGCTTCCTCAAGGAAGTGCTGGACATCAACTACGTCGCGCCGGTAATGCTGACCCGGCACCTGCTCGCACGCCAGTCGATTCGTCCAGGCGGCGCGATCGTCTTCATCTCGTCCATCGCCGCGTTGACCGGCACGGTCGGCGTCGGCCCCTATGCCGGCTCCAAGGCGGCGCTGATCGGTACGCTGCGGCCTCTGGCGCTGGAACTGGCGCGGCGCAACATCCGCGCCAACGCGCTGTGCCCGGGACTGGTCGAGACCACGCTGATCACCGAGGACAAGAGCTGGTTCGAGGAGAGCCGCAAACGCTATCCGCTCGGCGTCGGGCAACCGGACGATGTCGCCCTGGCCTGCCTGTACTTTCTTTCCGACGCCAGCGCCAAGATCACCGGACAGGTGTTCAGCATGGACGGGGGGGTGGAATTCGCATGAGCGCTCTCTCGTTCTGGCATGTACTGATCGTGGGCGCGGGCGGCTTCGGCAAGGGCGTGGCCGCCATGGCCGTTAACGACGATCCGGGGTTCGGCACGAAGTGGGACATCAAGGGCTTCCTCGACGATCGCAGCGGGTTGGCGCAAACCTCGCGCTGGCCGATCGTCGGCGACCCGCACACCTACCAGCCGGTGGAAGGCGACCTGTTCGTGTGCGCGCTGGGCGATCCGGCGACGCGCCGTCGCTACACCCGGGCGCTGCTGGAGAAAGGCGCGGACTTCATGGTGCTGCGTCCGGGCCTGCGCGAGGCATCGGCGACCCGGGTCGGGCGCGGCGGCCTGTTCGAGCCGGGCGTGTCGATCGGCGCGGACAGCCAGCTCGGCGAATTCGTCACCGTGCTCTCCACCACCATCATCGGCCACGACGTGACGATCGGCGACTACGTGCAGATCGGCAATTTCGTGTTCATCGGCGGTGGCGTCCGCATCGGCAGCGACGTGGTCATCCATCCGCATTCCACCCTGATCCCGGGGATCACGATCGGCGACGGCGCGGTGATCGGGGCCGGCAGCGTGGTGGTCAGGGACGTTCCGCCCAATGTCACCGTCGCCGGCAATCCCGCACGCACCATCTTCAGCAAATAGCAGGACCCGCACCATGCCCCGCCATGCACTCGATGCCGAGCACTACATCAGCGAGCACAGCCTGCGCCTGGAACAGCAGCGGCTGTTCGGCAAGCTGTGGAACTTCGTCGGCTTTTCCTCGATGGTGCGCGAACGCAACCAGTTCTTCGCGCGCCAGGTGGCCGGCGTGCCGGTGCTGGTGCAGCGCACCGATGCGGGCATCCGCGCCTTCCTCAACCAATGCCCGCATCGCCAATCGGCGATCCAGATCGAGGCGCAGGGCAAGCGTCCGCTGGTCTGCCCGTACCACGCCTGGTCGTTCGGCCCGGAAGGCGAACTGCGAGGGCTGCCGAATTCCGGCCTGTACCAGTTCACCGCGCAAGAAAAGGCCGGTATCTGCCTGACCAGGTTCCGCCTGGAGCAGGTCGGCCAGCTGCTGTTCGTGAACTTTTCCGACGACCCGTTGCCGCTGGAAGAACAATTTTCGCCAGAGTATCTCGAGAACCTCCGCACCGCGTCGTCGCACCTGGATGCGCAGATCATCTACAGCTGCCATCGCGTGCGCTACAACTGGAAGTTGAACATGGAGAACGTCAAGGACTACAACCATGTTCCGTTCGTCCATCCCAAGACGTTCAGCCCGTTGATGGTGGGTGCGAGCAAGCCGTCTGCCAGCGTGGAGCGGCCCGCAGACGTCGCGTCCGAGGTGCAGCAGCTGCTGCAGGCGCAGGCCCGCCCGGCGCTGAGCGAACTGAGCTTCCCGGTCAAGGCGCCGATCACGCCGCAGGAAAACTGGTTCCGCGAGCTGTGCGAGGCCTATGGCGAAGAATCCGCCTACTACAACTGGTTCATCTATCCCAATGTGAACTTCTGCAGCGTGCGCGGCGATTACTTCCTGCTGCAACAGTACGATCCGGTGTCGGCGCACGAAACCGATTACCACCTGTGGGTGATGACCGCGCGCCGAAAGAGCGAGCGCACCGATTTCACCGCGCTGTTGAGCAACCTGATCCGCGGCGAGCGCACCGTCATCGCCGAGGACACCGTGTTGCTGGAACGCATGCAGGCCGGCCTCGGCGCGCATTCGCCGCGCGTCATGCACGGCGACTACGAAACGCAGCTGGTGCGACAGCACCTGTGGTATCGCGCCAACGTGCTGGGAGAGCCGGCATGACCTCGCTGCTGTTGCTGGGCGAAGGCGCCGCGCTGGAGCAGGCGCAGCGGACCGCGCAGGACTGTGGACTCGTCTATGCGTCTCTCGCGCTGACTTCAATCGACCACTACAACTTCGATCTAGGCGCGCTGCTGACGCACCACGCCGCTGCCGATACCGAGGTGTTCGTCGCGCTCGACGAACGCGCGGTCAACCATGCGCGGCACAAGCTGCTGGCCGATGTGCGCCTGGCGGGTTACCGCACGATCAATCTGGTCTCGGCGTCCGCGCACCTGGATGCCGACGTGCGCCTGATGGGCAACGTGCATATCGGCCCTGGCTGCAACTTGGCGTCGGGCACCCGTGTCGGTCCCGGCTGCTGGCTGGAGCGGCAGGTGATCGTGGAACGGGAGGTACGCCTGGGCGCCTGCGTGACCCTGCATGCCGGAGTGCATCTTGGGCGCAGCACGCAGATCGGCCAGGGCAGCACCCTGGGCAGCGGCAGCCTGACCCGCATCAACAGCAACATCGGACGCCATTGCGAATGGTTGCTGCCGGGCATGCTGCCCGACGCACTGCCGGAGCGATCTTTTCACGATGCACTGATGCCGGAAGGCGCACGCATCTTTACCGGAACACACTCATGAACGACATCGCAGCGCTTCGCTCCGACCCGTTGGATGCGCTAGCAAAGGCACGGGCGGTCTTCTTCCTGGCGCCGAGTTCCCACATCGGCAGCATCCACATGCCGCAGGTCCTGGTCGAATGCAGGCAGCGATTTCCGGGAATCCGCCTGGTCGCGGTGGACGACATGTACCATGCCGCGCCAGGCATGGTTGAAGGATACGACCAGATCCTGCCAGTGGCCGACTATGTCGGCGAGCCGCACTCTGTCGCCGTGAATTGCGGTCATCTGCTGGCGACATGGCTGTATTTCGACCACCTCGCCAAAGCCAGGCAAGGCAGCGTGATCGACCTTCCGGAGCTGTTGTACGCCTTCGACATGGTGCTGGTCTATCAGAACGGAAAGACCACGCGCGCGCAGACGCTCGAACACGCCGAACGATTCTCCGCGCTGAAACGCCGATTTGCTGACGCGCACAGCGTCGATACGCTCGATGCCGTGCTGCGCATGAGGATGACGGGCGACCGAGCGCATCTGCTGGATGTGATATGTCCCAGCGAGCAGGAATACTTTTCCATGTATCGCTCCGAGCTCACCCCGATCACGCTGCACGATAGCGAACACTATGTGGACATCGGCGCCTACGATGGCGACACGCTTCGCAAGTTTCTGACCGCCGCGCGCCATCGCTACCGGTCGATCCACGCGTTCGAGCCGGACCCGAGCAATTTCGCCGCCCTGCAGCAGCGCATGGGCTCCGTACCCGGACCGATATTCCTGCACAACCAGGCGGTCGGCAATTCGGACCAGCCGCTGTCGTTCTCGGCCAAGGGCAACATGGGCAGCCGGGTAGAGGTTGGCGGCGACATCCAGGTGCCGAGCGTGCGACTGGACGACGTGCTGGACGAGATCACGCTGTTGAAGATGGACGTGGAAGGGTTCGAGGCCCAGGTGTTGCTCGGCGGAGCGCAGGTGATCGGCCGCTGCCGTCCGCGCATGGCCATCACCTGCTACCACCATGCGCTGGACCTGCTGGACATCGTCGCTGTGCTCGACCGGATCTACCCGGACGCGCGCCTGCGGCTGCGGCACTATGCGATGTTCTTCTACGACACCATCCTCTACGTGGAGTGAGCGAAAGACCGTGCGAGCGAATCGATACACCTGCGCCGTTGGCGGCGACCGCTAACGGAAAATGGCGCAATGAAGCCCGATTACATCTTCATAGCCGGTACCGACAAAAGTGGCACCACGGCGTTGGCCAGCTGGCTCAGCAGCAATGGCCTCGCGCGCTTTGTCTTGCCTGGAATCAAGGAACCGTACACCTATCTGTCGGAAGGAACTGCGCGGCCGCTGCCGGCGGAACTGCCCTGGCTCGATGCCAGCGTCAACTATGCGATCAGTCCCCACGTGATCGCACGCCTGCCGGAGCACCGCACCAAGATCGTGCTGTGCTTCAGGAACCCGCTGGAGCGGGCCTGGAGCTCGTACCGGATGAAGAAAATCGCCGCGCTCGGCGGTGCGGTGGCGGCACGGATGTTCAGCGACTACCACCAGCATGGAGGCTGTATCACCGATGCCACCCCCGCGGGCTCGCACTCGGACGCGGTTTCCCTGGACGTCCTCAGAGACATTACCGCGCTCTGCTTTCCGCGCGCGTCCTCCCCCCATGTCCAGCGCCACTTCCAGGCCGAGGCCGAACGGCTGCGCGTCACCACCTTTGCCGCACGCGCCGATTACGAGATGCAGTTCCTGATGACGCGCCGCGCCTTCCCGTTCCTGTCGATGCTGGAAGGCAGCTTCTACTACGCCGCGCTGCGTCCACTTTCAGCGCGCTATCGGCCCGAGGACATCCTGCTGGTGTCGCTAGGTCGGCTGCGCGAGCCGCAGTACCGTGAGACGTTTCTGCGGCGCCTGATCGGCCACGCCCCGGCCACCGAACCGGTGCCCTTCGTCTTCTCAAGCCGCGAACTGGCGTTCGACGAGCCGGTGCCCGACTTCGCAGCGCCGGCGCTGCAGGCGCTGCGCGGCGCCCTGGCTTATGATTTCCGGCAATCCACCGAGCTGATCGCAGCACAGGGAATCGATGACGACTTGCTGGACATGGACGACATGCGCCGGCACCTGTTGTAGAGCCGACGTGGAAAAGCGCACGGACCTGCCGTTGCGTCAGCGAGCCGTCCGCGGCACGCATGCTGCATCTGCAGCGGACCGGCCTGCTCATGGGATCCAACGCCCCGCTCAGCATCGTCGTGCCGGCCTGCATGCCTTTGCGCCGCGTCGGCCAGACTCGCAGTACCGGCTGCCGATCGCCATGACCGGCATAGCTCCGCGCCGCGGATGCTGTGCATGATGTGCGCTCGCGTGCCGCTGCCGGCAGCGATGAACGTCCGCATTGCGGCGTGCGAAGAGCAACGGCCACGGCCGCGGACTTTCCGCAAGGCGTTTTCTTGTTCGCGACATCGCGAGGCATCGGACACCATGCGTTTCACCAGGAACCTCCGCCAAAGAGCGGTACGCCTGATCGCCGTTGCGTTTGGTTTCGCTATCGCCGGGCCGGCACTGGCGACATTTTCGATCGTGGCTTGCGCGCCGTCCGGCACGTGCGGGGCCGCGGTCGCAACCAACAATCTCGCCGTGGGCGCGACCGTCATCTATGCCCAGGCGAACGTCGGCGCAGTAGCCTCGCAATACGAAACCAATCCCTCCTACGGCCCCAAAGGCCTCGCCTTGCTGCAACGGCACGTCAGTGCGCGCGCAGCACTGGATGAACTGGTGCGGACCGACGACGGCTTCGAAGGGCAGGATGCCGCGTTCCGGCAGGTAGGAATCGTCGGAATCGGTGACGAGGGCGCTGCTTTCACCGGCGAGCAAGCCATGGCGTCTCCCTGGTCGGGGTCTGCGACCGGACCTGGCTACGCGATCCAGGGCAATGGCCTGAAAAGCGAAGCCGTCATCGCCGCGATGCGCGGCGCCTTCCTCGATGGCAAGGGATCGCTCGCCGATCGCCTGCTTGCGGCGCTCGCCGCGGGTCAGCGCGCCGGGGGCCAGACGACGGGAAAGATGTCCGCCGCGTTGTTGGTGCGAACGCAGGAAGGCGGCTTCCAGGACATCGATCTGCGCATCGACGCCGCTGCCGACCCCGTACCTGCTCTGCGTCATCTGCTCGATCTGCACCAGGCCAACAGCGCGATGGTCCGGGCCGAGCGCGCGCAACGCCGGGGAAAACGCGAACAGGCGCGCATCGCGCTGCACGAGGCGATCAGGCTTGGCGCCGACTGGGACCGGGTCTGGCGCCGCGCGGCGCGCCTGCAGATGGCATTGGGCGACAGCAACGGCGCGCTGCAAGCGCTGGCCGCGTTCGCGCATCTGAACCCGACCTGGGCGCAACTGGAAATGCAAGACCCGCTGTACACCGCCTTGCCCGCGGACCAGTTGCCCAGGATCGTCTCCCCGGCGCCGGATTAGGCCAAGGCGTGTGGCATTGGCGGACGTTAGCCGGATCGCGCGCCGCCGCGCCGGCCTCCATCTGAGCGCGCGGTCGTTCACCTCCCGCACGCCTCCACGGCACGCATTTTGCATCGCCTGCAGATCGGCAGCGCCAACGCCATCGTCGACCCGGCGCGTGCCGTGAACCGGCAAAACGCGCCTCCTTCCTCCTTCGAGACGGCCCATCCCGCATGAGTTCCAACGCCCTGGTCAGCATCGTCATGCCGGCCTACAAGTTCCGCTACTTCGAGCGGACGCTCGACAGCGTGCTGGGCCAGACCCATCCGGCGCTGGAACTGGTGATCTGCGACGACAACCCCGATGGCACGATCGCCGCGGCGGTGGAGCGCAGGCGTGCTGCGGCGCGCTTCCCGATCCGCTACCAGCGCAACCCCAGCCGCCTGGGCGAACTCGGCAGCACCATCAAGGGCATCGGCCTGGCGCAGGGCGACTACGTCAAGTTCCTGCACGACGACGACGTGCTGGAACCGGACTGCATCGCCGCGCTGGTGCAGGCCATGCAGGCCAGCCCCGACGTGGTGCTGGCGTCCTCGCGCCGGCAGCGCATCGACGGCGACGATGCGCCGCTGCCGGACATCCACGCCACCAGCTTCCCGTTCGCCGGCGACGTGCTGCTCGACGGCCCGGAGCTGCTGTCCTTCCTCGCCGACCACACCATCAACTTCATCGGCGAACCCAGCTGCGTGCTGTGCCGGCGCCAGGATCTGCTGGAGATCGGCGACCAGCTGATGATGCTGGACGGCAAGGTGATCCACTGGGTCGGCGACCTGGCGCTGTACGCCAAGCTCCTGCACCGCGGCAACCTCGCCCTGCTGGCCAGGCCACTGACCCGCTTCCGGGTGACGCGGGACCAGTACAGCCAGGCCGGCCGCGACCAGCCGGGGATCGGCGACCAGGGCCACGACGATTTCCGCCGCGGCGTGCGCGCCATGGGCTGGTACCGCGGCGACGGCGACGTGCGCCTGGTCCATGTGACCCCGCTGGACGGAGGCCGCGCCGAACCGGTCGATCTGCTGCAGGCGATCCAGGCGGCGTATGCACGCGGCCGCGCCCAGCTGGCGCTGCGCGACTGGCAGGCGCAGCGCCAGCTGCCGCCGGCCAAGCGCGCCCTGTTCGACGCGCGCCTGGCGGAACTGGGCGGCGGCGCGCGGCTGGCGGTAATGCTGGACGCGCGCAACGCCGACGCGGCCGCGCTGCAAGCCAGCCTGCACAGTCTGCTGCTCGACGGCGCCGCCTTCGCCACGCTGAGCGTGGCCGTGCTCGGCGCCGCGACGGCCACGCCGTGGCCGGATCCGCGGGTCCGGCATCTGCCGCTGGCGTCCGCCGACGAGGCCGCCGACCGCAACGCCGCGCTGGCCGAACTCGACCGCTCTGACTGGTTCCTGTGCGCCCGCGCAGGCACCGTTTTCTGCGCGGGCGGCCTGCTGCGCTTGGTGCTGGAACTGGCGCAGCAGCCGCACGGCAGCGCGCTGTATGCCGACGAATGGCTGGCGCTGGACGCCCAGACGCTGGCCCCGGTGCTGCGCCCGGATCCGGATCTGGACCTGCTGCTGGGTAATCCGCTGGCGACCGCCGGGCACTGGGTGTTCCGCCGCGCCCTGGTGCAGGAGCTGGGCGGGTTCGATCCCGATCACGACGGCGCGCTGGAATTGGAGCTGATCCTGCGCCTGTTCCAGCGCGATGCCGGCGCCAGCCTGGGACATCTGCCCGAGCCGCTGCTGATCGCGGCGCCGGCCGACGCCGCCGCGGGCGCCGAGGCGCGCCAGCGCGCCGTCGCCAGCCATCTGCGGGCACGCGGCTATGCCGACGCCAGGATCGACGCGCTGCCTGGCGGGCTGCATCGCATCGACTATGGCCATGCGCAGCAGGCGCCGGTCTCGATCGTGACCATCGCCCAGGACAATCTGCCGGCCCTGCAGCGCCTGGTGGTCGGCCTGCTCGAGACCACCGCCTACCCGGCCTACGAACTGCTGCTGGTCGACAACGCCAGCGACGCGCCGGCGGTGGGCGCATGGCTGCAGGCGGTGGCCGAACTGGGCAACGGCCGCATCCGCGTGTTCGCACTGGAGCAGCGCGTGGCCCAGGCCA
>Ga0105243_10003318_pt1 | contig 13059 bp, 7 predicted proteins | sample KBSM34metaG_FD_81525 | JGI IMG/M metagenome (GOLD analysis project Ga0105243, IMG submission 81525) | Miscanthus rhizosphere microbial communities from Kellogg Biological Station, Michigan, USA - KBS M3-4 metaG | ecosystem: Host-associated > Plants > Roots > Rhizosphere > Soil | place: Michigan...
GATCTCGCGACGCGCGCAAACATCAACAAAGACTTGCCGGGCACCGCGCAAGTTCTTCACAACGACTGGCACGACTTCTTCTTCTACGGTCAGGACGAGTGGAGAGTCAGGCCAAACTTTACATTGACACTCGGTCTGCGCTACGAAAACGCCGGCCAGCCGATTGCAGATCTGGTTGATTTCAATCAACCCGTGCTGGCGGCAGCCAACAACGATCCGCGCTTCAGGCTGACGCCAGTTCCGAGTCGAGACAACAACAACTTCCAGCCGCGATTCGGATTCAACTGGAATCCGCAGACTCGCAACGACGGTGTGCTGGGCTGGTTTACAGGCGGCGATAAGCTAGTGTTGCGGGGCGGTTACACACGCACGCACGACTACGCTTACACCAACATCCTGCTCAACATCTGGAGCTCGTTCCCGTTCGTCGCCGCGGTTTCGTCGTTCCCGACAGTTGCTGCGACAAACTTGCAAGGTCAGCAGGTGAACGTCATCGCGAATGCGTTTACGGTGTTACAGGCTCCGCCGTTCAATCCCAACACGGTGAATCGGACGATCGTCGACGGGAATTTCCACATGCCGGTCTACGATTCGCTCAGTTTCGAAGTCCAGCGCGAATTCACACGCGACCTCGTATTGCGTGTTGGATACGTGGGCACGAAAGGCACTGGTCTTTTCGAGTCAGTTGACGCGAATCCGACACTGGTTGGCTGCACGGTTGCGAACGCGGCGAATAACTTCTGTCGATCGATCCCGAACCAGGGTCCAACGCGTTTACGCACTAACTCCGGTTCGTCGATTTATCATTCGCTGCAAACCAGTCTCGAGAAGCGATTGAGCAGTGGTTTCAGCGCGGGGCTGCATTACACCTACAGCACGTTCATCGATACGATGTCGGAGATCTTCAACGTATCGTCCGGTGAGATTGCTGTCGCGCAGGACTCGTACAACCGCCGCGCCGATCGTGCGCGTTCGAGTTTTGATCGTCCGCATCGTATCGCGGGCAACTTTGTTTACGAGCTGCCGTACTTCCGCGAGCAAAAAGGTATGACTGGCCTCGTGCTTGGCGGATGGCAACTGAATTCGCAGTTCACACTGCAGAGTGGCTCGCCCTTCACACCGTTGAATGGTTCGGATCCGGCGATAGCTCTCGCGAGCATTTCGTCGCTGGTTGGCAACGCGATCAGGCCGAACCTGAACACGAATCTCGATCTTTCGTCGATGAGTGTTGAAGAAATACTCCGAAGCGGTGGTCGTTCGTTGTTCACCACGATCACGGCGCAGCAGCGAGTCGGCAATGCGGGACGCAACATCCTGCGTTCGGATGGAATCAATAACATTGATTTCGGCATTCTGAAGAACACGCGAGTCGGCGAGAATCAACGCTTGCAGCTTCGTGCTGACTTCTTCAATTTCACCAACTCTCGAGATTTCGGAATCCCCGACTCGACGGTTACGTCTGCAAACTTCCTCAATCAATGGGGAACTGACGGCGGTAATCGACGCATCGTCGTTGGTATCCGCTACGTGTTTTAGGTTTCGGATGAACGCGGATGAAGACGGATGCACCGCCTTCATCCGCTATAATGCGTTTGAATGGAATACTATGAGCGTCGACCACAACCTCCGCTGAGCAGTTTTGTCGAATGCTTTTGGGCGCTTGAAAGTGATGTGCCGTCGACGCAGCCTGAGCGGATTCTTCCCGACGGTTGTGTGGAGCTGATACTGAACTTCGGCGCCCAATTTTCTCAGCACGACGAGGGCGAGCTCAAATTGCAGCCGCGGAGTTTTCTCGTCGGACAGATGACTGGTCCGATTCTCATCTCACCGACCGGGCCCGTGCACCTACTCGGCATTCGTTTTCATCCCGGCGGTACGTTGCCTTTTCTTCGTCTGCCGCTTCACGAAATCACCGATCAGGTTGTGGATCTCGGAGGTCTATCGAGCAAACTCGAGCGCGAGTTATTGAGTGTGACTTCTCGATCACCGTTGTTGACCGACAAGGTGAACGCCGTTGAAGCATTTCTCACCAATCAACTCTTGAATACAAAACAAGACTCGTGGCCCATGATGCTCGCCGCCAGGATTATCGATTCAGGTGGACTGGTCGCTGTTGATCGATTGGCGAGGGACGCGGGAATCAGCAGCCGCCAGCTGGAGCGACGTTTCCTGCGTGAGGTTGGACTTGGTCCAAAAATGCTCGGACGCATTATTCGATTTCAGCAGGTCTTTCGCGCCGTCGAGCAGTGCTACTCCGCGTGGGCCGAAGTTGCGATCGAGTGTGGTTACTACGATCAGGCGCATTTGATTCGCGACTTCAATCAGTTTGCGCGGCAAACACCGGCGGTGTTGTTCTCGAATCAGAGTGCGTTTACGGAGTGGTTCACGCGCAAGGCGAGGAAGTCGGATTTTTACAATACGAGTTTTTGAGTTCTCAGTAGGATTTCTCCGCAGAGGAGACGGCAGATGCTTCGAACCCTGATCTTATTGTTGATAACGCAAACTCCTACGCTCGCCGACATCTCGTGGATCTCCGGCGACTGGCAGACTGCGCCCGGTGGCAGAGCGCAAATCGAGGAACATTGGACGCAAGTCGCCGGCGCGACGATGATGGGTATGAGTCGCACTGTTGCTGGTGAAAAGACCGTCGAGTTTGAATACCTGCGGATCGAGCAACGTGCAGATGGGATCTATTACGTTGCGCATCCAAAAGCCCGCTGCCCCGGCACTGATTTCAAACTAACCCGCGCCTCCGCGACAGAAGCCGTCTTCGAAAACCCACAACACGATTTCCCGAAACGGATCATCTATCGCAAGACCGCCGATGATTCGTTGACGGCGAGCATCGATGGCGGTGAGGGCACGAAGTCAATGTCGTTCGCGTTTCGGAAGATGAAATGAGACAGGATTACAGGATTTCCAAGATTAACAAGATATCTTGTAAATCCCGTTTCATCTTCGTAATCCTGTCTAAACTCCCAATATTGCCTTCGCGATCGTAAAGTAAATAATCAACCCCGTTGCATCGACAAGTGTGGTGATCAGCGGCGCTGAGAGCACCGCGGGATCGACACCAAAACGCTGTGCAGCGATCGGGATCAGCGCGCCCACGGTTGTTGACCAAACACAGATCGCAAACATCGTCACAGAAACCGTAAGGGCGAGCTCCATCGGCGCTTGCCAGAGTAGCGCCTGCCCAAACGCGATCGGCGCCACCATCAACCCAACCAGCATTCCCGTCGTCGCCTCACGCATCGTGACGCGCCACGCGTGACGCACACCAACTTCGCCGAGCGCGAGACTGCGTATCACCGTCATCACTGTCTGCGCCCCAGCATTTCCACCAGTGCCAATCAAGAGCGGAATAAAAAACGCGAGCGCCACCACCGCCGCCAGCTCATTCTCAAACCGGTGCAACACCGCGCTCGTCAGCGTCCCCGCGACAAACAGCAGCAACAGCCATCCAATCCGTTTCCGCACCACACGCGAAATCGGATTGTCAAAATACGGCTTGTCCATCGCGCCCGGCTCGACCGCCGCCATGCGCAACAAGTCTTCTGTTTGCTCTTCGATCAGAACGTCGATCACGTCATCCACAGTCACGAAGCCGACAACGCTGCCGTCCTGTTCCACAACCGGAACCGCGAGCAGGTTGTACTTTCCAATCTTCTGCGCCACCAGTTCCTGATCGTCGAGCACATTCACCGTCACTGGCTTGCGACGACAAACCTTCAGCAGCGGTCGATCGAGCTCGGCCATGACGAGGTCACGCAACGACACGGCGCCGATCAGTCGATCCGTTTCCGGATCCATGAGATAGCACGCGTAGATCGATTCCTTTTCACGAGCGACAGCGCGGATGTGTTTGAGCGCGTCGCCGACGGTCATCTTCGGATCGAGTCGTACAAACTCCGTCGTCATGATTCCGCCGGCAGTGTGATCCGGATACTGCAAGAGATCTTCGAGCTCGGCGCGCACTTCGGGACTGAACTTGGGCATCAGGCGATGCCGTTCGTGACTCCCCATTTTCTGAATGATGTCCGTGCGTTCGTCGGCGGATAGACCTTCGAGAATGGCAGCCACGCGTGAAGGTTCGAGTTGTTCGAGAATGGCAGCGCGACGCCGCATCGTGGGCTGGTCGCAGAGCTCGATGCAACGCGGCAGAGGCAGCATCGTGACGACCGCAGCGGCTTCGGCGAGGTTCAGTTGATTGAGTAATTCTGCAAGATCTTCAGGTGGAAGGTCCGCGACTTCTGAGCCAATGCCGACAAAGCTTTCATCCAGCCGAAGCTGAATGCGTTCTAGTAGCTGCTGCAGATCCTTTGAGGTCGGCATATGAAAAATAAGCCACGGATTTACGCGGATTTTCACTGATCCGCGTTAATCCGTGTGAATCTGTGGCTAAAATCTATTGCCTAGACTTGGGCGCTAATAGTTTCTTCCGAAATCGGATTCAGTTCGGCTTGCGCTGCCGCGAGACGCGCGACTGGAACTCTGAATGGCGAACAACTCACGTAGTCGAGTCCGATTTCATTACAAAACGCGATCGACTGCGGATCGCCTCCGTGCTCGCCGCAAATACCAATTTTCAATTCTGGCTTGACGCTACGCCCGCGCTCGGTGCCCATTCGTACGAGTTGGCCCACGCCATCGCGATCGAGCACCTGGAACGGATCGTCGCGAACAATCTTGCGTTCAATGTAGTTGGGTAAAAAGCGACTGGAATCGTCGCGGCTGAGACCAAAGGTCGTTTGCGTGAGATCGTTGGTGCCGAACGAGAAAAACTGCGCATGCTTCGCGATCCGATCGGCTATCAGCGCCGCGCGTGGCAACTCGATCATGGTTCCGACGAGGTACTCGATAGTCATGCCGTGTTCACCCATCACTTGTTTCGCAACTTCGTGAATGAGTTCCGACTGTTGCCGCAGTTCCTCGCTGACAGACACGAGCGGCACCATGATCTCGAGTTCAACTTTTTTACGCTCACCCTGAACTTCGCAGGCCGCCTCAAAGATCGCACGACACTGCATCCGCGTGACTTCCGGAAACAGCAGACCAAGACGACAACCACGAAAGCCGAGCATAGGATTCGCTTCGCGAATGCGGTTGACCTGACGCAACAACGCTCGCTTGTGATCGATCTCGTCGAGCACGTGATCCATATCACTCAGCGAGTCGGCGCCTTTCAGTTTCATCTTCAGCTCGGCCAGCTCGGCGCCCAATTCCTCAGCATTCGGCAGAAACTCGTGCAACGGCGGATCGAGTAAACGAATCGTCACGGGCAGTCCCGTCATCTCGCGGAAGATCCCGATGAAGTCGCCGCGCTGGAGCGGCAACAACTTCTCGAGTGCCTTCTCGCGTGCGCCAACGCCCTCCGAAAGAATCATTTCGCGCATAGCCGCGAGTCGCCTGTCGCCGAAGAACATGTGCTCTGTTCGACAGAGTCCGATTCCTTCAGCCCCAAACTGCCGCGCAGTCTTTGCGTCGAGCGGAGTATCTGCATTTGCCCTCACGCGCAGGCGCCGGAACTGATCGGCCCACTTCATGAGTTTGTAAAAATCATTTCCGAGTGTCGGCTGAATGGTCGGCACCTGGCCCAGAAACACGCGGCCGGTTGAACCATCGACAGTGATCCATTCGCCCTTCGTGACGACCGTGCCCTCAACAGTGAATTGCTGCTGGCTGTAGTCGATATTAAGTGCCTGTGCGCCGCTGACGCAGGTTTTGCCCATGCCTCGCGCGACCACCGCGGCGTGACTCGTCATACCACCGCGAGCCGTAACGATCGCCTGCGCCGCAACCATGCCGTGAAAATCATCAGGACTGGTTTCCTGTCGCACGAGCACAACCTTCATGCCGTCACGCGCCATCTCTTCCGCTTCATCGGGACTGAAAACAACCTGGCCCTGCGCCGCGCCGGGACTCGCCGGCAGACCGGTGGCGAGCACAGTCGCATTTGTTTTTGGATCGACGGTCGGATGCAGTAGCTGATCGAGTTGTTCGGGAGTAACACGTTTGACGGCAGTCTCTTTGTCGATCACTCTTTCGTCGACCATCTCGACTGCAATGCGAACCGCGGCCGCACCACTGCGTTTGCCCGTGCGCGTTTGCAGCATCCAGAGTTTGCGACGTTCGATCGTGAACTCGCAGTCCTGCATGTCGCGATAGTGTTTTTCGAGCAGCTCGGCGATGGAAGCAAACTGATCGTAAACTTCCGGCAATTCTTTTTTGAGTTGATTGATTGGATTTGGAGTGCGAATGCCGGCGACAACGTCTTCGCCCTGCGCATTCAAAAGGTACTCGCCGTAGAGTTCTTTCTTTCCTGTCGATGGATCGCGTGTGAAAGCGACACCGGTGCCACTGCCGGCGCCCATGTTTCCAAACACCATCGCCTGCACGTTCACTGCTGTACCGAGTGAATCGGGAATGCGATTGACTCGTCGATAGTCGATCGCACGACGTCCCATCCAGGAGTTGAACACTGCTGCAATCGCAACGCGCAGTTGTTCGTAGGGATCTTCAGGGATCGCGGAGCGCTCAGTCAGGATGATCTGCTTCTCGGCGGCGATGATGTCGCGCAGGTGATCTGATTGTAGATCCGTGTCGCGTCCACCTTGTGTCTGCGCTTTGTAACGATCGAGCACGCGTTCAAACTTCTCATGGGCCACACCCATGACGATCTCACCAAACAACCCCGCAAACCTCCGGTATGCATCGAGTGCGAAACGCAGATCGCCTGTCTGTTCCGCCAAACCCTGCACCGTCTCTTCATTCAACCCGAGGTTCAGCACCGTATCCATCATGCCCGGCATCGAGAACGCCGCGCCGGACCGGACCGACACGAGCAGCGGATTCTTCGGATCGCCAAAACGCTTGCCGACTTTCTCTTCGATCTTCTTCAGGCCTTCCTGAACCTGTTCCCACATGCCGTCGGGAAAGTTTTTATCGTTTTCGAAGAAGGCATTGCAGGCTTCGGTCGTGACCACGAGTCCTGGCGGAACAGGCAATCCGGCGCGCGTCATCTCGCACAAGCCCGCGCCCTTGCCGCCGAGTAGTGCCTTGTCGTCGTTGGGGCCTTCTTCAAAGAGATAGACCCATTTATGCGTTGTGGTTTCAGTTGTTTGTGGGGTTTCTTCCGTAACAGTGCTCATGGTTGCAAATTATCGCATTTCACTCACATATGGAAGTCATCAGTGTAATCCGCGGCTGAATGGGGCTAAACTGAACTTCGTCTCAAGAGTCAGGCAGCATGGTTGGACACAGTCAGAACCACCTCGCGGTAGCGGGTGGGTGCGCAGCCTCTTGTGAATATTGCCTGCGGCGCACCCACCCGCTACCGCGAGGTGGTTCTGACTGTGTCCAAGTCGCAACCGCTAATCTGGGGGTGTTAATGGCCAAAGTAAATGAGCTGAATGTGAACGGGAAGAAACTGCGCGTTGACGTCGATTCACAAACGCCACTGCTCTACGTTCTGCGCGATCATCTGAACCTGACCGGAACGAAATATGGATGTGGCGAAGCGAGGTGCGGCGCGTGCAGTGTGCTCATCGATGGTGTCGTTATGCGTTCCTGCGTGACGCCGGTCCAGCGAGTCAGCGGCAAGCCGATCACGACGATCGAGGGCATGGAAAAGGATGGGAAGTTACATCCGCTCCAGGAGGCATTTCTGAAAGCCGACGCCTTGCAGTGTGGTTATTGCACTTCCGGAATGATAATCGCCGCCGCTAGTCTTCTGAACAAGAACCCGAAGCCATCGCGCGAAGAGATCGTCAAGCACATGGACGCGAATGTCTGCCGTTGCGGCACGTATCCGCGAATCGTCAATGCGATCGAGATTGCAGCCGGCATGAGGAAGGAGGTAGCTGAATGACCGAGGATCTCGAGCTCGAAGTAGAACGCTACGAACTTTCCGCCGGACCTACTTACAACTTCAACTTCAATCGGCGCCAGTTTCTAAAAGCGTTCAGCGGCGGCATCGCACTGATCGTTCCGGTGTCGAATGTGATCGCGCGCACGCTGCAACAGGAGCAAGGCGAATCAGGCGGCGGTCGCGGCAATCAGCGCGTTCCGAATGACATCGGTGCGTGGATTCACATCGATGAGAGCGGAACAGTTTCAGTCTTCACCGGCAAAGTTGAGTTGGGCCAGAACATCCGCACGTCGCTCACACAGGCAGTTGCTGAGGAATTGCACGTGCCGTTGAGTGTCGTTCGCGTAGTAATGGCTGACACGGATCTGACGCCGTTTGATCTCGGAACGTTCGGTAGTCTCACAACACCTCGGATGGCGCCGCAGTTACGCAAAGCCGCGGCGGCCGCACGCGAGACGTTGATTGCGCTTGCAGCGGAACAGTGGAAGGTTGAGCCTGCAACGGTTCGAATTGAGAATGCGCGTTTCGTTAATGGGGATGCGTCAAAGTCGCTGACGCTTGCCGAGGTCGCGAAAGGTCAGAAATTCGTCAAGACGATTCCTCCTGATGTGGCAATCACTCCAGTGAGCAATTGGACTGTGGCGGGAACGTCTGTTCCCAAAGTGGACGGTCGCGACTTCGTCACCGGAAAACATCAATACACGACTGACATGAAGCGCGATGGCATGCTGTACGGGCGCATCGTCAGACCATCGGCATTGGAAGCGAAGCTTGTTACCAGCGATACGAAAGCTGCTCAGGCGATGCCTGGTGTAACAGTTGTCCGCGACGGCGACTTCATCGGCATCGCGGCGCCGGATCTGCAAACCGCGATGCGCGCCGAGAAAATGATCGCTGTTCACTGGCAAGCTCCCGGCCAGCCAGGCAATGAACAGTTGTTTGACTATCTGAAGAAGAATGCGGCTGGGAATCGCGTGACTGGCCGACCAGTGGGCTCGATCGAAGATGGTATGAAAGCCGCAGACCTACGACTCTCGTCGAAGTACACGATTGCTTATATCGCGTACGCGCCACTTGAACCGCGCGCCGCTGTCGCTGAATGGAAAGACGATAAGCTGACGGTGTGGACCGGAACGCAGCGACCATTCGGCGTCAGATCAGAACTGGCGGAAGCGTTTCACATTCCGGAAGAGAAGATCCGCGTGATCGTGCCGGACACTGGTTCCGGATACGGCGGCAAGCATACGGGTGAGTGCGCGATCGAAGCTGCGCGGCTTGCGCGTGCGAGTGGGAAACCAGTCAAACTCGTGTGGTCGCGTGAAGAGGAGTTTCAGTGGGCGTACTTTCGTCCGGCGGGTGTGATTGAAGTCACGTCGGGTGTGAAGAACGATGGCGCCGTGACTGCGTGGGAGTTTCACAACTACAACTCCGGTGCGTCGGCGATTCAGGTCAAGTACGACTTTCCGAATCAGAACATTCAGTTTCATAACACGAAGTCGCCGCTGCGACAGGGTTCGTATCGCGGGCTTGCGGCGACGGCGAATCACTTTGCGCGCGAAGTTCACATGGACGAGTTAGCCCAGCTCTTGAAGATGGATCCGGTGGCGTTTCGTTTGAAGAACATAAAGGACGAGCGCCTTAAAAATGTTCTGGGGGCTGCCGCAAAGTCGTTTGGCTGGGATAAGAAAAAGGCAGACGGACGCGGTCGCGGCATTGCGTGTGGTTTTGAGAAGGGGAGTTACATTGCGACTGCGGCAGAAGTTTCGGTGGACGCGAAGACCGGGCGCGTGAAGATTGAGAGAGTGGTCGAGAGTTTTGAGTGTGGCGCGATCGTTAACAAGATGCACTTGCACAATCAGGTTGAGGGTGCGGTGGTGCAGGCGATTGGTGGCGCATTGTTCGAGAATATTCAGTTTAAGGATGGACAGGTTCTTAACGGGAAGTTTTCGCGCTATCGATTGCCGCGGTTTAGCGACATGCCGGCGATCGAGATCGTGTTGCTCGATCGGAAGGACTTACCGTCGGCTGGCGCCGGTGAAACACCAATCGTTGGATTAGCGCCTGCAGTTGCGAATGCGATCTTCTATGCGACAGGAGTTCGAATTAGATCGTTGCCCCTCGCACCCGAGGGTGTAGTTAACCGCGGATGACACTGATAAAAGCATGGGCAATCATCGTTGTGAGACGACCCTCGGTATAGCGCCGGAAATCAAACGTCGTCACGGGCGCGACGCCGAGGCTCGACGACGTCAAAAAGATCTCATCCGCATCGGTTAAATCGTTCATCTCGTAAATCCCCTCGAGCAGCGGGATGAAGTGTTTGTTCGCGATATCGATCACGCATTCACGCGTGATGCCCTCGAGTGCGCCGGTGCTCAACGTCGGCGTATGGAGCGTGCCATTCTTTGCCCAAAACAAGTTCGCGGTGGTCGCGGACACGATCTCACCGCGTTCATTCAACACCACAGCTTCATCAAAGTCGCGACTCTGCGCTTCTTCCCACGCAAGCACGTGCTCGAGATAGTTCAAACTCTTGATGCCCGTCAACGGAGAAACGGTATTCGCTCTGTACGGCGAGACTGCGAGCGATAATCCGGTTGGAGGAATCTTTTGGGTATCGCCAGTCATGATCAGCAGGTCGGTTTTCTTCGCGCCCGGAACTCTCGTCTTCCATATATCACGCCCTTGCCGCGCGAGCAGTATCACACGCGCGCGGCCTTCCTTCACCTGATTGACGGCGATCAGCTTCCGCAGCGCATCGCCGACATTCTTCTCCGTGCAACCAGTGTGATCGATGTCGAGTTTTTTGGCGTGCCCCGCGAGACGTTGCCAGTGTCTGGACCAGCGAAACGGCTGTGAATCGTAGATTGCGAGAGTGGTGAAGACTCCGCGCCCGTAGAGCATGGCCGAGGAGACCGGCGCCACGCGCGCTTTCGTCGCCTCAACCATGGATTTGTTGAGGTAGATAACGGGGTGCACAGATTTACGCGGATCGAAAACGCGGATTACGCGCTTACAACTTCGGCCTGGAGCTTACCCGAGAGAGCGCTGCGCCAGGCCGCTTCCAATTCAGACACATCCGTTGCTACTGCTTCTTCAGCACCATTAACATTGATTATCAAACGATGTCCACCAACGCGGCCCAGTATCGCGAAGGGCGCGTTGTTGTGTTCGGCGATCTCGTACACAGTATCTGCGTCCGCGGCGTCGAAGCTGATGATGATCCGTGACGGCGATTCACTAAAGAGGAGCGTGGTTGGATTGAGTTCTCCTTCCAGGTTTACTTCGGCGCCGATTGCTTCACGTCCCAGCGAAGAGAAACACGACTCGGCCAGTGCCACAGCAAGTCCACCGTCGGAGCAGTCATGCGCTGAAAGCAGTAGACTGGCTTCCGCAGCGGCGAGACATGCTTTCTGCACTGCCAATTCCCGAGCGAGATCGAGTTCAGGCACTCTTCCTGATGTGACTCCACCAATGCTCACCGCAAATTCACTCATCGAAAGATCATCGTGCGTCGTGCCGAGCAGCGCGATCACGTCGCCGTCCTTTTTGAAGCCCGGAACGATTGCCCGCCGAACATCTTCGATCAATCCGACCATGCCGATTACGGGCGTTGGCAAAATCCCACGACCTTCAGTCTCATTGTAGAAAGAGACGTTGCCCGATACCACGGGCGTCTCGAATGCGCGACACGCTTCAGCCATCCCGTCGATTGTTTCGGAAAACGTCCACATCACTTCCGGCCGCTCCGGCGAGGCGAAATTCAGGCAATTCGTAATCGCAATAGGCCGCGCGCCAACACACACAACATTACGCGCAGATTCAGCGACGACGAGCTTCGCACCTTCGCGAGGATTCGCGGCGCAGTAACGTCCGTTGCCGTCGAGTGTCATCGCGAGTGCTCTTCGTGTTTCTTTGATTCGCACGACTGCGGCATCGGCGCCCGGAAGAATCGCGGTGTTGGTGCGCACCATGTGATCGTACTGGCGGTACACCCAGTTCTTTGAAGCAATGTTGCCGGAGGACAGCAATCGCAAGAGATCTGAAGTCAAATCCGTGCTTTCGATCGGCGCAATCTGTGGTTCCTGCTTAGCTGGGACCGACATCGGCCGTTCGTATCGCGGTGCTTCATCGGTCAATGCTTCGACCGGAATGTCGGCAACCATCTCGCCGTTATGAACAACCTGCATGCGTCCCGTGTCACGTACTCTCCCAATGACAACCGCATCGAGATCCCACTTGCGAAAGATGTCGACAACTTCGCGCTCGCGGCCCGAGTGAGCCACGATCAGCATGCGCTCCTGCGATTCTGAAAGCAGCATCTCGTACGCCGTCATGTTCTGCTCGCGCTGCGGTACGAGCGACAGGTCCAGCTCGATGCCGGTGCCTGCGCGTGCAGCCATTTCGCACGACGAAGACGTCAAACCCGCCGCGCCCATGTCCTGAATTCCCGCGACCGCACCACTGCGCATCGCCTCGAGACACGCTTCCAGCAAAAGCTTTTCGAGAAACGGATCGCCTACCTGAACTGTCGGACGCTTCTCGAGGGCTTCTTCGTCAAACTCAGCCGACGCCATCGTCGCACCGTGGATCCCGTCGCGTCCGGTCTTCGCGCCAACGTAAAGAACCGGATTACCGATGCCCGTCGCTTTTCCAAAAAAGATCTGATCGTGACGGACAAGTCCGAGCGCAAATGCATTAACGAGCGGATTCAACGCATAAGCATCGTCAAACGCGACTTCACCACCAACAGTCGCAACGCCAAAAGCGTTTCCGTAATGCGCAATTCCTGCCACCACGCCAGCGAGCAACGATCGATTGCGACGACCATGCTGCGGATGATCGAGCGAACCGAAGCGCAAGCTATTCATCGACGCAACCGGTCGCGCGCCCATCGTAAAGATGTCTCGAAGAATTCCGCCGACACCCGTTGCGGCGCCCTGAAACGGTTCGATGAACGAAGGATGATTGTGCGATTCGATCTTGAACGCAGCGCACCAGCCGTCGCCGAGGTCGACAACGCCGGCGTTCTCACCCGGCGGCACGATCACGCGTGGACCAGTCGTCGGCAAACGTTTCAAGTGAATGCGCGAAGATTTATACGAGCAGTGTTCCGACCACATCACCGAGAAGATTCCGAGTTCGGCAAAACTCGGTTCGCGGCCAAGCAGTTCCTTTATTCGCTCGAA
>Ga0105243_10003326_pt1 | contig 13049 bp, 12 predicted proteins | sample KBSM34metaG_FD_81525 | JGI IMG/M metagenome (GOLD analysis project Ga0105243, IMG submission 81525) | Miscanthus rhizosphere microbial communities from Kellogg Biological Station, Michigan, USA - KBS M3-4 metaG | ecosystem: Host-associated > Plants > Roots > Rhizosphere > Soil | place...
CGGCATCGGGTGGATCTTGTCCAGCGGTGCGCGCAGCGTCGAGGGGTAGGTGGTGATGTCGACCAGCCGGGTGTGCCCGTTGAGCGCCAGGTACTCCTCGCTGCGGTCGTACCGGAAGCCCATCTCCTCCAGCAGCGAGAGCTCGATCTCGAGGAACTCGATCGGCACCCTCCGCACCGTGATCTCCGACTTCGTCACGATCGCCGCGGCGAGCAGGCTCATCGCCTCGATCGGGTCCTCGCTCGGCGCGTAGTCGACGTCGGCCTCGATCTCCGTGCACCCGACCACGGTCAGCGTCGTGGTCCCGATGCCGTCGATCTTCACCCCCAGCTTCTCCAGGAAGAAGCAGAGGTCCTGGACCATGTAGTTGGAGCTGGCGTTGCGGATCACGGTCGTGCCCTGGTGCAGCGCGGCGGCCATCAGCGCGTTCTCGGTGACCGTGTCACCGCGCTCGGTGAGCACGATCGGGCGCTGCGGGGAGACGTCGTCGTGCACCCGGGCGTGGTAGCTGCCGTCGGTGGCCGCCACCTCGAGACCGAACGGCCGGAGCGCGGTCAGGTGGGGCTCGACGGTGCGCTTGCCGAGGTCGCAGCCGCCGGCGTACGGCAGCTCGAAGCTGGTGTCGCGGTGCATCAGCGGTCCGAGGAACATGATGATCGAGCGGGTACGACGAGCGGCCGCAGCGTCGATCGCGGCCAGGTCGAGGTTCGCCGGCGGCACGATCTCGAGGTCGTTGTCGGCGTTGAGCCAGCGGGTGCGCACGCCGATGCTCTCGAGCACCTCGAGCAGCCGGTGGACCTCCTCGATCTTGGCCACCCGCCGCAGCGTCGTCCGCCCGCGGTTGAGGAGCGCGGCGCACAGCAGGGCGACGCCGGCGTTCTTGGAGGTCTTCACGTCGATGCTGCCGGAGAGTGTCGTGGGGCCGGTGACGCGCAGGTGCGTCGGGCCGGCGCCGAGCTGGACGATGGGGTTGTCCAGTGCCTCGCCGATCCGGGCAATCATCTCGAAGGTCAGGTTCTGGTGGCCACGCTCGATCCGGTTGACCGCGCTCTGGCTGGTGTTCAGCACGTCGGCGAGCTGCTGCTGCGTCCAGCCGCGGTGCTTGCGCGCGTCGCGGATCAGGGTGCCGATGCGGCTCAGGTAGTCGTGGTTCACGCCGGACACCGTAATGCCAGATATGAGATAAGTCGAAAGGACCAGCAGTGGTGTGGTGCGGCCATGTCGCGGGGGCCATCTCGCGGAGAGGCGAGCTCAGGTGGTGCCGATGACGACGGTGGCGTCGTGGTCCTCCGAGCGCGCGACCGTGGCCCGGAGCCCGTGGCGCTGGAACAGGTCGGCGGCCACCGGCGCCTGGGCGACGCCGGTCTCGATCAGCAGGTGCCCTCCAGGCGTCAGCCAGTCGGGCGCGCCTGCGGCCACCCGGCGGTGGACGTCGAGGCCGTCACCGCCGCCGTCGAGCGCGATCCGCGCCTCGTGGTCGCGCGCCTCGGGAGGCATGGTCGCGATTGCGTCGGTCGGCACGTAGGGCGCGTTGACGGCGAGCACGTCGACCCGGCCGCGCAGGCTGCCCGGCAGCGCGTCGTACAGGTCCCCCTCGTGGACCCGGCCCCCGCGGGCCTCGAGGTTCAGCCGCGCCGAGGCCACGGCCCGTGGGTCGAGGTCGGCGGCGTGCAGCTCGACGCCGGGCGCCTCCTCGAGCACGGCGGCGCCGATCGCGCCGGTGCCGCAGCACAGGTCCACGACCACGGGGTGCGACCGCTCGGCCAGCAGCCCGAGTGCGAGGTCGACCAGGAACGCCGTGCGCCACCGAGGCACGAAGACGCCGGGGCCGACGAGCACACGCAGGCCCCGGAAGCGGGCCCAGCCCAGCACGTGCTCCAGCGGCTCACCGGCGACCCGCCGCGCGAGCAGTCGTCCCAGGTCCTCCGGGCCGTCGGCCGCGTCCAGCAGGAGCACCGCCTCGTCCTCGGCGAACACGCAGCCCGCCGCCCGGAGCCGGTCGACGACCGCTCCGGCGTCGGGTGGCGGCACTCAGATCGGTGCGGCGTAGCGGAGGAAGAAGTCGCGCTCCGGGTCGCGTCCACCATTGGGGTCGGGTACGTCGCGCGTGTCGAGCTCCGCACGGGTGTCCTCGAGCCGGATCGGCTCGGGGAGGTGCCGATAGTCCGGCTTGTCGTCGATGTCCATGCGCCAGCCTCCCGTGTGTGTGGTCAGGATACGCCGGAGTGCGCAAGCATGACGCCCATGAGCGACCTCGTCCTCGGACCCCTCGTCCGTTACGTCGACACGACCCGGGCCTGCGTCTGGGTCGAGACCGGCGCCTCGGCCGAGGTCACCGTCGTGGCGGGTGAGCAGCGGTTCTCCGCGCGCACCTTCGCCGCGCACGGGCACCACTACGCGCTGCTCGAGATCGACGGGCTGGGGCAGGGCACCCACACCCCCTACGCGGTGGAGGTGGACGGCACCCCGGCGTGGCCGCCTGCCGACACGACGTACCCGGAGCCCGTGCTGGCCACCCTCGAGCCGGACAAGCCGCTGCGGCTCGCGTTCGGCTCCTGCCGCACCAGCGTCGGACACGACGCCCACGGCAACCGCACCCACGGTGTCGATGCGATGCGCGCCTACGCGCTGAGGATGGCCGGGGTCACCCACGCCGGCGAGGACGACCCCGATCGCAGCCCGGACGCGATGGCCTGGCCGGACCTCCTGCTGTTCCTCGGCGACCAGGTCTACGCCGACGAGACCACGCAGGAGATGCAGGAGTTCATCGAGTCCCGGCGGTCCGTCGACGAGGAGCCGGGCAAGGAGCTCAAGGACTACGAGGAGTACGCCCACCTCTACAAGCTGGCGTGGAGCGACCCGGCGAACCGCTGGCTGCTCTCGACGCTGCCGAGCCTGATGATCTTCGACGACCACGACATCCGCGACGACTGGAACACGTCCCTGGCGTGGAAGGAGGAGATGGAGAAGACCTCCTGGTGGCACGGCCGGATCGTGGCCGGCCTCGCGTCGTACTGGGTCTACCAGCACCTGGGCAACATGACGCCGGAGGAGCGTGCCGAGGACCCGGTCTGGCGTCTCGTCCGCGACCACGACGGCCCGGGCGAGGCCGACGTCAGCGACGCACTCGACGCGTTCGCCGCCCGAGCCGACCAGGAGCCGGAGAGCTACCGGTGGAGCTACGTGCGCGAGCTCGGCACCCAGGCGCGGCTGGTCGTGGTCGACTCCCGCGCGGCACGGGTGCTCGATCCGGAGCAGCGCTCGCTGCTCGACGAGGGGGAGTTCGTCTGGCTCGACGAGCAGCTCCGCGGTGACGTCGACCATCTGCTGATCGGCACGTCGCTGCCCTACCTCCTCGCGCCCGGCCTGCACTACGTGGAGGCGTTCAACGAGGCACTGGCGCACGGTGCGTGGGGTCGGCGGCTGGAGACGCCGGGCGAGAAGATCCGGCAGATGGTCGACCTCGAGCACTGGGCGGCGTTCCAGGACGCCTTCCAGCGGGTCGCGCGCACGGTCCTCGAGGTCTCCGAGGGGCGGCGGGGCCGGGCACCGCGCACGATCACGTTCCTCTCCGGCGACGTGCACCACAGCTATGTCTCCGAGGCCTTCGCGCGCGGACGCGCCCGTCGTACCGCGCAGGGGAGCCGGATCCTGCAGGCCGTCTGCTCACCGATCCGCAACCCGCTGGCGCGCAAGTGGCGGTTCGCGACCGCGTTCCTCTCCTACGGCGTGGCCGGGCCGATCGGTCACGTGGTCGCCCGCTCGGCGAAGGTGCCGGCGGCACCGATGAGGTGGCGGCTGCTCAAGGGGCCCTGGTTCGACAACAACCTCGCGACCCTGGAGGTCGTGCCCGACGGGCTGCGCATCTGGTGGGCGACCGGCGTGGTGCCCGGCGACGACCACGAGCACCCGCGGCTGACCACCGTCGCCGACGTGCATCTGGTCGCCGACGGAAGTCCGCCCGAGCCACCCGAGCCCCGGCGCCGCGCGGCGGTCAGAAACGTCCGGCAGACGGTGACCCGGGTCAGGGCGTCGCGCCGGGGGAGGTGACCGCTGGTGGTTGCGGCTGGCTGCGGCTGCGGGTTCACCACGGTATGCAGACGAACCTGCGCTTCCCACACCGAGCACGTCGTGGGGAGCGCCGGTTCATCGTGGGAGCCACACGTGGCTGTCCGAGATGTCGCGGTCATCCCTGCATACCGTGGGGAACCCGCGCCTCCCACGACCGGCCTGCACCCCCCGGTTCAAACAGTCGCGCCCGGCTCGACGACCACCCGGTCACCGAGGCGCATCCGGCCGGGGGCGACCACCTCGGCGACCAGCCCGAGGTTGGTCTCGTTCGCCTCGCCGATCCGGGCCAGCAGGCCACGTGCTTCGGGAAGCCCGATCTGCGGCATCGTGACCATCACGCAGCGCTCCATCGGGCGCAGGATCCGCAGCTCGACGTCGCCGATCCGCAGCGTGCGGCCGAGCCAGGCGTCCTCGTCGAACCCGGCGTCGGTGCCGTTGTCGACGAGCAGGTTGGCACGGGCCCGCCGGACGTCGACCGGGCGGCCGTACAGCTCGGCGATCCGGGCCAGCGACGACGTGGTCAGCAGGTGCAGGTCGGCCTCGTCGAAGTGCGGGACGTCGTCCTCGCGGGCCAGGCGCACCGCCCGGCCCAGGTGCCGGCTCAGCAGCTCGTGGACGGCGGGGTCGTCGCCCCGCGCACTAGTGCCGTCGGGGAACGCCACGACCGGGGTCGGGCCGTCGTACGACGCGGAGAGGGAGAGCAGACCGTCCATCTTGGTGAACCGGCGGGAGCTCTTGCCGCTGCCGAGCTTGCCGTCGTCGGCGTCGCGGACCGCCCAGAGGCGGTCGCCCTCGACACCGCGCCTGTCGACGTTCACGGCGGTGAGGTCCTCGCCGACCACGGACTTGACCGGGTAGCGCATGAGCGCGGCGACGTGCACCGTCGCAGCCTACGAGCCCGCCCGGGGAAAACCCGCTCGACACCGTCCGCCGGCCACGTCAGGCTGCGAGGCGATGACCAGCAGTGATGTGTGGGACGAGGAGACGGCGGAGCGCTACGACACCGACTCCGCCGAGATGTTCGCGGCCGACGTGCTCGACCCGGTGGTCGACGTGCTGGCCGGGCTCGCCGGCACGGGTGCCGCGCTGGAGCTCGCGATCGGCACCGGACGGGTCGCCGTCCCGCTCGCCGCCCGGGGCGTGCCGGTGACCGGGATCGAGCTGTCCACGGCGATGGTGGCGCAGCTCCGGCGCAAGGTCGGTGCGGGCGCGCTTCCGGTCGTGGTCGGCGACATGGCGACGACAAGCGTGTCCGGAGAGTTCTCGCTCGTCTACCTGGTGTGGAACACCATCTCCAACCTGCGCACCCAGGCGGAGCAGGTCGCGTGCTTCCGCAACGCGGCCCGCCACCTGTCCCCGGGTGGACGGTTCGTGATCGAGCTGTGGGTGCCGGCGATCCGTGGCCTGTCACCCGGCCAGCGGGCCGTGCCGGTGACCCTCGACCCCGGGCACCTGGTCTTCGACACCTACGACCTCGTCACGCAGCAGTCCACCTCGCACCACTACCGGCAGCAGGCCGACGGTTCGATCCGCTACGACTCCGGGAGCTTCCGCTACCTCTGGCCGGCCGAGTGTGACCTGATGGCGCAGCTGGCCGGGCTGGTGCCGGAGTCCCGCTGGGCGGACTGGGACCGAAGCCCGTTCACGTCCGAGAGCGAGCGCCACGTCTCGATCTGGCGCAAGCCCGAGTGAGGGCAGAGCACCCTGACCGCCGGTGTGGCACGATCGCCCGGGTGACCAGCAGTCCCGCCGAGCAGCAGCTGTGCGACTTCGCCCGCTGGGAGGGGGAGTCCCGATGAGCCAGGCCACGCACCCCGCCGACACCCATGACCTGATCCGCGTGCACGGGGCGCGCGTCAACAACCTCCAGGACGTCAGCGTCGAGATCCCGAAGCGCCGGCTGACGGTGTTCACCGGCATCTCCGGCTCCGGCAAGAGCTCGCTGGTCTTCGCCACGATCGCCGCGGAGTCGCAGCGGATGATCAACGAGACCTACAGCGCGTTCGTGCAGGGCTTCATGCCGACGCTGTCGCGGCCCGACGTCGACCTGCTCGAGGGCCTGACCACTGCGATCATCGTCGACCAGGAGCGGATGGGCTCGAACCCCCGCTCCACCGTCGGCACCGCCACGGACGCCAACGCGATGCTCCGGATCCTGTTCAGCCGGCTGGGTGACCCCTACGTCGGGCCGCCGACCGCGTTCTCCTTCAACGTCCCGACGCGCAAGGCGAGCGGGGTGATGAGCACCGAGAAGAGCGGCCGGGTCGAGAAGAACGTGGTGCGCAACGTGGTCTACCTCGGGGGCATGTGCCCGCGGTGCGAGGGGATGGGCGCGGTCAGCGACTTCGACCTGACCGCCCTGTACGACGAGTCCAAGTCGCTGAACGAGGGCGCGCTCACGATCCCCGGCTACAGCATGGACGGTTGGTACGGGCGCATCTTCAAGGGTGCCGGCTTCGACATGGACAAGCCGATCAAGAGCTTCACCAAGAAGGAGATGCAGGACCTTCTCTACAAGGAGCCGACCAGGATCCAGGTCGAGGGCATCAACCTGACCTTCGAGGGCGTGATCCCGAAGATCCAGAAGTCGATGCTCTCCAAGGACGTCGACGCCATGCAGCCCCACATCCGCGCCTTCGTGGAGCGGGCGATCACCTTCGACAGCTGTCCGGAGTGCGAGGGCACCCGGCTCAGCAAGGAGGCCCGCTCGTCGAAGATCAACGGGAAGACCATCGCCGACGTCTGCACGATGCAGATCAGCGACCTGGCCGGGTGGGTCAGGGACCTGGACGAGCCGTCGGTCGCCCCACTGCTCACGGGTCTTCGACATGTCCTCGACTCGTTCGCGGAGATCGGTCTCGGGTACCTCTCGCTGGACCGTCCGGCGGGCACGCTGTCCGGCGGTGAGGCGCAGCGCACCAAGATGATCCGGCACCTCGGCTCCTCGCTCACCGACATCACCTACGTCTTCGACGAGCCGACGATCGGCCTGCACCCGCATGACATCGAGCGGATGAACGACCTTCTGCTGCAGCTGCGCGACAAGGGCAACACCGTGCTCGTCGTGGAGCACAAGCCCGAGACCATCGCGATCGCCGACCACGCCATCGACCTCGGTCCCGGCGCCGGCACCGATGGGGGCACCGTCTGCTTCGAGGGCACGGTGCAGGCACTGCGGGCCAGCGACACCACGACCGGCCGCCATCTCGAGGACCGGGCCACGCTCAAGCCGTCGGTGCGTCCGCCGTCCGGCGTGATGGAGATCCGGGGGGCGTCGACGCACAACCTCCAGGACGTGGACGTGGACCTCCCGCTCGGGGTGCTCTGCGTGATCACCGGCGTCGCCGGCTCCGGCAAGAGCTCACTGGTCCACGGCTCGGTCGACGGCCGCGAAGGCGTGGTCGTGGTCGACCAGGGTGCGATCCGGGGCTCGCGACGCAGCAACCCGGCGACGTACACCGGACTGCTCGACCCGATCCGCAAGGCGTTCGCCAAGGAGAACGGCGTCAAGCCGGCGCTGTTCAGCTCCAACTCCGAGGGCGCATGCTCGACCTGCAACGGCGCCGGCGTCATCTACACCGAGCTGGGCGTGATGGCCACGGTCGAGTCCACCTGCGAGGAGTGCGAGGGGAAGCGCTTCCAGGCGTCGGTGCTGGAGTACACCTTCGGTGGCAAGAACATCAGCGAGGTGCTCGGCATGTCCGTGGCCCAGGCCGAGGCGTTCTTCGGTACCGGCGAGGCGCGGACGCCGGCCGCCCACAAGGTCCTCGACCGGCTGGCCGACGTCGGCCTCGGCTACCTCCGCCTCGGCCAGCCGCTCACGACGCTGTCGGGCGGCGAGCGGCAGCGCCTCAAGCTGGCCACCCAGATGGCCGGCAAGGGCACCGCCTACATCCTGGACGAGCCGACCACCGGGCTGCACCTCGCCGACGTCGAGAACCTGCTCGGCCTGCTCGACCGGCTCGTCGACTCCGGCAAGTCGGTGATCGTGATCGAGCACCACCAGGCGGTGATGGCGCACGCCGACTGGATCGTCGACCTCGGCCCGGGCGCCGGCCACGACGGCGGCCGGGTCGTGTTCGAGGGCACACCTGCGGAGCTGGTCGCGAAGGAGTCCACGCTCACCGGCAAGCACCTGGCGGCGTACGTCGCGGACTGAGCGGTCCGGAGGAAACCCCTGCTGCATCTTGGCTCCCAGTAATCGCCGATAAGGTGCATTATGTCAACTTAACCGTGGCGAGTGCTGCCCCGGCGACAACCTAGGCACTCGACCCGATCAGGCGTCCAGCCAGCGCCCGTCGCGCATCAGCAACCGGTGGGCCAGCTCGTTCACCTCGCGCCAGGCCCGGATCTCGCTGGGTACGACGCGGTAGAACGTGTAATTGTCCAACTGACGAGGGTCGAACCCGGTCTTGGCGGCGAACGAGTCCCCGGTCGCCTCGTCCAGCCCGTCGAGCACGCTCACCGAGGCCTCGACCAGCACCACGTCACGGGTCGGGCCGACTGCCACACGCACCTGGCCGCCGCTCCGCAGGTTGCGCGCCGTCGGGCTGGCGTCCTCGGTGGCGATCAGCAGGGCGTCGTCGTGCCAGAGGAACGACAGCGGCACCAGGTGCGGCCCGTCGTCCCCCGACGTGGCGAACCAGGCGTCGACGTCGTGCTGCAGCCGCGCGCGGGTGTCCCGGATCCGCTGGTCGCGGGGTCGTGGTGCCTCGATCGTCAGCCCCCTTGCCTCACGGCCTCAGGGATGCTCGGCGTCTTGGGCCGCGGCGCCGCTCGCGTACTTGCGGTCGATGCGCATGGTGTTCAGCCACACGCACGCGACGGCCGCGGCCAGGATCACGAGGATCACCCCGAAGGTCAGGGAGCTGCCGAACGCGAAGATCGCGACCACGAACGCCAGGGCGATCAGCATTCCCTGTCCCCAGACCTGGAACCGCCGGGCGTAGTCCATGTCGTCAGCCTATCCGGAGCGACTCCAGCAGGGCGCGCTCCTCATCGTCGGTGAGTCCCGAGCGCCAGGGTCGCTCCGGGTCCTGCTGCCGCCAGGTCGCCACGTCGCTCAGAGTCTCCTCCAGCGGCCGCGGCGCCAGTCCGGCGGCGTAGGCCTTGTCTCCCCTCAGCGACCCGAGCGCCAAGGAGTCGTCGGGCAGCCACAACGGCAGCGAGCGGGGGCCCATCCACTCGTTCACGTCGTGCTCACGAAGCCAGTCCGGGTCGGCCCACACGACCTCACCGGAGTGGCCGACCGCCGATCGGGCCGCGGCCAGGTGCTCGTCCATCGCTACGACGGGCCCGCACGCGTTGTAGGCGCCAGCCACCCGCTCGGTCGCGCAGAGCAGCAGCCAGGCGGCGAGGTCACGGGCGTCGATCACCGACGTCGGGAGGTCACGGACGTCCGGGGCGAGCACGGCACCGGCGGGGTTCGAGGGCGCGGCGCATCGGGACGGCCAGTAGCTGGTGCGGTCCGACCAGTCCCCGGGGCCACCGATCAGCCCCGCCCGGGCGATCGTGCAGCGCTCCCCGAACACGTCCTGCACGGCCTGCTCGCAGGCGACCTTCGCGGGGCCGTACTCCTCCATCGAGGCCATCGTGTCCGACCCCAGCGGCTCGCGGAGCGCCGACGACTCGTCCTGGCCGGGTGTGGTCTCGTCCGCGTACACGTTGGCCGTCGACACGAACACGAAGTGCGCCACGTCCGAGAGGGCTTCGGTCGCCCGGCGTACGTGGCCGGGCTGACGCGAGACGTCGACGGCGGCGTCCCAGCGCTCTCCCGCCAGCGGGTCGAGCGCGTCGGGGCGATCCCGGTCGGCGACCAACAGCCGCACCCCGTCGGCCACAGCACCGGACTCGCCGCGCGCCACGCACACCACCTCGTGCCCGGCGGCGCTCGCCTGCGCGGCCACCTCTCGTCCCACCCACGCGGTCCCGCCCAGCACCAGGATCCTCATGCCTCAACAATGGCGTGCGGTGGACCGCGGCGTCATCCGGCGGCACGGATCGCGCGTCGTCGGAAGAGCGTACGGCGAGCCATCTCGGCTTCCAGCCGCTCGACCTCGGCACGTGCCGCCTCGAGCTCGCGACGCGTCTCGTCGAGCTCGTCGCGCACCCTGTCGGTCGCCGCGTCGCAGGTGGCCCGGCGGGCCGCGATCGTGCGGTAGCGGCGCTGCCGCCGTTCGATGAGCTGCTGCCGTTCGGTGTCGTCGCCCCGCGCGACCAGCAGGCGCACCCGGTCGGCGATCGCTCGCACGTTGTCGTCGGCCAGACGGCTCAGCTCCCGGGCCTGCGCCCGGACCTCCGGCCGTTCCCCCGCCGCCAGTGCGGCGCCGAGGGCGTCGTCGAGCCGGTGCAGCCGCACGTTGAACGGCATCAGGTCGTCCCAGTGCGCGGCGTAACGCGCGGGCTTGACCCGGCGCAGGGTGACCCGCGGGAGCGAGTACGCCGCCGCCACGATCCGCACGTGCAGCGAGGTGCCGATGACGATCCGGGCCTGCCGGATCTGGTGCACGATGTCGAGCGTCCGGCGCTCGGTGAGGACCTCGACGTCGCGGCCGGGGTCGACCTCGCGGATGTGGTCGGCGACCCGCTCGAGGTCGGCGACCGAGTCGTGCCCGGTCGCGGTGCCCGCCATCAGGAGCTGGATCCGCAGACCTCTCAGGTGGCTGCTGGTGGCGAGGGCCCGTGCCACGGGGCGGTGGCCGATCCGCTCGAGAAGGCCTGCCGCGGCCTGGAAGACCACCGCGTCGGACGCCGGGTCGGGCTCGAAGGGGTCGAGCAGGCCGATCGCGTGCACTACGTCGGGGGCCAGCGTGTGAGGAATGCCCAAGCCGTCGAGGTAGCTGCTCGACTCGCGGTCGCGCACCGAGAGCGCGTCGGTGGTGCGCAGGGTCTCGACGAGCTCCTCGCCCACGTGCGGCCGGCGCCCACGGACGTCGGCGATCCCGGCGATGCCCACCGAGTTGAGCACCGTGACCGCCCCGGCGTTCAGCTCGAAGGCCCCCGGCGTCGGGATGTACGGCGAGACCAGCGGCGCGCCGTGTACGGCCGCCCGCGCCAGCTCCCGACGCTGGGAGGGCGCGGCGGCAAGGTAGGCGGCGTACTCTTCCGCGGACTTGGACATCTTGAAGGCGCCATCGAGCGACGTGCCTCCGACCTGCCCGCCGACGGTCCAGATCGCGTCGAAGCGGCTCTCGCTGAGGGCATCGCGGACGGCGCCCACCTTGCGGTCCAGCAGCGCAGTCATGTCCGCGGCAAATGGCGCCGAAGCCACCACCTCGGAGGCTTCGAGGTAGCGCTCGGTGACGAGCAGGAAGAGCAGGTCACCGAAGCTGTCTCGTTCGTCCGCACCGACGGACAGGATGCGGGGGGTCATGGCGACGCTCGTGGGGGTCTCACTCAAGGGTGAGATACTACAGTAATCAACTTAACTTACTCGTATTCAGTCCGTGACCGTCCAGCACCAGGGATCCCCATGCAGCCACCACCCTGTGCGCGCTCTCCTGAACGGGACCGGAGCGGGCCGGTTGGGCGCATCGCCTAGGCTTCCACCCCGTGACCGCACGCACGAAGTACCTCGCTGTCCTGCTCGCCGTCCTCGCGCTCGTCGCCTCCGGCTGCGGCGACAAGGGCACCACGGACACCAAGGGCACCACCGCGAAGGCGTCGCCCTCCGCGGACAGCGGAGCGTGCGACTACCTCGACAGCGGCCAGCAGCCGGCGAAGAAGGTCCAGAAGCCCCCGTCCACCCCCGTCGCCGACGGGCCGGTCGAGGTCACGATCAAGACCAACTTCGGTGACATGCCCGCCACGCTGGACGGAAAGAACGCGCCGTGCGCCGTCAACTCGTTCCTGTCCCTGTCCAAGCAGGGCTACTACGACAAGACCGACTGCCACCGGATCACCTCCGACAAGCGTGGGTTCCACGTGCTCCAGTGCGGCGACCCGACCGGGTCCGGCTCCGGCGACCCCGGCTACCGCTACGCCGAGGAGCTCACCGGCAAGGAGGACTACAAGGTCGGCAGCCTCGCGCTCGCCAACACCGGTCAGCCGAGCAGCTCGGGCGCACAGTTCTTCATCGACTACGACGCCACCACCCTGCCGCCGAACTACACGCAGTTCGGCCAGCTGACCCCTGCGGGGCTCAAGGTCGCGCAGAAGGCGGCGAAGGCCGCTACCAAGGGCAAGCCCGACGGGTACGACGGTCCGCCGGCGACCAAGGTGACGATCACCGGGGTCACCCAGCAGTAGCCGCTCAGCCCAGCGGCTGCGGCGTGTGCGGGTGGGCCGGGTCGGCGGCGAAGATCCGCTCGTAGATCTCGTAGACCAGCTCGCCCTTCTCGGCGTTGTAGTCCATCACCGAGTCGAAGGGTCGCGTCGCCAGGTCTCGCTTGAGGGCGGCGTACGCCTCCCGGTCGTCGTCGTGCTCGCGCAGCCAGTCGCGGAAGGCGCGGGTCCGCTGCGGCTCGACCGCGCCCGGCGAGTACACGTGCAGGTTGCTGACCGGGTCCGCGCCGCGCAGGCAGCGGTGCTCCTCCCAGTCGGGCTCGCGCACCCGGAGCGTGAAGCCGGCCGCCACCAGGTCCGGGAGGTAGGACCCCTCGTCGGCGGAGTCGGCGACGGTCAGGTCGACGTCGATCACCGGCTTGGCGTGGAGCCCAGCGACCGACGTCGAGCCGATGTGCTGGAGGTCGAGCACCCGGTCCCCCAAAGCGTCACGCACCTGGCGCGCCACCTCGTCGTACCGCGCCGGCCAGGTCGGGTCGGGTGCGGCCACCTCGACCCGGCCCCCCGGCACAGGAGCGCGCTCGCCCACCTGGACGCGGCGGATCTCCTCCGGCGTCGGCCGCTCGTACGGCCGCCAGAGCGGATGCACCTCACCCATCCAGGCGCCCCTGCTCCATCGTCACCGGGGACTCCACGGCGACCGTGCGCGACACCGTGCACAGCCGGTCGCGGGTCTGCTCGATGGTGCGCGGCAG
>Ga0105243_10003327_pt1 | contig 13047 bp, 12 predicted proteins | sample KBSM34metaG_FD_81525 | JGI IMG/M metagenome (GOLD analysis project Ga0105243, IMG submission 81525) | Miscanthus rhizosphere microbial communities from Kellogg Biological Station, Michigan, USA - KBS M3-4 metaG | ecosystem: Host-associated > Plants > Roots > Rhizosphere > Soil | place...
GAGGCCGAGGATCCAGAACCCGAGCTGGCCGCTCCCGACGAAAAGGACCGCCAGCCCCGCGACGATCAGGCCGACCAGCGACGCGATGATGACGTTCTTCGGGCCGAACCGGTCATCGAGGCGTCCGGCGAAGATGGTCGAGATGCCCGCGACGACGTTCGCGGCGACCGCGAAGTACAGCACCTGCGACGAGGAGAAACCGAACGACTGCGCGGCGATGATCGCGCCGAACGTGAACACGCCCGCCAGACCGTCGCGGAAGACGGCGCTGGACAGCAGGAACAGCAGCACCTGTCGGTTTCCGTGCCAGAGCCCGCGCAGTGTCCCCCACAGCAGGACGTACGAACGGAGGAAGCCCACCTTGACGCGCCGCTCGGTCGCCGGGATCTCCGGCACCCGTACGAGCACCGGAATGGCGAACACCCCGAACCAGACGGCCGAGGCGAGCACGGCCAAGCGGATGTGGAGCCCTCCGTCGGTCGTCACGCCCAGAGGACCGGGGCTTGCGGTCAGGCCGATGAAACCGAGGAGCAGGATGAGCAGGAGCACGATGCCGCCGACATAGCCCATGCCCCACCCGAAGCCCGAGACGCGACCCATGGTCTGACGCGTGGAGACCTGCACGAGCATGGCGTTGTAGTTGACGCTCGCGAACTCGAAGAAGACGTTGCCGACGGCCAGCAGCGCCGCACCGACGACGAGGTAGCCGGGAGCGCCCTCGACGAAGACCATCGCCGCCATCGCCAGAACGACCACGCCGGTGTTGACACCGAGCCAGAGCTTGCGGCGCCCCGAGCCGTCGGAGCGCTGACCGAGGACGGGAGCGAGCAGCGCGACCAGGATGCCCGCGATCATCAGCGCCACCCCGATCAGGGAGGCATTGCCGGCCTTCGCGGCCACGAGGGCGGGGTTGGCGTCGTCATCGCCGGCCGCGGCGACGATCTGCGGGTCGATGAAGTAGCTGCTGGAGAGGTACGTGCTGAAGACGAAGGTCGTCACGACCGCGTTGAACGCCGCCGAGCCCCAGTCCCACAGCGCCCACGCCAACACGCCGCGCCGGTCGGCGGCGACGGCGCGGGCTCCGGTTGCGGCAAGGGCGTCGGGGGCGGGCTGGTCGGGCAGTGACATGTTCGTCACGGTATGTCCCTTCGGTGAACACCGGGTGCCGCGGCGGTGCGGTCCGAGGCTCAGGCTACCCCGGCATCCCTCCCGTCCCGCGGAGCGTCAGATCTTGCCGCGCAACCGCATCGACAACGCGCCGGCGGAGATCTGCGCCGCCGCGCCGAGCTGTGGCCAGATCACGGCATCGACCGCGAGCTTTCGGAAGGTGATGCCCACCGCGGCGGCCGGGTAGCCATTGTGGTCCAGAGCGGCGACCGCCACCGATGCGCAGTCCGCGGTGATCTCGCCCGTCTCCAGGGCATATCCCCGTGCCCGCGTCTCGGCGAGGATGTCCTCGAACTCCCGCAGCGACGCCGGTCCCCGGCCGTTGCGTGTCGTCAGGCTCTCCTGGTGCGGATAGAGCGCGCGCACCTGCTCGCGGGGGAGCAGAGCGAGCACCGCGCGCCCGGTCGCCGTCAGATGCGCCGGCAGGTGCACACCGATGTCGGTCACGAGTGACGGGGCGCGCGGCGCCGCATGCTTGACCACGTACTCCACGTCGTCGCCGTGGAGCACCCCCAGGTGGGCCACGACCGGCAGGCCGGTGCGCTTGACGAGTTTCTCGAGCAGCGGCTCGGCGAGGCGGCTCACCTTGCTCGCGCGCAGATAGCCGCTTCCGAGCTCGGCCATGAGGGGAGAAAGACCGTAGGCGCGATCCTCCGGGAAGTGCACGAGGTAGCCCTCCTCCTGCATCACCTTGATCAGCTGGAAGGTCGTCGATCGCGGCAGGCCGACCTCGCGCATCACCGTGGACGCACGGACCGGTCCGCTCTGGCTCGCGACGAAGCGGAGCACCCGGAGGGCGTGTCGTGCGGCGGGGATATCGCTCATGCCCACACCGTACGTGGGGTCCGGGATCCCGGACTGTGCTTGACAGCACCTTGCAGGAAGCCGCCACCGCGCCGGAACGGACGGGAAACACCGTGGAAACGCGTGACCGACAGGTCTGGGATTTCGGACTCCCGCGGCTCGAACACCCTTGGGAGGCCCTGTCGGCGGTTCCTAGCATGACTCACAACTCCCCGATGCACCGGGGAGATCGGGGTCCCGAAACCCACACGCCCGACGGCCGGGGCGCATCCTCGCACCACCCGACATCGACGCACCACTGAGAGGTACGACCATGCACATTGCACGTCATCGCGCGGCTGCCGTCGCCGGCATCGTTCTCGCCGCGGCACTCGCCCTGTCGGCCTGCAGCTCCGCCGCCTCACCCGAGGCCACCGGATCCGCCCCTGCAGCCGAGATCGACAGTCCGTTCGCCGGCAAGACCCTGACCCTCGCGACGGATGCCAACTATCCGCCCTGCCAGTTCTTCGAAGACGGCTCCGACAAGATGGTCGGCTACGAAGTCGACCTGTGGGACGCCCTCGCCGCCAAGCTCGGCGCGACGCTCTCGGTCGAGAACACCCAGTTCGCCAGCCTGATCCCCGGCGTGCAATCCGGCCGCTACGACATCGCGATGGAGTGCATCAGCGACAGCGCCGAGCGGGAGCAGCAGGTGAGCTTCGTCAACTACATCTTCGACAAGACGGATGTGGTGACCATCCAGTCCTACACGGGACCCATCACGAAGGGCGACGACTTGAGCCTGTGCGGCCAGATCATGGGCGCGCAGACCGGCTTCGACACGATCGACAAAGTCAACCAGATCCTGAACCCCGCCTGCGAAGCCGCGGGCAAACCGCCGGTGACGATCCAGGAGTACCCGAACGCCGCGGACACCTACAACGCGCTCAACTCGGGTCGCGTGGACTTCATGATCCTGGGGACCTCGGCGGCGGCCTACCTCAACCAGACCGCGCCCACACCGATCAACTACGAGTCGATCGCCTCGTTCCCCCAGAAGTACCTCGGCATGGCGGTCGCGAAGGACAACACCGATCTGCAGAACGCGCTGCTCGCCGCCCTCGAGTCCGTGATCGCCGACGGAACCTACGCGTCGATCCTCGACAAGTGGGGGATGTCCTCTCTCGCACTCGATGACCCCGGCATCAACCTCGCCACCACGAGGCCGCTCAGCTGATGCAGCCGGCTGTCGGGGGCCACCCCCCATTCCCCCCCCGGGCCCCCGACAGCCCCTCATCCGTACAGCCCCTCATCCGTTCCGTATCGCGCTCAGCCCGATGGAGGAGACCATGACAACCGAGCTCGCAGAGAAGGCACCGCCCCAGTACGTCGCGCGGCGCTACCCCTGGCGGACCGTCGGGATCATCGTCGTGCTCCTGGTCGGCCTGTGGGGCGCGATCACGGTAGCCACCAACGAGCGCTTCGCGTGGGCGACCGTGATCTCCTACCTCTTCCACCCGAAGATCATGGCGGGCCTCGGGATGACGGTGTTCCTGACGTTCATCGCGATGGTGATCGGATTGCTGCTCGGCGTCCTGATCGCGGTGATGCGCGTCTCCGAGAGCCGTACGTTGCGGTGGTCGAGCGGCCTGTACGTGTGGTTCTTCCGCGGCACGCCGGTGCTCGTCCAGCTCGTGTTCTGGTACAACCTCGGCTACCTGTTCCCGCAGCTGAGCATCGGATTGCCGTTCCTCGAGCCCTGGGTCTCCGTCCCCACGAACTCGGTGGTCACGCCGCTGCTCGCCGCCATCCTCGGTCTCGGCCTGAATGAGGGCGCCTATCTGGCTGAGATCATCCGGGCCGGCATCCTGTCCGTGCCCGTCGGACAGCGCGAGGCCGCGACCTCGATCGGCATGAGCCGCGCACAGTCGTTCCGGCGCATCATCCTGCCGCAGGCGATGCGGGTCATCATCCCGCCCACGGGCAACGAGACGATCGGCATGCTCAAGTCGACGTCGCTCGTCTCGGTCATCGCGCTGTCCGACCTCATGTACAGCGCGCAGAGCATCTACTCCCGCACCTTCGAGGTCATCCCGCTGCTGCTGACGGTCTCGATCTGGTATCTCGTGCTCACCACGATCCTGAGCTTCGGGCAGTCGAAGATCGAAGCCCACTACGGCCGGGGAGCGACCGCGGCCGAGCGGGGGATCGCCAATCGCAACGAGCTGTTCCACCTGCTTCGCCGCCCCGGGAAAGGAGCGTGACAACGATGCCCACCACCACGACGAGTACGAGCGTCGATGTCGTCGACGTCCACAAGAGCTATCACCACCACCGTGTCCTCAACGGCATCTCACTCCATGTGCCGGCGAACTCGGTGACGTCGATCCTCGGACCGAGCGGATCCGGCAAGTCCACGCTGCTGCGCTCCATCAACAGGCTCATCCCGATCGACTCGGGGACGATCCGCGTCGGCGATCAGCTCATCGGATACGAGGAGCGGGGCGGTCGCTACCACGCGCTCTCCGACCGGGACATGTGCCGCCAGCGCCAGCGCATCGGGATGGTGTTCCAGGGCTTCAATCTCTTCCCGCACAAGACCGTCCTCGCGAACCTCGTCGAGGGGCCGCAGGTCGTGCTGCGCCGGCCCAAGCGCGAAACCGAAGAGGAGGCGCGCGAGCTGCTCGCCTCGGTCGGACTCGCGGAGAAGGCGAACCAGTATCCCGGGCAGCTGTCCGGCGGACAGCAGCAGCGGGTCGCCATCGCGCGGGCGCTGGCGATGAAGCCGGAGCTCATTCTCTTCGACGAGCCGACGAGCGCGCTCGACCCCGAGCTGGTCGGCGAGGTGCTCGACGTCATGCGCAGGCTGGCCGATGGCGCCGAGACCACGATGATCGTCGTCACCCACGAGATCGGCTTCGCCCGCGAGGTCTCCGACCAGATCGTGTTCATGGCCGATGGTGTCGTGGATGCGGCGGGCGCACCCGGGGACGTCCTCCACCCCGACCGGTCGCCGCGCATGCGCGCGTTCCTCTCGAGGGGACTGCATTGACCGGGCGGCGCATCCTCCTCGCGGGCGCGACCGGGACCCTCGGCCGCGACATCGCCGCCCACCTGGCAGAAGCGGGGCACCGGGTGGCGGTTCACACTCACCGACGAGCCGACGACGCGCACGCGATCGTCCGAGCCCTCCCTGGTGCGGGGCACGTCGCCGCAGCCGCGGATCTCGCCGACCAGAATCAGACGGATGCCATGGTCGCAGGGGTCCGAGAAGCCTGGGGCGAGCTCGACCATGTCGTGAACGCCGCGTGGCCCGCCGTGGGCGCGGTGCGCGTGGGTGAGTCGGACGACGGTGCGATCGAGGCCGGGCTCCTCGGCTACCGCGCGCACGCGCACCTGTGCCGCGCCGTGCTGCCGAGCCTGCGACGCACCCGCGGGTCGATCGTGTTCCTCGGCGGTGCGCTGGCGACGCGTCTGCACCCCGGCCTCGGGCACTTCGGTGCCGGCAAGGCCGCCGCCGCTCTCCTCACACACGTCCTCGCCCTCGAGGAGGGTGGGCACGGCGTGCGGGCCAACGTTCTCAGCCTCGGCCGCATCGACGTGGACCTCGATCGGGACCTCGCCGAGAGCGACCCGGTGTTCGAGGCACTCGACCGCATCGGCCAGCTGCGACGGGCCCTCCCGCTGCCGACGGCGCGCGACGTGGCATCCGCCATCGGCTGGCTGATCGCGGATGATGCCGGCGCCCTGACCGGTCAGACCATCTCGATCGCGGGAGGGGAGCGGGTATGAGTCGGGGCTCGATGCTGATCACCGGCGCGGCCGAGCGGGCCGGCGCCGAGATCGCCCTCGCCTTCGCCGCCGAAGGATACGACGTCCACATCAACCACTGGGGCCAGAGCGCTCAGGCGGAGGCGGTCATCGCACGGTCCCTCGCGGCCGGGCATGCGGGCCGCATGCACGCGATCGAGGCCGATGTCGCCGACCCGGCGGCCGCGGCATCGCTGGTCGCCGCGGTGATGGCCCGGTCGGGACGGCTCGATCTCCTCGTCCACAACGCCAGCACCTTTCGCCCCGTGCCGTTCGCGCAGCTGACGCCCGACGACGTCGACGCCTCCTTCGGCGTCAACCTCCGGGGTCCCCTGTTCCTCTCGCAGGCGGCCGCGAAGGCGATGACAGCGAGCGGCGGCGGGCGCATCCTCGCCATCCTCGGCAACTCGCTCAGCGAGTCGTGGCCCGACCTCGTCCCCCACATCGTCGCCAAGACCGCGCTCGGCCGCCTCATGGAGCAACTGGCCGTCGCGCTCAGTCCCGCGGTCTCGTGCAACAGCGTCGCCCCGAGCCAGTTCTTCCGGTCCGACGACGGCGTGAACGACGACCTACGGCGAGGTCGAGGGGAGAGTCCCGTCCTCGACGACTTCACGTTCATCAAGGGTCTCGCCGTTCGTGAGACCAGCCTCCAGGACGTCCTCGATGTCCTTCTGTTCCTCGCCGCCGCGCCCGCGACGGTGACCGGGGTGACGATCCGCGTCGACGGAGGTCGTGCGCTGATCTGAAGCTCCTCCCGCCCGCACCAACACACCCTGGAAAGGACCACCATGTCTGTCGTCAACGATGTCATCGCCGAGCTGGACGCCGAGCGAGAGCGCATCTGGCTCACGCTTCCCGAGGACGTTCGCGATCTCGGCAACGGCGTGCTTCCCCGCCTCACCGGACCGAAGAAGCAGTACTTCACCTCGCTGCTCTATGCCGAGGGGGAGGCGCGCACGCTGGCCGACGAGATCCTCTGGGGTTTCATCGAGGTCGCGCGCGACCCCGAGACCGACCTCATCACGATGAAGAAGCTCGTGACGCAGATCATCGACTACAAGGCCGACTTCTTCGACTTCGTCGGGCTGCCCCTGACCTGCCGCTGGATCCACCGCTACGCGGAGGGAGCGCGGGCCGCCGAAACGCTCGAGGAGTTCGCCGCCGTCACCGGAGCGGCGCTCTCCTACACCAACCGCGTCCACATGTGGATCCAGAGCGTCTTCCCGTGGGGCATCGCCAGCGCCTTCCCGCGGGCGGATGCCAAGCAGACCGCCTGAGCACGTCGCCATCCCAGATCAGGTCGACATCACCGACCGGAAAGAGCACACCATGATCATCGATTTCATCGTCGACGAGAAGTACATCTGCGGCATCCGCATCTTCGAAGACCTCGTTCCGCAGACCGCCGCCGAGTTCCGGCGCCATCTGCCGCTGCGCACCAAGCTGCAGCACGCCACGCTCGTGGGAGACCAGCTGTTCGCGGTGCTGCCGCTGGTCATCCCCATGGAGAACTACATCCTCACGCAGGACCTCGGCGACATGCGCCGCAGAGAGAAGGGGACGGTCGCCGGCACCGTGGTCTTCTACAGCCCGCGGCAGGTCTTCGGCGTCACCTACAGCGACGACCTCGCAATCGAGCCGCTCGGCAACAGCTTCATCGGCGAGGTCATCGACGGTCTCACCGAACTGGCACTCGTCGGCGAGGAGACCTGGCGCAAGCAGGACAAGTTCGTCGAGCTGCGCATCCGCGACGCCGTCGCCGCCTGAACCGAAGAAGAAGAGAAAGGACCCCCTGTGAGTATCGTCACCGACGTCATCGCCGAGCTGAATGCGGAGCGCGAGAAGATCTGGCTCGACTGCCCTCCGGAGATCACGAACATGGGCAGGGGCATCATCCCCCGCCGCACCGGCACCCACGGGCAGTATCTGTCCACGCTGATGTTCGCCGAGAGCGAGGCACGCACGCTCTCCGACGAGTATCTCTGGGGAATCATCGAGGCCAGCGAGCAGAACGAACTCGATCTCGCCACCCTCCAGGTGCTGACGAACCAGATCGTGGGTTACAAGGCGGCGTTCTTCGACTTCGTCGGGATGCCGCAGGCCGGCCACTTCGTCGCTCGTTATGTCGAAGCCGCGGCGTCGGCGACCAGTGTCGACGAGTTCCTCGACCTGACGCGCGCCGCCATCAGCTACGTCAACAAGGTCCACATGTGGGTCGACGCCGTCTTCCCGTGGGGCGTCACCAACGGCTTCAAGCGCGTCGACGCCTGAGCCCTTCGCAACGACTAAGGAGATACACCAGATGAAGCTCATCATGTCCGTGGACGACACGAAAGTCTGCACGATCCAGGTTTTCGAGGAACTCGTGCCCGGAATCGTGGCTGCTCTCAAAGAGAACCTTCCGCAGAAGAGCATCCTCCAGCACGGCAAGATCATCGGCGAGATGGTGTTCTGGACGATGCCGATCGTCGCCCCGTGGGAGAACGTCTATCTGACCGAGGAGGTCGGCGCCCTCCGCCGCGCCGAGAAGGGCTACGCACGCGGCTCGGTGTGCTGGTACAACCCGCGTCAGCAGTTCTGCGTGGTCTACGGCGACGACTTGGCCGACGAACCTCTCAAGATCAGCTACATCGGAGAAGTCGACGAGGGCGAGCTCGAACTCGCCCTCGTCGGAATGAAGAACTGGCTGCAGCAGGGCCAGATCGTCTCCCTCGAGATCGCGGCCTGACAGCCGTCCTCCCTCTCCCGACGGCGTCGTGACGTGGCCGGCGCCGTCGGGGGGCACCATCTGATCCCCCTTCCCCCTGTGAGGCCCTCGTGAACACCGCTGTCCTGCATCGCACCACCACGGAGGTCGTCGTCGGCGTCGGCGCCCTCTCCTTCGCCGAGGTCGTCGCCGTCGCCCGCGCCGATGCTGCCGTCCGACTCGCCGACGAGGCCCTCGCCGCGATGGCCGCCAGCGCCGAGGTCATCACGGCGCTGGCGTCCGACAGCGAGCCGCACTACGGCATCTCCACCGGCTTCGGGGCGCTCGCCTCGCAGTCCATCCCGCCGGCGCTTCGCGCTCAGCTCCAGCGCTCGTTGGTGCGCAGCCACGCGGCCGGTTCGGGGCCGGAGGTGGAACGGGAGGTCGTGCGCGCCCTCATGCTCCTTCGGTTGTCGACCCTGGCCACGGGTCGGACCGGTGTGCGCCCGATCGTCGCCGAGACGTATGCCGCCGTGCTCAATGCCGGCATCACGCCGATGGTCGGCGAATACGGAAGTCTCGGCTGTTCGGGCGACCTGGCCCCTCTGGCGCACTGCGCTCTCGCCCTGCTGGGAGAGGGTGAGGTTCGTGGCTCGGACGGCGACATCGTCGCCGCGTCCGTCGCTCTGGAAGCGGCAGGCATCGAGCCGCTCGTCCTGACGGAGAAGGAGGGCCTCTCGCTCATCAACGGGACCGACGGGATGCTGGGGATGCTCGTGCTCGCCCTCGCCGATCTCGACGACCTTCTCACCCTCGCCGATGTCGCGGCGGCGATGAGCGTCGAGGGTCTCCTCGGCACCGACAGCGTCTTCGCCGCTGATCTGCAGGAGCTTCGTCCCCACCCCGGCCAGCGGGTCTCGGCCGCGAACATCCGCGCGTCTCTGGCAGGCTCCGGCCTCCTCGCGCACCCCACCGGTTTCACCCGCGTGCAGGACGCCTACTCACTGCGATGCGCGCCGCAGGTGCACGGCGGTGCACGCGACGCGTGTGCACACGCGACAGCTGTCGCCGGGCGTGAGCTGGCTTCTGCGGTCGACAATCCCGCCGTCACCCACGACGGCCGTGTGGAATCCAACGGCAACTTCCACGGCGCCCCGATCGCCTACGCGCTGGACTTCCTCGCGATCGTGGTGGCCGATGTGGCCAGCATGAGCGAGAGGCGCACCGACCGGTTCCTCGATCCCGCGCGCAACCACGGCCTCACTGCCTTCCTCGCGGACGATCCCGGCGTCGACTCCGGTCACATGATCGCCCAGTACACGCAGGCCGGAATCGTCAGTGAGCTCAAGCGTCTCGCGGTGCCCGCCTCGGTGGACTCCATTCCGTCCAGTGCGATGCAGGAGGACCACGTATCGATGGGATGGGCGGCCGCGCGCAAGCTGCGTCGGGCGGTCGACGGACTCACGCGCGTGGTCGCGATCGAACTGATGACGGCGGCGCGTGCGATCGACCTGCGTGCGCCGGGGCGACCGTCTCCTGTGGCCGCCGCGGTCATCGCACGCCTGCGCACGGAGGTCGAGGGGCCCGGACCCGACCGCCATCTCGCCCCGGAGATCGAAAGCGCTCGCAGGATGGTCGTCGACGGGTCGCTGCTGGCGGCGGCGCGCCGCGTGGCGGAAGGGCTCGCGGTCTCGTCGTGACCTCACTCGTGGGCGGGCTTCTCGGAGAGCTCGCCGATGTCGGGCGCACGCGGAAAGGTGGATACGACCGCCGGGCGTGGACCGGTGTCGACGTCGAATGTCGTCAGTGGTTCGTCCAGTGCGCCGATGCGCTCGATCTCGACGTGGAGACCGATCGCAACGGCAATCTGTGGGCATGGTGGCAACCGTCGCTTCCGCGGACCGCCCTCGTCCTCGGCTCGCACCTGGACAGCGTGCCCCAGGGCGGGGCATACGACGGCCCGCTGGGCATCGCTTCGGCCTTCGCAGCCATCGGCGCCCTTCGTCGCGATGGGTTCACCCCCGGCCGGCCGGTCGCGGTCGCTGCGTTCGCCGACGCGGAGGGCGCCCGCTTCGGTGCGGCCTGCGTGGGTTCGCGCCTGCTCACCGGGGCTCTCCGCCGCGAGGAGGCGCTCGAGCTCCGCGACGACGACGGCACGACTCTCGCGGAAGCGTTGCGTCGGGCCGGCGTGGAGCCCGAACACGTGGGGCGTGACGAGGAGCGTCTGCAGCGGATCGGAGAATTCCTGGAGCTCCACATCGAACAGGGCCACCTTCCCACGCGCGCGGGAACGGGTGCGCTCGGTCTCGCTGCCGCCGGCGCCGCCGTCGGCGTCTCCGACCGTATCTGGCCGCACGGGCGGTGGCGAGTGGATCTGACGGGGCAGCAGAACCACGCCGGCACCACACCGATGGGCGCGCGCCGCGATCCGCTCGTGCGCCTTGCGGACATCGTTCTCGCCGTGCGGGAGGGGGCGATCGCAGCCGAAGCGCTTGCAACGGTGGGCAGGGTGACGGTATCGCCGGGCGCGGTGAATGCGGTCGCCGGTTCCGCGACGCTGTGGATCGATGCCCGGGCCGCTCACGAGCCGACGGTGAGGCGGGTCCTGGCCCACGTGCGTCGGGTCACGGGGGCGGAGCTGCTCGAGGAGTCATGGACCGCCGAGACCGCCTTCGATCAGGGACTGACCGCCTCCCTCAGCGAGATCCTGGGTGCCGTCCCCGTGCTGCCCTCCGGCGCCGGTCACGATGCGGGCGTGCTCTCTCTCGCCGGAATCCCGGCAGCGATGATTCTGGTGCGCAACCCGACCGGGGTCTCGCACGCTCCCGACGAGCATGCGGAAGACGACGATTGCGAGAGAGGCGTCGATGCCCTCGTGACGGCGATCCGACATCGGGCCGCGTGAAGGGGACGACGTCGACGCCGCCTCAACAAAATTGAGCCGATTCATATCAACTTAGGTTTGACAGCGGGGGGTGCCGCGGCTACTGTGGAGACATCGAAGTTGAGCCTGTAGGACTCAACCCCACGGGTTCACCCCCGCAGACTTCCTCAGATCCGTTTCACGAAAGGGAACACACATGGCACGTGCAGTAGGTATCGACCTCGGAACGACGAACTCCGTCGTCGCCGTCCTCGAGGGCGGCGAGCCGAAGGTCATCGCCAACGCCGAGGGCTTCCGCACCACTCCGTCGGTCGTCGCCTTCACGAAGGACGGCGAGGTTCTCGTCGGCGAGACCGCCAAGCGCCAGGCCGTCACCAACGTCGACCGCACGCTGGCCTCGGTCAAGCGTCACATGGGCACCGACTGGAAGACCCAGGCGATCGACGGCAAGCAGTACACCCCGCAGGAGATCTCGGCGCGCATTCTGCAGAAGCTGAAGCGCGACGCGGAGACCTACCTGGGCGACAGCGTCACCGACGCGGTCATCACCGTGCCGGCGTACTTCAACGACGCCGAGCGTCAGGCCACGAAGGATGCCGGAGAGATCGCGGGCCTCAACGTCCTGCGCATCATCAACGAGCCCACCGCCGCCGCCCTCGCGTACGGCCTCGACAAGGGCAAGGAAGACGAACTGATCCTGGTGTTCGACCTCGGTGGCGGCACGTTCGACGTGTCCCTCCTCGAGGTGGGCAAGGACGACGACTTCTCCACCATCCAGGTGCGCGCGACGGCCGGTGACAACCGCCTCGGCGGCGACGACTGGGACCAGCGGATCGTCGACTACCTCATCAAGCAGTTCAAGGACACGACCGGCGTCGACGTCTCGGGCGACAAGATCGCGCTGCAGCGTCTCAAGGAGGCGGCCGAGCAGGCGAAGAAGGAGCTGTCGAGCTCGACCAGCACCTCCATCAACCTGCCCTACCTCTCGCTGACCGACTCGGGCCCCGTGTCCCTCTCGGAGACCCTGACCCGCGCCAAGTTCGAGGACCTCACGAAGGACCTCCTCGACCGCACCAAGAAGCCCTTCAACGACGTGATCGCCGAGGCGGGCATCAAGGTCGGCGACATCGACCACGTCGTGCTCGTCGGCGGTTCCACCCGCATGCCGCAGGTCACCGAGCTCGTCAAGCAGCTCACCGGCGGCAAGGAGCCCAACAAGGGCGTGAACCCGGACGAGGTCGTCGCCGTCGGCGCCGCCCTGCAGGCCGGTGTCCTCAAGGGTGAGCGCAAGGACGTGCTGCTCATCGACGTCACCCCCCTGAGCCTCGGCATCGAGACCAAGGGCGGCATCATGACCAAGCTCATCGAGCGCAACACGGCCATCCCGACCAAGCGCAGCGAGACCTTCACGACGGCCGACGACAACCAGCCGTCGGTCGCCATCCAGGTCTTCCAGGGCGAGCGCGAGTTCACGCGCGACAATAAGCCGCTGGGCACGTTCGAGCTGACCGGCATCGCGCCGGCTCCCCGCGGCATCCCGCAGATCGAGGTCACCTTCGACATCGACGCCAACGGCATCGTGCACGTGTCCGCGAAGGACAAGGGCACCGGCAAGGAGCAGTCGATGACGATCACCGGCGGCTCGTCGCTGCCGAAGGACGACATCGAGCGCATGGTGCGCGAGGCCGAGGAGCACGCGGCCGAGGACAAGAAGCGC
>Ga0105243_10003330_pt1 | contig 13038 bp, 11 predicted proteins | sample KBSM34metaG_FD_81525 | JGI IMG/M metagenome (GOLD analysis project Ga0105243, IMG submission 81525) | Miscanthus rhizosphere microbial communities from Kellogg Biological Station, Michigan, USA - KBS M3-4 metaG | ecosystem: Host-associated > Plants > Roots > Rhizosphere > Soil | place...
CCGCCGCGTGGACTCTATGAATACAAATACAAGATCGAAAACGGGCAACTATGGATACACGGCGGCCAGCTTCCGACACTGAATCAGCCGGCTTAAGGCAAGGATCGGCTGTCCGACATGCTTCAGCTTGTCGGTAGAGAAACGCATTAGCGACGACCGACAAGCTAAAGCATGTCGGACAAAGGACAGGCAAATGATTGAGAGATTGCGAAAAGTAGCGCTCTGGATTGACGATCGGGTCTATATCAGCAAGATATTTGCCGCGACTGCGGGCCATACGGTTCCGCGTACTTCGGGCAGTTGGTTTTACGTCTTCGGCAGCGGCACTCTGCTCTGCTTCATGATCCAGATCGTTACCGGCATCTGCCTCGCTTTGGTCTACGTGCCTTCAGCGGGTCAGGCTTACACAAGCCTGGAGTACCTGAACTATCAACAGCAGCTTGGTTGGTTTCTGCGCGCCATGCACAACTGGGGCTCAAACTTCATGGTCGGGATCATGTTGGCCCACCTTATCCAGGTCTTTCTTTTCGGCGCCTTCAAATACCCGCGCGAGCTGACCTGGATTTCGGGCGTCGTGCTGCTGCTCTGCACACTCGGCATGGCGTTCACTGGCCAGGTGCTGCGTTTCGACCAGGACGCTTACTGGGGCTTAGGCATTGGCGCAGCGATGGCGGGCCGTGTGCCGGGAATGGGGCCGGCAATTGTTCACATGATGCTCGGTGGGCCGATCATCGCCGGTGAGACGCTCTCGCGCTTCTTCACTCTGCATGTCTTCGTCATCCCGGGAACCATTCTCGCGATCGTTAGCCTGCACCTCAGATTGGTGCTCAGCAAGGGAATAAACGAATACCCGGTTCCCGGCAAGCTGGTTAAAAAAGAAACCTATGCCGAGGAATACGAAGCGGAACTCAAAAAGAGCGGCGTTCCGTTCTTCCCGAAAGCGATCAGCAAGGATCTAATTTTCAGTGGTCTCGTGCTGCTGGCGATCGTTTTCTGCGCTGCCTACTTCGGTCCGGAAGGTCCGCATGGCGTCCCTGATCCCACACAGATCAACACAGCCCCGAAACCTGATTTCTTTTTCCTCTGGCTCTACGGCGTGTTGTCGTTAATGCCGGACTATATGGAGACAGTCGTAATGCTGACCGCTCCATTCATCGTCATCGGCATTCTGTTCGCCGTGCCTTTCATCTCAAATACGGGCGAGAAAAGTCCGCGCCGACGGCCGGTCGCGGTGTTAAGCGTGCTCTTTATATTAATAGTGTTGGGTGCGTTCAATTACCTCGGCACTTACGCGCCGTGGTCGCCAAAGATGGAAGCGTGGACCAGCGCGGCGACGCCCACAAATTATCTGGAAGGACGTTCGCCACTCGAACGGCAGGGCGCCCTGGTTTTCCATAACAAGCAATGCATCAACTGCCACAACGTTGGTGGCGAAGGAGGCTTGCGCGGACCGGCGCTCGACAGTGTGGCTACACGCTTGACTGGAGATCAGCTCGTGCGCCAGGTGATTCAAGGCAGTGGCAACATGCCTGCTTACGGCAAAAACTTGAGTCCTCAGGAAGTCGCCGCGCTAGTGGCCTTCATGAGCACTCTGCACAAGCCAACGGAAGTGCCGGCGCGCGATTCGAGTCGGCCCGTACAAGCATCAACCGACAACATGCAATCTAACGCAACCACACAAATGGCCAGTACGAAACCGTAACTATGAGCATGAGCAACAAAATCGCTACTTCGACGCCGGTCACAGGATTGGACCGAGTGATGAGAATCAGTCTCGGGATGACGCAACAGGAGACTATCTCTCAACAGGTTCTTCCCTTCGCCGCGCTGTCACTGGCGATGCGCAGGGCAAGGGCTTTTTTCATTTTGGCGAAACCCGAGATCACCTTGATGGTGATGATCTCCGCAGGCGTCGCGTCAGTAATGGCTTCCGATTCACTCCGAGTTATGGTCCTGGTCCATAGCATGGTTGGAATCGGCCTGCTGGCGGCAGGCGCGGGTGTACTCAATCAGTATTTGGAGCGTGAACTCGATGGCAACATGCGACGCACAACCAGACGTCCCTTGCCTGCTGGAGAGTTGTCCGAAAGTCACGCACTGATTTTCGGAATCGTGGTCTCATCCCTGGGAATGCTCTATGTGCTTCTATTGCTTAACGCGTTGACTGCCCTGCTGGGTCTCTTGACGCTAATCTCCTACCTCTTCATATACACGCCTTTAAAAACCAAGACCTCACTCTGCACATTCGTCGGCGCCTTTCCCGGCGCCGCGCCGGTATTGATGGGCTGGTCTGCAACGACAAATAGTCTCACTCTCGAAGCAGCAGCCCTATATGCCATTCTTTTCCTTTGGCAGTTTCCACACTTCTATGCAATCGGCTGGCTCTACCGTGAAGACTACGCGCGCGCAGCAATGCTCATGCTCCCGGCGCGAGAGGCAAATGATGGGAGAACTACGTTTCGCCTCATTTTGATCTCCACGCAACTGTTGATTATCGCCAGTCTGCTGCTGACCTTTATTGCACACACGGGAACGCTCTATTTGGTGTCGGCGATGATTCTCGGCATTTGCTTTTACTATTTCGCTTATCAGGTCTCGCTGTCTCAGTCGAAGCTCGCGGCCAAACGTCTCCTTCACGCCTCGGTGATCTATCTGCCGCTGCTCTATCTGTTCATGATCCTTGACAGGATCAACCGATGACCGCGTCAAGCAGTTAAGTACGATGGAGACAATTTCAAACGCGCTTTTTCGTTCCTGGGAGCTCAATCCCGGAGTGTTAATACCAACCGCTACCTTCGGTGCTCTCTATGCGCGTGGGTGGTGGCAACTCCATCGACGTGTTCCGGATCGATTCGGTTTCTCGCAACTCACGGCATTCTTCGCTGGACTAATCACTGTTGTCTTCGCACTCTGCTCACCACTGCACGAATTTGCCGGATGGCTGTTGACCGTTCACATGATTCAACACCTGTTGTTGATGATGGTCGCGCCTCCACTAATCCTGTTGGGTGCTCCTTATTTGCCACTTCTTTCGGGGCTTCCTCGTGACCTTTCGATCTACGGTGTCGGGCCGTTTCTATCGTCTCCAGCACTGCGAAGCACGGCTCGTTTCGTGTCTCATCCTATCTTCTGCTGGTCAGCTTTTATATCGATCAATATCGGTTGGCATCTTCCTGCGATGTATGAGCTCGCCCTGCGATCTCCGTTTTGGCATGAAGTGGAACACGTCTCGTTTCTGAGTACCGCGCTACTCTTCTGGTGGCCAATCATTCAACCTTACCCGTGGGTTGCGCGGACGCCGCGCTGGATGATCCTCCCCTACCTCTTTCTGGCAGATTTTCAAAACACCGCACTCTCAGCTTTTCTCGTCTTCTGTGAGCGCGTGGTCTATCCGACTTACGCGATAGTGCCGCGCATCAGCAGTCTAACCCCGCTCCAGGACCAGGCGGCTGCAGGCGCGATGATGTGGGTCGCAGGCTCAGTTTTCTTTTTGGTTCCGGTGGGCCTAATCACTATCGAACTGCTAAGCCCGCGGCGAACAGTCAGACGCCTCAATGTCCGACATGCTTCAGCTTGTCGTCTGGATGGAGCTCTCGAATGTGCGGCTGACAGGCCGGACGACAAGCTGAAGCATGTCGGACATTACCGTCAAATTCCTGACATTTTCGGCGAATGACGAAAGACTGTATGCCCACCACTTCTTAAACTGTCAGATTGCATGAGGTACATAATTGCAATTCTTGGTTTCGTCCTGGTGATCATAATGCTGTGGGATGCGTTCGAGGTAATTATCTTGCCGCGACGCGTCACGCACCGCTTTCGGTTTTCCAGATTCTTCTATCGCTCGACGTGGCAATTGAGGTCGATCTTCACGGAATGGATCGCAGGCGATAAACAACGCGAATCTTATTTGAGCATCTTTGGCCCGCTCTCTCTGCTTCTGCTGCTGAGCGTATGGGCCACGGGCATCATTGCCGGCTTTGCCATGTTGCAATGGGGCCTTCAGGACCGGCTGGTGGGGCAAAGCGTCACGTCCTTCCTGACGTATTCATATTTCAGCGGCACGACATTCTTCACCTTAGGCCTTGGGGACGTACTTCCATGGGGCAGGGTCGGACGGACGTTGGTGGTGGTGGAAGCTGGCTTAGGCTTCGCCTTCCTTGGAGGCGTCATCTCGTACCTGCCGATGATCTACCAGACGTTTTCGCGTCGCGAGGTGAGTATTTCACTTCTGGACGCACGCGCCGGCTCACCTCCGTCCGCCGGAGAATTATTACGACGAAACGGCGAGGACATGTCAGAACTTCGTCGCTTGCTTGTTGACTGGGAAAGATGGTCGGCGGAAGTACTCGAAAGCCACCTCTCGTATCCCTTTCTGGTTTACTTCCGCTCGCAGCACACAAATCAATCGTGGCTGGCGGCTCTGACCACCATCCTCGATACGTGTGCACTGGTGATGGCCGGTATCGACGGTGGCCCCAAACGACAGGCGCAACTCACATTTGCCAAGGCACGCCAGGCGGTTGTCGAGTTAAGTCAAATTTTTGTCCTGTCGCCGCCAACACTGGCACTCGATCGCCTGCCATCGTCGAGTTTGAGTGATTTGGGAAAGATGCTGGCGGAAACCGGTGTCATATTGAGAAATGATGTAGCGACTGAAGAGAGACTCCGCGAGTTGCGGCGAATGTATGAACCAAATGTTCAGGCTATGAGCGACTATTTGTTGTTCTTGCTGCCGCAATGGTTCCGGATTAATGAGACGGCGGATAGCTGGCAGATCAGCAATTGGCAGACTCCAATTCTTTCAGTAGCTACAGAAAACAGCGCGATTCAAGAGAAGAATGCCAAACGGTTTGCTGAGGGCTAGCGATCATGGACTCTGGATACATCACTGCTTTTGCCGCTCTCGGCGGTGCTGCCTTAGGCGGGCTTACGTCTTTCGCAACTTCTTGGACCACCCTGCGGATCCAAATGAAGTCGCAGCGAAGTGCCAGCAGTAAATCTAAACGACAAAAACTCTACAATGCATTCATCGATAATGCTGCCAGGATCTATGGCGACGCTTTAATTCATGACAAGCTCGAAACAACTGGTTTGATAGATCTGCACGCGCTCGTAAGTCGAATGCGTATAGTTTCCTCTGCGCCCGTCACCGAAATGGCAGTCAAGGTCGTGAAGGTGATAACGGAGACGTATAGCCAGCCCAACAAGAGTCCAGAAGAGATCGAGGCAATGATCAGCAACGGTAACGTCGACATACTGCGGAGTTTTAGCGAAGCGTGCCGGGAGGAGTTTGAGCAAAGCCTTCAAATCTAGAGCAAATGTCCGACAAACTTCAGTTTGTCGCGCAATCCGACAAGCTAAAGCATGTCGGACATCAACCGACCCACTACCTCACTATTGTTTTTGTTTCCTTGAGTGATATAATGCGGTCTGCCATCCTCACTAAGCAAATACGCACACCTCCCTTGAGTCCCAGTACCTCTCATTACTAGACGAAAGGAAATACTCATGAATGACACATTAGATGGTGCTGAGCTGGTTGCACAGTGGCGCAATCACGGAGAAAAGGATAATCCTGCAGGTCCGCTTTTTGCTGCTGGGGAGTTCGCGGAAGCGGATATCGTTAACGCGACTGCCGAGTATTGGACCTGTGGCACTGCTTGCTCTGGTTCGATCACGCGCCAGTGCTGCTAAATCGACATGACGTGGCGTCATTTCGATAGGTCGCTGGGTTGTCTGGTCTCGCCCGCTCTGGACGAACTGGCAACCCAGCTTTCTTTCGTCGCAGGATTGAGTGCGCAAGAGCGCGATGTAGTCATTAATACAACGCGGGAATCGCTTTACACAGTCCTGCACGGCAAAGTCAGCCGATTGCTCGTTCTCGAGTTAAATGCTGCGCGGGTAACGGGGCGACTAAACGGCGAGAACTCGGACCAGCGTTGGCAGCAATTCCTTGAGCTTTCGTCCAGGCAGTCTTTTTGGGACGACTTAGCCAATCATTATCCCTCTTTATTATCTCGAGTAGACGCGATCGTGCGAAATCGGTGCATGGCAACGCTGCGCTTCGCGCAGCGTTGGACTGCGGACCGGCACCGTCTGGAAGGTCTGGGCGCCGGTGTCACAGGCGAACTGAACGAACTCAGCTTCGGAGCCGGGGACAGCCATCGTGATGGGTCGACAGTGGCAATTGTGCGTGGTGAAGACTGGCGTGTTGTTTACAAGCCGCGTTCATTGGCAATCGACAACGCTTTGCGTGGCTTCGTGGCCGAGCTTGCCGACGATCATGGCACAGCGCTGAATGTCCGCCTCCCCGAGGTCATGGATTGTGGCGATTACGGATGGGTCGAATTTGTGATCCATCGCTTCGCGGCAGGAAACGAAGAACTGTGTAGCTACTATCGCGGCATCGGCCACTTGCTGGCATTAATGCGGTTGCTCAGCGGCAGCGATCTGCACGCTGAAAATGTGATCGCCGAGGGCGGGAGTCCCGTAGTAGTTGACTGTGAAACCCTTTTCACACCCAAAATTCCGCCGTCGCCATCCGGCTACGGAGGGGCGTTCGATCGGGCCGGCGAACTGATAGCTCGAACCGTACTCGGTGTAGGCGTGTTGCCGGGTCGCGGAATTGCTCTCGGTTGGCGGGGTGTCGACTTTTCCGCTTTGGGCATGCTCCCTGGACAGCAGCCGATGCAACAGCAGCAAGGAATCATTGCTGCGGGTACGGATGAAGCGCATGTCGGCCCTATCCTTGTTGACGCGCCGGTGTCGCAGAATCATCCAAGCCCTCGGCCGGCGCTCGCCGATTACTGGCCGGAAGTACTGCGCGGGTTTGATGAATTAACGACCACGCTGCAACGCCTGGATGCTGCCGGCAGCTTGCGGCCGCGGCTGCGAGTGTTTGAGGATTGCCGAATCCGCGTGGTTGTGCGTGGGACGGAGGTCTATGCCGAGATCAGTCGGATGCTATGGCATCCTGTGTCGCTGCATAACCCCGAAGCGGCGCGGCAGCGCGCCTTTGGACTATTGCAGCAAATGGCCGCGAAGGCCTCCATGGCCCCGAACGATCCGGCAGTTATCAATGCCGAGATCGACGAATTGCTGGAGGCCGATATCCCCTACTTTTTCACCGTGGTGCGCGATGGTCGCTTGCATGGGCCGGGCGACACATATTGGCTTGCGCCCTGTCGGTTGGCTGAAGCTGCCCTGGACGATTGGCGCAATGCAGATTTCGCTCTCGAGCAAAAAGTCATCCAGACATCGCTGGTAAGCGCTTACATCAATGACGGCTGGAAGTCTCATGGAACATCGGTATTACATAGACGCGGCGGCGATCCGGAAGCACGTCGGCGCCGACAAATCGCGCAAATCATCCAATCCATAGTGACAAATGCGATCCGTGCCGACGACGGCAGCGTGGCTTGGATTGCACCAGTGTTTACTACAACAGGCTGGTCAGTGCAGCCCTTGCAGCAGGATTTCTACAACGGGATCTCGGGGCTCACGTTATTGCTTGGCGCTTATCTGCACGAAACAGCAGCCGGGCGCGCCGATGCCATCCATGAACTTGACACGTTGTTTGCAGCGGCGTTGCATACGTTGCACTTGGCGGAGACCAAACGTGAACGTTTGGGCGACGAAGGGCTGAAGATCAGGCCCCTTCCACCCGGCGCGTATCTCGGACTTGGGTCGCAAATCTGGACCTATATTGTGCTGGCGCATTGGAAATTGGATGGGGGCGATGGTTTGCAGCGCGCCCGCAAATTGGCGGACCAGATTCCCGCAGCGGCTGCAGTAGACGACGTCTACGATTTGCTTTCCGGAAGCGCAGGCGCCATCGTTCCATTGTTGATGCTCGCCAGCAAGACAGGAGATGAGACTTACGTCCACATCGCTTCGCAACTTGGCGACCTGTTGCACGACCGCGCTAAACATCGAAACGGACAGGCTTACTGGACCAATACGCTCGCGCCGGAAGGAATGGGCGGCTTTGCACATGGCGTAACCGGCATTGGGTGGGCCTTGACTTGGCTGGCACGCACAACTCGAAGCGCGCGCCACGAGCAACTGGCACAAGAGGCGTTCGCCTTCGAAGACGCGCTCTTCGATGAGCAGGAACAGAACTGGCGTGACCTGCGCATGCTTGAAGGCTCCAAGGCCGAAGCAGCCTGGTGTCACGGCGCCGTTGGAATCGGCTTGGCACATCTAAATCTGGATCCAACGCTTACTGATGCATCGACACGGAAGCTCGTGCGTCGGGCCGCAGCGGCAACCTGGCGGCTGGGGATGGGCTGGAATCATTGCGCGTGTCATGGCGATCTCGGCGCCTGGGAATTACTGGATCATGCGATTGCCGCCGGAGAGGCGCCGAAAGAGCTAAGCGCCTCGTACCTGCTCGACATAATCCTGACCAGTCTAGAGCAACATGGACCATCCTTCGGCATGGGCCGAAACGCCTTCATACCTGGGCTGTTGCCTGGACTAGGAGGAGTTGCTTACCAATTGATGCGGGCTCATCTCGAGCATGATTTGCCTTCGATCCTGACCCCTGGTGAAGAGGAGCTCTGCTAGGCGGCCTTATTTTTGCCCTGCTCACGTCAGTAAGAAGATCATGACATCGATTGACCCTCCGCAAGACCTTTGTAGATTGCATTAAGCTCGGCAATGGCATTCGATGGAAGTTCCAACGCAGCAGCTTGAAGATTCTCACGAAGATGATCAATTGAAGATGTCCCTGGTATCAGAAGAATGTTTGGAGAACGCTGAAGCAGCCACGCAAGAGCGACCTGCATCGGGGTAGCTTGCAGTGATGCCGCCACTCGATCTAGCGCCGATGATTGTAACGGCGTGAATCCGCCCAACGGGAAGAACGGTACATACGCTATGCCTTGCTCAGCGAGAGCATCGATGAAGGCATCGTCATTGCGGTGTGCCACGTTGTAGAAGTTTTGGATGCAAACTATTTCTGTGATTCCCTGAGCCTCCGCGAGTTGGTTTGAGGTGACATTACTAAGACCGATATGAGCAATCAATCCCTGACGTTTGAGTTCGGCAAGCACTGTCAGCTGTTCTTCAATAGACCCGTCCGATGGTTCCGAGGGTCCACCGACCCGAAGGTTCACGACATCGATTTGATCCACTGCGAGATTGCGAAGATTGTCATGAACGGCATCGATCAGTTCCTGACGCGAAAGCGCATGAATCCACGATTTGTCATCACCGCGCCGAGCGCCAACTTTGGTTACTATCACCAGGTCGTCGAGGTACGGATGGAGCGCCTGCTTGATGATCTGGTTGGTGACGTGTGGGCCATAATAATCGCTGGTGTCGATATGATTCACTCCAGTCGCGATTGCCTCCCGCAAAACTGCAATCGCGGCATCAACATCGCGCGGCGGTCCCCACACCTCAGGGCCGGCTAGCTGCATCGCGCCGTAGCCCATCCGGTTCAGGCTCATCGAAGTGCCAGGAAGTGTGAACGCGCCGCCAAGATTTGGCTGTTCAGTCATCGTGTCTTGCCTCCGATCCAGAATCCTGTACATCCTGCAAATCTTGTAATCCTGTCTAAAAGTATCGGTACCTGGAGACACGATTACAGGATTTTTAGGATTAACATGATTCGATCATTTCTTCTTCATCGATATGATGACGCAGCAGATTGACAAAAGTGTTGCGGTAGCCAAAGGCAACACCAACGAGCGCCTTAGTAGTAGCGTTCCTATCGCTGCTCCCAAGAACATCAGTACAACGGCTAGAAGACGCCGGTGCCATCGGGGATTAGTACCACCGGCTAATGTCGAATCGGCTGCGAGACCAGTAATGGTTAGGGTAAGAACCGTAGTCGTGAAATCCGGGATCCCCATCTTGCGGACTGTCGCGTTGCGAATTCCCATCGATAGCGCCGTAAGCACTATGATCGAATACGATTGGAACAAACTTCCCGACGCGTCACGGAAGGTGATAGCAGCAAGAGTTGCAACAAGCAACAAAACCGATTCGAGACTCAGGGCTGTCGTGATCCAATTCGGTCTCACGAGTTCTGCAAGACGAGTAGCAAGTCGACCGCCAATCACCGCGCCGATGAAAAATGCGCCGAGCGCGGTGAGCGAACGTGGTATCGAAAGTCCTGGTGCTCCGGCCACAGCAAACGCTAGAAGAACGACGTTTCCGGTCATGTTTGCCGTGAAGACATGCCCGAGAGCGAGGTAACTTATCGCATCGATCAATCCCGTGATAGTCGTGGCGATATGAAGCAATAACGGCAGCGTGTTATTGACAGGAGTTTCCGGCGGCATGAGCAGCTCTCCGATGGGCTAGAATTTGTAACCGGCCCAGAGGGCCCAGTAATTAAGATTGCGTCCCGGTTGCGTGTCCTTAAGAAAACGACCTGCATAAAAAATCCCATAATCGGCCTGAAACCAAAGGTGCGGGTTGACCTGCCATCGCAGTTCCATGCCAGGCCTGTGTCCGACAAACCTTTCACGACTACCGTCTGCGGCTGTAATTAGAGAGCCTGGTACGGAGTAAACGCCGTCCTCCAGGCTTTGTCGCCATTGAACAATCCAATCGAAGGAAGCGGTAACACTATGTGGGAATGTCAGGTCAAGCTTGGGATGGAAGTCGATGAAGTTGACGGCGCCTGGGCCAGTTGTAGCTAACACGCCGAAGTAGTTCCCTTTCGGAAATAGCGGATTGAATGTTCCCAGTGTGTTCCGATCCGATTTCGGGTGATCGCCACTGGAAACATCGACCCTCGCGCTGAAGCGTGGTTTCAGCTTCAGGTCCGTAAAGCGATAGCCAGTCTCAGATGCCATGGTCCAGGCACGAATGTTTGCCGGGCCAAATGAACCGAATTGCCAGAGCGCCTCGTAGTCAAAGTCCCACCCCGGCTGTTCGGTTGTGATGGGCCGCGACACTCTTGCGCCTACGCTGTGACGTACTTCCTGGGCCGTGCCTCGCTGAAAAGTTGCATGCTTGCGATTCAAGCCGAGGTAATAGGCATCCAGAGACATAGCCTTTGAAAGTGGCCGCGTTGCGTACACACCCCAAAAGCCGATCTCGTGGTTGGGAACATTGTCGAAGTATCCAGGCTTGTCCAGATCGGGGCGCATTGCGAATCCGTCGATGCGCCAGGAGTTGATCCTGGCCATCACTTTGACGCCATCGAAGCTGAGTCGAACATTTGGGCCTTCACGGACGTCGACCAATCGGCCGGAGCCATATTCCATCTCCTGCCTGCCCGCTCGAATCTTTATCCAGTTACGTGTTCCGGCGGTACTCAACTCCAGAAACGCGGCCTGAAGATCGAGTTTCTTTTCGTCTATCGGACGTGGACCACCCTGACGGGAGGAGTTCAGCCCGCTCTTGAACTCAAGAAACGTACGAACGTGTTTGCCGAGGTGAAAGTCCAACGCGAGCATGTACCTCTGATTGAGGTATCCGTTCATGAAGGGTCGCTGTCCCCAGTTGTCGTTTCCGATCTGCTCCCAGACCTCGCGGGCTTCTCCGCCGATCGTCAGGTACCAATCAGCAGAATTTTTGCGGAGTGGAATGTATTTGATCTTGTCCCAGGGATCACGTCTGAGACGCGCGTCGCGCAGAAAGCTCCAATCCTCGTCGGCACGCAGTAATTTGTAACTCCGATCCGGCTCCTTTGGTTCGGGCTCATCGTCGGACTGCGCACGCGCAGCCGTTGCACAAACAATGAGAAGCAGTGCCAAAACTATAGGCACGCAATGTCCGACATGCTTCAGCTTGTCAGTCATCATTAACTCGTTACTGTGAACCGACAAGCTAAAGCATGTCGGATATTTCACTACTTCTTGATCGCTGAGTGGATCTCGGCGATATAGCCGCCAGGGAATTGAACGATGCTGGCCTGGCGCTGATCGGCTTGATATGGACCAACCAGAATTGTCGCACCGGCAGCTTTCGCTTTTGCCAGCGTTTCGTCCAGGTCTGTCACCTCATATCCGGTAAGCTCTCGTCCATATGGATACGGAAGCTGACCATCCGTTACGAAGACTGTTAGCTTTCCAAAATTCGATGAGATACGAACCCTCCGATATGTATCTCGCGGCCGGCCAATCTCAATGCCCGGTGCACTATCATCGTCAGAGACAACCTCGCCCTTCGAAAAGGAAAGGAAACTCCGAATGAAGGTGTCTGCCCTATCGGGCGACACATAGACACGATTCTCAGGAATCGTTTCGAGCGGCTTGTACGATGGTGGTGTGGTGTGCCAGTAGAGTTGGGTATTGAGGCCTCCCGGGAATTGGATGATGGCGTCTTTCCCAATTGGGTCATCGAAGGGTGTTACCAGTACGTCGGCCCCTGCTGCGCGAGCCTCACGAATTGCAGCATTAACGTCGGTTACAAGATAACCAGTTCGTTCGACGCCAAACGGATATGGGATGGGTGTCTTGAATCCGAAGATCGAGAGCGTTCCAACCGGTGTCAATACTAATTGCGACATCGTGCTGCTGGCGGTCGGCGTCACCGTGAAGACACCCTGTTTTGTGGTTGTACCACCGAAGGTCGCGATCAGGCTGGCTACGAAGCGGTCGAAATCCTCTGAGGTGACGTAAACGTGTGTTGAGTCGTATTGTGGCGCAACGGCGACGTTGGGTGTCGCTGTCTGCTGAGCAACAGCGACGGGAACCGTTCCAACGATCAAAAGAATCGTAAAAGATAGTGCTCGTATTAAACGCATCGGAATCTCCTTCATTCACCTGTCCGACATGCTTTAGCTTGTCGGCCGACAAGCTAAAGCATGTCGGACACTTGAAAATCATTCAGTCGGGCTCCATCAGGACGAGTCCCACACAGCCGGTGTGTGAGCACTTGTCGTCGTTTAAAACGGCGGAGCAGTTGTGCTCCGAGTTCGGCGCCCACCATCGGAGCAACCAGGAACACCCAAAGTTTGGCTGTGTGTGCGGAAGCCACCGCGGGCCCGAATTGGCGCGCTGGATTTAAGCTGCCGCCGCTTTGAGTGCCTAACAGTGCAATCCCAAGTCCGATCAGAATCCCAACCAGCCA
>Ga0105243_10003334_pt1 | contig 13031 bp, 9 predicted proteins | sample KBSM34metaG_FD_81525 | JGI IMG/M metagenome (GOLD analysis project Ga0105243, IMG submission 81525) | Miscanthus rhizosphere microbial communities from Kellogg Biological Station, Michigan, USA - KBS M3-4 metaG | ecosystem: Host-associated > Plants > Roots > Rhizosphere > Soil | place: Michigan...
AAGGGCGAGTTGGCCCGGGCCATTCACGGCTGGAGCAAGCGGGCGAAAAAGTCCTGCGTGACCATCAACTGCCCCTCGCTGACCGCCGAACTGATGGAGAGCGAACTGTTCGGCCACAGCCGTGGTGCCTTCACCGGCGCCAGCGAAAGCACCCTCGGCCGGGTCAACCAGGCCGATGGCGGCACGCTGTTCCTCGACGAGATTGGCGACTTCCCTCTGACGCTGCAGCCCAAGCTGCTGCGCTTCATCCAGGACAAGGAATACGAACGGGTCGGCGACCCGGTAACCCGCCGGGCCGACGTACGCATCCTCGCCGCCACCAACCTGAACCTGGAAGACATGGTGCGCGAGGGGCGCTTTCGCGAAGACCTGCTCTACCGGCTCAATGTCATCACCCTGCACCTGCCGCCCCTGCGCGAACGCAGCGAGGATATCCTGACCCTGGCCGACCGCTTCCTGGCACGCTTCGTCAAGGAGTACGCGCGACCGGCGCGTGCCTTCAGCGAGGAAGCCCGTGAAGCCCTGGTCAACTACCGCTGGCCCGGCAATATCCGCGAACTGCGTAACGTGATCGAACGCGCCAGCATCATCTGCCCGCAGGAGCGGGTGGAAATCGGCCACCTCGGCATGGGCGAACAACCCACCAACAACGCCCCACGCATCGGTGCGCCGATGAGCCTGGACGAGTTGGAGAAAGCCCATATCGGCGCGGTGCTGGCCACCAGCGACACCCTGGACCAGGCCGCCAGGACCCTGGGTATCGACGCCTCGACGCTGTACCGCAAACGCAAACAGTACAACTTGTGAGCCCCACCCCATGAAGCTTGCGATGAAGCTGCGCACCCGACTGTTCCTGAGCATTTCGGCACTGATGACCGTGGCCCTGCTCGGGTTGCTGCTGGGACTGGTCAGCGTGATGCAAATGGCCAAGAGCCAGGAATCACTGATCCGCGACAACTTCATCACCCTCGACCTGGGTCTCAAGTTGCGCCAGAGCCTGGGCGATCAACTGGTCATAATGCTCAGCGAAAAACCCGATCAGGGCGCCTTGCAGGCCTCCCGCGAGCACTATCGGCACCTGCTGCAAGAAGGCATCGAACACGAGCAGAACAACCACCTGCAAGGCGGCTTCGCCCAGGCCCAGATCGACTACGAGAGCTTTCTGCAGGCCTTCGACTCCCGCGGTGGGCAGATCAGCAACAGTGAACTGGCCAACAGCCTCAACACCCTGCGCTATGGCCTGCTCACCGCACACAAGCGGGCCCTGGAGGAGATCAGCAGCGCCGAAAGCTCAGCCCGCAACCGGGCCATGCTGATCTGCGGGCTGCTCGGCCTGGTCGCCCTGGCAGTGCTGATCATCGGTTTCATCACCGCCCACGGTATCGCCCAGCGTTTCGGTGCGCCGATCGAGGCGCTGGCCAAGGCGGCAGACCATATCGGCCAGGGCAACTTCGAAGTCACCCTGCCGATTTCCTCGGCCGCCGAGATGAACCAGCTGACCCGACGCTTCGGCATCATGGCCGAGGCCCTGCGCCAGCATCAGGCAACCAACGTCGACGAACTGCTGGCCGGCCAGCAGCGCCTGCAATCGGTGCTCGACAGTATCGACGACGGGCTGCTGATGATCGACCGCCAGGGCCACCTGGAGCATCTCAACCCGGTGGCCCAGCGCCAGTTGGGCTGGGACGCCGAACAGCTCGGCCAGGGCCTGGGTGACGCCTTGGGGCGCCCCGAACTCGACGAGCAACTGAGCCTGATCCTGCGCGGCGGCAGCCTGGAACGGGCGCCGGAAGACCTCGAATTCGAAGTCGACGGCGAATCCCGCCTGCTGACCTACAGCCTGACGCCGGTCAGCCATCCCCAGGGCCATATTCTCGGGGCGGTGATGGTGCTGCACGACGTTACCGAACAGCGGGCCTTCGAGCGGGTGCGCAGCGAGTTCGTCCTGCGCGCCTCCCATGAGCTGCGGACCCCGGTAACCGGCATGCACATGGCTTTCGGCCTGCTGCAGGAGCGCGTGCACTTCGACGCCGAGTCCCGTGAAGCGGACCTGCTCAATACGGTCAAAGAAGAGATGCAGCGCCTGATGCAGTTGATCAACGACCTGCTGAATTTCTCGCGCTACCAGAACGGCCTGCAGAAACTCACGCTGGCTCCGTGCGATATCGGGCAGTTGCTGGAACAGGCGCGCGAGCGTTTTGCCGAGCAGGCCAGCAGCCAGGGCATCGATCTGCAGATCGAGACCCAACCACCGCTGCCGCGCCTGCACGCCGACCAGGCACAGCTGGAACGGGTACTCGACAACCTGCTGGGCAACGCCCTGCGTCACACCAGCCGCGGCGGGCAGATTCGCTTGCAGGCGCGGCGACATGACGAACGTGTGATCATCAGCGTCGAAGACAATGGCGAAGGGATTGCCTACGGTCAGCAGGGGCGGATCTTCGAACCCTTCGTCCAGGTCGGGCGCAAGAAAGGTGGGGCCGGTCTGGGGCTGGCCCTGTGCAAGGAAATCGTCCAGTTGCATGGCGGACGCATGGGCGTCTACTCACGGCCGGGGCAGGGCACCCAATTCTATATGGCGCTGCCGCTCTAGGTACGCCGCATGCTCATGGGGCAATCATCTCGCTGAACGGTTCGCCCGGACCGTCCAGCGCTGAGGTTATTTTGACCGATTGAGTACCTGCAGGATCGCCGCGCTCTGCGCATCGGCCACACCATCGAAACGCGCCGGGCGAAAATGCATCTGGAACGCCGCCAGCGTGTGCTGGGTGCCGGCGTCCCACTCGCCGGTCTGCGGCGTGGCGGTGTAGCCCAGGTACCGCAGTTGCTGCTGGAACCAGCTGGCGCTCGGCAACTGGTAGGCATACACCTGCTGCTGGCGGGCCACCGCCTGCTCATCCGGCCACATGCCCAGGCCCTCGGCCGCCAGGCGCTTCCAGGGAAACAACGGCCCCGGATCCTGCTTGCGCAGCGGGGCGATATCGCTGTGGCCGATCACATTGCGCGGTTCGATGTGGTTGCGCTTGACGATATCCTTGAGCAGAACGATCAACGCCTGGATCTGCGCTTCGCTGTAGGGATACCAGACACGTCCGGCGGGTGTGTCGCGGAACCCCGGATTGACGATCTCGATGCCGATGGAACTGGAGTTCAGCCAGGTACGCCCCTGCCACTCGCTTTCCCCGGCGTGCCAGGCGCGCTGGCTCTCGTCCACCAGCTTGTAGAGAGTGGCCGGATTGTCGTCGCCGACCAGGTAGTGGCTACTGACCTGGCCGTGGGTCAGCAGACGCAAGGAGTTTTCCCGGTTCGCCGAGGTGTAGTGGACGATCACGAACTGCGCGCGGCTGTCGTAATTGACCGAGGGGTGGCTGGTGTCCAAGCGTGGACCGCTGGCGCAGCCCGCGAGCAGCAGGGCCGCGCTAAGGAGAGAGAGCAATTTCATGGCAGTAACAAAAACCAGGGCAGTGACGCTCTAGCATAACGTACCGCAGGCACCGACATAGGCTCAGGCAAGACTCGGTGACAAATCGACAGGTCCGGTTCAGCCCACTTCGACCCGGTTGCGCCCGGCATTTTTCGCTCGGTACAACGCCTCATCGGCTCTTTTGAGCACATGATCGCTGCGTTCGCCGACCTTGAAGGCGGACACACCCAGGGACACGGTGATGGTCACCCGCTCGCCCTTGAAGTGGAAAGGACAGGCCTCGATGGCCGCCCGCAGAGTCTCGGCCAACTTGAGTCCCGCTGCCACGGATGTCCCCGGCATCAGCAGAACGAACTCCTCGCCACCGAAACGGGCGATGAAGTCACTGCCGCGCAGGTTCTTGCGCAACACGCTGGCAATGATCTTCAGCACCTTGTCACCCGCCAGGTGACCGTAGTTGTCGTTGATACGCTTGAAATGATCGAGGTCGAGAATGGCGATCAGCAGCGTGTTGCCATGCTGCTGCCATTGCCCGACTTCATGATCGAGGCGCTCGCCCCAGGCGGCGCGGTTCGGCAGACCGGTGAGCGGGTCGATCAGGGCTTTCTGCCGTTGCTCCTCAAGGTGATCGCGATAGACCAGGGCTTCCTCTTCCATGTGCGCGACACGCTCGGCCAGAATCTGCAAGCGGGTCGCGACTTCATGCTCGCGGATATCACGCTCCTGCTGGTGTCGATCCATTGTGCCCAGCAGGTCTTCTAGGCGGTTTTCCAGGACATGCTTGAGGCTGTCGAGGTCGGCGGCGGCCAGCACGCTGCTCTGCAGGCCGTCGACGTGCTCGCGCAACTGACTGTGCAGGTCGTTGGCCGCCGAACGGCCCTCGGCATGGCCTTCACTGGCCGCGCGCAGGTTGCTCTGGAAGGACTCCAGGCGCTCGTTGAGCTGCTTGAGGTAGACCTCGAAATCATGCTGGCCGCTGTCGTTGATCGCCAGCATCAGCACCGCCAGATCGTCGAGGATTGGCAGTAATTCGTACCAGTTCAGCCCATGTTCGAGGCGATGACGCATCGACTCGGCATGGGGCTTGTGGCGTTCGGGCAACGACAGTTCATCCAGCAGGCCGAGCAGCGTCGATTCGATGTGCTCGGCCACCGAACTGTAGGACGGCTCCGGGGACTCCGGCAGGGCATACAGCACATCCTGCTCGTTATCCTCGGGATGGACCGCCGCCAGGGCTTCGGCCATCACCGTTGGCAGTGGCAGGCTGTCGAGGAAGACCTGCGACGGTGCCGGCGCGGCAGTGACCACTTCAGGTGGGTCGGGCAACTCGGCCTTGAGCGCGGTGTCCACGACTGCCTGTGGCGCAGCTTCGAGCACCGCAGTGCCGGGCTCTGGTGATACCTGAGGCGCCAGCGCGACCGGCTCTGGCTTGGGATCAGTTGTGGGTTCTGGCTTGGGCGCGGATTCGAGCGTGGACTCAAGGGCAGAAGCAGGGGCGGACACGACCGCAGGTGGCGTGTCGGTCGCCACCTCGACTGGCGCCAGCGGCGGCGCCGTCTCAACAACGGCCTCGACGACTGCCAAGGGTGGGGCAGATGCCTCGACCGCAGGCAACACCGCCTCGACGGCGACGGGCTGCACAACGGGAGCCGTTGGGGCAGGGGCGGGGGCAGGTTTTGACGCCACGGGCTCAACCGCCTCAACCGTCTCAACCGCCTCATCGTCATCATCGTCATCAGAGACGGGGCCGGGGGCGGAGGCAGGGACCGGCACGGGTTCAGCCGCAGGCGCAGCATCGGCCGCCAGCGGCGCAGTTTCAGCACCCGCCTCGGTATTCTCCTTACCTCCGAACAACCGTTGCAAAAGGCCCAGGCGGCTCTGCTCGGCGGGGTGCTCCAGTTCCGTCAGGGCCTTGCCCTGCAGGCTGCTCAGTTCGCTGAGCAACAGGGGAATCTCGCGAGCCTGGCCAACCCGTCCATCAAGCTGCTTGGCGAAGTTCTTCAGCGGCCGACGCACCTCCCGCGGCAGCGGCAGGGTTTGCAGTTGCGTCACCAGCGCGGTCAGCGCAGTACCCATCTGTTCGACCCGGGTTTCGCGGCGCTGCTCGGAATCGAGCACGGCTTTTTCCAGACGCGGCAGCAGGTTGGCCAGTGCCGCATCCATATCGTCGCTGCGGATCACCTCGCGCATTTCCTTCATGCACTGGTCCACCGCCCGGTCGGTGCCTTCAGCCGCCAGGGTGCTGCGCACCAAGCCGCGTCGAAGCAGGTCGAGACGGGCATCCCAGCGCCGCTCGAGCTTTTCCTGTTGTTCGATACTCTTAAGGTACTTCTCTTTCCAGCGCTGGGCTTCTTCGCTGCTCATTGCAGGGCGTCCGTGAGATTCAACGACTCAAGGCGGGCAACGTATCAGAACCGATGGAACCTGGCAGGCGAATTTCAACGGCAACCGGCAAATGGTCGGAAATCGGCTGGGCCAGGACCTGAAACCGCTCCAACGTCAGGCTCGGGCTGAGCAGAATATGATCAAGGCAGCGCTGTGGGCGCCAACTGGGAAAAGTGGCCTCGACCTGCGGCGCGAGCAGCCCCAGATCGCGCAAGGGCGAGTGTTGCAGCAGGTCGGTGGCATGGGTGTTCATGTCGCCCATCAGCACCTGATGCTTGAAGCCGCCGATCAGCTCACGGATATACGCCAGTTGCCGGGTGCGTGTCCGTGCGCCCAACGCCAGGTGCATCATGACCACCACCAGTGCATCCGGACCTTCACCGAAGCGTACCAGGATCGCCCCGCGACCGGCCGGGCCGGGTAGCGGGTGATCCTCGATCGCCCAGGGCCGAAGGCGGCTGAGCACGCCGTTGCTGTGCTGGGCCAGGCGGCCGAGATTGCGATTGAGTTGCTGGTACCAGTAGGGAAAGGCACCCAGTTGAGCCAGATGCTCGACCTGATTGATGTAGCCCGAACGCAGGCTGCCACCGTCGACCTCCTGCAAGGCCACCAGGTCGAAGTCGCCCAGCAGGCTGCCAATCTTCTGCAGGTTGTCGGCGCGCCCGGTGTGCGGCAGCAGATGCTGCCAGCCACGGGTCAGGTAGTGCCGGTAACGCTGGGTGCTGATACCGACCTGGATATTGAAGCTGAGCAGCCTCAGGCGATTGTCCGCCGGCAGGCCGCTGGAGTGCAGATGGTGTTCATTGACCTTCGGCTGATGAAGGCCAACATTGCGTTCCGATCCCCAGCGAGCCATGGCCGGGGCGCCTTACTTGCCGGCGGTCGCGCCAGCCGCTCGCTCTTTGGCGATCAGTTGGTCGGCCACGTTCAAGGCTGCCTCGGGACCGCCTGCGGTGCCAAGGTCAAAACGATACTTGCCGTTGACGATCAGGGTCGGTACGCCACTGATCTCATACTTCTTGGCCAGTTCGCGGGCAGCGACGATCTTGCCCTTGATGGCGAAGGAGTTGTAGGTCGCGAGGAATTTTTCCTTGTCGACACCCTGGGTGGCCACGAAGTTGGCCATGTCTTCAGGTTCGAGCAGCTTTTTGCCTTCCTTCTGGATGGCATTGAACACCGCCGAATGGACCTTGGCTTCGACGCCCATGGCTTCCAGGGTCAGGAACAGTTGACCGTGCTTGTCCCACGGGCCGCCGAACATGGCAGGAATGCGAACGAAGTGTACGTCGGAAGGCAGCTTCTCGATCCATGGATTGATGGTCGGTTCGAAGGCGTAGCAATGCGGGCAGCCGTACCAGAACATCTCGACCACTTCGATCTTGCCGGGCTCTTGCACCGGCACCGGGGTCTTGAGTTCAACGTAGGTCTTGCCGGCTTCGAGCGGCACATCCGCCGCCTGGGCCGTCATGCCGAACAGGCTGGCGGTGACGAGTGCGGCGCTGAGGATCAGATTACGCATGCTTTACTCCTGGGAATTTAGACGTCGCCTCCGTCGCGACCTGTAATTTCTGACAGACCGAGCAGGCTCTTGGTTCGATTAGTGTAACGGCAGCGGCCGCAAAAAAGGGCGGCCAAGGCCACCCTTTTATCTTTGCAACAAAGGATTAATCGATCATTAACGCGAGCACGCCGCGTCAATCATCAGATGCGCCTCAATGCAGACCTTGCACGTAGCTGGAAACGGCCTCGATGTCCTTGTTGCTCAGCTTCGCGGCGATGCTCTGCATGATCTTGGTGTCGCCGTCGTTGGTGCGTACACCTTCGCGGAAGTCGGTGAGCTGCTTGGCGACGTATTGTGCGTGCTGACCACCCAGGTGCGGGAAGCCGGCGGCGGCGTTGCCCGCGCCATTGGGCGCATGGCAGCCGGTGCAGGACGGCATGCCCTGGTCCAGCTTGCCGCCACGGAACAGTTCTTCACCCCGTGCCACGAGCTTGGGATCGGCCGCGCCGACGCTGCCTTTCTGGCTGGCGAAGTAGGCAGCGATGTCGGCGAGATCCTGGTCGCTGAGATTGGTCAGCAGGCCAGTCATTTCCAGCACGGTTCGCTTGCCCGACTTGATGTCGTGCAACTGTTTGTCCAGGTACCGCTCACCCTGACCCGCCAGTTTCGGAAAGTTGGGCGCCATGCTGTTGCCATCGGGACCATGGCAAGCGCCACAGACGGCGGCTTTCCCCTGACCGGCAGCGGCATCGCCGGCGGCATGGGCGAGACCGGTGATCCCCAGGGTCAACAGCAGACTCACGATCAATTTGTTCATCAGCTAATCCAATACGGCTAAGGGTTAAGAGTTATGGACCGGGCTTACTCGCTCATCCAGCGGATGATGCTTCGGTAATCCTCGGCACTGCAGTCCATGCACAAACCACGCGGCGGCATCGCCTTGAAACCCTGAGTCACGTGTTGCACCAGCACGTCCATGCCTTGGGCCATTCTTGGCTTCCACGCGGCCTTGTCGCCCTTCTGTGGGGCCATCGGCAGCTGTCCGGCATGGCAGGCACTGCAAACACGGTTGTACACGGCTTCCGGATCCTGTGTAGCCTGAGCGCCGTGAAGCGGGATCAGGACACTGGCAGCTAGCAGCCATCTGGTCATGAACTGATCGTTCCAGTCATGAACTTCAGGGTTGGGAACGTGCCACGTTCTAATGCGCAGCCTAGGTCAATCGCTCCCATGTTCTTCGTCCTACGTCGGGACAAAGCACACACTAAATCTGCGGCATTATATACTGGCGTCCATGAAACGGAAACGACACAGCTTGTCGCGCCTCCCGGCACCGCCCCTATTGGAAATCCCATGCAACTGAAAAACCCCATTCTCGGCCTGTGCCAACAGTCCACCTTCATGCTCAGCGCCGCCAAAGTCGACCAATGTCCGGACGACGCCGGTTTTGAAGTGGCCTTCGCCGGTCGTTCCAATGCTGGCAAATCCAGCGCGCTGAACACCCTCACTCACGCCAGCCTGGCGCGCACCTCGAAAACCCCGGGGCGCACACAACTGTTGAATTTCTTCAAGCTAGACGATGAACGCCGTCTGGTCGACCTGCCGGGCTACGGTTATGCAAAAGTTCCGATTCCGCTCAAGCAGCACTGGCAGCGTCACCTGGAGGCCTACCTGGGCAGCCGCGAGAGTCTCAAGGGCCTGATCCTGATGATGGACGTGCGCCATCCGATGACCGACTTCGACCGCCTGATGCTCGACTGGTCGATCGCCAGCGGCATGCCGATGCACATCCTGCTGACCAAGGCCGACAAGCTGACCTATGGCGCGGCGAAGAACACCCTGCTCCAGGTCCAGGCGGAAATCCGCAAGGGCTGGGGCCAGGCAGTGACCATCCAGCTGTTCTCGGCGCCCAAGCGCCAGGGTCTGGAAGAGGCCTACACGGTGCTGGCCGATTGGCTGGGGCTGATGGAGAACGGTGCGCAGGAAGAGGCGGAGTAATCCGTTTCAGCGCCTGGTTCTGGCTGGCTGCGGGCGATGGCGGTTTATGGGGGCGGCAGAGCCCTGAGGATGGCCGCCTGCGGCGGTTCGCGGGCAAGCCCGGCTCCTACAGGAAGCGGTGCGCCCCCGGGCTGCTGCGCACGCGAAACGGTCTTTGGTGGTTCAGGCAAGGAAAAGCGGCGAAAAAGCGCAATTCAGGGCGTCTGAATGCGCATTTCAAGCCGCACTTTTAACGCAGCATGAACGCGCCACAAACCGTTTGGACAAAAAAAACCCCGGACTTCGTGTGGGGAGGGGAAGTTCGGGGTCCAAGTTCCGGACCGCTAGGGCGGGGTCCAGAATATCTGCCAACACTTAACACAACATAGGAGCATCGAAGGGCTTCACCAGCCATTCAATACCTCTGAGTGGCCGCAGGCCGATTTAGTTCCCCCTCTCTTCAAAAACTATTTCGCATAGCCATTGAAGAATTCAGAACCAAAGCCCTTCGATACACTTGCGGGCCTGTTCGCGGCGGTTCGGCGCCCCGACAAGCCCGGCTCCAACAGTGCGGTGCCGGGCACGGAATGCACATACCACACGCTCCCTGCAGGAGCCGGGCTTGCCCGCGAACCGCCGCAGGCGGCCATCACCCCGCGAACACCTGGGAAGCCCGCGATCAGTGCGCCTCATCCCAGTTGTTGCCCACGCCAACCTCGACCAGCAACGGCACATCCAGTTGCGCCGCACCGCTCATGTGGACGCGGATCTGCTCGCTGACCTCGGCCACCAGATCCTCGCGCACCTCCAGCACCAATTCGTCGTGCACCTGAAGAATGACCTTGGCGTCCAGTCCGGAACTGGTCAACCAGTCGTCGACCTTGACCATGGCCTTCTTGATGATATCCGCCGCCGTGCCCTGCATCGGCGCGTTGATCGCCGTACGCTCGGCGGCCGCGCGCTCCTGGGGTTTGTTGGAGTGGATGTCCGGCAGGTACAGCCGGCGACCGAACAGGGTCTCGACATAACCTTGCTCGGACGCCTGACCACGGGTGCGCTCCATGTATTCGCGAACCCCGGGGTAACGAGCGAAATACACGTCGATATAGGCCTTGGCGGTCTTGGTGTCGACGCCGATGTCCTTGCCCAGCTTCTGCGCGCCCATGCCGTAGATCAGGCCAAAGTTGATCGCCTTGGCACTGCGTCGCTGGTCGGAGGTGACCTCGTTCAACTCGACCTTGAACACCTCGGCCGCAGTGGCCGTGTGCACGTCGAGGTTGTCACGGAAGGCATTGAGCAGCCCCTCGTCCTTCGACAGATGGGCCATGATCCGCAGCTCGATCTGCGAATAGTCCGCCGCCAGCAGCTTGTAGCCCTTGGGCGCAACGAACGCCTGACGGATGCGCCGGCCTTCGGCGGTACGCACCGGGATGTTCTGCAGGTTCGGGTCGCTGGAGGACAGCCGGCCAGTCGCCGCCACCGCCTGGTGGTAGGAGGTGTGGATACGCCCGGTGCGCGGGTTGATCTGCTCCGGCAGGCGGTCGGTATAGGTGCTCTTGAGCTTGCTCATGGAACGGTACTGCATCAGCACCTTGGGCAGCGGATAATCGTCCTCGGCCAGCTTGGCCAAGACTTCCTCGGCAGTCGAGGGCTGACCCTTGCCGGTTTTCTTCAGCACCGGCAGACCGAGTTTCTCGTAGAGGATCACCCCCAGTTGCTTGGGCGAACCGAGGTTGAACTCTTCACCGGCGATCTTGAACGCCTCGCGCTCAAGCTCGACCATCTTGTTGCCCAGCTCGATGCTCTGCACGCCCAGCAGGTCCTTGTCGACCAGGGCACCCTGGCGCTCGATGCGCGCCAGCACCGGCACCAACGGAATCTCGATGTCGCTCAACACGCTGGCCAGGCTCGGAATCGCGGCCAACTGCTCGTGCAATGCCTGGTGCAGACGCAGGGTCACGTCGGCATCTTCGGCGGCGTAGTGGCCGGCCTGCTCCAGGGGAATCTGGTCGAAGGTCAGCTGCTTGGCACCTTTGCCGGCGATGTCCTGGAAGCTGACGGTGTCGTAGTCCAGGTACTTCTTGGCCAGGCTGTCCATGTCATGGCGAGTCGCGGTGGAGTTCAGCACATAGGATTCGAGCATGGTGTCGAAAGCGATGCCACGCACGCTGATGCCCTGCTCGGGATCACCACCGATCGCACAGTTGGCGAGGATGTTCATGTCGAACTTGGCGTGCTGGCCGACCTTGAGTTTCTGCGGGTCTTCCAGCAGCGGCTTGAGCGCCAGCAATACGCTGTCGCGGTCCAGTTGCTGCGGCACGCCGATGTAGGAGTGGGTCAGCGGAATGTAGGCCGCTTCGTTGGCCTGCACGGAAAAGGACACCCCGACCAGTTGCGCCTGCTGGGCGTCGATCCCGGTGGTCTCGGTATCGAAGGCGAACAGCTTGGCGTCCTGCAGCTTCTTCAGCCAGACGTCAAGGCGCGCCGGGTCGAGGATGGTTTCGTACTGCGGCTCGGCAGGGGCCGGCACAGCGGTTTCAGCCGCTGCATCCTCGACCACCGCCGGGGTCGCCGCTGGCGCGGCGGTTTCCTGCAAACTGGCGCGCTTGGCGTCGCGGTTCAGCTCGTCGAGCCAGCCCTTGAATTCCAGCGAGGTATACAGTTCGATCAGCTTGTCCCGATCCGGCTCACCCAGGTGCAGGTCGTCAAGGCCGACCTCCAGCTCCACATCGACCTTGATGGTCGCCAGCCGATAGGACAGGAACGCCATTTCCTGATGTTCAAGCAGCTTGGCCGGCAGGGTCTTGGCCCCGCGGATCGGCAGGGTCGGCACCAGGTCGAGGTTGGCATACAGCTCTTTCAGGCCGCCGTTGACCCCCACCAGCAGGGCTACGGCGGTCTTCTCACCGACGCCCTTGACTCCGGGGATGTTGTCGGAGGAGTCGCCCATCAGCGCCAGCAGGTCGATGATCTGCTCCGGCGCGACGCCGAACTTGGCCTTCACGCCTTCCACATCCATGGACGTCTCGGACATGGTGTTGACCAGGGTGATATGCCCGTCGACCAGCTGAGCCATGTCCTTGTCGCCGGTGGAGATCACCACCGGACGATCCGCCGCCGCGCTGCTGCGGGCCAGGGTACCGATCACGTCGTCGGCTTCCACGCCTTCCACGCACAGTAGCGGGAAGCCCATGGCGCGCACGCTGGCATGCAGCGGCTCGATCTGCACACGCATTTCGTCGGGCATGCTCGGCCGGTTGGCCTTGTAGTCGGCGAACATTTCGTCGCGGAAGGTGCCGCCCTTGGCATCGAACACCACGGCGAACGGGCTGTCCGGGTACTGCTTGCGCAGGCTGCGGAGCATGTTCAGGACGCCCTTCACTGCACCGGTCGGCACCCCCTTGGAATTGGTAAGCGGCGGCATCGCGTGAAACGCGCGGTACAGGTACGAAGAACCGTCCACCAGGACGAGGGGAGCTTTGCTCATGAGCGCGATCAACCTTTTCGGCGGGTCCAGCGGTAGAATAATGGGACCGTTGACGACAAAGGGACAAGGTTATCATGCGTACGCTCAATCGCTTGTTGTTGGCCGGCCTGTTTGCACTCACTCCGTTGGCGGCGATGGCCGCGGATGATGCACCTTCGGCCGATCCAGAGGTGACCATCCGCACGGAAGGCGACAAAACCATCCAGGAATACCGGCAAAATGGCTTTCTGTACGCCATCAAGGTCATCCCGAAAGGG
>Ga0105243_10003337_pt1 | contig 13025 bp, 9 predicted proteins | sample KBSM34metaG_FD_81525 | JGI IMG/M metagenome (GOLD analysis project Ga0105243, IMG submission 81525) | Miscanthus rhizosphere microbial communities from Kellogg Biological Station, Michigan, USA - KBS M3-4 metaG | ecosystem: Host-associated > Plants > Roots > Rhizosphere > Soil | place: Michigan...
CGCACGCAGTCGCAGGCCTCGCGCGCCACGGTGCGCGTGGGCATCGAACTGCTCGCGGGCGACACGGTGGTGGCCCGCGCGCACGCGCTGCTGCTGAAGACCTCGCCGCTGACCTTGCCGTCGAACCTGCCCGCAGGCGACGCGCCGCGCGAACTGTTGCCGCGGCCCGACGACTGCACCGAGCGCCTGCGCATTCCCGGCCTGCCCGACGGCCTCTCGTTCCACCAGACCGCGGTCGAATCGCGCCTGGCGCAAGGCGACATCGCGCAGCCCGGCGCGGGCGCCGCGTGGTTCCGGCTCGCGGTGCCGCTGGTGCGCGGCGTGGCCACCTCGCCCGCGATGCGCGCGGCGGCGGCGGCCGACTTCGGCAACGGGCTGAGCTGGGTGCTGTCGCCCGCCGACTTCCTGTTCTCGAACGCCGACCTCAGCCTGAACCTGTTCCGCGTACCCGAGGGCGAGTGGATCGGCCTGCGCGCCAGCACCGAGATGCACGCCGGCGGCGCGGGCCTCACCGTGTCCCACCTGTACGACACGCGCGGCCTCATCGGCCTCGCGACCCAGACGCTGGTGGTGCGCGAACGCGCCGCCGCCTGAACACGCCCCTCTTTCACCGATTCACGGAGACAACGCCATGACCACCACCGGCATCCACCCCGACAACCAGGTCCCCGAGCTCAAGGACTACAACGTCTACACCAGCGACCCCGCGCTGCGCGGCGCGGTGGGGCGCGGCGGCGCCGCCTGGCGCGACGACGAGCTGGTGCGCCAGGGTGCCGAGTACGGCGCCGAGGCCACGCTGCGCGCCGCCGAGGACGCCAACCGCCATGAGCCCGAGCTGCACACCCACTCGCGCACCGGCACGCGCATCGACAGCGTGCAGTTCCATCCCGCGTGGCACACCATGATGTCGATCGCGCGGCGCAACGGCATCGCCAACCTGCCGTTCTTCGACGAGCGGCCCTCGGCCTGGGTGGGCTACGGCGCCTCGCTGTACATGCACAGCCAGATCGAGTCGGGCTCCACCTGCCCGACCACCATGACCAAGGCCTGCATCCCCGTGATGCGCCGCAACGCCGCGCTGTACGCCGACCTGCGCGACAAGCTCGCCGCCCACGTGCACGACCCACGCGACATCCCGCTCGAGGGCAAGACCTCGATGACCGTCGGCATGGGCATGACCGAGAAGCAGGGCGGTAGCGACGTGCGCACCAACACCACGCGCGCCGTGCCGGCGGGCAGCGGTCCATGGGGCGAAGAGTTCCTCATCACCGGCCACAAGTGGTTCTTCTCGGCGCCGATGTGCGACGGCCACCTGGTGCTGGCCAAGACCGACGAGCACGGCTCCTCGTGCTTCTTCGTGCCGCGCTGGCGGCCCGATGGCAGCAAGAACGCGATCCACATCCAGCGCCTGAAGGACAAGGTCGGCAACCGCTCCAACTCCAGCAGCGAGGTCGAGTTCAAGGAGGCCTGGGGCGTGCTCGTGGGCGACGAGGGCCGCGGCATCCCGACCATCATCGAGATGGCCACCGTGACGCGCCTGGACTGCGCGCTCGCCAGCGCCGGCTTCATGCGCCAGGGCTTCGCGCAGGCGCTGCACTACACGCGCAACCGCTTTGCCTTCGGCAAGGCGCTGGTCGACCAGCCCGTGATGACCGAGCTGCTGGCCGACATGGCGCTGGAAACCGAAAGCGCCACGCTGCTGGCGATGGAACTGGCCTCGCGCTTCGGCTCGCCCGCGCCGTTGGACACGGCCTGGCGCCGGCTGCTCACGCCCGCCGCCAAGTTCTGGAACTGCAAGCGCGCGGTCGCGCTCACGGGCGAGGCGATGGAGGTGTTCGGCGGCAACGGTTATGTGGAAGACGGCCCGATGGGCCGCCTGTTCCGCGAGGCGCCCGTCAACTCGATCTGGGAAGGCTCGGGCAATGTGATGTGCCTGGACGTGCTGCGTGCCGTGTCGCGCAACCCCGACGACGCGCACCTCGTGCTCGACCACCTGCAGGAAGTGACCGCCGGCGAAACCCGCCTGCAGGCCGAGGTGCAGGCCCTGCGCCAGATGGTGCAGTTGGCGCCGCAGGACCTGGAGCGCCAGGCGCGCCGCTTCACGCAGCGGCTGGTGCGCGCGGCGCAGGCCGGCCTGATGCTGCAGCACGCGAGCCCGCTCGCGGCGGCGGCCTTCGTGTCGAGCCGCTTCGATCCCGACTGGGGCCCGGTGACCGGCATCAGCGCCGGCACCAGCGACCCCGGCGCGCTGGTGCGCGCGGCCTGGCACTGAGCACGGAGACGACCCGGATGGATTTCGTTTCCCTGCTCGACCAGCACGCCCGCACCCAGCCTGACCACGAATGCCTGCGCGCCGCAGGCCGCGCCTGGACCTACGCCGAATTCGCCGACCTCTCGCGCCGCGCCGCCACCGTGCTGCGCGACCAGGGCGTGGGCCCCGGCGACAAGGTCGCGCTGCTGTGCTTCAACACGGTCGGCTTCGTCGCCGCGATGTTCGGCGCCTGGCGCCTCGGCGCGGCCGTGGTGCCGGTCAACCACAAGCTGCAGGCGCCGGAGATCGACTACGTGCTGGCCCATGCCAGCGCGCGCCTGTGCGTGGCCGACGGCACGCTCGCCACGCAGGTCGCCGCGCGCATCGCGCACCGCTGCGACTGGCTCGTAACCGACAGCGCCGCCGACGGCCTGCCGATGTTCGACGAGCTGATGGCGCAGGCCGCGCCGCTCGGCGGTGATGACGCAACCGCCCCGGCGCCCGGCACCGACACGCTGGCCCAGGTGCTCTACACCTCGGGCACCACGGGCAAGCCCAAGGGCTGCCTGCACAGCCACCGCAACGTGTTCATGGCGGCGGTGTGCACGGCGGCGGGCATGTCGCTGTCGCGCAATGAGCGCACGCTGATCGCGATGCCCGTGTGGCATTCGTCGCCGCTCAACAACTGGCTGCTGGGCACGCTGCTCATGGGCGGCACCGTGGTGCTGCTGCGCGAGTACGCGCCCAAGGCCTTTCTCGACACGCTGGCCGAAGAACGCATCACCTTCACCTTCGGCGCGCCCATCGCCTTCCTGGCGCCGCTGTCGGTGGTGCCCGATGTGGCGCGCTACGACTTCAGCGCGATGCGCCTGTGGGCCTACGGCGGCGGCCCGCTCGGCGCCGACATGGCGCGCAAGCTGGCCGACAGCTACCGCAGCGACCGCTTCGTGCAGGTCTACGGCATGACCGAATCGGGCCCGCTGGGCACGGTGCTCTACCCGGAAGACGCGATCGCCAGGGCCGGCTCGATCGGCCGCGCGGGCGTGCCCGGCGTGGCCATCGAGGTGCGCCACCCCGACGGCCGGCGCTGCGGCGCGGGCGAGGTCGGCGAGATCCACCTGCGTTCGCCGGCCGTGATGCAGGGCTACCTCGACAACCCGCAGGCGAGCGCCGAGGCCTTCGACGCGCAAGGCTGGTACCGCACGGGCGACCTCGCGCGGGTGGACGAAGACGGCTTCCTGTTCATCGTCGACCGGCTGCGCGACATGATCATCACGGGCGGCGAGAACGTCTATTCGAAGGAGGTGGAAGACGCGCTGGGCGCCCACCCCGACGTGCAGGACGTGGCCGTCATCGGTCGCCCGCACCCCGAGTGGGGCGAGACCGTGACGGCGGTGCTGGTGGCGCGCGGCGGGCGCGCGCTCGAGGCGCGCGAGCTGGTGCGTTTTCTCGAGGACCGGCTGGCGCGCTACAAGATTCCGCGCATCTTCGAAGTGCGCGAGAGCCTGCCGCGCACGGCGACGGGCAAGCTGCTGAAGCACCTGCTGCGCGACGCGGGCTGAGCGTTGGACAGTGCGGTCGTGGATCGGCCGCACACCAGCGCCGCTTCCCGTGCGCAGGCCACCGGGTGCTTCCCGCAGCGAAATCAAGGAGGAGGCCGAAGGCCGGGGGACATTCGCGGAGGGAAGTACCCGGTGGCCTGCGCACGCGCCCCGAACAACAGCACCGTCAGCGCCGCAACAACGCCTGCCGCAGCAACCGCGCCGCCCGGTTGCGAATGCGCCCCTGCATCTCGCGCATGCTGGTGCGCGGCGCCACGCGGGCGGTGGCGCAGGCCCACAAAAAGTCGTGCAGGATCGGCGTGTCGTCCACGGTCTCGGTGCTGCCGTACTTGTGGAACTCGGGGTGCCACTGGGTCGCCGCGATGTAGCCGCGCCCCTTTTCAGGCCGGCGGCGGATCGCCTCGGGCACGCGGTCGGGCAGGCTCCAGGCCTCGATCTCGAAGCCGGGCGCGAGCCCCTTGATGCCCTGGTGGTGGATGCTGTTGACGCGCGCCGTGCGCACCTCGGGGTACAGCTTCGCCAGGCGCGTGCCTTCGACGATCTCGATCTGGTGGAAGTTCTGGTCGTAGGTCACCGGGTCGCGGTGGCGCACCGTCTCGGGGTGGCCGTGCTGTTCCTCGATGTCCTGGTAGAGCGTGCCGCCGAAGGCCACGTTGATCAGCTGCAGGCCCCGGCACACGCCGAAGATCGGCTTGCCGGCCTGCTCGAAGGCCTCGACCAGCGCGAGGTCGTACAGGTCGCGGATCTGGTCGCCGATCCAGGCGTCTTTCAGGGGCTCCTCGCCGTAGCTGCCGGGCCAGACGTCGGCGCCGCCGTGCATCACCACGCCGTCGAGCCACTCGGCGTAGTGCGACAGCTTGGTGTCGCCGCGCGCCGTCTCGCCCGTGGGGCAGGGCACCATCACCACCATCGCGCCGGCTGACATGAGCCAGTGGGCGATCGATTGTTCGACGTACTGCAGCGTCTTGTTCGTGAAAAGCGAGCGGGCCGGGTCGGCGTGCGAGAAGCAGGCGGACAAGCCGATCTTGAGCCGGGCGGCGACAGGCTGAGACATGTCGATGGGTTCCCTGTGGACAAAGTTCATTGTGCGCCCATCGAACTTCGGTCGTGTGTCAGCCGAACCCCCGAAGTATGCTGTGCGGCGCATCAGGAGACACGCATGAAGACGATCAAGGGGCCGGGCATTTTCCTGGCCCAGTTCGCGGGCGACACGGCCCCGTTCCACTCGCTCGACGCCATCGCCGGCTGGGCCGCGGGCCTCGGCTACAAGGGCGTGCAGATCCCCAGCTGGGACACGCGCCTCATCGACCTCAAGCGCGCCGCCGAGAGCAAGACCTACTGCGACGAGATCAAGGGCACGTTGGCCGGCCACGGCCTGGAGATCACCGAGCTCTCGACCCACCTGCAGGGCCAGCTGGTCGCGGTGCACCCGGCCTACGACGCGGGCTTCGACGGCTTTGCGGCGCCCGAGGTGCGCGGCAACCCCGTGGCGCGCCAGCAGTGGGCGGTGCAGCAGCTGCACCACGCGGCCAAGGCCTCGGCGAACCTCGGGCTCACGGCGCACGCGACCTTCTCGGGCGCGCTGGCCTGGCCGTACCTGTATTCGTGGCCGCCGCGCCCGCCGGGCCTCATCGAGGAAGCCTTCGACGAACTGGCGCGCCGCTGGCGCCCGATCCTCGATGCCTTCGATGCCGTGGGCGTCGACGTGGGCTACGAGATCCACCCCGGCGAAGACCTGCACGACGGCGTGAGCTACGAGATGTTCCTGGAGCGCGTGGGCAACCACCCGCGCGCCTGCCTGCTGTACGACCCGAGCCACTTCGTGCTGCAGCAGCTCGACTACCTGGCCTACATCGACCACTACCACGAGCGCATCAAGCTCTTCCACGTGAAGGATGCCGAGTTCAATCCGACCGGCAAGCAGGGCATGTACGGCGGCTTCCAGAGCTGGATCAACCGCGCCGGGCGCTTCCGCTCGCTGGGCGACGGGCAGGTCGACTTCAAGGCCATCTTCTCGAAGATGGCGCAGTACGACTTCCCGGGCTGGGCGGTGCTCGAATGGGAGTGCTGCATCAAGCACCCGGAAGACGGCGCGCGCGAGGGCGCCACCTTCATTCGCGACCACATCATCCGCGTGGCCGATCGCGCCTTCGACGACTTCGCGGCCGGTGGGGCGGACGTGGCGGCGAACCGGCGGATGCTCGGGATCTAGGGCCTGTTCACCCTATTTCCGGGGTCGCGAAGGTCTGCCAGCGCGGGCCAATCAAGGCGCGTGACGCCGCGCGTGCATGCGCACGCGCAAGGAGCGCAACGCCGAGTGGCCCGCGCTGGCGGACCTTCCCGAAGGGTTGGCTTGCCAACGCGACCCCGGAAATAGGGTGAACAGGCCCTACCTCGTCGAACGGATCGCGTCGTCGAGGATTTCGAGGCCGCGATCGATTTCTTCCGGCTTCACATTCAGCGGCGGCGCGATGCGCCACACGGCCGCCATGCCGCCAACGGCCACGATGTTCATGCTCAGGCCGCGCGCCATGCAGGCGTCGGTGATGGCCCGGCCGCGCTCGGCGTCGGGTTCGCGGGTCTCGCGGTCCTTCACCAGTTCCACGCCCTGCAGCAGGCCGTGGCCGCGCACGTCGCCGATCACCTCGTGCCGCGCCTTCAGCGTGGCCAAGCCCCGGCTCAGCCGCTCGCCCATGGCGGCGGCGCGCTGGTTGAGCCCTTCTTCCTCGAGCACGTCGAGCACCGCCAGGCCGACCTCGGCCGGCAGCGGGTCGGACACGTACGAGGTGACGTGCACGAAGCCCTTCTCGTGGCAGTCCTGTTCGATCGCTTCGCTGGTGACCGTCGCGCCGATCGCCAGGCCGCCGCCCAGCGTCTTCGACACGGTAAGGAAGTCGGGCACCACGCCCGCCTGCTCGAACGCGAAGTTGCTGCCCAGGCGGCCGAAGGCGGTCTGCGCTTCGTCCAGGATGAGCAGCATGCCGCGCTCGCGGCACTTGGCCTGCAGCTTCGGGAAGTAGCCGGCGGGCGGCACGATCACGCCGCCCGAGCTCAGCACCGGCTCGGCAATGAAGGCCGCGAGCGAGCCGCTGGACTGCGCATCGACCATGTCGAAGCCGACATCGAGGCAGGTGGTGTCGCAGGCATCGCGGCAATGGCGGATGGGGCAGCGGTAGCAGTTCGGCGCGGGGATCGACATGGTGCCGGGCTTGCGCGGCCCATAGTCGACGTGGTGCCGGCCGGCGAAGGTGAGCGCGGCCATGCCGCCGTTCACGCCGTGCCAGCCGCCGTTCAGGCCCACGATCTCGTAGCGGCCGGTGGCCACGCGGGCCATGCGCGCGGCGGCCTCGTTGGCCTCGCCGCCGGTCGACAGGAACAGCGATTTCGACAGCGACGGCGGCAGCATCGCCGCCAGCCGCCCGGCCAGCGCCGGCACGGCCGGTCCGACGAAGCCGCTGTACAGGTGCAGCGCGCCTTCGCAGGCCTTCTCGATGGCCGCGACGATGCGCGGGTGGTTGTGGCCGATGGTGGCGCACATCTGGCCCGAGGTGAAGTCGAGGATCTCGCGCCCCTGCGCGTCCCACAGCGTGGCGCCGCGCGCCTTGACGATGACATGCGGGCTCAGCCCCATGCCGTAGCGCACGAGGTGCTTGCTGACCACGGGGTCGTAGGTTGCGCCTTCGGCCATCGGATGCTCCTTGTTCGTCGGGGGAGCCCCAGCGTAGCCATCGGCCGCGAAATCCGGTGTCGTTGTGCAGGCCCGAAAACGAAGCCGATTGCGTGCGCCTTGCGCCACACTGGCGGCACCATGAAAACCGGCACCCTCGATCGCATCGACCAGTGCATCCTGGCCGAACTGCAGGCCGACGCGGGCCTGCAGAACCAGACGCTGGCGGAGCGCGTGAACCTCTCGCCCTCGGCCTGCCTCAAGCGCGTGCAGCGGCTGCGACGCGCGGGCGTGATCCGCGAGGAGGTGGCCATCCTCGACGCCGCGCGCGTGGGCTTTCCGGTGCTGGTGATCTCGCGCGTGTCGCTGCGCAGCACCACGCGCGAGGCGATCGGGGCCTTCGAGCGCAAGGTGCATGCGCTGCCGCAGGTGCTGCAGTGCCACTGCGTGGCCGGCGAGACCGACTTCGTGCTCGTGATCTGCGCGCGCTCGCTGCCCGACTACCAGGCCTTCGCGCAGGAGCAGCTGGGCGACGCGCTGGCGCTGGAGAACTACTCGAGCGACATCGTGCTGTCGACCACCAAGTTCACGACGCGGCTGCCGCTGGACAGCGCCTGAGCCGGCACGCTACAGCAGGCGCACCAGCCGCCGGATCGCGCCGTCGATCTGCGACTCGGCGATCAGGCCGTAGCCGAAGGCCAGGCCGTTGGGCGCATCGGGCGCCTGCGGGTCGGGCGCGAAGCGCGACAGCGGCGGCAGCGTGATGCCGGCCGCCGCGGCGCGCTCGACCACCACATGGTCGCGCGCGCCGCCGTGCAGCCAGGCCGACAGGTGCAGGCCGGCGTCGGACGGGATCGCCTCGAGCCGGCCCGCGCCGTGGCGCGCCAGCGCGTCGAGCAGGGCGCTGCGCCGTGCGCCGTACAGCTTGCGCATGCGGCGGATATGGCGCGCCAGGTGCCCTTCGGCGATGAAGGCCGCCAGCGCTTCCTGCCCGAGCACCGGGCCGTGCCAGTCGGCCAGCTCGCGCGCCCGCACCAGCGCCGCGCGGGCCCAGGGCGGCGCCACCACGAAGCCCAGGCGCAGCGCGGGAAACAGGCTCTTGGAAAAGGTGCCGACATAGAACACCGAGCCGGCGCGGTCGAGCGTCTGCAGCGCGTCGAGCGGGCGGCCGGCAAAGCGGAACTCGCTGTCGTAGTCGTCCTCGATGAGCACGGCGTTGCGCGCCCGCGCAAAGGCCAGCAGCGCGGCCCGGCGCGGCGGCGACATCGCCACGCCGGTGGGGAACTGGTGCGAGGGCGTGACGCAGACCACGCGCGCCTCGGGCGGGATGCGGTCCACGCACAGGCCTTCGTTGTCGGTCGGCACCGTGACCACCTTCGCGCCGGCGGCCAGCATGGCCTCGCGCAGCGAGGGATAGAACAGCTGCTCGACCGCCACCACCGTGCGCCCCGGCACCACCAGGATGCGCGCGAGCAGCCCGAAGGCCTGCTGCGCGCCGGCCGTGACCACGATGTCGTCGGCCGTGCAGCCGACCGCGCGCGTGAACGACACGTGCGCCGCGATCGCCTCGCGCAGGGCGCCCTGGCCCTGCGGGTCGGCGTAGTCGGCGGTCTGGCGCGCCACGCGGCGCAGCGCGCGGTCGGACAGGCGGCGCCAGATGTCGAACGGAAAGGCGCCGACATCGGGCAGGCCGACGCGGAAGTCGTCGCGCGCGGCCCGCGGCTGCAGCGTGGGGGCGAGGTCGGCGCCGGGCACGTTCAGCGGCACCAGCCGCGGATCGCGCCGGGGCGCGGCGCCCGCCTCCTTGGGCGCGGCCCGGCCGCGCCGCAACGCGGGCAGCGTGTCGGCCACGTAGGTGCCGGAGCCCGGGCGCGCCAGCAGGTAGCCCTCGCTCAGCAGCAGGTCGTAGGCCGCCAGCATGGTGTTGCGCGACACGCCCAGCCGCTGCGCCAGCGCGCGCGTGGCGGGCAGGCGGGCGCCGGGCTGCAGCCGGCCGTCGAGGATGGCGTCGCGCAGCTGGCGGTGCAGCGCGCGCAGCAGGTCGCGCGAACCGGCGGCCGGCAGGCGCAGGGCAAGCTCGAAAAGTGGCTCCATGATCTTTGCCGATTGTGGTTCTTTTGAAGAGCCGCCTGCAATCCTATTCTGGAGGCCTTGGAACACCCACCCATGGAGTCCTTCACCATGCACACCGCTCCTGAAACCTCACCGCAACCGCCCGCCGAACGCCTGCCCCTGGGCCTGGCCTGGCTCGCGCTGGGCGCCTTCGCCATCGGCACCGAAAGCTTCATGGTCGCCGGCCTGCTGCCGGTGCTGGCGGCCGACCTGCAGGTCAGCGCCGCGCAGGCCGGCCAGCTGGTGCTGCTGTTCGCGCTGAGCTATGCGATCGGCTCGCCGCTGATGGCCGCGCTGCTCGCGCGCTTCGGGCGCCGCCCGCTGCTCATCGCCAGCCTGGCGACGTTCGCGGGCCTGACGGCGGCGGCCTCGATGGCGCACGGCATCGCGCAGCTGGCCCTGGCGCGCGTCGCGCTCGGGCTGGTGGCGGGCGTGTTCCTGCCGACGGCCAGCGCGGTGGCGGCGGCGATGGTGTCGCCCGCGCTGCGCGGCCGGGCGCTGGCCATCGTGACCGGCGGCGGCACCGTGGCGGTGGCGCTCGGCGTGCCGCTGGGCGCCTGGATCGCGGGCTGGGGCGGCTGGCGCACGGCCTATCTGCTGATCGCTGCGGTGGCGGCGCTGGCCACCTGGGGCCTGTTCGTGGGGCTGCCGCGCACGCTGGCGCAGGCCCCCACCCAGGACCCGGCCGATCTGGCCCCGCGTGCCGCGGCCTTCGCCGTGGCGCGCGAACCCGGCGTGGCGCCGGCGCTGCTGGCCACCGTGCTGTGGGCCACGGGCGGCTTCAGCTTCTACACCTACATCGCGCTGTTCCTCGGCCACACGCTGGGCTTCGGGGCCGAGGGCGTGGGCGCGGTGTTCTTCGCGATCGGCGTGGCCGCGGCGCTGGGCACCGCGACCGGCGGCTGGGCCACCGACCGTTTCGGCGCCGACCGCATGGCGCGCGGCTTCGCGCTCGCGCTGGTGGTGATCATGGGCGGGCTCTCGTTCGCCGCGCAGATGCTGCCGCGCGGGCTGGCGCTGCCGCTGATCGTGGGCCTGTCGGCGCTGTGGGGCTTCGCCGGCTGGGGCTTCGGGCCGGCGCAGGCGGTGCGGCTGATCCGGCTGGCGCCCGAGCGCGCGCCGATGACGCTGTCGCTCAACGCCTCGGCGGTCTACCTGGGCATCGCGGCGGGCTCGGGGCTGGGCGGCGCGACCATCGCGTGGTTCGGCGTGAGCGCGGTGGGCTGGGTGGGCGCCGCCGCCCAGCTGGCGGGGCTGGTGCTGCTGTGGCGCGCGGCGCGGCGGGCCCGGTCGGCCGCGCCTGCGGCGTCGACGGTGCCGGCCTGCGCCTGATCCTGCGGCGGATTGCTATATTTTTAATAGCTACATTGATAGAATGGATGGCCCTTCGGGACCTTTTTCATGCGGGCGTTGTTTTTAAGACAAGCAACTGTCATGCCCTGCAAGCTATAATGTCGGGTTCGTTTCGATACCACGACGAAGAATTTCGTCACCCCCGCCGGCCGATCTGCGTTGCCATCCGAATCCGGGTTCCAGGATTCATCAGGCTTCTCGTTTCCAGCCCTCGGGCCACGCCGGCTTTCACAGTGTGTTGGAGCGCCAGACCGGGCGCCCATGAATGCCACCACTGCCTTCGTTCCTGTTGAAGCGAATCGCGCGTGCGGCGCGTCCGTTCTCACTAATTTTTCGGCATTGCGCGCCCCGCACCGGCACGCAGCGCCCCAGGCTTCATGGACACTTTCGCAACAGCATCGCGGTGGGCAGGTTTCTGCTTCCCGCACCGCAACGACAGATTCCTGGACGCCGGCTGACCCGCCGGCCGACTGAAACCAACACGCCCATCTTCATCTCCAACACACATCGAACGATTCAGAGGTAATCACACATGCCCAAGGAAGAACTGATCGAAATGAACGGCGCAGTGACCGAAGTCCTGCCCGACTCGCGCTACCGCGTCACGCTCGACAACGGCCACCAGCTGATCGCCTACAGCGGCGGCAAGATGCGCAAGCACCACATCCGCATCCTGGCCGGCGACAAGGTCTCGCTCGAGCTGTCGCCCTACGACCTGACCAAGGGCCGCATCACGTTCCGCCACCTGGAACGCCGCGGCCCCCCGCCGACCAACTCGGGCAACAACACGCCCCGCCGCTGAGCGACGCCCGGCCGGCCTTGCAGAGCGCCCTCCCGGAGGGGGCCCTGCAAGGCCTTTGTCTTTTCCGGGCCGTCACTTTTTCCCTCTTGCGTTTTCCTGTCTGTCTGTCTCCGGCTGCCGAACGATGAACTCCACCACCTCCCCAGCCGGCGGCCTCCAGGCCGAACCCCACGGCTTTGCCACGCTGGCGCTGTCGCCCCAGATGCTGGCCAACCTCACCCAGCTCGGCTACACGCAGATGACGGCCATCCAGGCCGCCGCACTGCCGCCCGCCTTGCTCGGCAAGGACCTGATCGCCCAGGCCAAGACCGGCAGCGGCAAGACCGCCGCCTTCGCGCTGGCGCTGCTGTCCAACCTGAACCCGCGCCGCTTCGCCATCCAGGCGATGGTGCTGTGCCCCACGCGCGAGCTGGCCGACCAGGTCACGACCGAGATCCGCCGCCTGGCGCGCGCCGAAGAAAACATCAAGGTCGTCACGCTGTGCGGCGGTGTGGCGCTGCGCGGGCAGATCGCCAGCCTGGAGCACGGCGCGCACATCGTGGTGGGCACGCCGGGCCGCATCATGGACCACCTGGAGCGCGAGAACCTCGACCTCTCGGCGCTCAACACGCTGGTGCTCGACGAGGCCGACCGCATGCTCGACATGGGCTTCTTCGACGACATCGTGAAGGTGGCGCGCCAGTGCCCCAAGGAACGCCAGACGCTGCTGTTCTCGGCCACGTACCCCGAAGGCATCGCCAAGCTCGCGCAGCAGTTCATGAAGAACCCCGAGCAGATCACGGTGCAGGCCCAGCATGAAGGCAGCAAGATCCGCCAGCGCTGGTACCAGGTGAAGGACAACGAGCGGCTGCACGCCGTGAGCCTGCTGCTCGACCATTTCCGTCCCGTGAGCACGCTGGCCTTCTGCAACACCAAGCAGCAGTGCCGCGACCTCGTCGACGTGCTGCAGGCGCAGGGCTTCAGCGCGATGGCGCTGTTCGGCGAGCTGGAGCAGCGCGAGCGCGACCAGGTGCTGGTGCAGTTCGCCAACCGCAGCTGCTCGGTGCTGGTGGCCACCGACGTGGCGGCGCGCGGGCTGGACATCGCGCAGCTCGAAGCCGTGATCAACGTCGACGTGACGCCCGACTCCGAAATCCACATCCACCGCGTGGGCCGCACCGGCCGCGTGGGCCAGCAGGGCGGCTCGGAAGGCCTGGCGCTGAACCTGGCCAGCATGAACGAGATGGGCTTCGTCGGGAAGATCGAACAGCTGCAGGGCCGCGAGTCCGAATGGCACCC
>Ga0105243_10003338_pt1 | contig 13022 bp, 12 predicted proteins | sample KBSM34metaG_FD_81525 | JGI IMG/M metagenome (GOLD analysis project Ga0105243, IMG submission 81525) | Miscanthus rhizosphere microbial communities from Kellogg Biological Station, Michigan, USA - KBS M3-4 metaG | ecosystem: Host-associated > Plants > Roots > Rhizosphere > Soil | place...
CCGGCCAGCGACGCGACCTCCTCGCGGCGCAGGCCCTGCACGCGCCGCCGGCCGTAGCTCGGCAGGCCGGCCTGCTCGGGCGTGATCCTCGCTCGCCTGGTGGTCAGGAACTCGGCGACGTCGCTGGTGTGATCCACGGGTCTTCCTCGGAGGCCCGGGCGGTCGTCGACGCGGACCGGGCAGAGCACAACGGTAGAGCGCGCTGGGCCGCGTTGAGGTGCCCTGCCAGTACCCCCCTTGAGAGGGGCTCGCACGATCGCGATCCGCGCGCTTTGCTTGACGCCATGCGTGCAGCCCTCTTCCTCGAACCCCACCGCGTCGCGGCCGCCGCGATGGACGAGCGCCGCGCCATCAAGTCGCTCGTCCGCATCGGATCCTGTGATGCGCGCATAGTGCGCTCCATCGAACGGACGGGACGGACCACGTGCTCATCCAGAATCTGACCTACCTCGCCGCGGTCGCCCGCGAGGGCCACTTCGGCCGGGCCGCCGAGGCCTGCCACGTGACGCAGCCGACGCTGTCCAACGGGATCCGGCGCCTGGAGGAGGAGCTCGGCGTCGCGCTCGTGCGCCGCGGCCACCGCTACGAGGGCCTGACGCCCGAGGGCGAGCGGATCCTGAGCTGGGCGCACCGGATCCTCGCCGACGCCGACGGGATGCGGATGGACGTCGAGGCGATGCGCGAGGGCCTGGCCGGCCGCCTGCGGCTCGGGGTGATCCCGACCGCGCTGCCGGTGATGACGCTGCTCTCCGAGCCGCTGCTGCGCCGCCATCGCGCGGTCGAGCTGTCGATCCATTCGCGGACGTCGCGCGAGATCGAGCAGGGCCTGCACGAGTCCCAGCTCGACGTGGGGGTCACGTATCTCGAGAACGAGCCGCTGCACGGCGTCCGGACGCTGCCGCTCTACGACGAGCGCTACGTCCTGCTGACCCACGCGGAGGGGCGCCACGCCGGGGCGGAGACGGTGGCGTGGAGCGAGGCCGCGGGCGAGCGGCTGTGCCTGCTGACGCCGGACATGCAGAACCGGCGCATCGTCGACCGGACGTTCGCGGCGGCCGGCGCCCATCCGCGGCCGGTGCTCGAGACGAACTCGATCTCGACCCTGTACGCCCACGTCCGCGGCGGCGCGCTCGGGGCGGTCATGTCCCACACGTGGCTGCACCTGTTCCCGGTGCCCGACCAGATGCGCGCGATCCCGCTCGTCGAGCCCGACGTCCGCCAGCCGATCGGCCTCGTGTGGCTCGACCGGCAGCCCGAGCCGCTGCTGCCGCGGGCGCTCATCGCGACGGCGCGGGCGACCGATCTCGCGGCGCTCATCGCCGGCCCGTCGGCAGTGACCGGCCCGGGGTGACCCGCGCGCCGGCCGCGTCCGACTCAGGCGTCGAGGGTCAGGGCGACGCGATCGCCGCGCGGGAGCAGGTCGCGCATCTCGCCCGGGAGGAAGGGCAGGTCGAGCAGGCTGAGCTTGACCACGCTGCGGCGCTGGTAGCGATCGGCGTCGAGCCGCACGACGAGGCCCGCCCGCGGCCGGAGGCGGACCTCGACGCCCTCGCCCGGCTGCATCCGCCGCATGATCGTGCCGTCGACCTGGAGCGCCGGCTGCCCGCTGCCCTCGAGCAGCGCCAGCGCGAGCGGCTCGGCGGCCGAGATGACCGCCGGCCGGGAGATGCCGGAGATCGGCGCGACGGGGCTGATGATAACGGCGTCGAGCATCGGCGAGACGAGCGGCCCGCCCGCCGCGTACGAATACGCCGTCGACCCGATCGGCGTGGCGATCACCAGCGCGTCGCACCGGTACCGGCCGCTCGCGCGCCCGTTGACGGTGAGCAGCGCCTGCACCGCTCCCTCGCCCGGCACGCTGGCCACGGCGATGTCGTTGAACGCGACGGCCTCGTCGCAGCCGTCCGTCAGCACCGCCGCGCTGTGCTCCTCGATCGTGTACGCCCCGCGCTCGAGCCGGTCGAGCGCGGCGTCGAGCTCCTCCGGCTGGACCTCGACCAGGAAGCCGAGGTTCCCCAGGTTCACGCCGAGGACGGGGACGGGCCGTCCCGCGACGAGCCGCAGCGCGCCGAGCATCGTGCCGTCGCCGCCGAGGCTGATCAACGCGTCGGCCTCGTCGATCAGCTGAGCCGCGCTCACGAGCTCGACGTCGTCCGGCAGGCGCGCGGCGTCCCGGGCGTCGGCGATCACCTGCTTGCCGTGCGACCGCGCCCAGCGCGTGATCTTGTCGACGACCGGCGACGGGTCACGGCGCGGATGGAGGACGAGCCCGAGTCGCCCGTTCGGCTTGAGCATCGGCATGCGTCCGATCGTCGCATGCCCGACCAGGGTCAGGGCGGCGAATCGCCGGGCGGCGCCACGGCGACGATCAGCTTGCCGAGGTTCGCTCCGGCGTACAGCTTCAGCAGCGCGTCGGGGAAGGCGCGGACGCCGCCCTCGATGATCTTCTCGCGCGAGATCAGGCGACCGTCGCGCAGCCAGCCCGCGAGCTCGGCGCGCGCCTGCGGATACCGGCCGGCGTAGTCCGGCGTCAGGAACCCGATCATCGAGGCGCGCGCGCCGAGGAGCTGGAGGTAGTTGGACGGCCCCCGGGTCTCGTCCGCGTTGTACTGCGACAGCCCACCGCTGAGGACGACGCGCGCCCCGCGGGCGAGGTGGAGGAGCACCGCGTCGAGGATCGCGCCGCCGACGTTGTCGAGGAAGATGTCGACGCCGTCGGGGGCGAGCTCCCCGAGCCGTCGGGCGACGTCCTCCGCCTTGTAGTCGACCGCCGCGTCGAAGCCGAGATCGTCGACGAGCCAGCGGCACTTGTCCGGCCCGCCCGCGATCCCGATCGCGCGGCAGCCCCGGATCCGCGCGATCTGGCCCGCGACGCTGCCGACGGCACCGGCGGCGGCGGAGACGACGACGGTGTCGCCCGCGCTCGCCCGGCCGACGTCCAGCAGCCCGAAGTAGGCGGTCAGGCCGGTGATGCCGACGGCGCCGAGGTACGCCGTGAGCGGGGCGAGCGACGGGTCGAGCCGCGTCACGCCGGCGCCGTCGGACGCCGCGTACTCCTGCACGCCGAACGCACCGTAGAGGTGCTCGCCGACCGCGAACCCGGGGTGCTCGGAGGCGGTGACGCGCCCGATCGCGCCCGCTTCCATCACGGCGCCGATCGCCACGGGCGCGGTGCCCACCGGGCTTGCGGCGATCCAGCGCCGCATCGCCGGATCGACCGACACGTACTCGACGGCGACCACGAAGCCGCCGGGCTCCGGCACCGGGACCGGGACCGTGCTGAGCTCCCAGTCGGACGCCTTCGGGAGCCCGGACGGGCGCGCCGCCAGGAGGATCCGATGGTTGCGCATTCGGGCGCCGCCCGGCTCAACCGCCGTTCAGGAACGCGCGGACATGGTCGCCGAACTGCTCGGGGTACTGGTCGAGGAACCCGTGCGCCGAGTCCGGGTAGATGCGCAGCTGCGCGTTCGGCAGGTGCTCGGCGAGCAGGCGGCTGTTCTCCGTGATCATCATGGTGTCGTTGTCGCCGGCGGCGACGAACGCCGGCTGCGTGATCGCCTGGAGCCGCGCGAGCTTCGACGGGTCCGGCATCCCCCAGCGCGCGAAGGCGTCCAGCTGGGCGTCGCGGGTGGCGAGGTCGGTCGGCTCGTCGCGGTCGACCGTCCGGGCCGTGATCCGCTTCAGGAACCGCATGGCCGCGGCGCGGCTGTCCTCCGAGCCGGTGAAGAACAGCCGGATGAAGCGGTTCGGGTCGAGCACGTCCTGGGCGGCGAGCTCGATGACGTCGTCGGACCACCGGTGGATCCGCGGCGCGCCCCGCGGGGCGGTGCCGGCGAGGACGAGGCGGCGGACGGCCCGCGGCCGCACCAGCGCGACCTCCTGGGCGACGTAGCCGCCGAGCGAGAAGCCGAGCAGGTCGACCGGCCCGAGCCCCAGCGCGTCCATGAAGCGCAGCACGTCGCGCGCCATGTCCTCGACGTTGTCGGGGACGGCACCGGTCGAGCCGCCGACGCCCCGGTTGTCGACCAGGACGACCTCGCGGTCGGCGGCGAGGCGGTCGACCAGGGCGGGGTCCCAGTTGTCGAGGTTGCCGCGGAAGTGCTGGAGGCACAGCAGCGGCCGGGCGCCGGCGTCCCCGTTGCCGAAGCGGCGGTAGACAAGCGTCGCCCCTTCGATGTCGACCCGGCGGTTCGCGGCGGCCAGCGCGGTGTCCGCGGGCGCCTCCGTCCCGGTCCCGGCGGTCATGCCAGCGGTCGTGCTCATGCTCGCTCCATCGGTCGCGGTGTCCTCTCGCACCCTCGCGGCCCGCGCGACCGCTCGCACCCGTGCACCCCCTGGTCGGTCCCCGGTCCGGGGGTCGCGGGGCCGCCCGACCTCAGGCGGGCACGAGCTCCGAGTCGGAGCTGGGCAGCGCGCCCGCGAGCTGGCGGCGCGAGCGGATCCCGAGCTTGGCGAACACCTTGCGCAGGTGCCACTCGACGGTGCGCGGGCTGAGGAACAGGCGCGCCCCGATCTCCGGGTTGGACAGGCCGTCGCGGGCGAGCCGGGCGATGTGCCACTCCTGGGCGGTCAGCTCGTCGCGCGTCTCGACGGTGCGCCGGCGCAGCTTCTCGCCCGTCGCCAGGAGCTCGCCGCGGGCGCGCTCGGCGAACGCCTCCATGCCGATCGCCGTGAGCTGGTCGTGCGCGGCGCGCAGATGCGCGCGGGCGTCGACCCGGCGCTGCTCGCGCCGCAGCCACTCGCCGTAGAGCAGGTGCGTCCGGGCGAGCTCGGGGCGCAGCCGGGTGCGTCCCAGCCGCTCGATCGCCTCGTGGTATGCGCTGTCGGCCGCCTCGCCCTCGCTGCGCAGCGCGCGCGACCGCGCCCGGATCCCGAGCGCCCAGTCGGTGGAGGCGACCGAGGTGGCCGCCAGGATGCGCTCGTAGGCGCGCTCGGCCACCTCCGGCCGTCCGCTGCGCGTCGCGGCCTCGAGCAGCTCGATCGCCGCCCAGACGGCGACGAAGAGCTCCGGCGTGTCGTCGCTCGCCTCCTCGGCCGCGGCCAGCGCCTCCCGGTAGCGGCCGAGGCCGTTGAGGAGGAGCGACCTCGCCCAGTACGCGTACTGCACCGCGGTGCCCTGCCCGCCGGCCGTGAAGTCGCGGATCGTCGGGTCGATCAGGCCGGCCGCGGCGCCCTCGCGGCCCTGGAGCCCGGCGAGCACGAGGGCGCCGTAGGGCGCGACGTGGGTGCCCGTCGCCTGGGTGACGCCCTCCGCCTCGGAGACCAGCAGCGAGGCCGTGCCGAACTCGCCGCCCAGCACGATGGTCTGCGTCATCACGTTGACGCTGACGCCGAGCACGCTCAGCGCGCCGGCCTCGCGGGCGATCTCGACCCCGCGCGTCGCGACGGCGCGGCACGTCTCGTAGTCCCACACCATCGCGGCCGCGGCGGTCGCCAGCCAGCCCCACCGGAGGACCTCCTCGACCGAGACGTCCGGGCCCGCGAAGCCGGCCGCGGCCCGCGCGAGGACCGGCGCCGCCGCGGCGCGGCCGTCCGTGAACGCGAGGGCGAACCCCTCGAGCAGGAGGTCCGACGGACGCGAGTCGCCCTCCGGTCGCGGCGCCGCCAGCGCCTCGCGCGAGACGTGGAGCAGGCTCCCGGCGGTCGCGAGCTTCCCGGCGAACAGCCCAGAGCTCCAGGCGTCGAGATACGTCTCGCGCGCGAGCCGCGGGTCGAGCGGCTCGAGCGTCTTCGCCGCCCGCAGCAGCAGGGCCGGGGCCTCGCTCCCGTGGCTCTCGGAGTACGCGGCCTCGGCGCGCAGCAGGTCCAGCCGGGCGCGCTGGAGCTCGTCGAGCGGCCCGACCGCGGCGGTCGCCAGCATCCCGTGCGCGAGGTCGAAGACGCCCGCCTGCAGGCCGGCCTCGGCGGCGGCGAGCGCGCGGTCGGTGCGACGGCCGGAGTCGCCCGTCAGCACGACGGCGTGCTGGAGGAACGCGGCCGCCGCGGCCATGCCGCCGCGCGCCTGCGCCCGCCCGGCCGAGCGCTCGAGCTCGACGGCGACGGCCTCGTCGGGCCCGGCCGTCGCGGCGGCGAGGTGCCACGCCCGGCGGTCCGGGTCGGCCTCCCGGTCGGTCGCCTCCGCGAGCGCCAGATGGACGGCGCGCCGCTCCTCGGCCGCCGCCGACCGGTACATCGCCGAGCGCACGAGCGGATGGCGGAACATGACGCGCTCGCCGATCACGAGCAGCCCGTCGTCCGCCGCCCCGGTCGCGGCCTCGGGATCGATGCCGAGGCGCTCGGCCGCGCGCCAGAGCAGGAGCGGATCGCCGACCGGCTCGGCCGAGGCCGCCAGCAACAGCACACGGGTGTCGTCCGTCAGCGGCTCGAGGCGGCGGACGAAGCTCTCCTCGATCCGGTCCGGGACCGCGTCCGCCGCGGGGACCCCGAACCCACCGGCGAGCTGGGTCGCGGTCATGCCCCGCGGCAGCTCGAGCAGCGCGAGCGGGTTGCCCCGCGTCTCCGCGACGATCCGGTCGCGCACGCGCTCGTCCAGCATGAACTGCACGGCCGAGCCGAGGAGCGCGCGGGCGTCGCCGTTGCGCAGGCCGTGGACCTCCAGGTCCGGGACGTGCTGGAGCTCCTCGCCCGGCTCGCGGGCGGCGAAGACGATCCCGACCGGCTCCGCCAGCAGGCGGCGGACGACGAACCCGAGCGTGAGGGCGGAGGCGTGGTCGAGCCACTGGGCGTCGTCGACGACGCACAGCAGCGGGCGCTCCTCGGCCACCTCCGAGAGCAGTCCGAGCACCGCGAGCCCGACGAGGAACCGGTCCGGCGGGGCGCCCGCGCGCAGGCCGAACACGATCTCGAGCGCCTGGCGCTGCGGAGCGGGCAGCCTCCCGAGCCGATCGAGCATCGGCGCGCACAGCTGGTGCAGACCGGCGAACGCAAGCTCCATCTCCCACTCCACGCCGACCGCCCGCGCGATCCTGAGGTCCGGCGCCGCCGCGACCACGTACTCGAGCAGCGCCGTCTTCCCGATCCCGGCCTCGCCCCGCAGGATCAGCGAGCGGCTCTCGCCCTGGCGGACGTCCGCGAGCAGCCCGTCCAGCACCGCGCGCTCGTCGGCCCGCCCCCGCAGGCTCTCCGGCACGGGATCGGAGAAAGGTGGAGCCATCGCCATGGCGATCCTAGAAGGACGGGGCCGCGCGACCGCGGGGCGGCGGTCACGGCGGCAGTGGTGGCACCGGTCCCCCGGGGCTCCGACCAGGGACTCCACGGGCGCAAGCGCCCCGTCGGAGCGAGATGCTTGCTCCCGGCCCTGGACCTGTTCTGCGCCGACGCGCGCCCGAGGAGCGACCATCGTGACGAAGACCACGCCGATCCCCACCCCGCTGGCCGCGCTCGACGCCGAGCGCCAATGGGTCAACTCCGAGCCGCTGACCGCCGCCGCGCTCCGCGGCACGGTCGTGGCGGTCCAGTTCGGCACCTACTCGTGCATCAACTGGATCCGGACGCTGCCCTACGTCCGCGCCTGGGCGGCCGCCTACCGCGACCAGGGCCTGGTCGTCGTCGGCGCCCAGACGCCGGAGTTCGGCTTCGAGCAGGAGATCGGAGGCGTCCGGCGGGCGCTCGCGGCCATGGGCGTCGAGTATCCAGTCGTCCTCGACAACGCGTACGGGATCTGGAGCGCGTTCGGCAACCGCTACTGGCCGGCGCTCTACGTCCTCGACGGCGAGGGGAGCGTCCGCTACCACCACTTCGGCGAGGGCGCCTACGAGGAGTCCGAGACGATCATCCGGGGCCTGCTCGGGGTCGAGGGCGACCGGGTCCACGCGGAGGAGTCGGGCGTCGAGCTCGCGGCCGACTGGGACAGCCTGCGCTCCCCGGAGACGTACCTCGGCGCGGCCCGCGGCGAGCGCCGGGCCCGCGACGGCGCCTCCGGGCTGGGCCTGAACCAGTGGGCGCTCTCCGGCCGGTGGGCGGTCGACGACGAGTCGGCGGCGCTCGAAGCCGAGGGCGGATCGATCACGTACCGCTTCGGCGCCCGCGACCTCAACCTCGTCCTCACGCCGCCGGCCTCCGGCGCCGCCGTCCGCTTCGAGGTGCGCCTCGACGGGGAGGCCCCCGGCGCCGCGCACGGCGGCGACGTCGACGACGCGGGGGCCGGCGCGGTGGACCAGCCCCGGCTCTACCAGCTCGTCCGCCAGCCCGACCCCGGCCTCGACCGCACCTTCGAGATCCGCTTCCTCGACCCCGGCGTTCGGGCCTACGTCTTCACCTTCGGGTAGGCGCGCGCACCCGGGACCAGGGATCCCACGGGCGCGACGTGCGGGGGGCGCGGTGCGATGCTGCGCGGGTCATCAACCACTGGAGGGTCGACCCCGATGCGTCCCGACATCGTGCCCGGCGCCGCGTTCCCCGACTACGAGCTGCCCGACCACACGAGCACGCCCCGCAAGCTCAGCGAGATCCAGGGCGACGACCCGCTGATCCTCACGCTCGCGCGCGGGCACTACTGCCCGAAGGAGCATCAGCAGCACCTCGAGCTGGCCGCGAACTATCCGAAGATCGCCGTCGGCTACACCCAGGTCGCCACGATCTCCACCGACGAGCACCACACATCGCAGGAGTTCCGCGCGTCGACCGGCGCCCAGTGGCCGTTCCTGGAGGACCCGGGGCGGATCGTGCAGAAGGACCTCGACATCCAGGAGTACACCGACCCCGACAACGACCCGATGATCCCGCACACGCTCGTGCTCAAGCCCGGGCTCGTCGTCCACCGGATCTACAACGGCTACTGGTTCTGGGGCCGGCCGTCCTTCGCCGACCTGTGGCGCGACCTGCGCGAGCTCACGGCCGAGATCCGGCCGGACTGGGACCTCGGCAGCCCGGGGCTCCGCGCGGCCTGGGAGGCCGGCGACTACGCGAGGTTCCACGGCTGGGACCGGCGCGCGCCGGCTCGGTCGAGCCCGGCCTGATCGCCGGGCCGGGCATCACGGCACCGGGGCGCCGGTCACCGGGCGACGGCGGTCAGCCCGGCCACGCCCCGGCTCCGTCGTGGTCGCCGCCGCGCCCCGCCTGGTCCGCGCCATCGCGGGCCGCGTGCGTGAGGATCGCCTCCCGCAGCCAGTCCTCGACCCGCACGCCCTCGGCCTCCGCCTGGAGGGTCGCGATCTCGAGGAGGTCCCGGGTGAGCGGGCCCGAGCTCGATCCCGACGCGTGGGCCGCGGGCCGGCCCGCCTCGCCGCGCGACCGGCCCGAGACCAGCTCGCCGAGCACGGCGACGGTCTCGTGCAGGACCCGGCTGAGCTCGGCCGAGCTCGCGGCCAGCTCATCGATCATGTCCTGAAGCTCTGGGGAGGCGTCGGTCGACCCGGGCATGTCGCCGGCCGACGCTACCGAAAGCGCACGGCCACGTCGGCGACAGCGGGTCCGTCGCGACGGGCCGGGCGCGCCGGCCGGTATGGGCCGACGGTCCATTGCGATGTGGGCCGCCGGTCCATACCGGAGCAGCGCGATCGCGCCCACACTCCATGCGACCCCTAGCGACAGGAGGAGCCATGGATCGAGCCGATCTCATCGCCCTGGCCTCGCCGCCGTGCCACGAGTGCGGCGAGTCGGTGCAGCGGGTGGAGACCCGCTGGCACCTCGACGACGACCGCAACTGGCGGCTCGGGCCGGCGTTCATGGTCTGCCCCGACGGGCATCGCGTGCTGGTCGAGCCGCTGGCCTGAGGTGTCGGCGCCGGGAGGATTCGCCGGCGGGCGAATCTCTCGTGCCGGCGGCGGCGCGGCGGTACGGTCGGGGTCGCGCAATGATCCGGATCGAGCTCACCGACGACGACTTCTCGCGCACCCGGCTCGCCCTCAGCCCGCTGTGGGAGCTCGTCGCCAGCCTGTTCCTCCTCCACCGCGACGAGCCGCCGGCCGAGCACCGCGCCTGGGTGGAGCGGACGCGCCGCACGCTCGCCGGCCGCACGGACCTCGGGCCGCTCGACCTGGGTGTCTCGTACGCGCACTGCTGCCCGGACTTCATGGCGCCCGTCCCGGTCGACCCGCTGGCCGACGTCGAGGAGGAGATCGAGCGCGTGCGCGCGACCGAACCCGACGCGATGGCCGCCGACATCGCCGAGTGCTGGCCGGACGGCCCGCCGCCGCCGTGGGACCGGTTCGCCGCGCGTCCGCGCGAGATGGCCGACCGCCTCGCCGAGGGGCTCCACGCGTACTGGCAGGCGGCGCTCGCCGACGAATGGCCGCGGCTGCGCGCGGTGCTCGAGGGCGAGGTCCTCGGGCGGGCGCGGTCGCTGGCGCTCTCCGGCCCCGCGGCCGTCCTCGACGAGCTGCACCCGCGCGTGCGTTGGCGCGCGCCGATGCTCGACGTGCTCAAGGGCCCCGAGCACCCGATCGACGTCCACCTCGCGGGGCGGCCCCTCGTGCTGATCCCTCTCGTCTACGAGGGCGGCGTGCTCGTGGGCAGCCCGCACGACGGCAACGCGATCGCGATCGGCTACCAGGCCCGCGGCGCGTCGGCGCTCCGGGAGACCGATGGAGATGCCCCGGACGAGCGCCTCGAGCTGCTGCTCGGACAGGGCCGCGCCGCCGTGCTGCGCGCGCTCGCCCGCCCCGCGACCACGACCGAGCTCGCGGCCCGGCTGCACTACGCGCCGAGCACTGTCTCGGCGCACCTCGACGTCCTCGTGCGCGCCGGGCTCGTCGAGCGTCACCGCGTCCGCCGCCGCGTGTTCTACGGCCTGAACGACACGGGCACGTCGCTCGTCGCGCTCCTCGCGGACATCCCCGCGGCGCTCAGCGCCTGAGGATTTCGAGTTCTCCGAATCGTTCGCCGCGGGCGGCCGCGCCGATCAGGCTGGAGGCATGCTCCTGCATCCCGAGATCCTCAGCGCGACCGCCGCCGAACGCGACCGGACGCGCCGCGCCGCCCACCCCGCTCCGCCGCGCCGCCGGCGGCCGAAGACGCGGGCGCGCCGGCCCCCCGGGCGGGGCGGCGCCGCCGTCGACGCGATCCGCGCGGCGCTCCAGACCGCGCTCCTCGGCCGCGGACGCACCGGCGGACTTCGCTGAGCGTCATGCGTCCGCGGCACCTTCGTGCGTGCACCATTGCCCCGGCCGGCCCGGGACCGCGATGCTCGCGGTCTTCAGCCCCGGGAGGTTGCGATGAGCGACGATCACGCCGCAGGCGCGACGTCGGTGCTGGTGACGCTGGCCGCCGGCCAGTTCCTGATGACGCTCGACACCTCGGTGATGAACGTCGCGATCGCGACCGTCGCCAAGGACGTCGGGACCGACGTGACGGGCATCCAGACCGCGATCACGCTCTACACGCTCGTCATGGCGACACTCATGATCACGGGCGGGAAGATCGGCGCCCTGATCGGCCGCAAGCGCGCGTTCGCGATCGGGTGCGTCATCTACGGCGCCGGGTCCTTCACCACCTCGATCGCGCAGTCGCTGCCCGTGCTCATCGTCGGCTGGTCGTTCCTCGAGGGCGTCGGGGCGGCGCTCATCCTCCCCGCGATCGTCGCGCTCGTCGCCGCGAACTTCCGCCCGCAGGAGCGGCCGCGCGCGTACGGGCTCGTGATGGCGGCGGGGGCGGTCGCCGTGGCGGTCGGGCCGCTGATCGGCGGCCTCTTCACGACCTACCTGAGCTGGCGCCTCGTATTCGCGGGCGAGGTCGTGGTCGTGATCGGGATCCTCGTGTTGGCCCGCCGGATCGCCGACGAGCCGCCCGGCACGAAGGCGCGGATCGACCTCGTCGGCGTCGTGCTCTCGGCCGCCGGCCTCGGGATCGCCATCTTCGGGGTGCTTCGGTCGAGCGTCTGGGGCTGGGTCGCGCCGAAGCCGGACGCGCCGTCGCTCTTCGGCATCTCGGCGGTGCTGTGGCTCATCCTCGGCGGGCTGTTCCTGATCTGGCTCTTCTTCGAGTGGGAGAAGCGGCTCGAGCGCCGCGACGCCGAGCCGCTCGTCCGGCCGTCGATGCTCCGCAATCCGCAGCTGCTCGGCGGGCTGCGGATGTTCTTCTTCCAGTACTTCGTGCAATCCGGCGTCTTCTTCACGGTGCCGCTGTTCCTGTCCGTGTCGCTCGGGCTGTCGGCGATCGACACCGGCGTGCGGCTGCTGCCGTTGTCGGTCGCGCTCCTGGTCACGGCGGCCGGGATCCCGCGCTTCCTCCCGGACATCAGCCCGCGCCGCGCGGTGCGCTTCGGTCTGCTGGCGATGCTGGCGGGCACGGTCGTGCTGCTCGCCGGGATCGACGCCGAGGCCTCGGCGGAGGTCGTCGCCGTGCCGCTCCTGCTCCTCGGCCTGGGCATCGGCGCGCTCGCCTCGCAACTCGGGGCCGTCACGGTCTCGGCGGTGCCCGACGACCAGAGCCCCGAGGTCGGCGGCCTGCAGAACACGGCGACGAACATCGGGGCCTCCCTCGGCACCGCGCTCGCCGGATCCGTCCTGATCGCCGTCCTGAGCGCGACGCTCCTGACCGGCATCGAGCAGAGCCCGGCCGTCTCGGCCGCCGTCAAGGAGCAGGCGCAGGTCCCGATCTCGAAGGGCGTGCCGTTCGTGTCCGACGCGGACGCGAAGGCCGGGCTGGAGAACGCCGGCGTGACCGGAGACGAGGCGACGGCGATCATCGCCGAGAACGAGAAGGCGCGAATCCGCGCCCTGCGGGCCGCGCTCGCGGTGATCGCGATCGTCGCGGCGCTCGCGCTGTTCTCCGCCGGCGGCATCCCGACCCGGCAGCCGGGGTCCGAGCCGCCGGGCGACGGGCGCGGGCAACCGGACCTCGCCCGCGCGGAGGCGTGACCGCCGCCCTCCGGCGGCGGGGTCGCTACCGGCCCGCTGCGGCGCGCGCGGCCTTGCGCCGCCCGCCGTAGGCCAGCAGGCCGTAGATCACGATGATGTCGAGGGTCAGGATGGTCATCGCGAGGATCGGATACGCCGGGATGAACATCGTCTGCAGGATCGCGTTGACGGTCGCGGCGGCGACACCGAACCAGCGGGCCCACGTCGTGCCGCGCCAGATCGCGA